>OGYB01000088.1_pt1 | contig 79349 bp, 54 predicted proteins | sample 1576421 | NCBI WGS metagenome assembly OGYB01 (sample SAMEA3541577, study PRJEB24748) | human gut metagenome | biome: human gut; feature: human-associated habitat; material: faeces | place: China | collected 2012
TGGATACTGTTTCTTTTGAGATGAGGCATGCACCAATGTTTCCTTATAACTTGCCTAATCTTATCTTCAATAGTAAAGAGCGTTTAAAAATGATGAAATCTATGACATTCCGTCAAATAATAAAGAAAGTATGGAATAAATTGCTTTGTCGTCAAGATACAGAGAAACAGGCAGCAATAGAACAATTTTATAGACTTCCTCAGCGTAACACCACTAAGCAGTCATAAACTTTTATGTGATAATGATGTCTGTCTGGTTTTATGTTATTGTGGCGGCCAACTCAACTATTAGCCGTAATATAGATGAAGAGTTTGTGGTAGTGGGGAGTAATGGAGTATTGAAAGAGAATGTAGGTTGGGAATGTTAAGAAGTGCGGAATATATGTCTGCATATATAATGTAATGGTATTTTAAATACAACTTCAAAAATATGGACGCCAATCATTTTAATAATTACCGTATGTTATAATGTCGCTCCGACACTATTGAAAACACTGTTTTTTTATATTATAAAAATATCATGGAGGTGAATCGTGTAACTATTATTACAATATCCTATAATGCTGTATTAGGAATTGAACGAACAATTAACTCTGTTATTACTCAAACGTATTCTAATTTGCAATATATTATTATTGATGGTGGGAGTACTGACGGAACAGTTGATATTATAAAAAAGTATGCAGATAAAATTGATTATTGGGTTAGTGAACCTGATAGTGGGATATATTATGCGATGAATAAAGGAATTGCTATTGCAGATGGTGATTGGATTAATTTTATGAATGCAGGTGATTACTTTGTTGATCGTAATGTAATTGAGCAGATCTTTCAACATAATATAGAATGTACAGATAATGTTATATATGGGAATACAATCGGAAAATATAAACACGGCTTTATAAGTGAAAAACCTGAGCCACTTGTAGTGATGAATAAGCGACTTCCATTTTGTCATCAATCAGTTTTTGTTAAAGAGCAATTGATTAAATCTATGCCTTTTGATACTGAATATAGAATAGGGGCAGATTATGATATGTTTTATAAATATTTTAAGCTAGGAGTTAGGTTTAAACTAAATTAAAACTACTAGTATAAATCCTTTAAAGAGAAAGGGGAGGGCCGTGAGGTTCTCCCCTTTTCGACTATTCCACCGCCCACTCAAAAAGACCGGCTGAATTTTTCTCCGGTTGAACCACTTCCAACTTGACGGCTGAAGTTTTTACCGGAGTGAAACGAACGGTATTAGGTTCTCCTTTGGCAATGCCATAGGAAGAAGTGTTCGCTACGGGTTGCCAGTTACCGGAAGCGTCTTTATAATAGATTTTCCAGCTTTGCGGGATACGGCAACCTCCCCAGGGAGCATCATCATACCAGTAGATAGTGGTGCTGGAAATTTCTTCCGGCTGTTCAAACTCATAAGCGATCCATTCGGTTGTTCCTTCCTGCGGCCACCAATGATAATAAGGAGCCGTACGGTCATTTTCATCCTTTGGGGTCAAGCCGTCGTTGATGGCAGAGATTGATTTTGCCATGTGGGAAGCTGTGATCTTTGCTTTGGAAGCGATCGTTGGTGGCATTACCGGGCGGGTGGCACTCACGTCCTGTGGCAACCAGACAGCCATTTCACCGGTACCACGATGTGCCCAGGCATAATAAGGGATCAGAGTCAAAGTGACATCTTTAGTCACCAGACGGCCGGTTTCGTCGTAACCCAGGGTTTGCGCCAGTGTTTTCAGTTCGTCGATACCATACAGCAGTTCCGGTTTACGTTCTACGGTAAATTCCGGCTTACGATTCATAAAGACACTCAGTACGCTGAAGTCATTATCCGGCCATTCGGCGCAATAAACAAGCGGGCCACGTTCCACAGAGATCTTTCCACGGTCGGCTTCCACCTTTGAATTGGCTTTTACCGTACGTGGTTCCATATCGAAATGAACATCTACGACATCCCCTTTTTTCCATTGACGGTCAATAGAAAAATATCCTTTATCAAGTTTGCTTTCAACCGGTTCTCCGTTTACTTTCACTGCATAAGCTAATTGCTTATTGTCGGTGAATGTATATAGGTTACTTGGGACAACTTCTCCCTGTACCCAACCAGGAATACGGATTTTCAGAGTGAAATCCTGTTTGCCTTTCGGAGTCACAGCCACACGGATATCACCGTTCCAGGGATATTCGGTAGTCTGCGCCAACGTTACTTTCTTTCCCTCTACATTCAGTTCTGACGTATTGCTCATAAACAGATTGACATATACATCCTTATTATGTACCGCATAAACATATCCGGGTAAAGACGGAATAAAACGGCAGATATTAGACGGACAGCAAGCACAACCGAACCAGGGCTGACGTTGATGCTGACCGATAGACTCCAACGGGTTCGGATAGAAGAAACCACCACCGTCCAGAGAGACACCGGAGATCAGCCCGTTATATAACGAACGTTCCAGTACATCGTAATACTTCGATTCTCCATGCAGGAGAAACAAACGGTAGTTCCAATAGACATTGCCGATCGCAGCACAGGTTTCACAATAAGCTGACATATTGGGTAATTCATAATTTTCCCCGAAAGCCTCACCATTACTCGTGGCACCGATACCTCCGGTAACATACAATTTCTTCGTTACCACATTATCCCATATCTTATCGATAGCATGTACATATCCGGTATCACCGGTCAGGGCTGCGACATCCGCCATGCCTGAATACATATAAGCCGCACGAACGGCATGGCCAACTGCCTCATCCTGTTCCAGAACAGGTTTATGAGCCTGGCTGTACGCATCCGTACGGGAAGTATAACCACGTTTATCGAGAAAGAATTTAGCCAGGTCGAGATATTTCTGCTGACCGGTTACAAGATATAGTTTAGCTAGCGCCATCTCTGCGATCTGATGGCCGGGAACGCGAACGAGCTGTCCGGGCTTATCCCCTATCTCCCGTTCCACACAATCGGCATACTTAATGGCGATGTTAAGGAAGTTCTTTTTTCCGGTGGCCTGATAATGAGCGATGGCGCCCTCTATCATATGTCCTAAATTATAAAATTCATGGCTCAGGTCTTCTACCTTTTCCCAGCGTTTGCTTCCGGCCCATTCATGCGGATGCTCCGGATTCATGGTACGGGAAGTATACAGATACCCGTCAGGTTCCTGTGCGGCAGCAACTATCGTCAGTACGCTATCGATATATTTAGCCAGTTTCTTGTCCGGATAGGTCTGCATGGAATAGCTGGCACCTTCAATCGTTTTATAGACATCGGTATCATCAAAAGCAAGACCACCCACCTTATACTCGCTACTGGGATGAGCTGCTTTACAGAAATTTTCATAACGGCCGGTTTCTTCACATTTGCTGAATGCCAGGGGTATTGTCACTTCACGACTGGCTTTCAGGCGTTGTCCCCAGAAACTGTCGGTTACTTTTACAGAAGTGAATGGTACGGGAGTGATCGGATACCCTCCGTCATGTGTCTGCGCACTTCCGGCCAGGCATATACCGGTTAGTGCTATTACCAGAATACTTTTCATGTTATTAGTCATTAAGTGTACATTATTATACTTATTTATTCGTGGTGTAAAAGTAACACCTTATCAATAAATGAGTGTATCATCGGACATGTTATTAAGCAGATATCTAAAGATTTAATGCAGGCATTGACCTCCCGTCAAGCCTGCATTTTTCTCAAATCAAATACTTAATCTACAAAAAGTGTATAACAGTCTATGATGTTTTAGTTAACTTTCCATTCGATAACACCACCTGATTCACCTTTCTGCAGGTTGATCACCAGTTTCAGGCCGGAAGTGGTCACCGGTTCAAAATCGACTGAGTTGTAACAGTCTTTCTTGCAGCCGTATTCGCCTTTGGCTTTTACGTCTTTCCAGGTGTTTCCTTCCTTATATTGTACTTTCCAGTTGGCCGGAACACGGTAGTTACCATCGTAATGGTCGAACTCGAGCCAGTAGACTTCGACATTCTTCACTGTTTCCGGTTGGTCGAATACATATTCGATCGCTTCTTCCGAACCTGTTTTCAACCAGAAATAATGATAGGGTTTCGACATATCGTCCGAACTCTTCGGATCCCACTGATCATTTACACCGTAGCACCATTCACGACGTTCGATTGGCAAGCCGTCTTTCTGGATCGGCGCACTGACAATAGTAAATGATTTCGCACGGGAAGCGATACTCGGCTCCGGAGTTGGCTTGGCATAAGCGGCGGATGCAGGGATCCAGACAGCCATTTCAGCATTCCCCCGGTTATTCCAGGTTGAATAAGGGATCAATCTGACCGGAACATCTTTCTCTCCAACCGTTCCGTCTGCATTACGATCCAGTTCTTTAGCAGTTCCTTCGAGTTCTACGATTCCATTCAGTTTATCTTCCACATATTTATAAGAGAAAGAGTTATTATCCGGAATATACTTATTAAACACATGTTTGTCAGGCATATCCACCCCTTCAAGACAGTAAACGACCGGGCCGCGTTCAATAGCCAATAAACCTTCGTCCGCTTTTACTTTCTCATGTGCTTTGACACGGCGTACATCCATCGGCAAAGTCAGCTCGACAATATCCCCTGCATTCCACTGGCGGTCGATAGCTATATATCCCTCGTAAGCTTTACTTTTAACGGCTTTTCCATTTACAGAAACAGTATATTTATCTGCTTCCTGTGAAGTAAAGGTGTACAGGTCGCTTCCTGTGACAGGTTCGTTTTCCGCCCATCCCGGGATACGCAATTTTAATGCGAAGTCGACTGGTTTCTGAGGAGTAATGGTCAGTTTCACTTTCCCTTCCCACGGATATTCTGTAGCCTGATCCAGTTCGATCTCATTTTCTCCGAGTTTGACAGTACTATTGCTGGCAATATACAAGTTTACGAAAACACTGTTTTCTTGTGTTGCATACATGTACATCGGAACAGAAGCCATAAAACGGGTTACATTACCCGGACAGCAGGCACAACCGAACCAGGGAGCACGTTCGTGTTGTCCCATAGACTCCAGCGGATTATCGTAGAAGAATTTATCTCCGCTTAGAGAGACACCGGAGATCACACCATTATACAAGGCGCGTTCCAATACATCCACATATTTAGCATCACCGGTTGCCAAGAACATACGTTGGTTCCAGTAAACATTCGCGATAGAGGCGCATGTTTCGCAATAGGCACTGTGATTATGTAATTCATATTCCGGCCCGAAGCCTTCGCCCTGCGCTCTTGAACCGATACCGCCGGTGATATACAGTTTCTTCGTTGCCATATTGTCCCAGATACGGCAGATGGCATTGAAGTAAGCAGAATCTTTTGTCAATGCAGCCACATCGGCCACACCGGAATAAAGATAACCGGCACGTACGGCATGTCCGACAATCTCCTCCTGTTGCAGGATAGGCATATGATCCTGACTGTATGCATTCAGGCGATGACCATCGGTTCCACGTCCTGTTTCTTCCACGAAGTAGCGAGCCATATCCAGATATTTCTGATCGCCTGTCACTTTATACATCTTTGCCAGTCCCATTTCTACAATAGGATGCCCCGACGGCACATGTTTTTGTCCTTCTTTCGGGCCAAAGACTTCGCAAACCAGATCGGCATTTTTTATGGCAACGTCCAGTAACGAGCGTTTACCCGTAGCCCGGAAATGGGCAACTGCGGCTTCATATAAATGTCCGCAATTATAGAGTTCATGGCTATTCAGTTTCTCCCAGCGTTCTTTTCCCCACCAGCGCGATAATCTTTCGCATTTATTGGTTACACAGGTAGTCAGGTAGCCATCCGGTTCCTGGGCGGCACCGATCAACGTGATAACACTATCCAGATAGGCATCCAACTGCGGATCATATTTAACGGCCAATGAATAAGAGGCCCCTTCTATAATCTTGTACGGATCGGTATCATCGAAAGGAAAATCTCCTTTATGTTCTCCTTTGATAAGTCCGCCGGCTAAGGCGAAATTATCGAAACGTCCGTTCAATTCGCATTGTTTGAATGCAGACGGGATAGAGACTGTCCGGTTCACTTCGATACGGGGAGCCCAGAAATTATCTGTCAGATGAACTTCGGTAAACGGAACTTCAACGATCGGTTCATTCGACGCATATCGATCCGGATTAGACTGGCACGCGAACAAACCTACTACGGAGACTGATGCAAATAAAAGTTTTTTCAGCATAGTGTGAATATTTTGTTTTATACTACTTAATCGAAAATTACAAATGCAAATAAAGAGAATAAGAAGCGCTTTATATAGAAATATTGTCCATTAGAATAACAGATTAGACTATTCTACCATTATTACGGACTAATAATACACTCTTATCGCTTTTTCAGGGAAATGGCAATACCGCCACCCGGGGCCATCAACAACTTCAACCGGGTTTGTGAAGTAACAACCTGTTCTTCCTTTTTATAGTCGGCAGCCTGCTTTGCCGCATTTGCCCCATCTTTAAAAATTGTAGCCGTATAGTCACCGCTATCAAGAAAAGAAAGATCCAGTATCACCTCGCGAGGCTCCCAGTTTGTCATTCCACCGATATACCAATCTGTCCCTGCACGGCGGGCCGATACGATATATTCTCCCATTTTTCCCTGAAGAATACGTGTCTCGTCTATTCCCGTATTGGGAATACTAACGATAAAGTCGGTACATTCCTGTTCCTTCCGGTAGATGGTGGGGTTATCGGCCAGCATAGTCAGCGGTGAATCGTGCACAATATAGGCAGCCAGCTGATGGCAGCGTGTTCCCTGGCTCATCGGGTTATAGTAAATATCTTTGAAATCTTTCTTTGAGGCATTCCTCATCGCTCCCGGCGTATAATCGACTGGGCCGGCCATCATACGGATATAAGGCATGATCACATCATATTGCATCATATCTTTTTCAACCGTACTCCATTTCATTTCTTCCATACCGAACACACTTTCGAAGTTTATTATATTCGGGAAAGTACGGTTAAGTCCTGTCGGTTTATAGATGCCGTGCAAATCCAATGTCAACTTATGTTTTGCTGTCGCTTCGGCAATCCGGTAAACCATTTCTACTGCTGTCTGATCGTCCCTGTCAAGGAAATCGACCTTGAAGCCGCTGATACCAAGTTCTGCGTATTTTTTGCAGGCAGCTTCCAGTTGTTCATCGAGTACATTAAAAACAGTCCACAAAATAATATCTACATTTTTACTTTTAGCATAATGAACGAGTTCGGGCAAATCCAGTTCCGGTATGACCGTCAGCATATCACCGGATTTCGGATCGTACCATCCTTCATCCAGTACAATAAACTCAATCCCGTTCTCAGCCGCAAAGTCAATATAATATTTATATGTATCCATATTGATACCAGCCTTAAAATCCACGCCATAAATTCCCCAGTCGTTCCACCAGTCCCAGGCAACCTTTCCCCCTTTTACCCATGAATAATCTCCGATACGATTCGGGGAAGCCAAAGCATACACCAAATTATTCAAAGGCATCTGTGTATCATTTTCAGATACGGCAAGAATACGCCAGGGGAAGCTGCGTGTACCTTCCGATTTCGCTATATAATCATTGCGTTCGACCACATAACTCATGTGCCGCCACGGGTGATAATCCATACGAGAGGGATAAGAGGCAAACTCTCCTTTCAAAGAGGTCGTTTTGCCATCTCCTTTTACAAACATTCCGGGATAAGCTTCCAGATCGGATTCCGTTATTGTCAGTTTGACTCCATTGGCATAATCTACCGTCACAGGAAGAAAGGCTACATTTTCCGTATCAAAAGAGGTTAGTGGTGCTTTTACATAAAGATTCTGGAAAGCCATAGCGTATGGATCCTTATTCTTTGCTGCCGTGGAATAAGCCATATAGGTTGTATAGTCTTGATCGAAATTAAATTCAGCCAACTCATTTTTCAGGATAAATGGCTCCTTGAAGGATGTATTAAAGCGATATGCAACACCATCGTTATATGCACGAAAAGTGACACTATACTTTCCTTTGAATGAAAGGTTTATCTCATTATAATCCGTAATAAATGAGGGCACACGATAAAACGGAGAATGTACCTTTTCCGAAACTGTCTTGATTTTCTTCGAAGCAACCTGTGGATCCTGTCCTAGTACATGATCCTCCAATATTAAAGCAATTGAACTTTTATTCAGTAGTTGTTGTCCAGCAAAGTTAAGGGAGTAAGTAATTTGTTTATCTACATTGATCGTTGTGACCAGTTTTCCATCCGGTGATTTTAATATATAATCTTTCCCGTATGCAAAGGCTCCCATACAACACATTAAAAACACAGATACAATTTTAAAACTTTTCATGTCAATGTATAATTAGAATTTGGAATAAAAAAGGGAGATGCCCGATAAACAAGCGATATAAAACTCAGACATCTCCCGAACAATTAAAAGAAAATTCGTATTGATTACTCTATATCGGTACCCGAAATTTTAATTTTATAGGGCCATTGAGCATCGACTTCAGTAGATGAATTCATCCAGTGTTCTGTCGGAGCTCCCATTACAACCAACCACAAGTACGATAATTTTACATCGGAAGGAGTTGTAAAGGAAATCTGCCCTTCCGCATCACGGCCAACGGTTCCCAAAACGGATTTCCCTTCAGTCGTAACACCTACAAAACCATAACGCCAACCGGCTTTATCCGCATTAATCATGTTATAGCCTGTAGCTTCTGACAAGCCTTTGAAATAGACTTCTACAACCTGTCCTGCTTCCGGTACCTTAAGTTTAATAGCATTAAATCCGTAATTCTCCGGACATGCCTCCTTTACAACCTGTAACCAACCGCTTCCATCCTCTTTCAGATTTGCTTTAAAGGGGGCAAACGAGTTGGCCCATTGTCGGGTAAGATCATAGACACGGTCGTAATCGAGATTGACCAAATGCAGATAAACATCCATCATTTCATCATTAAACTGCTCCTGTGTCATTTCATTCATCCTTTTATAGGTAATGACAGGATCTTCACCTTTCAATCCCTGTCGGAACATCTCTGCGATAATCGGCAACCCATGTTTAACGCCCCAATATTCCAGTACGTAAGGAGAATGATAAATATTATCAACATGAAGGAATGCTTTATGTGTCAACTCTTTAAATGCAACCCAGTGATAGTTTTCATCCTTCATCCAATCTGGGTTTACCTGCCAAAGCATCCACTGAGACGCCATTTCATAAATACCGTTTCCTCCCCAGGCTTCGCCTTGTCCGTCGGCAATGATCTGTAACTGAAAGCTATGACCGAGTTCGTGAGCGACGGCATTCAGTTTTTCGTCCTGTAACCGGTTAGGTGCTGCCCAGAATGCTCCGATCTTATTATCGTAAGTACCGCCATAGGCTGTTCCTTCCAATGAATACATGATCATGACCATCATCCGGTATTTTTCACTCAGAGAACCCGGTTTGACGAATTGCAGTTCATCACGAAAATAGGTATAGAATGTTTCCAGCTTCTTTTTAAGGTTGTCAAGATCGACTTTCATCGACTTTCCTTCCAATTCCGGAGGGTTCGCCAGGTTTTCTCCAAAACCTTTTTGCCAGTAAATAACCAGATTATCGGTATAATCCATCCGGTTATAACTGTAATCGCAAGTATCCGACCACCAATTCTGCCCGGAAAATTCTTCGGGACGATAGAGTTCTTTACCTTCAGGCAGTTTCCCGGTTTCACCGGAACCACCTTCTTCGCTATCTTTACTGCACGACGAACAGGCGGCAAATAATAATAAGGCGGCAACCGGAATGCATTTCAAATATGTTTTCATTCTCATTTTCTTTATACTATTTATTCATACGGGAGCAGATCAATGAGTGGAGCTTTTTCATATTCTTCGCGCATAACCGGCATCCAATAATTCTTCTCTCCGTTAAAAGTCATAGTGCGGATCGGGTCAGGATTTCTCACATACAACTTCGAACCATTTGCATATTTATAAATTGTCATGCTATATCGCGGATGTGAATACACTTCCTCCAGTTTTTTCCAGCGACGCAGATCAAACCAACGCTGCCCTTCAAAAAGCAACTCCATCTGACGTTCATATTCATATTCCGCACGAATGTCTTTACCTGTTGCTGGAGGTAATAAAGCACGCTCACGGACTAAATTGATATACTTTAAAGCTTCCGTATTATTACCCAGTTCAATCTGACATTCCGCATAATTTAAATAAACCTCAGCCAAACGAAATACAAACCAGGGGGTTGAATTCGATAATGTTCCACTCGTATCAAAATTCGGATCCAAGAATTTACGCATACTAAAGCCTGTTATTGTAGCATTCCAGTAAGAAGGGCCGCCACGACTGTCCAGACCGGCAACAACGCCATCCTCTCCAGGCATAAAATACTCAACTTCACGCTTATCGGCACCATAGCCCCATTCATCTCCATCAACCAAAATATTTGCTTTCAAGCGAATATCCCGGTTATCCCACGGATATTCATCTTCTGCTTCAATTTTATATTCAGTACCATCAGCACATTGGAAACGATCGACTATTTCCAATGTCGGTTGCATCGTACCCCAACCACCATAACCACTACCCGTACCACAAGGTGACTGATGCAGGAATGAATTATTAGTTTCAGATACTTTCGACTGCGTATCATACAATTTTTCAAAAATTACTTCAGGGTTGTTCTGATCCAGGAACAAATCGGCATAATCATCCGATCCGGAAACCGATTTCAGATTGTATACTCCCAGATCGATCACAGCTTTATTGGCATCTGCCGCTTTTTGCCATTTATCTGTAGAAGGAGTTCCGAACAACGGACTTGCCATATATAATAAAGTGCGTCCTTTCAAGGCCAACGCAGCCCCTTTGGTTGCACGTCCCAGGTCATCTCCCGAACTATAAATGGCAGGTAATAACATAGCTGCACTATCGCATTGTGAAACAATATAGTTACCAACATCATCCAGATCAGCACGTGTCTCCGTAAATTCCGAATTCAATTCATGCGTATTACTAATCAAAACAACACGTCCGTATAAACTATATAACATATGATAGAAATAAGCACGGAGAAAATATCCCTGTCCCTTTAACTGATCTTTCCATTCTTCATTTTCTTCCGTTTCAGCAGGGACATCATCAATATGCTCCATGAAATAGTTCACATCCTTAATTGCGAGGTAATAAAATTCCCACATCCGATACTTACTTGCATCATAACCGATTGCAAAATACGGGTAGTCAGTTCCTAATGTACCATCCAACGCATGTTCCGTCCAATAAGAATGCATCTGGTGAACCTCGTCTGTCAAACTGGCAAACCGGCTTCCACAAGAGTTTTCAGCCACTATTTTAATATAGCTGTTATTTATATATGTTTCAGCTAATGCCAAATCGTTCCATACAGATTCATCCGTAAATGAGTCCGTCGGTGATACATCCAATACATCACAAGAGGATATCCCGAAAAGCGCAGTTATTAATGCGACACTGCATATATATTTTTTCATTTTCATAATCTCTAATTAATTAAAAGGTTACATTGACTCCAAAATTGATTGTCCGTTGCAACGGATAACCCAAAATACCACCGGAAGAAACCAAATAGCCATCGTCGTTATAATAACTTGCCGCTTCCGGATCCGAAACCTTAATGTGATCTAATGTAAACAGATTATTTGCATTCAGATAAACACGTGCCCGTTCAATACCTACGTTCTGTAAAAGAGTCTTAGGTAACGTATATCCTATTTCAATTGATTTTAAACGCAGGAATGCAGCATTCCTCAGCCACCAGGTAGAAGATACTCCGTTGACATCATCCATATAACCCGAGTCATTGATACAAGCACGTGGCCAGCGGGCTGCGGCATTTTCCTCTGCGCTATTGGTTGCAATCCAACGTCCTTCATAAAAATCTGTCAACATATTCATGGTCGGTGTAATCAACTGATGAGCCATAGCTTGTCCCTGGAAAAAGACATTCACATCCAGTCCTTTCCAACCTCCGTTTAAAGTGAAACCATAAATAATTTTAGGTACAGCAGAATAATTATCATAATATCTCATATCATCTGCTGTTATCTGACCATCATTATTAAAATCTTCATACTGCAAATCGCCAACCTGAGTTCCTGCCAAATGAGGGGAATTATCGATCTGTTCCTGTGTCTGGTAGATACCCAATGCATTGTAGAGCTCCAATCCTCCGTAAGCACGGCCTGTCACCCTCCGCCATTCGACTTTATTTGTTGCTTCATCGGAGTAAACCACTTCATTTTTAGCAAATGTAAAGTTTCCGGTTACCCCCCAGGAAAATTCATCATTTCGATCCTGATAAGAAGCAATGAACTCAATACCTTTATTATTCATCTTACCTATATTTTCAGCCGGCAATTTCAATCCGGAATACAATGGGATAGACGCATTACGGGTAATCAAAATATCACTACGTTTAGAAAAGAAATAATCTACATCCAAACTAAACTTACCATTTAAGAATTGAGAAGAGAAACCTAAGTTAGTAGTACGTGCCGTTTCCCAGGTAACCAGAGGGTTCGCAGTACGGGAAAGATACAGACCTTTATTTTGTGAACCGAACTGTATACTACTTTCATTAAATAAATACTGGGATAGATATTGGAAAGCCGTAATATCATCATTACCCATTTTACCCCAGGAACCTTTCAGTTTGAAGAAATTGACAGTCGGTTTTAAATTTTCCCAAAAGGCTTCTTCCGACATGACCCATCCCGCAGAGAAACCGGGAAATAATCCCCAACGATGCCCTGGTGCAAAGTTCATGGAGCCATCGTAACGCAGCGTTACTTCTGCCAGATATTTATCCTTATAGCCATAGTTGACACGTCCGAAAATATTCTGACGGGCTGTCTTTGTGGAATAACCGCTGTTGGACTGGTCTTCCGGATCATCGCTACCGGCATTGATTTCAGGTATTTCTGTCGAAAGGTAGTTCGTACGATAAGCCCCCAAACTGCTAAAATCATACTTACTTTGTTCGTAAGCGACAAAAGCATCTACTTTATGATCCTCATTGAATGTACGGCTATACCCTAAACGGGCATTCAATGTTATACGGGTAGAATTGTCAGACCATTGATTTACACTGATCGCTCCGGTTTGATCACGCTGATTTTCATATTCTCCCCATACACCTTCATTTTCCCGTCCGGAAGAAACATATTTGTACACGTCATACGGATGGTTAAGTGTCTTACCATTACGGAACATAAAGTCCATAGCTGCATACCCTTCAAAATACAAGCCCTTCGTGATAAAATCCATATCGACACGTATGATAGGCTTTAGATTCAGATAATTGTATGTATATTTAGTTTCACCCGGATCTTTCGTTACCATGACAGCCGGGTTTGTCGATGCATATTCCATGCCGACCAGCGGATACTGACCATCAGGAGAATAAGCTCCGTAAATCGGCTTGCACTTCATCAGGAAATCAAATAAGTAGTTTGTCGAGAACACGCCGCGTGTACGTTTTTCCTGACGCCCCTGAATATCTAATCCGACTTTTATATATTTACCGACCTTTGCATCGATATTGGAAGTTAACTGATACTGGCCGTAATCCTGAGCAGCCTTCTTATAGATAGCATCCTGCCACATATACTGAGCAGAAGTATAAAAAGAAATTTTATCATTACCACCGTTCACCGACACACTGTGTTCCGTTTGCGTAGCCCAGTTTTTAGATACCGTATCCCACCAGTTCGTACTCGGATACTGATAGGGGTTTTCGCCATTCTGTGCCCAATTTATTTGATTTTCCTTGAAAGTAGTTTCCAGTCCGTGACCTGTCTGGTACTCATTAACATAGGTCATATACTGATAAGAGTTCAACATTTCCGGAACCCGTGTAGGCTGTGAAAAACCTACACGTCCGCTATAAGAGAGAGTGGTCTTTCCTTCTTTACCACGTTTGGTTGTAACCAGGATAACACCGTTCGCGGCACGTGAACCATAAATAGCAGCAGAAGCATCTTTCAAAATAGAAATCGATTCGATATCTTCCGCATTCAAACGGCTGAAGCTACGATCGGCAATACCGTCAACTACAATCAGTGGGCTGGTACTGCCAAATGTTCCCTGACCACGGATCTGAATGGTCGCCCCATCTTCTCCCGGTTCACCAGAACGAGTGTTAGCAATTACACCAGCTGTTTTACCAGCCAGGGTATTACTCAGGTTGACAGCCGCCACCTTCTTTAATTCTTCCCCGCCGACAGAAGAGATAGAACCGGTCAATGTCGCCTTTTTTTGTGTTCCGTATCCAACAACCACCACTTCATCCAAACCTATATTACTTTCTGATAAGACCACATTGAATACAGTTTTATTTCCAACTGTAATTTCCTGTGGTTGCATACCTATATATGAAACTACCAAAACGGCACCCGACGGTACTTCCAGTTCGAACTTACCATCGATATCAGTTACCGTACCTATTGTTGTACCCTTTACCTGTACAGCTGCCCCCGGCACTGAAATACCTTGCTGATCGTTGACAGTTCCGGTTATCTTTCTGTCTTGTTGTACAATATCCACAACTGGTATACGATCATTCATCAGATGTGTCACATCTGATGCTGTAGCACGTGCTACAGCAAATACCGGAGATAGGCCTAACAGTCCTATTGCCAGCAACATTGTCCTGTTCTTACTTAAGCAATTAATGCTCTCCACAGGATACAAATTCTTCAATTTGTTTTCTTTTACTTTTTTCATACTAATAGATTATTAGATTTATAATCCGTTTGCTATATACAAAGGAAAAGGATATGTAACATTTATTATAAAAGAATCAAACAATACGATCACAAAATAGTCCAATTCGGCCATCTTTACTCGCAAGAGATCAAGCATTAATAATCAAACGATTCAAACCAATACTTGAATTATTTTTCTATTTATATGGATAAAAATTACATTTCACAAAGACCCTTAAATAAATGATTGATTCTAATACCCCGGATTCTGTTTCAAATTCGTATTTGTATTCAGATCATCCAAGTGGATCGGGAACAAAATAGCATGATTACCGACCGGTTTATGATTGAACCAACTCTTTGTCTGGAATGTACCGAAGCGGATCATATCTGTGCGACGTCTGGCTTCTGCGGCGAACTCCCATCCCCACTCATCATACAAACCGCCTAATTCGACAGGAGTACGATCTCCCGGGTCTGTGATATTGCCGTTTTCATCCAGGATACCATATTGGATCTTCGTATCTGCTTTCAGCTCTTCCACTGTTACACGGGCTTTCTCCGGATTATTCTTAAAACTACGTTCACGGATCTGAGTGACCAGATTGGCAGCCTCTTGTTCATCCTGTCCCAGTCGAAGCAAACATTCCGCTTTCATTAATAAGACTTCTGCATAGCGGAAGTAAGGAAAGTCATTACTCAGAGCAGACTTAGCGCCATAGGCAATCTCATACTTCCCTACACGATAACCATCGTATGCTTCCGATTTATATAAACTAGGTAGTTTATTGGTATATTCAAAGATGGTTTCACCGGCTGAATTTTTCTGCGGCCCTTGTAACCAGGTATCCTGCATACGCTGGTCGTCAGGATCATAACTATTAATGAATTGAGGGTTGGCTCCGCTGCCATTCCAGGGTTGAGCCAACATATCGTATACCTGATTACTTTCCGAAGCTAACCACTTCATATGCATTCCGAACACCGGGCCATTATTGGTTCCCATATTAAAGATAGCATCATAAGGGATGGCAAAGATGGCTTCGCCGCTATTTTCATTATCCGTCTTGAAGTTATCTTTATAATTATCTTCCAGAACAAATTTGTTGGATTCAATGATCTTATTACATTGTTCCAAAGCCTTGTCCCACGCCGGAGTACCGGTATATACTTCCGCATTCAGATACATACGGGCTAACAGACAACGAGCTCCCCACTGGGTCAGACGCCCGTAAGTAGACTTATTCACATCCTCTGACAAGGTCGGCAGCACTTCCGTCAACTCTTTGATAATAAAATCAAATACCTCCTTTCGGGTAGATTGTTTTGGAATATCCGTCGAGAAACTGGTTTGTATAGGAACATTCCCATGAGAGTCGCAAAGAATTGCATACCACAAAGCGCGGATTGCCCTGACTTCAGCAACTATCGCATCCTTCCGCTCCGGGACAAAGAAACCTTCATCTGCTCTAAACAGTATCTTATTTGCATTATTAATTCCATTAAAACAATTCTCCCAGGTAGTTTGCGGTTGCCCCTGCTGATTAGTCCAGGTATGCAGATGCATCCTTTTATAGACACCACCGTCATCCCAACCGTTCGGACGGGTGGGTGTAACAATCACATCACCCGATTCTTCCTGTAAATCAAAATATCCATACCAATCCATAATAAAACGGAGAGGCGTATAAGCGGTTGCCAATACAGGCACTTCATCTTCTGTTGAAGGGACATAGACATCTTCTGTAATTTCAGAATAAGTTTCTTCATCCAGATTAAAACAACCATTCAAGGTTAACATGGAACCTAAGCAAAGGGCATATATGCCATATTTATATCTTTTCATGATCAAATGCATTTTGTGTGATTAGAATGTTACGTTAACACCGAAAGTATAGCTTCTCACGGTTGGATATTTATCGCGGTTATCCGTACCTGCATCGAGCAGACCGTAATCGTTTGAGCTCAACGGTACTTCAGGGTCGATGCCTTTATAACCGGTAATAGTTGCCAGGTTCAATACAGAACCATAAATTCTCAGGTTCTTGATGATGTTTTGTTTGCCCAGATTGAATGTATAACCTAATGTAACATTGTCGATCTTCCAGTAATTACCATTCTCTATATAATGGCTGACATAACGCTGGTCATCTTTAACCGGGCTCTTTCCATATACCGGATCGAAGGCTGAATTCAGGCGGTTGTACTGGATGGACGGCTTGGCATTTTCATAATACATACGCTGATAGTTCAATATCTCGAAACCAAATGCACCACGCATATTGATACCCAGGTCGAAACCTTTATAATTGATCGTATTGTTCCAGTTCAGATAATGTTTGGGAATACCGTTTCCTAATACCTGCCAGCTGTTTGCATCGGTTTCGTCGGCTCTCATCGGTTCCCATTTTTGAGTTTCATTGTTGAAGCCTTCGACAATCCATAAGCCATCGTCTGTGATATCGATCGATTTCAAACCATAGAATGTTCCTACGGGCAAACCGACCTTTACAATATGCGAAGTAGTCTGTATGGGTTCTCCTACATATCCGGTATAAAAATAATCATTCGTCATCTGGAACTTATCGTTTTGGATAGACACCACTTTATTGTTATTGGTGGAATAAGACACATTTGTACTCCATTGAAAATCTTTTGTCTGAACCGGAGTAGCATGTACCAGCATTTCAAAACCGTTATTTTTCAATTCTCCGGCGTTAGCCAATATCGTTCCGTACAAATAAGGAGGAACAGGTACGCTATAATCCCAGACTGCATCTTTCGTAATACGGGTATAATAATCTAACGTTCCACCCAAACGTCCCTCCAAAACATCCCAGTCTAAACCGACATTATATTCCAGCTTTTTTTCCCAGCGAAGATCCGTGTTATTATTACGAACGGTAATCAGTGCTTTCTTCCAGGTTCCGTTATATAAAAAAGAACCTTGATAGTTTATACTACTGATAGAAGTATAAGGATCAGCAACATTGATACCTGTAACACCGAAACCGGCTCTTAATTTCAGATTATCCAGCCAGGTATAATTTTTCATAAATTTTTCCTTATTGACTCTCCAGCCGACAGAAACACCCGGGAAATTACCCCATTTATGATCGGCACCGAATTTAGAAGAACCTTCGCGACGGATCGAGAACATAAACAAATAACGATCGTCATAATTATATCCCACACGGGCAAACAGGCCAATCAATTTATCGGAATCTTTATAGCTCGACATCGTCGCTTCACCTCTTTGCAGGGCGGCTCCTGCTTCCATTTTATTATAAGAATAAATATCGGAAGGGAAGTCATAGTTGTCGATCGCCATATTCGAATTGGTATTATCTTCGTAGTTATATCCAACCAATGCATTCAGATTATGTTTACCAAATGATTTCTGATAATTGGCAGTAAGTTCGGCCAGATTATTTGAAAAATCGGAGTCTTTACGATAGGCATATCCGTTTTTACCATTCTTTGTATTGGAGACATGCTTTTTGGTTTGGTAATAGCCGTCCATAGTAGTGGTACTCCTACGGGCATACATGGCTTTTAATGTCAATCCTTCTACAGGGCGATAAGTCAGGCTACCGGTAAAGCGGGTATTCTTACGTTTCATTTCACCGATAGTTTCTTTTACATAACTTACCGGGTTATCATAAAAATACAAGGTACGTTCAAACCAACTTCCGTCTTCATTCTTTACAGGTTCTGTCGGGTTATGGATCAAAGCCTGGCGATATGCATAATTATTCCAGCTACGCGGCATTGTATGTTCACTCAAAACAGCAGATACATTTGCTGTAATCTTATTATCGAACATCGAATGATTGATATCGAAACGGCCGGTCAACGATTCGAAATCCGTGTTGATAAATGTACCCTGACGGTTACGGTAATTCAAGGATGCAGTATAATTTGTTTGTTTACTACCACCACGTAAAGAGAGATTATGCACATGGCTGACTGCGGTACGGGTAATTTCATCCAACCAATCAGTATCATACCCGAAGTCTTCATTATTAGCACCAGTAAACTCATATCCTTCCGACCATTTCTGGCGCAAATCGCTTGCCGACATGAAATCAGGTTTTCTTAATGTATTAGAGACTGAGATATATCCCGAATAATCGATCGTAGGAGGCATTTCCTTTTGGCTGGTTTTCGTTGTGATGATAATTACACCGTTCGTTCCACGAGTACCGTAGATAGCAGTAGCAGAACCATCTTTCAGGACATCTATAGATTCAATATCCTCCGGTGCCACCGTATTCAGGCTACCGGGAACACCGTCTACCAGAACAAGAGGAGATGTTCCCCCTTTCAAAGAAGAAATACCACGCAACATGATCTGAGTACTTCCGGTCGGGTCACCCGAAGGCATCGATATATTCAGACCAGCTACTTTTCCCTGAACCAGTTGCCCGGCATCGAGAACAGCTCCCTTCACAAAACTTTCTGATTTTACACTGGAAATAGCACTGGTCACATCCCCTTTCTTCTGTGTTCCATAACCAATAACTACCACTTCATCTACCAGTTGTGAATCTTCCATCAACTTCACTGTGACAGACTTTTGATTACCGACAGCCAGCTCCTGACTCTGGAAACCGACGTAAGAAAATTGTAAGATTGCTTTCGTATCAGATACAGTGAGCGTGAACTTTCCGTCCATATCACTCATAGTTCCGTTCATGGTTCCTTTCTCAACCACATTTACTCCCGGTAATTCCATACCTGAAGCATCCTTGATCACTCCGGTAATCGTTGTACCCTTTTGCTGTGAAACTTCCAATAAACTGTTTTCTGTACTGGCAAACAGTTGATGGCTTCCGGCATTCGCACTTAGTAAAAGACAAGCAGATAATAAGAACTTGCTGTAGCCTTGATTGTGGAATCTTTTTCTCATATCATTATATATTAGTAGGTTGTTAACATTGAACAGATCGGATATTTTTATTAAATCAACGACAGCAAAATAAGCGTACATTTGCCATTTATCATGCAAAAATCGTTTAATACGATGAAAGAATAATACATTTACCAGAAAGTTGACAATCGGCAAAAAGGCTTGATAAACAATACACAGACAATTCCAGTAGACTATTTTGTTATTTTATTGGACAGATTCTATTGCTTTTCTATGAACAGATTGCCTGACTGAAGTTCCGGAATAGTGTAATTTTTACCTGCACTGCCCGGATATTCTATATATTTTCTACCTTTGTACCCTATAGTATATCTCCGATAATAACATGAAAGCACTATCTAAAGTCCGATATATTAATATTATCATTGTTTTCCTGTTATCCTGCCAATGGATTTATGCGGAACAATTCAGGTTCATCCATTATGAGGTTGAGAACGGATTGTCTTCCAATACAGTCCGCAGTATCACGCAGGATAGCCAGGGATTTATGTGGTTTGGTACGGAAAACGGGCTGAACAGATTTGACGGTTATAATTTTAAGATATTCAAAAACATTGTTGGAGACTCCACTTCTATCGGCAACAACTATATTTATTCCTTATTGGAAGATTCTGATAAAACATTCTGGGTAGGTACGGATGAAGGACTTTATATCTACAACCCCGAACTCGAACAATTCAAGTATTTTGCAGTCCAAACAGACGAAGGGGTCAATATCAAGAGTAATATCACAGCTATCGCAGAAGCATCCGACGGAGATATCTGGTTTGCCACATTAGGACAAGGTGTATTCTGTTATAACAAACAAACACAGCAACTGAAGCAATATATATCTGTCCCGGGTGATGATAATACGCTGAATTCAAATACAATATTCTATTTACATATCGACAATCAAGGATCGATATGGGTTGCCCCGCAACAAAACAAAGGAGCTATAAGCTGCTATGACCGGGATCACGACCGGTTCATTACTTACCAGATAACAAAGAGGAACGGGGAACCGTGTGACCTGCGAATCTATGCAATCGAAGATGGCGACGAGAATAACCTATGGATAGGAACCTGGAATCACGGCATTTGCCGGCTCAATAAAAAAAGCTTGCAAATGCAATCGTATCTGGCTCCGGGAACACCAAACGGCATTTCTCATGTCCATTATATAGCCGAGTATCAACCAGGCATCCTCTTGATCGGCTCAGACGACGGACTCGCTTACTTCGACACAAAAACAGGAAAAGCCGAAGTCATGACAGCTACCGAATTAAAGAACAGCAGCCTCTCGAATAAATTCATCTATCCTATCTACAAAGACCGGGAAGGTGGTGTATGGGTCGGCACTTATTATGGTGGTGTGAACTACGCCGCCCCGATAAAAGGTATGATCAACGGATATACTCACTCCGACTACAGCAATTCCGTCGGTGGAAATATCATCAGTTGTTTCTGCGAAGATCCGGACGGAAATATCTGGATCGGTTCGGATGACGGCGGCCTGAGTTATTTCAATACGCAAAACAAGACATTCAGGAACTATCTGCCGGATCCCAGCCGTAACAGCCTGTCATATCATAATATCCATGCTTTATTCCTGGATAATGATAACTTATGGATCGGAACATATTCCGGCAACCTGAACATTTTGAATACCCGTACCGGTAAATTCACCCAATACCCGGCCGGCTTGTCCGATAAGCTTCCGGCAGATATGAGTAGTGTTTATTCTATCTACAAAGATAAACAAAGCAATATCTGGCTTGGAACAATGCAGAATATCATACGTTATGACCGTAAAAACGACAGTTTCATCAATGCCAAAGAAACCGGAACTACGACCAGTTGCATATTGCAGGACACCGACGACAATATCTGGTTTGCGACATTGGGCAAAGGACTTTACTGTTTTAAGCCGGGACAAGAAGAATGGAAACAATACACATTCAGCCCGGATGATAAAAACACATTATCAACCAACCAGATAAATAGCCTTTGCCTGGATGACAAACAACAATTATGGGCGGGTACCGATAACGGGATTTGCCGGTACGACAAAACGACCGGTAACTTTATCCGCGTACCGCTGAGCATTTCACAGGCTGCCGTAACCGGTATTGTTTTTAATCAGGGATATTTATGGATCAGCACGATAAACGGTCTTATCTCTTATTGTCCTGACACCGGAGAGCAACGGATTTTCTTTAAAAGCGATGGTTTACAGAGCGACCAATATGGAGTCAATGCCGTTTTACTGGCCTCCTCCGGACTTCTATACCTGGGAACGACCAACGGTTTCTGCGAACTCGATACCCGGACGATCTCCCTCAACGCTTATATACCACCGGTAGTTATTACCAACCTGCAGGTATTCAACAAAGACGTCAAGATAGGAAATGAGAGCCTCCTACCCCAATCGACAACCAGCATCAAAGAAATCGAACTCTCCTATAAATATAATGTACTCAGTATCGAATATGTCAGTCTGAGTTATAGCGTACCGGCAAAGAACCAGTACAAATATAAACTGGAAGGCTTCGACAAAGACTGGAACTTTGTCGGCAACCAGCGAAAAGCGACTTATACCAACTTGCCGGCCGGTAAATATAAGTTTCATGTAATGGGTTCCAACAACGACGGGGTATGGAACGAAGAAGCTACAACTGTAGATATCGTTATTCATCCCCCTTTCTGGCGTACCACTTTCGCCTATTTCCTCTATATCATCTCTATCATAGGATTGATCTGCTACATTATATATGCCATGAAACTGCGGACGGAGAAACGTCATAAGGCCCGAATGCTTCAGCTAAGTGTAGAAAAAGAAAAAGAGCTGCATGACGCAAAGATCAATTTCTTTACATTGATCGCCCACGAAATACGAACCCCCGTGTCGCTGATCATCGGCCCGCTGGAAAAGATAATGGAAGCTTCGTCCACACTTCCTGCGACAATCCAGGATGCCCTGAAGATAATCGACCGGAACAGCCAACGGCTTCTGTCGCTGGTCAACCAGTTACTGGATTTCCGGAAAGCGGAGCAAGGCGCGTTTGTGATCAATTTCTCCGAACAAAACATATACGAACTGCTCCTGAACCTGTACGATCGTTTCAAGCCGATGATCGAACAGAAAGGGATTGTTTTCTCTTTTGGAATGCCGGACAAAGAAATTACAGCTATCGTCGATCCGGAAGCGATCACCAAAGTAATCAGCAACCTGCTGACCAATGCGACCAAATATGCAGACAGGAAAATAACAATGACCTGTGAAACAAACAACCGGTTCGTTGTCGTCAGAGTAAGCGATGACGGCCGGGGAATATCCGAACAAGAACTAAAAAATATATTCCTTCCTTTCTACCAGGTTGCCCAAAGCCATAAACCGGGTACGGGACTCGGACTTTCACTGGCCAAACTGCTGGTGGATGCCCACCACGGCAGGATCGAAGTAGAAAGTGGGACAAATCAAGGCACTACATTTATTGTTACAATCCCATTGGTACAGCAGAACGCCGTTCCAACCGTAGCAAAGAAAAATAATCTGGTAACGGCTTGTACGGTTCCCGACGAAGAACCATACACCGCAGAAGATGCCACCAGGCAATCCGCCGCCTCTTCCATCCGCCCTACTCTACTAATTGTAGAAGACAATACGGATATGCGAAGCTTCCTCCACGACAGCTTCATGGATACATATAATATACTATTGGCCGGGAATGGGCAGGAAGGACTTGAACAACTGAAGAAACAACCTGCCGATCTGATTATCAGCGATGTGATGATGCCGGTAATGGATGGTTTCACCTTTGCGAAAGAAGTGAAGGAAAACCTCTCGTACAGTCACATCCCATTGGTCTTGCTGACAGCCAAGACCGACAATACATCAAAGGTTGCCGGCATAAAGTCCGGAGCCGATGCCTACATAGAAAAACCATTTTCCACACAGGTGCTGCGCGCCCAGATCGAGAATCTGCTCGAGTCGCGGAAGAAGCTTCGGAAAAAGTTCTCCGAAATGCCGTTCGTTCCCCTGGATAGTGTAGCCGTCAATAAAGCAGACGAAGAATTCCTTTCGAAGATGAACGAGATCATCGAAAAGAATATTTCGAATGTAGACTTCTCCATCGATTTGCTGGCAGAACAATTATGTATCAGCCGATCCGGCCTGTTCGCCAAAATAAAGACACTGGTGGAAATGACCCCGAACGAACTGATACAGCTGGTTCGTCTGAAAAAAGCCGCCGAGCTGTTAGCAACACAGAAATATCGCATCAACGAAATATGTTACCAGGTTGGTTTCAACAACCCTTCTTATTTCTCCAAATGTTTCCAGAAACAATTCGGAGTTTTACCGAAAGATTTTATGAACAAAAAAAACTAAAGTAGTATGAATATACAACAACTCGAGTACATTCTGGCAGTAGACACCTATCGCCATTTCGCAAAAGCAGCAGAGCACTGCAGAGTAACACAACCTACCCTCAGCATGATGATTCAAAAGCTGGAAGACGAACTGGGTATCAAATTATTCGACCGCAACATGCAACCCGTCTGTCCTACCCCGGCCGGACGCAAAGTGATCGACCAGGCACGTACCGTTTTATATCAGGCTTCCCTGATAAAGGATATCGTGAATGAAGAGGAACAATCGTTGAAAGGAACTTTCCGCCTAGCAGTCCTGCCGACCATTGCCCCTTACCTGCTTCCCCGTTTCTTCCAGCAGCTATCGGAAAAACATCCGGATCTGGATATCCGTATCCTGGAAATGAAAACGGCTCCCACAATGGCTGCCATATTGAATGGTGAGATCGATGCCGCCATCATAGCTAACCAGCCATCGGAAGCACAGCTTCAGGGCGATACATTATATTACGAACAATTCTTCGGTTACGTAGCCGAGAATGATCCCGTATTCAAAAAAGAGCTGATCCGCACAGCCGATATCAGCGACGAACATCTCTGGCTACTGGATGAAGGACACTGCTTCCGCGACCAGTTGATGCGTTTCTGCCAGATGGAGAAAGTGAAACTACGCCAGGCCGCCTATCGCTTGGGAAGTCTGGAAACATTCATGCGCATGGTTGAAAGCGGCAACGGAGTCACTTTTATTCCCGAACTGGCCACCCTGCAACTCAGCGAAGAACAAAAGAAGCTGGTACGTCCTTTCGCCATCCCCAAACCGGCACGCGAAATCGTATGGATCACCCGCAAAGACTTTATCCGGCATACCATTGCCGGTATGCTGATAGAGAGTATCAAAAAGTCTGTGCCTAAAGAAATGCTGACGTTACAGGCCGGATTAAAGGTCGTCTAAACATTATTTTTACTGCATGACGAAAAATATTATCACTTTTTGCTTGTAGTTTCCAAAAAAGCGTTACTTTTGCTGCGTATTTAAAAACAAACGAAACAAATGAATCGATTTAGCTTTACATATTTCTTTTATTACTTTTACTTTAGCAGAGTGAAGGCAGGAATTTGTATGTAAAGCGTTGATGATAGAAATGTATCAATAAATAATATAAAGTCCTGCCGGTTTCGGTGGGACTTTTTTTGTGACAATAAATTAGAAAGATGAAAAAGAAAGTAGCAATTCAGGGAATAGCCGGTTCGTATCACGACATCGCCGCCCGTAGCTTCTATGAAGGTGAAGATATTGAAATTGTTGGATGCAATACATTCAGAGATGTTATTTCAGCCATAAAGAAAGACCCGTCTTTGTTAGGACTGATGGCCATCGAGAATACCATTGCAGGAAGCTTGCTGCAGAATCATGAACTGATCCGCGAAAGCGGTCTGCGGGTGATCGGCGAATACAAACTACGCATTTCGCATTCGTTGGTTGCGCTGCCGGGAACGTCGATACACGATGTCACGGAAGTCAACTCCCACCCCATCGCACTGATGCAATGTACCGACTTCCTCGATACCTTGCCAAATGCCAAAGTGGTGGAAAAAGAAGATACCGCGATGAGTGCCCGATGGATTGCCGAGAATAAGCTCGAAGGACATGCTGCTATCTGCGGGAAACTGGCCGCCCAGATCTACAAGATGGAAATACTGGCCGAAGGGATAGAAACCAACAAACGCAACTTCACCCGCTTCCTTGCCATAGCAGACCGCTGGACAGCTGAAGATCTTCTTGAGAAGTCAGACGTCAACAAATCTTCACTGGTATTCGCTCTCCCTCACACCTCCGGCAGTCTCTCCAAAGTTCTCTCTATTCTTTCTTTCTATGACATGAATCTTTCTAAAATACAATCGTTGCCGATCATCGGCCGCGAATGGGAATATCTGTTCTATATCGACCTTACATTTACTGATTATACAAGATACAGACAGGCATTGGATGCAATCATACCATTAACAAAGGACTTAAAAATTTTAGGCGAATATGCAGAAGGAAAACAAAGTGTGTAACATCACACCCGCTGACCGTGTAGGCAGCGTACAGGAATACTACTTCTCAAAGAAACTGAAAGAGGTAGCCGAAATGAATGCCGCAGGCAAGAATGTGATCAGTCTGGGCGTAGGTAGCCCCGATCTGCCCCCTTCGGAACAGACCATCGAGACCTTGTGCGAACATGCACATAATGCGAATGAGCATGGTTACCAGCCGTATGTGGGTATCCCCGAACTGCGTAAAGGTTTCGCCGACTGGTATCAGACATGGTATGGAGTCGAACTGGATCCGAAGACAGAGATACAGCCGCTGATCGGTTCCAAGGAAGGAATTTTGCATATCTCGCTAGCATTTCTGAATCCCGGAGATGGCGTATTGGTTCCCAATCCCGGTTATCCTACTTATAGCTCTGTCAGCAAACTGGTACAGGCCAACCTGATCTCCTACGAACTAAAAGAAGAGCTGGGATGGCAACCGGATTTCGAAGCATTGGAAAAGACGGATCTCTCCGGCGTAAAGCTGATGTGGGTCAATTACCCGAACATGCCGACCGGCGCGAACGCCAGCATGGAGCTTTTTGAAAAGCTGGTTGCCTTCGGACGTAAACACGGTATCATCATCTGTAACGATAACCCTTACAGTTTCATCCTGAACGATCAGCCGTTAAGCATCCTGAGTGTTCCGGGAGCCAAAGATATCTGTATCGAAATGAACTCGATGAGTAAGGCGCACAATATGCCGGGTTGGCGTATGGCGATGCTGGCCTCGAACGCACAGTTCGTCCAATGGATACTGAAAGTAAAGAGCAACATCGACTCCGGCCAGTTCAAACCGATGCAGCATGCAGCCGTTGAAGCGTTGAAAGCGCCGAAAGAATGGTACGACAACATGAACCGTACCTATCGCAGCCGCCGCGACCTGGCCGTACAGATCATGCACACGCTGGGATGCGAATACGACGAAAACCAGGTAGGTATGTTCCTCTGGGGAAAGATCCCGGCAGAAGCGGAAGGCAGCGAAGCGCTGGCAAACAAAGTGTTGTATGAAGCCAACGTATTCATCACCCCCGGATTTATCTTCGGAAGCTGCGGCGAACGTTACATCCGTATCTCACTTTGCTGCAAGAACGAAGCATTACAGGAAGCATTAAACAGAATAACAAAAATAATAAAATAGAATATCATCATGGAAATGGAATTAGAATCAATCTTATTACCCGGTGTAGACCCTCAGCGTCCTATCATCATCTCAGGCCCTTGTAGTGCCGAAACAGAAGAGCAAGTAATGGAAGCGGCTACCCAGCTGGCATCCAAAGGCGTTAAAATATTCCGTGCCGGAATCTGGAAACCCCGCACGAAACCGGGTGGCTTCGAAGGTATCGGAGCTGAAGGCTTGCAGTGGTTGAAACGTGTAAAGAAAGAAACAGGCATGTATGTAGCTACCGAAGTGGCAACAAAAGACCATGTATTCGAAGCATTGAAAGCCGGGATCGATATTCTGTGGATCGGTGCACGTACCACTGTCAACCCGTTCGCCGTACAGGAAATTGCAGACGCTTTGAAAGGCGTGGATATACCTGTCCTGATCAAGAACCCGGTAAACCCTGACCTGGAGTTATGGATCGGTGCTTTCGAACGTCTGTATGGTGCAGGTATCCGTCGTCTGGGTGCCATCCACCGCGGTTTCAGCTCTTACGACAAGAAGATGTACCGTAACCTACCGTTGTGGCACATCCCTATCGAACTGCGCCGCCGTATGCCAAACCTGCCGATTTTCTGCGATCCCAGCCATATCGGTGGTAAGCGCGAACTGATAGCTCCGCTGTCACAGCAGGCGATGGATTTGAGCTTCGACGGTTTGATGATCGAGTCGCATCCTTGTCCGGATTGTGCCTGGAGCGACGCTTCACAGCAGATCACACCGGATGTACTCGATTATGTTGTCAACCTGTTGGTTATCCGTAACGAGACACAGACTACCGAAAACCTGGCCGAACTACGCCGCCAGATCGACGGCATCGACGAACAACTGCTCGAACTGTTGGCTAAACGTATGCGCATCTCCCGCGAGATCGGTGTGTATAAGAAAGAACATAACATGCCCATCCTCCAGTCACCACGTTACAGCGAAATCCTGGAAAAACGTTCGGATATGGGGCAGACGATGGAACTGAATGTTGATTTTGTAAAGGAGATATTGAAAGAGATACATGAAGAATCTGTTCGCCAGCAGATGATCATCATGAATGAATAATAGCGGTTTTCATCGGCGGTAAGAGACGGTAGCCGTCACCCCTCGTTGACGGTTGTCGTCAACGAGGCCAGACGTTACCCGTCACCTCCCGTTGACGGGTAGCGTAAATTATAGACAAAAAGAATAAGACAATGAAAATATTAATATTAGGTGCCGGAAAGATGGGTTCTTTCTTCACCGACCTGCTGAGTTTTGACCATGAAGTGGCTGTATTGGAAAACGATCCGAAGCGGATGCGTTTCATTTACAATGCCCTTCGCCTGCAGAAACCGGAAGAGGTTGCAGGGTTTGCCCCCGAACTTGTTATCAATTGCGTAACATTGAATTACACGATTGAAGCATTCAAGGCAGTTTTGCCTTACCTGCAGCCGTACTGTATCATTTCAGACATAGCATCCGTAAAGACCCATCTGAAAGAGTTTTACGAAACCTGTGGTTTCCCGTATGTTTCCACTCACCCGATGTTCGGCCCGACATTCGCCAATCTGGGTAGCTTGGAAAAAGAGAATACGATCATCATATCGGAAGGGGATCACCTGGGAAAGATATTCTTCAAAGATATCTATTCCGCCCTGCGTCTGAATATCCGCGAATATACATTTGAGGAACATGACAAGGTGGTTGCCTATTCTTTAGGTATTCCGTTCGCTTCAACAATGGTATTTGCTGCCATCATGAAGCATCAGGATGCTCCGGGTACGACATTCAAACGCCATATGAAGATTGCCCGCGGTTTGCTGTCTGAAGATGATTATCTATTGACGGAAATACTCTTCAACCCGCGTACCCCGAAACAGATTTCCCGCATACAGGAAGAATTGAATATCCTGCAGGAAATTATCAAAGACAAGGATTCGGAAGCGATGAAAGGGTATCTGACCAAGATCCGCAAGAATATTGAATAAGAAATAACATCAGAAATTCCTTCCCGTATCCCACCACAACCGGGTACCGCAATTATCGGGGCCTCCGAGGGCTTCGACCAGAGCGTTGTACTGCTCCGGGTTGGCGGTCTTGATACCGACGAAGAAATTGAAACGACGAGGGCCCAGGGCGGTATCGACCGTTCCCTGGCTATCGTTCACCAGGACGGGAAAGAGACGCGGATAGCCCGTACGACGCTGTTCGGCCCAGGCTTCGCAGCCTTCGGGATAACAGGCGATCCATTTCTGGGTGATGATCTTTTCGAGTTTCACTTCGGGGGAAGCCGTTTCGTCCCAGGCCGGAGTAACCCGGCTCACGGGCTGCACGTCGAAGGCAGCACTGAAAGCATCCTTATACGCAACCGGCGTACGGGTATTCTGAAGATACGGCACGACATCGCCTGCACTCCACTGCGCAAAGGAAGCCCGGATGCCATTCTCGTAGCACCACTGCACGTTCTCCGTCGACCATTTCCGCAGGGCAGCCTCGGCACGGAGAAACCAAACCTCAGCAGCAGTCATCAGCACGGCATTGGTCGACTGGGTAATCGTCGTTTTTGAATGCCCGCTATAATTCTTATGGTTGAACCCCGTTCCCTGGCGAATACCCTTATAGGTACCGTCCACCGGAAAGAGCTCAATACCTTTACCACCGACGGCCCTGGAGAAATATCTCGGCAGGCGGGGATCCTGATACCCCGTCAGATACGACTCCATATTGGCATTCATGATCGCTTCGCCCCAAGCTACGTTGATCTCTCCCAGCGGATTATAGTAGCCGCTGCCGTTGGCCGAGACGGCAACGATATCGTCGTCCTCCTCCAACAATCCTCCCGCGTCGGACAGAGCTTTACGGGCTTCGGAAGCGGCCAGCTGCGGGTCGGCCATCGCAATACGGACAGCCAGGCGGAGACGCAGGGAATTGGCAAAACGGATCCACTCGGCATAAGTACGTTTCCCCACAGGCATAAGGATATCGAACTTGGCAAAGTTCTCCACTTCCGGATGTTCAGCCATATACTGGCGGATCATTTCGATACCGGTATCAAGATCTTTGAAGAAAGCGCGGTAAGCCTTCGGCTGGGTATCGGGCTTCGATCCGGTCTTCGACCCGAAGTCCGTGTAGATAATGGGCCCATACAAATCCGAAACACGGTGCATGCTTTCCACTTTCAGGATGCATGCTATTCCGAAAAAGGAGGCATACTTTTTTTCGGTCAGTTCCTGCGCCTTCAACACTTCGGGTAGGATGAAACCGTAGGTGTTTTCCCAAAAGGAACCGTTCCAACCGTCCTGCATGTTGTAGATGGTGTTGCCCCGTCCCTCGATGAAGGGGTTGAAATCGTGGAAATAGCCCGCGAACATGTCCGCACCGAGGTTCTGCATTACCTGGAACGTCCAGTTCTTTCCCCCACCCCAGTCGTAATTGAAATAGATTCCCTGCTGGACAACTTTCAACGGAAGGCCGTATTTATTGAATTCCTGTTCCTTCAGCCCATCCGGAAAGCCGGTATCGTCTGTATTATACGACTCGAAACTGCCCGTACAGGAAGCCATGCCCAGCAGACAGGGCAGCAGGGCAAAGGCGATATATCTTGTGCACTTTTTCATCTTCATCTGTCACCGTTAGAAAGTAAGTTTAACATTCAGTCCCAAGCTGCGGGTGGTCGGCATACCGAACACATCCACGCCCTGGTTATCATTCTTCGTAGAAAGCACCGCATCGGGGTCGAACGGTGCCGATTTATGCAGGAAGAACAGGTTGCGGCCAACGAACGAGAGCTGCACTCCGCGCAAAAGCTTCGACTTTTCCATCAGCTTCTCCGGGAACGTATAGCCCAGCGAAAGCTCGCGCAGGCGGATGTTCGTGGCGCTATACATATAGTATTCGGAACAACCGTTACGGCCACTCACGATGGTATAGAACTTCGACGGGTCGAGGTGGGTACCTTCGAGATCGACATAGCCAGCGTTACGCGCCTCGCCCGACTCCCAGCTGACGCCTTTCTGATCCATATCGGCCTGTGTTTGCGACAGCACATCACCACCGAAACGTCCATCGATCAGAAAATAGAGGTTGAAGCCCTTATAGCTAAGCGAATTGCCCCATCCGAGCATAAAGTCGGGGTTGCTGTTGCCCACCTTCTCTGTGTTGCCCGAGCCGATCACCACGGGTACCTGGTCGCCATCCACATCCTTGGTGTAGACGATCCGGCCGTTCGCGTCGCGCTTGAAAGCCTTTCCGTAGATGTCGCCCATCGAGCCGCCTTCGACCAGGCGCATGGAGTAAGAGGACGAGAAGCCCTCGTCACCATAAATAAAGGTTTTCAGGTCGGGATGAAGCGCGATCACCTTGTTGCGGTTGGTCGAAAAGTTGAGTAAGGTTTTCCACTGGAAATCGTTTGTCAGCACCGGCGTGACGCCCAGGCTGGCTTCTATGCCCTGGTTCTGGATATTCCCGGCGTTGACATAGTAGTACTTATAGGTCGCACCGGCGGACGAAGGCAGGGTGAAGAGTTGGTTCTTCGTGTTGGTTTTATAATAGGTAAAGTCGAAATCGACCCGGTAATTGAAGAATTTCCATTCCGTACCGACCTCCCAGGAAGTACTCATTTCGGGCTTCAGCTCGTCGAAAGGTGCTCCGGTATTTGTCTGGATCGCCCCCCCGGCTATGATCTGGTCGTTGCTTCCGGCGATGGGGTTACTGAGGAACAGGGGTAGGTCGTTGCCCACCTTACTCCACGAACTCCGCAACTTGCCGTAGTTGACCCATTCCGGCATCGCAAGCGAATTGTTGAGTACCCACGAGAGCCCCACCGAAGGGTAGAAGAAACTTTTGTAGCGGGTGTAGGCCAACGTTGACGACCAGTCGTTGCGGGCGGTCAGGTCGATGTACAGGCTTTCCTTCCAGCCTAGCTGCGCGGTGGCGAAAACCGACTGGATAACGCGCTTTTCATTGATCTGTTGGTTGATATAGGCGGCGGTCGACATGATGATGTTAGCCACCGTGAAAAGGTTTGGGTAGTAGAGCGAAGCCGTTTTCGAGTCGAGCCTCAACGAATTGACTATCCGGCTGTTGATGCTTCCCCCGAGGGCTCCCGTCAGGGTGATGTCGTCCCATTTCTTATTCACCATCGCCATCACGTCGCCATAGTAAAGGTTTTCCGTATAATTGAGGTTGATGTAACGCCCGTTCGCTCCCGCCAGGGCCGGAGCGGTAGAGGCATACATTTTCTGTTCGAATGTATCGTGTGCGTAGTCGGCCGTACCGCGAGCCTGTAAATTCAGCCAGTCCGTAATCTTCAGGAATGCCGTGAGGGAAGCGATGACGCGGGTACGTTTGTCGTCGCTCTTGATGCGGTTGGTGAGCCAGTATGGGTTCTGCTCCATGTCGAGCTCGCCATCGGTGTACCAGTTTTGTTCCATCAGGTTGCGTTGCTCGTTGAAGGTTTCGAAACGGGTACGGTACTCGTTGATGTCTTCGCCCCGCGGGAACCGGTAAAGTCCCACCAGAGGATTCATGTAGTAACCGCCCGAAGCCGGACGATCCTTGATGCCCTGTGTCATCAAATTGACGTTGGCATCGAGTTTGAGGTAGTCGTCGAAGAAGCTGGCGGTTTCGCGAAAGTTGAGGTTATGCTTCTGCATCTTGTTGTGTTCGACGATGCCCCGGGCCGAAGTGTTGGCATAAGAGAAATAACTCTGCATCTTCTCGTTGCCGGTTGTGAACGACAGGGAGTTGATAGCGGTCAGGCCGTTGCGAAAGAAGTCGCCCACGTTGTCGTAACGAGGCAAGGCGGTTTTCGCACCCCAGCTGGTCTTTGTTTCGCGATCCATGCCGTAGTCGTTCTGGAACCGGGGGAGACTCACGGCATGGTCGACCGTCAGGCTCGACGAGAAGGTGACGCGCTGCACATCCTCCTGTCCCTTCCGGGTAGTGATCAAGATCACGCCATTAGCGGCCTGCGATCCATATAAAGCGGCAGCCGATGCACCTTTGAGGATACTTATACTCTCGATATCGTCGGGATTGAGGTTGGAGATACCGTCGCCACCGTCGCGGTTTCCGGCATCCGCCGTGCCACCGATGGCGGATACGGCCTGTTCGTTGCTGCTGTTCAGCATCGGGACGCCGTCAATCACATACAAAGGCTGGTTGTTTCCCGACACAGACCGGTAACCACGGATGATAACTCTTGCCGAGCTACCCAGTCCGAAAGAGGTGCGGTTGATCTGTACACCGGCGGTTTTCCCAGCCAGCGTCTGAATGAAATTCAGGTCTTTCGCCCTCACCAACTCATCACCGGCCACCAATTGGGTAGCGTATGGAAGGGAGGCCTCCTGCTTATGAAGCCCGAGGGCGGTAACGACCACTTCACCCAACTGCTGGGAGTCTTCCGCAAGTTGGATCTGAAGAGTTTTCTCTCCATCATACTGGATTTTCTGCGGAAGATAGCCGATATACGACACCTGGAGAGTAGCCTTGGGCGGCAGATAGAGCGTGAAACGGCCGTCTGGATCGGTCACAGTGCCTTGGCTCGTGCCTTTGATCAGGACGTTGGCACCTATAACCGGCTCACCGCTTTTATCCTTTACGGTGCCTGTTACCCGGCGGGGAGCGTTTTGCTGCATACGGATCACATCTTCGCGGTGGTTCAATATGATTTGTTTGTTAACGACCGTGTAGGCGATATCGGTGTCTTTAAATAAAAGATATAAGAGATCGAACAGGGTTTTACCTTCCCAGTTGTCGCGGACGGGAACAGAAAGGTCAATCACCTGCGCGTCATATATAAAGGAATAAGGGGTTTGTTGCTCGATCATGTCCAATATCTGCGCCAGCGTTTTCCCGGATATATCGGTTTTAAGCACAATCAGGTCGTCCCGGACTACCTGTGCTTTGACCCCGACACACAAAAGCAACCCCAACATTAAGAGGTAAATTTTCATAGTAACGTTATTTATCATGCTTTATAATCAGATCTTATTTCGGGTAAATGTACGCAATTATTACACAAATACAACTTCAGCCCATAAAAAAACTCACCTAAAGGCCCCATCTTCACAGAAAGAGCACTTCAGGTGAGCTTACTATTAATTATGTTGAAATAATTTCAAAACATGTCCAACCGGATTTATTCGGCAGAGGTACAGTAATTTGCATTTTTGTCCCACCATAGGTTGGCTGCAACGTTGTCCTTACCACCCAACATCTGGACACCTCTATTATATTCATCCTTGTTTACCAGACTTTCCTTTACCGGATACTTGATACGTTTGATGAAGTTCTTCGGATCCTTGATATCTTTCGAATAACCTCCGTAAACGGTTTCATCACGGTAGATAGCTACATCCAGGCGCGGCAGGTTCAGGCGGCGTTTGTCGCTCCAACCTTCCCAGGACAAATCGGGAGTACCGGCAATGTATTTCTGAGTGATGATCTTTTCAAGAGCGGTGTTGCCAGCTCCGGCCTGATCGTCATATTTGGCACTTGTTCCGGCCAGGTTCTTTTCCGTAGAGGCCAGGTATGCATCGGCTTCACTACCTACGCCCCATTTTTCGAAGGATGACCTTACACCTTCTTCATATTCGTGCTTGGCATCGCCCGACAGAATACCACGGGCAAACAATTCAGCTTTCAGGAAACATACTTCTTCGTAAAGGAATACGTCGTACGGGCGTGAGTTGTATTTGCCACCGTCTTTCACCAGGTAACCCAGTTCGGCGTAGTTCTTCACCACGTACTCGCCCTTGTTCTGTTCTTCCGAACGGGCACCATACGGCAGACCTTGCCAGTTACCGCCTGTGATAGAAGGCTGGAAGATTTTCGGAGCACGCGGGTCGACCTTAGCCGGATGAACGGAAGATACCGGAATTGCCGGATCACCGTTCAGTGTCGGAGTCGTATTTTCAACGCCGTCAGGCCATGCAACACCACCAATGTTAGTAACCAGTTTCTCAAACGATTTCGACATACTCAACGGGCCGCCCCAGGTGATCTGGAACATCACGTAGTTGTAATCCTGTCCCCATGAGCCGTCAGCCTTCGGAGGCATGTAGGCGTTCTGGCGGGAGCTGCTGATCAGGCCACCGTCGGCATTGATCGCTGCCTGAGCTTGTGCCTTACAAACGTCGGGAGCGACTTCGGAAACGCGGAGAGCCAGACGCAGGCGAAGTGAATTGGCGAAACGCTTCCAGGCCTCATTGTCGCACTGGTACACGATATCGTTGCTCTTATCCGTGAAAATACTCTTTGCACCGGAAGTGAACATCTTCGGAGCTTCGTCGAGTTCGGTGAAATACTCTGTATAGATATCCTCCATCTCACGGTAAGGCGGGTTGGCCTCGGCGTCGTCGGACGGTTTCGGGAAAGGCATCGGGCCGAACAGGTCGGAAGCCATCGAGTGTACATACACACGCCAGATACGTGCAAAGGCAATTGTATTTGCATAACTATCGGCATCTTCACGGGCCGAAAGGTCGCGGATCACAATATTCAGGGAAGCGAGCTGTTTGAGGTATTGTTCCCAGATAACCAGGTTCCACCCATCGTTCTGAACATAGTTGGCTGTCGACCAACCGCCTCCATCGACCAGCATCTGAGAATACAGGTCAACCTGCAAGGCTTTTAAACGCTGTTCAACATCACCGTCTATGATTTTACCTCCACGGACGGTACCGAGCAGACGCGGCTCGTTCATATTATAATCGACATCGTTGGACGGCTTGTTTGGGTTCTCGTTCAACCCCGTCAGATCACAACTGGACACGCCCAGTAAAAGAAGTGAACAAGCAGCTAATATCTTAACATTTTTCATAACAATTCTTTTTTAGATTAGTAGATTTTAGAAAGCCACATTCAGGTTGAAACCTAAGCTACGCATCGTCGGCATAGAACCGTATTCGATACCTTGTGCATTACCTGAAGTATAAGCTGCTTCCGGATCGAACCCTTTGGTCTTACTGTAGATCATAAACAGGTTGCGGGCAACGAAGCTAAGCTTTAATGCTGTGAACGGAGTCTTTGAAAGCATTGACTTCGGCACGCTGTAACCCAGGCTCAGCTCGCGCAGGCGGATATTGGTTGCATCATACATCCAGGCTTCCGTAATACCGGAGATACCGTTCCAATACTTTTCAGCACTTACATTCTGTGTATTCTTGGAACCGTCGGCCAGTACACCCGGAACAACGATACCGTCTTCACGTCCGTCGAGTGTCATTTCTAACGAACCATTGGTTGAACCCTGACGGATAGATCCCATGTATACATCACCACCCTTACGCATATCGATTAAGAAGTTCAAAGAGAAGTTCTTGTAAGAGAAAGAGTTGTTCCATCCCAACATCCAGTCCGGCTGGTTGTTACCCAGTTTCACCATATCTTCTGAACGCAAGGGCACACCGTCGGCACCGACCATTATGTTACCATTATCGTCACGCTCGTAAGCATATCCGTAGATATCGCCAAAAGCACCCCCTTCGTGAGCCACGATTTTCAGGAAGGTAACGGAAGGGTCACTTAAAATCTGCTCTTTCGTATCGCTGGTCAGTGAAACGACCTTATTCTTATTTTTTGACCAGTTCAGCTGAGTGTCCCAGGTAAAGCCTGTTTCAGTAATCACCGGAGTAGCGTTAAGAGCGATCTCGACACCGCTATTCTCTATATTACCAGCGTTGATCATTTTCTTCTTAAAGCCGGTTGCGGAAGGAACATCGATCTTAAGGATCTGATCTTTTGAGTTTTTCTTGTAGTAAGCCAGGTCGACACCTACGCGGTTGTTGAAACCTTTCAGTTCAAGACCCAATTCCCAGGAGTTGATCGTTTCGTTCTTCAGGTTAGGATTAGCCATCCAATCTTCGTTGTTCGCGCTGAAGATACCACCCTTGATATCATAACCGATCTTATAATAGTCGCGCAACATATATGCGTCGGTATCGTTACCTACCTGTGCCCAGGAAGCACGCAGTTTACCGAAAGTAAGGAAACCTGTGCTACCACCCATCTTATTGATCATCTGGGTAAAGATCCAGCTTGCACCCACTGACGGATAGAAATAAGAAGCATTGTCTTTAGGTAAGGTAGACGACCAGTCGTTACGGGCTGTCAAATCCAGATACAGGTAATCGTCCCATGACATAGAAGCCGTTGCATAGACAGAATTGATCTGTTTGCGTGTCTTTTCATACTCGCCGCCATGTGTCTTACCGTTGGCGATAGCATGGAAATCGGGAATGATAAATTCGCCGGAGTTCTCGGTATAAAGAGCGGTAGAGCGATACATGATATTGCCACCTACTGTACCCACGATACCGAAACGATCCCAGTTACCTTTGGCAGTCAACAGGAAGTCGGAGTTGATCTCGTTGAATTTTTCGGATTTGGCCTGCATACTACCGTTTGTTTCCCAGTACGGTGTACCTGTACCACGAACCCATTCATACTGAACGGTATAGTTATCCATACCTGAACGCAGTTTCAAGCTCAACCAATCTGTAAATGTAAAATCCAAAGCTGCAAAACCAATCAAACGATCTTTCTTATCGTTGTTAGTCATACGGTAGGCAGACCAGAAGGGGCTCTCCGCATTTGTCTTGTGATCCACTACGAAACCGGCGGCACTACCATCGGCACGTTTCCAGTTGTTGGATTCATAACCGGAATAATCGGAGAAGCCCACACTACGCGGCATGCTCAGGTAATTCAGGAAAATGTTGTCGGGGTCGGTAGCCAGCTTGATACGGTTATTGGTATGCTGGTTGATATAGTTTACTTTCACGTCGGCAGATAACCATTTAGCCAATTTAGCGGTAGAACGCAAATTGATAGAGGTACGGTCGAGGCCGCTGTTAGGAACTACCCCTTTGTTGTCGAGGCGGGTCACACCTGCACGGAAAGTAATATCTTCAGAGCTCTTGCTGATGTCGACACTGTTCGTCCAGGAAGTACCGGTACGCAGGAAGTCTTTATACAAATTGTTGTCGCGTGCAGCATAACCGAATGAACCTAAAGCCATGTCCTTTGTCGATCCGTCCATCTTCGGGCCCCAGCTACCATATACATTATTATCAAAGGCACCGGCAGCACCCTGTCCGTAAACGTTCTGGAAAGTAGGAGTCTGCATCGGGTTCTCGGCAGTAAAGTTCAGGTTGTAGTTTACGCCTACGCCTTTCGACTGCGAACCTTTCTTGGTTGTGATCATCACAACGCCGTTACCGGCACGGCTACCATACAGCGCAGCTGCGGCCGGGCCTTTCAGAACAGACATGCTTTCAATATCGTCGGGCGAAATATCCGACATACCGGAACCCTTGTCCACGTTACCGTTACCGTAGAAGTCGTCGGTACCCCCGCTGAAGTTGTCGATAGGCACACCGTCGACTACAACCAACGGCTGATTGTTACCGGCAATCGAGTTGTTACCACGAATCACGATACGGGTAGAACCGCCTACACCGGTACCGTTCTGTTTGATCTGCAAACCGGCCACTTTACCAGCCAGGGCGTTAGCCACGTTTGCATCGCGAGTCTGGGTAAGCGACTCCCCTTTCAGTTCCTGCATGGAATATCCCAGCGCTTTCTTTTCACGCTTGATACCCAAAGCGGTAACCACTACCTCGTCTATTTTCTGTGTGTCTTCACTTAATTCTACGTCGATCTTAGTCTTGCCGTTGATGGCAACCGTAATCGTTGCGTATCCTATATAACTGAATTGCAGATCTTTTCCACCATCCACATCAAGTGTATAGTTACCATCCACGTCGGTGATTGTACCGTTAGTAGTACCGGGTACCAAAACGCTTACGCCCGGAAGTCCGAAACCATCATTTGCATCCGTCACTACGCCGGAAACCTGCTGTGCACTCAGGTAACCACATGCTACCAGTGCGATGAAAATACCCAGTAATTTTCTTAATCCTGAGCAATTCTTTAATAAAGAGTATCTCATATCGTTCTTATTTAGGGTTACAAAGTATTTATGAATTGGTTTTCATAACTTTGTGTTTTTTAATGAATTAAACAATAGATATATAAGGCTGTCGTTCAAAACAGCACACGTCGGTTGAAATTCCTAAGTATATTCCATAGGCAATCAGATTATTTAACAATTAATACTAGTTTATTATTTTGATATTTCTATTATCGGGATGTCTTGCGTTTGAGTTGAGTTAACAGGTACTTTGTGGATAGTATATTTGATCCCCGAAGCCAGACGGAGATATTCCATCACCTGGGGTAGTTGTTCATCTTTAAACCTGGCTGTAATGATCGACTTCAGTACCAGGGAGTCTTTCACCTCGAACTTCACATGGTAGTGGCGGCTTAACACCTTAAGTACCTGCGACATCGGATGATTGCGGAAGATTAGTTCGCCATCTTTCCAGGCTGTTTCATGTTCCGGATTAACGGTTTCCACTTCAAGCTCTTTCGTTGTTTTGGTGAAGGTTGCCTTTTCGCGGGGCCTTATCCGGCAGGATAGTTCCTGTCCGCCGACAGTCTTTACATGTACGTTGACGGAGCCTTCCACCAGCGTTGTCTCGATTCGGTCGTCGTCGGAATACGCTGCGACGTTGAAGGTTGTTCCGAGCACTTCCACTTCATACTCTTGTCCGGCATGGACAATAAAAGGTTGTGCAGCATTGTGCGTTACTTCGAAATAGCCTTGTCCTTCGAGTTCCACCTCGCGACTACCGGCCACGAAGTCGGACGGATACGTCAACTGGCTGGCCGAGCTCAGCCAAACGCGTGAACCGTCGGGCAGGTTGAACATCGAAACGACGCCCGGATTGGTGCGCACTTCAACCATGCGCACCTCCTTTTTACCTCCCTGCATCCAGAAGAATGCAGCTAAAACTAATAACGGAACAAACAGAACTGCGGCTACCCGCTGTGCTAAACCAATCATCCGGCGAAGGCGAACCTTCTTATCTAACTTATGAACTTGCGCTTTGAAACGGCGTAACGATTGTTCGGGGTCGACCGACTGCATCACGCGTACCCGGCTCACCACTTCACGGGTGAAATAAAGCTGCTCCAGCAACTTCTCGTTTTCGGGAGAAGCAGCCAGCCACTCTTCCACGGCTGCCGCGTCATTTGCGGTCAACATTCCGTCGATGTACTGTAATAATATTTCCTCGTTTATCGTTTTCATATTCTTCTGCTTCTAATATTAATACAATTCAGCGAATAAACCTACTAAACAGAAATGCAATTATTTTTAGAAAAAATTCAAAATCTTTTCCGCTTGTTCGGTTGTTATCCTATAAGACAGAGAGTTATCACTAATAAAAAAGTTTATGAAAAAGATTGTTTTACTCCGCCACGGCGAAAGTGCCTGGAACAAGGAGAACCGTTTTACCGGCTGGACCGATGTCGATCTCACCGAAAAAGGAATAGAAGAAGCCCGTAAGGCAGGCGACCTGCTGCGAAAAGAAGGGTTCGTTTTCGACAAAGCCTATACCTCTTATCTGAAACGTGCTGTAAAAACTTTAAATAACGTACTCGACCGGATGGATCAGGACTGGATACCGGTTGAAAAAAGCTGGCGACTCAACGAAAAGCATTACGGCGACCTGCAGGGGCTCAACAAGAGCGAGACAGCCGAGAAGTATGGCGACGAACAGGTACACATCTGGCGCAGAAGTTACGATGTGGCCCCGCATGCCCTCGGAGAGGACGACCCGCGCAACCCGCGCTTCGAACTCCGTTATAAGAATGTGCCCGACGATGAGCTGCCGCGCACGGAGTCGCTGAAAGATACCGTAGAACGCATCCTGCCCTACTGGAAAGAGGTTATCTTCCCTTCGCTCAAGACGTCCGACCAGATCCTAGTGACCGCCCACGGCAACAGCCTGCGGGGTATTATTAAATATGTACGCGATATAGCCGACGAAGACATCGTGCATCTGAACCTTCCCACCGCAGTGCCTTACGTGCTCGAATTCGACGACGACGGCATCCTGGTAAAAGATTATTTCCTGGGTGACCCCGAAGAAATCAAAAAGCTGATGGAAGCGGTAGCCAACCAGGGAAAGAAAGCTAAGAAATAGTTATTTAATTCAAATTCAAAGCCCGGAAGCATAAAAAAATTCCGGGCTTTGCCTGTTTAATAAGGAAATAATTGCCTATGTTTGTACGAAACAAAAAAACTAGCTATTGTGATTACGGAAAATGAACAAACCTTACATCTCTTAAAAACGGGGGACGAACACGCCTTCGACACGATCTACAAACAATATTACCGGGGGCTGTGCGCCTTCGCTTCCCAATATGTAGCCGAAACTGAGATAGAAGAAATCGTACAGGAAGTAATGATGTGGCTCTGGGAAAACCGTGCTTCGCTGGTTCCCGAACTGTCGCTGAAATCATTGCTCTTTATGATGGTGAAAAACAAATGCCTGAATAACATCACCCACAACCAGATTAAGCAACGGGTGCATGAAAAGCTGTTCGCCAAATTCGAAAACCAGTTTGAAGATCCCGACTTTTACATAGAGAACGAGTTGATCGCCTTGGCAGCCAAGGCGATCCGGGAGCTCCCGGAAGATTATAGAAGAGCGTTCGAAATGAACCGTTTCGACAACCTTACCTATAATGAGATTGCAGAAAGGACGGGTGTTTCGCCCAAAACTGTGGCCTACCGCATCTCACAAGCGCTGAAGATCCTCCGCGTCGAACTCAAAGACTATATGCCGTTGCTCATGGTTTTGCTGAGCTAAATGAAATCAAAACAAATGTACGTTTAAACAAAATATAACCAAACATGTTTAAATAATAGGGTACCCTCTATTTAAAACAACTAAAATAAACGATAAAATGAAACGTACATTATTCATGATATTATTTGCCGCACTGGCAACGATCGGATATGCTCAGACCGACGACAAAGGCTATGAGGAAGGAAAATATGTATTGAAAGGCGTATCAGGCCTCAACCTGTCGCAAACGGCGATGACCAACTGGTCGGCCGGCGGCGAGAACTCCGTAGCCGGAAATGCTTACCTCAACGGTTCGCTGACACATAAAAGCGGCAACTGGCTTTGGGTGACCAACCTCGTACTCGACTACGGGCTGACGAAAACCAAGTCGCAAGGCATGCGCAAGAGCACCGACAAGATCGGACTTTCCACCCAGCTGGGCTACTCGACCAACAATGTCTGGTTCTACACCCTAATGGGCGACCTCAACACGCAGTTCGCCAAAGGTTACAATTACCCGGACAAGGAGCATTATATCTCCAACTTCTTCGCCCCGGCCTACTCCAACGTTTCGCTGGGTATGGAATACCGTCCGAAGAGCAACTATTCAGTCTACCTCTCCCCCGTTTCGGCCAAGATGACTTTTGTGGAAGACGATTACCTGTCGGAGATCGGAGCTTTCGGTGTCGATCCGGGCGACCGTTTCAAGATCGAATGCGGTGCTTATCTCAAGGCTCGTGCCGAAATGCCGGTGATGGAAAACGTGAGCCTGATCACGACGGCCGACTTCTTCACCCCTTACAGCAACCAGTTCGGCAACATCGACGTCAACTGGGATATGCTCATCAGCATGAAGATCAATAAATTCCTTTCCGCCACGCTCAACACGACGCTTAAATACGACAACGACGTGAAAACATTCGACGACAACGGCACCAAACACGGCGCAAAAGTGCAGTTCAAAGAGATACTCGGCGTGGGGCTGGCCTACAATTTCTAACCAATCGGTCAGGTTCTACATGAAGCAGATATCGATCCCCATTAGGGATAAAGCAATTGTGCATTGCTTATGGCACAGTTGTGCCACACGTAGTGCACAAAAATGCCATACCTAGTGCACAATTGTGCCACTACTATGGCACAATCACCGGGATAGCCTGAAACTGACCATTCTTTCCTATCAGAGTAACTTTTCCATCCGAAGCAATCTTTTTTCCTGAAAAACCTGCTACAATCGGTTGCAGTATCCAAAAGAAAGGACTAAATTTGCACGTCGAAAACAAATATGATTAGAAATGATCAATAAAATCAAGGCTCTGCTACAAGAAGTAGAGAACATGAAGGCAGCAAATGCCGAAGAGCTGGAAGCTTTACGCATCAAATACCTCAGCAAAAAGGGAGAAATCTCCGCGCTGATGAATGATTTCCGCAACGTGGCGGCCGATCAGAAACGTGAAGTAGGACAGTTCCTTAACCAACTGAAGGAAACTACTCAGAACAGGATAAACGAACTGAAAGAGAGTTTCGATAACGTGCAGACAGGCAACGATGATATCGACCTGACCCGTACGGCTTATCCCGTTGAACTGGGAACACGCCACCCGCTTTCTCTTGTTAAAAAGGAAATATGCGACATCTTCGGACGTCTGGGCTTCAGCATCGCAGAAGGCCCCGAAATCGAAGACGACTGGCATGTATTCTCTTCATTGAATTTTGCCGAAGACCATCCTGCTCGTGATATGCAGGATACATTCTTCATACAACATAATCCGGACGTTTTACTCCGTACACACACATCCTCCGTACAGACCCGCGTGATGGAGACTCAACAGCCTCCTATCCGTATCATCTGCCCGGGACGTGTGTACCGCAATGAAGCGATCTCTTACCGCGCACACTGTTTCTTCCACCAGGTAGAAGCGCTGTACGTCGATAAGAATGTTTCATTTGCCGACCTGAAACAAGCCCTGCTTTTCTTTGCAAAAGAAATGTTCGGCCCGGAAACAAAAATACGTTTACGCCCCTCCTACTTCCCGTTCACGGAGCCCTCTGCGGAAATGGATATTTCCTGCAACCTCTGCGGCGGCAAAGGATGTGCATTCTGTAAGCATACCGGCTGGGTAGAAATCCTCGGTTGCGGTATGGTAGACCCGAATGTTTTGGAAAGTTGCGGTATCGACAGTAAAGTTTATACTGGCTACGCCCTGGGAATGGGTATCGAACGTATCACAAACCTGAAATACCAAGTTAAAGACCTTAGAATGTTCTCAGAGAACGATGTTCGTTTCCTGAAACAATTCGAATCAGCCAATTAAATTGAAAGCCTAAATCATTTACCATCTTCCCCGGGCCTTTAACCAGCCCGGGGGAAACACACAAAGGAGGATAACATGATAAAGGTTTTAATTTTAATTACAGGAGGTGCAATCGGCACTGTATTACGCTATGGAGTTTCCATGTGGGTACAGCGTTTGTTGCAATACTCCTTTCCCTTCGGAATTCTTTCCGTCAACGTAATAGGCTCTTTCCTGATCGGCTTTTGCTGGAGCCTGGCCGAAAGTTACAACTTCTCCGTCAACACACGGGCATTCCTGTTTACCGGACTTTTCGGCGGATTTACCACTTTTTCTTCGTTTGCACTCGATACAATGTCGCTGATGAAAACCGGCGATTATAAACTTGCATTCATAAACATACTGGCGAGCAATGTTTTAGGACTTATTGCCGTATTTCTGGGTTTGCTGGTCGGAAAAAATGTATTATCTTTCGTGAAATAATAAAGATGAGAAAAGAGGAACGATATAAAGGTGTGCTCAACTGGTTCAACGAAAACGTACCGGTGGCAGAAACGGAGTTGCATTACGACAACCCCTATCAGTTGCTTATTGCCGTGATCCTGTCTGCCCAATGTACAGACAAGCGGGTGAATATGATAACCCCGGCATTGTTTGAAGATTTTCCGACGGCCGAGGTGATGGCAGCGTCCACCCCCGAAGTCATCTTCGAATATATCCGCAGCGTCTCCTACCCCAACAACAAGGCGAAACACCTGGTCGGGATGGCCCGGATGCTGATCTCCGACTTCGGAGGAGTAGTGCCTTCCGACATCGACGAATTGCAGAAACTGCCGGGTGTGGGACGCAAAACGGCCAACGTGATTGCTTCTGTGGTCTACAACAAGCCGGCGATGGCGGTAGACACCCACGTGTTCCGCGTGGCCAACCGCATCGGTCTGACCAACAACAGCAAAACACCTCTCGAAACAGAAAAAGAGTTGGTGAAGCATATACCGGAGAAAATGATCCCGATCGCCCACCACTGGCTAATCCTTCACGGACGGTACACCTGCATCGCCCGGAAACCTAAATGCGAAGCGTGCGGCCTCAAGCCCTGGTGCAAGCACTTCCTGACAACAAAAACGTAAAACATGATGGCCTATAAGCGGGAAATAGTCATTTTTATCATAACTGCTCTCGCTACGCTGTCAGCAGTCTACTACTTTTTCGGTGATATGGAAGAGGGTAAGAATGTGGCGCAAACCGACCTTTATACGCTGACAGCTCCTTCGCCGGAGGCCATTCTGTCCGTAAACCGCCCGGCCGCCTTTGCCAAACTGATACTGACCAAGCAGCCGGTATATCAGGCTTTTGCATCGGAAATACCCGAAATATTCCTCTCGATCGTCCAAAAGAACACGGCGATACCTGCCTTACAGTTCTCTTTCCACACGCAAGGGGTAGTGATGTACGCCAAAGCGGACAAAAGCATCGTAGACAATATCGAGAATAAAATACTGAAGAGTTCCTTCGGAGCATTCGAGCCCCAAAAACAGAAAAAAGGAGAGATTACGTTCACTTATTTCCCGGATGCCGGAAATCGCTTTTTCGGATATTATCAGTACGAGGGCATCTGGGTGGCCAGTTACAGCAAGAAGCTGCTTGAAGAAGTAGCCACCATGCAAACCAACCATACGAATCAGCTGCAAAAAGAACAAATCCACCTGTGCAAATCGCTCGACCGGAATGCGCCCCTTAACCTGCTGATCCGCTCTGAGAAGCTCAACCTCTACGTAAAGACGAACGACTCCACCCAGTGGAAGATTGACGACAGGTGGCTGGGAGCCGACTTGTTTGAGAGCGAAGGCAACATCTGTTATTTCAGCAACCTGCCTTACCATGCCCCGGCCGACACGCTCTACCGAACTATCGCCGATACACTTTCGTTACGGCTCGAACAGCATTTCCCGCAACTCCATATCTCCAGCCAGAGCTACGAAGAGGACGGGAAAGTGTTTTATACGGGGTGCACTTCCACCACGCAACCGTCATAAGCCAGATGCACATGCGGGGGCAATATCTTTTCGACCTCGGCATGCAAACCTATCCGGTGACTCATATGAATGAGGTAGGCCTCCTGCGGACGGATACGTTCAACCTTTGCCAACGCTTCCTCCAACCCTTCGTGCGCAGGATGTTCCCCTTGCTTAAGGGCAGTGAGGATCAGTAGTTTCAATCCTTCCAACTTGGCATATTCTTCTTCCGGCAGCGACTTCAGGTCGGTCAGGTAGGCCATATCCCCTATCCGGTAACCCAGGATAGGCAAGCGCCCGTGCATCACACGGATCGGCAGGATCGGCAGGCCGGCTGCCATAAAAGGCTCATTGCTAATATGATGGAGGGCAAACTTCGGCACGCCCGGATATTTATGTTCACGGAAAGCATACGGTATGCGGGTTTCTATCGCCTCGGCCACATATTCTTCGGCGTAGATATCCAGATCCGTATAACGGGTAAAAGGACGCAGGTCGTCCAATCCTCCTACATGGTCGTAGTGTTCGTGCGAAATCAAAACGGCGTCGAGCTCATACGTCTTACTTCGTATCATTTGCCAACGGAAATCCGGGCCGCAGTCCAACAGGATGCGTTTCCCTTCCGTTTCCACCAAGACAGATGTACGCAGGCGCCAGTCGCGCGGGTCTTTGCTCGTACAAACTTCACACTGACAGCCAATTTCGGGAACTCCGGTAGAAGTCCCCGTTCCCAAAAAATTAATTTTCATTATCCTACATATTTAACCTCCGGCATTATCTCTATGCCGAAACGATCTTTCACAGCGGCACGGATACTTTCGGCCACCAAAGCGATCTCGTGCCCCCTGGCCTCTCCCAGATTGACCAGCACAAGCGCCTGTTTCTCGTACACTCCCACCGCCCCATGCGATTTTCCTTTGAAGCCGCACTGTTCGATCAGCCAGCCGGCAGGTACTTTCACCTTGCCTTCGCCGGCAGGGTAAGATGGTATCTCCGGATACTGCGTCTTCAGTTTCTCGAACTGTGCGGCAGGGATGACCGGGTTCATAAAGAAGCTTCCGGCATTTCCCAGCACCTCCGGATCAGGAAGTTTCTCCCGGCGGATGGCTATGACGGCTTCCCGGATCGTCTTCAGGGTGACTTCCGGGTATTTAGCCAACTCATCCTTCAGGTTACCGTAGTTAACGGACAGGCGGGGGTGTTTATCCAACCGCAGTGTTATATAAGTAACAATATGCGGATCGTTATGTTCGTTTTTGAAATAGCTGCTGCGGTAACCGTACAGGCATTCTTCGTTCGTGAAGATACGTTTCTCGAAAGTCAACTGGTTGTAGGTCTCCACCGTTTCGATCACATCCTTCACCTCTGCACCGTAAGCGCCGATATTCTGGATAGCGGCTGCTCCGGCCTCCCCGGGTATAAGCGACAGGTTTTCGATACCTCCCCACCCGTTCGATACGGCATAGGCAACGACATCATCCCATTGTTCGGCGGCACCGACACGGAGATAGACATGATCGTCCGTTTCCTTCACCGGCGTCATGCCTTTTATGGCCGAGTGCAGGATAATCCCGTTGAAGTCATTTATAAATAACAGATTGCTACCACTTCCTATATGTAACGACAAACATTCCTGGAAATACTCATCATGCAAAATACGTCCCAGCTCTTCTTCATCGGCATACTCCATGAACCAACGTGTTTTAACCGGCAAATGGAAAGTGTTATGCTTTTCCAGCGAGTAATTTTCTTCTATCCTCATAATATCTGTTTATTTATTGCAGGACAAAAGTAGTTATAAAATTGAAAACAGGGAATTCAAAACTGAAAATTACGTCTCACCCAAACGCAACGTTGCATCTAGCTTCGATGTAACGCTGCATTGAGACTAAGTGTAACGCTACATCGACACCCGATGCAACGTTATACTGACACCCGATGCAAAAACAACCATGTCAAAGTGCCTTTACTATACATTAATATATAGGCAAAACCTATAATGTATCGACTATTTCCCTTTGTTTCGTGAAATAGATCATTCGCTGTATTTCTCCGCTTTGGGAAATCAGGGTGGAATATCGTTTCAGGGATTGTATCCACTCCTTTTGTGCGCGGCATATTTCCGGATGTTGCGAATCCATATAATTAATAGCATAAAGGCGGTACATCGACAACTGGAAACTACCTTTCTCTACAAAGCTGTAGGTCGCTTCAAAATTGATGTTCGACAAATAGAGGTAAGCCTGCTTCCCGTTGGAGAACTCACCAGAAGATGCAACATACTCCAGGTCGTCCAACAGGCGGTGCAGTTCGGTCTTCATCACCTCGATATCCTCATCCGACAGCATGTTCAATCCGGCAAAATATTTTACTTCCCTTACAAACGACTGGAACAGGTTATTATCCAGAATAGTATAAGTAGTAGGCATCAGGCGGATCTCCTGCGTCAGTTTCTTCTGCGACTCCAACACTTTCTCCGGAACCACTACGTCTGCCATGCTTCCGGTCATCTTCATTCCGTTATTCTGGTGCATCCACCGGCACAGGCGGAACTTGGTCATTCGCTCGAAAGGCGAATAAAGTGTATAAGGAATAATATTGCAAGCTGTACTGACCACCGCTTTCGGATCATCCTTAACAAAAGAGAATAGCTTAAGGTAACGTTTGATGATATCATGGTAGTTATCGATATGACTGGTGCCATCGGCCACATTCAGGTTAAACACGGCACCTTCCGCCCTGTTCGTACCGACGATCTGATCCAGCGAAATGCCCAGACTCTGCGACAGAAGTGATACCTCATAAAAAGTAAACGGAACTTCCCCCCGTAACCGGCGATAAACTGCTTCCTTTCCTATGGATATTATATCCATAATATAGTTAGCCAAATTAGTCTCCTCCGGGAGATGTTCCCTCATGGCTTTGATAAGCCCGTTATTCAATGCATCTTTCATAATTATTAGTGTGCTATTTTTATTGTTTTTACTCATGTTTTCCATAAAAAAATATCCGGCTTTGTATGGGCAAATGGCATTAAGCCTTGTTTTTGTTTCGATTACCGCAAACAGCCATCAATTAACGTTTTTTGTTTCTCTAATCGTAACAAAAGCCTGTAGCTATTGTTTAATAAGAAATGAACGCTGATTTTCTTGTCTGCAAAAAGACACCATTTAGAAAATACTATGGCGTACATTTGCAATGTATATAATCATTAAAAAGAAACACTCATGAACAAAGCAGAACTTATCGAGGCCTTAGCAGATAAGGCAGGGTTACAGAAACAGAAAGCAAAAAAAGTATTAGATGCTTACATCGAGATCGTAACCGAAAAAATGTCACAAAAAGAGGAAATTACTCTTATTGGTTTTGGTACACTGATACCTAGACCTCAAACAAGTCGCCTGGCTCGTAATCCAAAAACTGGTACTCCGGTACAGATTCCAGCCAGAACAACGGTAAAGTTCAAACCCGGTAAATTCTTGCTGGAAGCTATGAACGGCACTGGCGAAAAAAAATAATATGATTTGTTTTTCTAACTTCCTTCATGTTAACGCATGGGGGAAGTTTTTTTTCACCTCCTTTTCTCTTATTTTATGACATCTGCAAAAATACACATAGTATTTTAGTAAAAAGAGGTGTTTTTAAAGTATACCACAGCAGCCCGGTTCTAATTAAACAACCGCATGTATATCCCCACTCCTATTATCGCAACAAACGAATCCGGACATAACTCTTTGTTTCGGAATACGAAACTTTGTGCCTACACGGGGATTTTATCGGTAAACATTTGTAGGATGCTCTAATTATATCTAATTTCGGCTCCGAAAAATTAATTGTCCGGTACATACAAAATACTCACATGAAAATAGTTAATCTGGGAGAATCAAACTCCATCTTAAACAGGTTCGTTTCTGAACTGCGGGATGTCAATATTCAAAAGGACAGCCTTCGTTTCCGTAGAAATATCGAACGGATAGGTGAAATTATGGCTTACGAAATCAGTAAGGATTTTTCTTATAGCCAAAAAGATATACAGTCACCGCTGGGGATCGCCCCCATGAGCACTCCCGACGACCGGGTTGTAATCAGCACCATCCTGCGTGCAGGCCTGCCGTATCACCAGGGCTTTTTGAGTTATCTCGATTATGCGGAAAACGCTTTCGTCTCAGCCTACCGCAAATACAAGGATCGCCTGAACTTCGATATTCACATCGAGTATATAGCTTCACCGAGATTAACAGACAAGACGCTGATCATCACCGACCCGATGCTGGCTACCGGTAGCTCGATGGAACTGGCCTACGAAGCATTGCTGACAAAAGGCCATCCGGCCCATATCCACGTCGCCTCCATTATCTCCAGCAAACAGGCTATCGAATACCTGCAAAGGAAGATGCCGGATGATAAAACGACCGTTTGGATCGCCGCCCTCGACGACGAACTGGACGACCATTCCTACATTATCCCCGGACTGGGGGATGCCGGAGATCTGGCCTACGGAGAAAAAGAATAGGAATCAGCGGGGTAAGGAAAACCAGAAACAGGAACCTTTACCGACTTCGGATCTTACCCCGATCTTTCCTTTCATCTGTTCCACAATGCTTTTACAGATAGAAAGGCCAAGACCTGTTCCCTGCTTGAAATCATTCCCTTTATAAAAACGGTCGAATACATGTGCACGAACTTCCTCGTTCATGCCTACCCCGGTATCCGTTACAGAAAATTCTATTTCGGACGGACGGATCTCATATCCCAACATAATCGAGCCATGCTCTGTATATTTAATCGCATTGTTTACAAAATTAGCAAGCAACTGAGTCAGCCGGATCTGGTCGAAACTGAATACACAAGGTTCCAGCCCCGGTACACAACCAAGCGTTACCCGCTCGCCTACCTTTATACTCATCGAACGGACGATCTCTTCCAGAAACTCTTTCAGCTTTATCTCTACCGGCTTGAATTCTATCGTATTGGCTTCAATCTTTGCTAAGTCGAGAATATCGGAGATCAACTGAAGCAATAGTTCATTATTCTTCTGGATGATACCGACAAACTGTAGCTGCTCGTCCCTGTCGTCGGTATCGACCAACAAGGTGGAGAAACCGACAATAGCATTCAGCGGCGTACGTATCTCATGGCTCATATTGGCCAGGAAAGCTGACTTCAGGCGGTCGAGTTCTTCCGCCTTCTCTCGTTGCTGCTCGGTTTCTTTCAGTTCCGTGATGTCATAATTCACACAGATCATTTCCAGTTTATCCGGATTGTTCGACTGAGGGTTGCGCATGACATTTACGCGAATCCACTTCCAGCTATCCTTCGTCCTGACACGCAACTCCTTACGGATACTTGTAGCTTTTCCCTCCTTTACCTTTTCAAAGAAGTCGAGCATTACAGCACGGTCTTCAGGGTGCACGGCTTCGTACAAACCGATTATCTCTTCCAACGGTTTACCATCCTTCTCGCCAAGATTATGATACCACTGGCTGATGGCATATCCTTCGCGAGTCAATAAATCAAACTTGGCATATCCGACTTTAGCATAATGGCTTACCAACGTAAAGAAATATTCGAACTCTTCTATACGGTTATAGGCTATTGTCTTATCCGTATTATCCAGGTTTATAAACAAATAGTTTATCAGTTCTCCCTTATTATTATAAAGCATACAGACCTTTGTGAGCAAGTCGATCGCTCCTTCTTTGCGGGTTGGGTAATAATTACTGGATACCACCTTAGTGAACGGATAGCTCAAACGGAAAGATACCGGCTTTTTATTGCGCATCTTGTCGAGGACATCACTGGGGATCACCGGATTATCAAATATATTCACACCTAGAGCATCCTTAGGAGAGCGCAGCCCGAATATCTCCACATCCTTTTTATTTATGTCAATAAGATAGCCATCCTTATCATAAAGTTCAATTCCAACCGGGATATTTGTATAAATATTACGCAACAACTTCTCGCCCCGGTCGAGTGCTTCGTTAATTCGAGCCATCTTGGTTATGATACTGATGATGTTAGCGATCGACGAGAACCACTGGTAATCCTCCAGGCTCCAAAGCCGGTTCCTATCCATGATATCGATACCGATATATCCCCAAGCCTTATTTTTTATTACCAGCGGAACCAGTATCAGGGAGAGTGATCCACGGAGTTGAAGGTAGCGCTTCTCTTCGGCAGCTTCAACGGGCAGTTCATCCAGGTTATTGATCAGCACCGGATAGAAATTCTGTATTTTCCTAGTCGACCAGGGAAGTGTAGAAACGGGTATATTTTGTAAAGAGGAACTAACAGAAGCCACTCCTTCGCTGCATACTTCATGCGTACAACTCAGCGTTTGCAGGTTATTGCCATACTCCATAATACAGGCGCGTCCCTGTGCACCGATAGAATATAATATTTCCGAAAGAACCTCATGGATCGACTTAGGCAGATCATTTGTCTGGATAAAAGAGTGCAGTGCACGCGAAAGGCTTCCTAAATGCCGGAGAAGACTATCCACCTGGTTGGTCATACTCTGCTGGGTATCTTCCACATTATGAGGGAGCAGTTGCAGGATACCCAGCACTTCTATTTTCCCGTTGGCATCGATCTCCCGTTTGCAGATCTTCGAACGGACAAACTTAAACCCGTAGCAAGTCTTCAACGGGAATATCTGTTCATAGATACCTATTTCCTTGAAAAAAGCGAATTCACTAGCAATCCGGCTTCTATAATCTTCACGGATCAATTCCATAAAATGATTGATAGGGATATTCCTGTCATGCAACTCCAACAGACTCATTATATAGTCCGAACATATATAACACCCATTTTCGAAGTTGGCTTCCCACCAACCTACCTGAGCATTATCCAACAACAACTGATATTGATCTATATCCATTTGCTTTCTTATAGCTAATATGCATACAAAATACGTTATAATAAACCATATCCGCAAATTTTAATTACGTTAATATTCAAGGGATTTCGAAGTTTTAGTTAAAACAAAAGCGGAGACAGGTAAAACCTGCCTCCGCTTCGCAAATGGACAATACTATCTTATTTCAGTTCTTTGATACGGATATTACGGAATTTAACCGGCGAACCATGACCCAAGAAGCCGATATGCCCTTTCTTGTTGAACAATCCCGGGTGTTCCTTTCCGTCGGGAGTTCCGTTCTTCACAGCATCGCGGATGTTACCTTCGAGGATAACCACACCGTTCACTGTTACGCGGATATTATCTCCGTTAGCCACGATCTCTTCCTCGTTCCATTCGCCCACTGGCTTGAAAGCCTTGTGGTGATCGGCATTCGTAGGAATAATCCCGTAAACGGAACCATGATGCTGATATTTGGTAATATCCTTATAGATAGGATGTTCGCAATCAAGTATCTGGATTTCCATACCGACATAAGCGGCATCCCCTTCCATCGGGGTACGGATCCCCACTCCGTTGTTAGCCCCCGGAGTAAGCTGGAACTCAAAGCGATAAACGAAATTACCGAACTCATCCTTGGTATACAGGTTTCCGCCATAACTCTTGCTCGGTATCATGGAGATACAACCATCTTCGATGGTATAATCTACGGTGTTACCTGTCCACTGATGCATGTTGGTTCCGTCAAACAAGACTTTGAAACCTTCTTTCTGTTCTTCGGCAGAAAGTTTGAACGGCTCTTTACGTTCCAGTTCCTTCACATATATATTACGGTAGTAAACCTTGCTTCCGTGAGCCTGTAATTCCAGTTGCTCTACCGGGAAGATCGGGAGCTTACGATCCCAATAGTTTTCAAGGATTACGTCGTCTACCACCTTCTCGCCGTTGAGTACAACCGTCACACGGTCGCCAACCATCTTGATATAGAAGCTGTTCCATTCGCCCAACTTGTTGTCTGCCACTTTCGAAGGTTTGCTTGGATTCACCTGGTTATTATACAAGCCGCCTGAACCAACCTGAGCACCCACGTTTACACGGGAAGTATCCCAAATCTGCACTTGGGGCGTTCCACGCAGATAGATTCCGGCATCCGCTTCCGGGCCGGCCGGATCGAGCATCCAGTCTACATACATTTCAAAGTCGCCATATTGCTTTTCGGAGCACAGGTTATCATATCCCGTACCATCGAACACCAACATACCGTTCTCCACCTTCCAGTCGCGACGCATGTTTTCGTCCGCTTTTGCCTGTGCTTTCGCCAGCTGTGCAGGCTTCATCTTTGCTCGGGCGATAGGGTTTTCTACCAAACCTTTCCAACCCGTCAGGTCTTTGCCGTTGAAGATAGATACGAAACCTTCCCCCTGCGGCATTTCAGCCAAATGCTTCTTAATCGCTTCTTTCTGGTAACCGGCGTCCGGATTGTCGAGCACCTGCATCACCTTGTTCAGCAATTCGCGAACGTTCGTACCCATATAATCCTTATTGCCTAAAGCAATATTCATCACGGCATTGGCAGCCGCTTGCTGGACAGGCTTCTGATCGAGGAACTCGCCGGCATACAACATACCGAGGAACGTACCTGTCCGTTCGATCTGTCGCAGGATTGCGATTTTCTGTTCATCCGTCTTGGCTATTTCCATCGCCTTGCGCAGACCCAGCAAACGGTTTTCACCCGTAAAGGACGGATTTGCAACCAACTGGATATAAGCTTTCAGGGCACGATCGAAGTAAGCAGACGAAGAAGCGTCCTTGCAAATAGCGAATAACTCGTCAGCCGCCTCGATACCTTTCCAGTTCAGTAAAGCCTCGAACGCAGCGTCACGGGCATCGCCTTTCCCTTTATGGAAGCCATCCACAATAGCTGCCAGGGCATCTTGCTGACCGGTTGTTGCCAGAACGATATAATAGAGATACTTCTTGCTGTCGCCGGCCTGAAGCATACGGCGGGTAATCGTTTCCTGTTGCTGGGCAGGAGACATAGAGGAGATAGCGGAGATAACAGCCTGCTGTATAGGAGCAATGGCAGAAGCGTCCGCCGTTTCCAACATACCGCACAAGTTAACCAGGTCACCTTCCGAAACCACATCCTTCAAAGCCGTATAAGCAGCCTTCTTCACCTCCGGAGAGCCGGACTTAATCAGTTCGAGCACGTTGTTAAGGTTGGCCGTTGCCTTACGCATAGCCAGTAATTCAGCAGCTGCGATCTTACCTGCATCCGTAGCAGACGGGATAACGCGAGCCACAGCCTGGTCGATATCTCCGTTAAAGGCAGACAGGGCATCCTGACCCAGCAGGATTATCTGTTTGTCGTTGCTGGCAAGCAATTCGGCCAATACAGGGATCACCTGCTTGTCCCCGATCTTAACCAACGTCCAGACCGTAGCCTGTTTCACATCGAAGTCCGTACTCTTCAGCTGAGCGAGCAGCACCTGCATGGCAGTCAGGTCGAAACGCAGTTCGAGGTTCTTGATAACATCATGTTTCGACGGGCATTTCGCCTCGCGTCCGATCCAGTTGATGATATCCACCTTCGCTTCCGGTTTTGCTTTCTGCATCGCCTTCATCACTTCGATATATACCTCTTTGTTTGCAAAGTCTGAAGCATAATTCAGAGCTGCGTTGCGGTAAGCCTTGTCCGTATCCTTCAGGGCTGAAAGCAACAGCTTGGTACTGTTTTCCTTCTTCAGCGATAAGAGGATTTGCAGGGCGGCATCACGTGTTTGCGTCTTTCCGGCTTTCGTGGCCTTCTTCAGCAAATCGTTGGCAGCTTTTTCCACCTCTTTCACGTCGCCTTGTCCGGCCACACGCTTCAACAAAGCGATATAGGCTTCATTCGCTTGCGTATTGGTCATCGTATAGCCCGCAGCAGCAGCGGCATCGGCCATTTCCTTGATGGATGCCTTGCTACCGACACGACTCAGCGCGTGCAAAACGGCTTTCTGCATATTTTCGTCACCCGAACCCAGGAGCGCCTTCAGCAGTTCTTCCGAATCTTTCACCTGTGCTTCGCCGATGGCTACAATAATATCTTTTTGTGTTTTCGGAGTACCCATACGGCGCATCAGAGCCGCTTTCAGGGCTTTGCCTGCATTTTCGGTGCCGATAGATGCGAGCGCACGGGCAGCCGGGCCACTCAGGCTCTCTTCGTTCAGGTAAGAAGACAGGGCATCGATACATTCATCCTGTCCCAGCAGTTGGAGCTGACGGATGATAAACGCTTTTGTTTCGCGTTCGTTCACCATATCGAGCGCTTTCAGATAAGCGTTGGCGGTTGCCAGGCGGGCACTTTCCTCCCCTTTCGCCATCACATAATGCGTCAGTCCGCTCAGGGCATAGTCTACCTGCGCGTTACTTCCCTTACCGGGAGCGTTGATCATATTAACCAGCATCAGAACACCTTCTTCACCGGTTCCTTTCAGATCGCTGATCAGTTTATTATATTCAGCCTGCTTTTCCGCGGGCATCTGCGCCAACACATCGGCCGCAGTTGTCTTAGCTGTACGGTTTGCCGGTGCCTGAGCCATCAGGACGCTGCCGAATAACAGCAAACTGGCAATAGATATATATACTTTTCTCATTTTATTTTCATTTAATTAGATGTTCCAGGGAGAACGCATTGGCTGATCCAGCAAACGATTAGCGGCCTCATCATTAATAAACTCAAGTTTAACGGGGTCAAACTCCAGCGTACGGTTCAAGCGGAGAGCAACGGCACCCATATTCACGATTGTTGCCGAACGGAAACCATTCTGCTCGTTCAGGGCGAAAGGCTGGCGTGTCTTGACACATTCGATAAAGTCGGTCACCTGTGGTTCCGGTTCCGGATAATCAGCCAGTTTCTTCTCCCAGTCGGGGATATCGCATACAAAGTTCTTATATACATTACCGTTCGGGCCGGAGATATAAGGTGTATTCGGATCACCGAAGTCGCCACCCCAAAGAACGATCTGGCAACCATCTTCATAAGTATATGTAATTGAGCGCCATGTACCTACTGCATCCGGGTGCTGCTGCGGAGCATCCACTTCCACCTTCACAGGGCTTGTATGGTCTTTTCCGAGGAAATACTGCACAGGGTCGATATAATGCTGTCCCATATCTCCCAGTCCGCCGCCATCATAATCCCAGTATCCGCGGAAAGTACCGTGTACGCGGTGGGCGTTGTAAGGCTTGTAAGGAGCCGGGCCCAACCACATGTCGTAATCGAGTTCAGATGGAACGGGTTGCGGTTCGAGATACTCCTTACCCACCCAGTAGAACTTCCAATCGAAACCGGTATGTTTACTGATAGTAACCTTTAGCGGCCATCCGAGCATTCCGCTCTGAACGAGTTTTTTCAATGGCTTAACGGGTGTACCCAAACCATAGAACGGATCGGCAAAACGGAACCAGGTGTTCAAACGGAACATACGTCCGTTCTGTTTCACGGCTTCCATCACGCGTTTACCTTCGCCGATAGTACGTGTCATAGGCTTCTCACACCAGATGTCTTTGCCTGCCTTGGCGGCTTCTGTCGACATAATGCCATGCCAATGGGGCGGAGTAGCGATATGTACAATATCTACGTTCGGATCGAGAATCAGATCACGGAAATCGTGGTAAGCGGCAATCTTATCTTTCACCAGCTGTTTTCCTAATTCAAGATGTTTTTTGTCGACATCGCATACCGCTACCAGACGTGTTCCGGCATAGTTCACATGTCCTCGTCCCATACCGCCTGTACCGATAATACCCTTTGTCAACTGATCGCTTGGAGCAATAAAGCCTTTTCCAAGCACGTGGCGCGGCACAATAGAAAAGGCCGCAATACCTCCCAGAGTTTTCAGGAAGTCCCTTCTGTTTGTTCTCATAGTATGAATATATGTAAATGATTAGCTATCACTTCTGTTTTCCATGTTTAAAAAAAGACGTTAGAAAGCAAATGATACCTCTAACGTCTCACAAAGATATTATTTATCCAACAACTCTTGCAAATATTTACGAGTTTTTATGACATAATCATGGCGGGAACCATTTAACTCACATTCAATAGTTACAGCCCCCTTAAAACCCTGTTTTTTTAACTCGGCAATTACTGCTGGAAAATCCACTTCACCGGTAGGTATAGGAACCTCTGCACCTAATTCATATGGATTATCAGGATCCGGATACTTGCCATCTTTCGCATGAAACTCTTTAATTAGAGAGCCGAATAATTTCACAGCATCCAGAGAATTCGCCTTGCCGTACATCAATAAATTTGCCAAGTCGCAGTTGATAAAAACATTTCCGGTACCTATATCTTTAATAGCACGAATCAAAGTAGTAGGTGTCTCCTGCCCCGTTTCAAAATAGATCATGACCTTACGTTCTTTCGCATAGTTGGCCAGCTCCTGCATGACTTTGATAAAATCCTTATATTGTTCAGAAGAAGGATCTTCGGGGATAAATCCGAAATGAGAATGCATGGCCGGAATATCCGCCATTGCACAGAAATCGATCATTTCATGATATACTTTTATTTTATCCGCACGTTCTTCCACAGGAACAAGACCTATAGTAGCCGGCCCCTGCCGAAAGTTCCATACACTTTTACTTCCCGGCACACCGACCAACGTCGTTACTTTAATATTGTGCTTCTTTGATGCCATTTTCACCTGTTCTGCAAAGTCTTTCGTCAACGCATTTTTTTTGTAATTAATCTCGCATGAACCGAATCCCTGATCATGCAGATCTTTGAAACTTTTATCGATATTACTCAAATCATACTGGATAACACCGATTGTGATTTTATCCTGGGCTATCATTTCAAAACACATAAACAGCAAAACGAAGATCAATAAAGAGAATTTAGTTTTCATCGCCTGATATAGATTAAGTTAATTAATAATGAAAAAGAGAGGGACAACCAAAGGGGTGTAAGTCTTTTGGCTTCCCTCTCCATTTATGAAAAAACAAAAGTAACAATTTATTATATTGTTATATTAAAAAGCCGACAGAATCAATATCCCGGATTTTGTTCTAATTTCGGGTTCAAAGATATTTCACTATCCGGAATAGGCAGCAGGTTATTTTTATTCAGATCATAACCATTCGGAAATTTCACCTCTATCAATTCTCCCAAACCACCGATCACATCACACGGATAGAATTCAGGGCCAGCATTCCAACGTTTAATATCATCCCAGAATTGCCCTTCGAGAGCCAACTCTATCCGACGTTCATGACGCAATACCTTACGAGCTTCTACCTGTCCTATTCCCTTTTTGATTAAAGGCAACTTCACATCATTCCGCTCAGAACGGATACGGTTAATCAAATCGATGGCTCCGTCTATATCCGTATTAGTCTCAATCAAGGCTTCCGCTTTACATAACAAGACATCTCCATAGCGCAGAATCATAAAATCAAGTGGCGACTGGTTAGCGACTACCTGCATCGTCTCAATCGTATATTTACGTATGCCGAAACCTACCTTTTGCCCTGTGTGATTCTTTATTTCAACCGGATATAATTGTCCCTGAAAATAAGCACCCGGACGCAAGATCGTAAAATCCAAACGAGGATCTCTGTTTTTATAAGGATCAGACGGATCCACAGGTGAACCATCCAATGTTTCATATTCATCAACCAACAATTGAGTCGGAGCAACAGAATTGGAACCATCCATTCCATATTTCAGATTTTGAGGTTGCCAATGCCGGTCGAACGCACTCCCCTGAGAAAAAGCACCATCCATAAAACAAAGAGCGAATAGTGTTTCGTCATTTCCTTCATTTTCATACTGAAATAATCCATAATAAGAGGGGAATAATTTATATTTCCCAAGTGCATCGATTTTATCGCAAAACTCCAACACCTTGTCCCATTGAGAAGTATACAAATATGACTTCATCTTCATGCCGAATGCAGCTCCCAACGTTGCATGTCCATTTGCTACGGCATCTTTCGGAAGCCGTTTTATAGCTTCATCAAAATCGGCATGTACCTGACCCCATACTTCTTCAGCAGAAGCACGTACCACATTACGTCCTTCTTCCGAAGTAAGTGTTTGTGTTACAATAGGGACTCCACCATACGACCTGACTAACAAATTATAAAAAACACCCCGCAGGAAATACACTTCACCCAGCATCACCTCTTTTTCTGCTTCATCCAACCCTTCTATTTTATTGATATTTTCAAGAAAATAGTTTGCACGATAAATTCCACGGTAACAAAATTTCCAACGTTCGGAAACGATTGCCCCGGAACCTGAAAAGATAGAACCATCCCCAACCTGCATATGCTGTCCTTCCCAATGTGCCCATTGATAAGCATTCGGAGTACAAGCATCTTCACCTCCGCCATATCCATATACATAATCATTCCTCAAAACATTATAAACCCCATTCAAGGCCAGAGTTGCATCTTCAGGAGTCGTCCAGAAGGTTTCGCTTGTAATCTTATCATCCGGAAGGATATCCAAGTAACTCTCACAACTGCTAAAACCCAATGTTGCGACAGATAATATTAGTGTTGCTATTTTTTTCATATTTCTTTATATTAGAATCGTTCAACATTAAAAAGATAGATTTAAGCCTATCGAAAAAACACGAGGTATCGGATAATGTCCATATCCATCAGCAAAAGTGTCCCTTTCCGGATCAAACCCTTCATATTTACTACTTACAATAGTGAATACATCTGTTGCATTTACATATACATAACATTTTTGTAAAAACATCTTATTGGCTAGTGCCGTAGGCAAAGTGTAGCCTAACTGGATATTTTTCAATTTAAACCACGACATATTACATGCCCAGAAAGATGATTGCTGCCTATTCCAAGTGTCATTTACTTTTATTTGAGGTAATTCATTCGATGGATTTTCCTTTGTCCAGGCATTACGCCATCTTTCTGTAATAGAGCCACCCGAAATGCCAAGAGGCTCAGTCCAGGCATTCTTGAAATAACCATGTACACCGGCAATCCCTGCAAACTGGAAATTCAGATCAAAGTTTTTCCAGGAGAGACTACCGTTGATACCATACGTAAATTTAGGTATCGTATTACCAATTTCCTCTTTATCCCTGTAATCCAATTTACCATCGCCATTCACATCCTTATACCTCAAATCACCGGCAGTCGGCACATATCCATTGTCATACATATGTTTCTGTGCTTCTTCATCCGTCTGGTAAACGCCTTCCTGAATAAAACCATATAATGTTTTATAAGAATATCCTTCACGGATCAGATAAAGCTGATCAGGCGCTTTCCCTCCCCGGAATTTTGTTACTTCATTATCCACATACGTTAAATTAGCACCTATGCTGTAGCTAAAATCAGAAGCGGCGATACGATCCTGCCAATTGACATTCAGTTCCAAACCCGCATTTTTCATCTCTCCTACATTTTCAAAAGGAGCGGTCAGTCCACCTAATATTGTCGGAATAGGAAGCTGCACAATAATATCGGACGTTTTCCTTACAAAATAATCGGCTTCTATATTCAGTCTGTTTTTCAGGAAACCCAAATCGAGCCCTATATCTGTAGTGGTGGTTGTTTCCCATGTGATCATCGGATCAACTAAACCTGTAATAGCAGCTCCGGGAGCCAGCGTATTGTTGAAATTATAGCTATTCTCATAATCCTGTGTCAACACTGTCAGATATGGGAAATAGTCTCCATTACTAGGATTGCTGAGATCTCCGATATTCTGATTTCCTAATTTTCCCCATGAAGCACGAATTTTCAGGTTATCGAAAACACCCAGTTTTTTAATAAACTCTTCTTCACCTAAACGCCATCCGGCAGAGAAAGAAGGAAAATACCCCCAACGGTTCCCTTTTGCAAAACGGGAAGACGCATCCGCCCTTAAATTGACTTCTGCAAGATATTTTCCCATTAAGGCATAATTTATACGTCCAAAATAAGAAAGCATACGCCATTGGTATTTATTACCTATTGCCGTCGGATTCTTTGTTCCGGAACTTACCTGATGCAAATCTCCTTTGGAAGGGTCTGTTTTAGAAGCTTTGGTCACCCGCTTGGTTAAAGCTTCCTGCTGATATCCGAGCAATGCCGATATATCATGTATCTCACCAAAGGTTCTATTAAAATTGATATTGGCAAAGAATGTGGAGTAAAACTCATCCGACACTTTACGGTAAACATTTAAAGTGGAAGGAAAATCTAACGGTTTACTTTTATTGGAACCATTCAGATCGGTATAACAATAATGAAGCTGGTTATATTTATCCTGGTTATTATTGTTATATTGTCCACTATATTGTGCAGTCAGACTCAAACCCTCCATAAAGTCAATCGTGGCATAGACATTTCCCTTCATAAAATTATTAATAGACTGATTTTGCCCATTATATAAATCAGGGAAAGGATTACGGGTATCAACTATCGGTTGCCCGGCTTTATCCCCGGAAAGATACAAAGCCTGCGTTCCTCCAAATGTTTTTCCATCCTGTAGATAAGGAGTAGAGAACGGATGACCGTTTGCCATCATATAAATAACACGGCTAATCCCATCATAAGGTTGATTACTCACCTTTCGCATTAAACGGGCTCTTGCTCCCAAACGCAACCAGTTACTTACTTTCGCTTCCGTATTTACAGTCAAACTATAACGTTCCGAATCCGTATTTTTCACAATACCGTTATTCTTTAAATAACCCAGCGAGATATAACTGTTAGATTTTTTCCCTCCTATCGTTGCCGATAAATTATGCTGGGTCGTAAACGAGTTATGGAAAACTTCATCAAAATAATTCGTACTTGGATATTTATAAGGATCATTTCCATTCCGGAAAGCCTGGATCACATCATCCGGAAACAAAGGATTACTACCACTGTTGGTAAATGCAGAGTTCCAAAGTTCCATATACTCCGGACTGTCCGTAATGATATCATATTTTCGACCTAATTGCTGCACACCAAAATATCCCGTATAATTAACAGAGACTTTATCGCCCGAACCTTTCTTCGTCTCGATCAGGACAACACCGTTTGCAGCACGTGAACCGTAAATAGCAGCAGATGCCGCATCTTTCAATACAGTAATGGAAGCGATATCATTAGGAGCCAGTTCTGACATCCGTCCTTCCACCCCATCGATAAGAACCAACGGATCCGTGTTATTCAACGTTCCATAGCCACGCACTCTGATAGTAGCCCCATCAGAACCGGGTGCACCCGAATTCTGGCTAACCCAAACACCTGTCACTTTTCCGGACAAAGCCTGGGAAGGGTCGGTAATAGGCCTATTTTCTAATTCCTGACCATATTTTACAGTCGACACCGAGCCTGTCAGATTTGCTTTCTTCTGGACTCCATATCCTACCACCACAACTTCATCCAGTTTTTGTGTATCCTCTTTCAGATTGATATTCAATACGCTCTTTCCGGAAACCGGTATTTCCTGATCTAAATAGCCTATATAAGAAACCACCAATATGGCTCCTTCCGGAATATTATCAAGCACAAACCGACCGTCCGCATCGGTAATCGTTCCATTTGTCGTACCTTTTACTACAATATTAGCTCCGATAACAGGAATACCGGAGTCATCAAGTATAGTTCCCGATATTTTTTTGCCTTGTTGCACAACCGCTAAAACGTTATTCACAACGTTCTCCCCTTTTGATTTCAGATTATCTTTCAAAAAGATACGATTATCTATAATTTTATAGCTTATACCAGTATTATTAAAAACTCTGTTCAAAACATTCTTTATAGATTCGTTTTTCATCTTAACCGAGATATCTCTTATTTCTCTATCCAATAAGGCTTCATCATAAGAAAATTCATATCCGGTTTGTTTACTGATATGTTCGACTAAAACACCAACTGTCGTTTTATTCAATGAAAGTTCCAAATTTACATATGTTTGAGGGGAGCTTACAGCTAATGATGGCGGAACAACCCCTAGCAATAAAACCAATGTCGCAATATATGCTTTGCTATTCATAATATGTGATTTATAAATTAGTATTAATTTCAGTTATAACTTCTCTTTTCGTATTTTCTGAATACGCTTTCTCTCTCTTCTTTTTACTCCATAGGCATTCCATTTTGTTGTTCATATATAAAGACCTCTTTTCCCTCTATCCGGTATCGGATCGGAGCTAAAAACGTGAGAAGTTTCAGGATGTCAGGCAGGCTCTCATCCTCATTGATTACACACCGGAACTTACGCCGGGCAAGAATAGAAGATTCAATGTTTATATTCACATTAAATTTTACGGAAAGTTTATTTGCTATTTCACGGAGAGTTGCATTTTCAAAAACGAACTGATTCAAACGCCAGGCTGTATAAATATTGGAGTCTACAGTCTCCATAGTATATTCATTCCTGCTTTGGTTATATGTCACTTTTTCGCCCGGGGAAACATCCAGAACTTTATTCCAGGCTCTATCCAACAAATCTATTTTTCCGGTTACTAAAACCGTTTCGACTTTCTTATTTCCGGCGTCTACTTTCACATCAAATGAAGTTCCTTTTACACGCACATGCATATAATCAGTAGAAACACAGAACTGTGATTCAGCATTCTTCGTTACGTCAAAAAAGGCTTCTCCCTGTAAAGAAACCCGACGTTTTTTAGTAGAATACGATTCCGGATACTTCAGTGTAGACCCACCTCTCAACCAAACGGTAGTTCCATCGACAAGTATCACCTTTTTTACATCCTCGCCGGAGTTAACTGTAATACTTATCTGTTTTTCAGGCTTGAAATATTCATATCCGCTATAAGAAAAAGAGAATAAAACAAGGATGATTGCCGCATATTGTATTACCTTATACAAAAGCCGTTTATAGCTGGAACGATCTATCCTTACATTCAGTTTTTCAAGAGCATCATCAATACGGCTTGCATCACCATAAAGCATTGCATTCCAGGAGATACGTAAACGCACTACCTCCGAAAACACTTGCTTATTTTCGGAAGACAGATTGCTCCAATCTGCCACCTCACGCATTTCATCGGGTGAGATATTATCGGCTAAATATTTTGCAAGAAGTCCGTAATCAAAATCCATTCGTCAATTTCTCTTTTTATAAGCGAAACGAACGAACGGGAAAAACTACGGAGACAAATACGATTTATCAGGAAATATTTTTCATTACCATTCCCTCTGTAAGCAAAAGAATATACAACAGGTAAAAATCTTTTTTAGACATATGCTCTTTCAGATACTTAACAGTCAGATAGATATGACTCTCCACCGTCCGTTGCGGTATTTGAGTCCGGGCGGCAACTTCTTTTGCTTTCAATCCATTAATATAAGTCAGAATAAATACTTCACGCCGCTGAGCAGGCAATTGGTCTAACAAATCATATAACCGCTTATAGAAATCTTTCGAATATAATTTTTCCATTACTGAAGTTTCCTCCCTCAGTAAATCACCATACTCCTTTAGATAGGTTTCCTCTACATGAAGGTTGTATTTTCCTGCTGATTGCTGCTTTTTAAAATGATCGAGGCAACGGGTATAGGCCGATTGAAATAAATAGGAATGAAAACCATCCCCGGCATACAACTTATTGCGGTTTTCCCATACGTACAGAAAAACATCCTGAACGATATCTTCAGCAATCTCTTGTTCCACCATAGTAGTAACATATGCCATAACACGAGGATAATAATGACGGAAGAGACTGTTAAAAGCCTCCCGGTTCCCTTCTTTCAATTGACTTAACAAAGCAACATCAAACATACTTGTATTAAATTTATAAAGAAAGCGTGGAAGCTATTGATATTACTACATTTGAGGCTCTGGACGGCCCATCACACTATAATATACAATAGCCCCACGCTTATGATTGCATATAGGTTCCTTCTTCAGGTAAGTATATAACAACATAGGCGTAGGAGCATCTTGGATATTATCCAGTATGATGAAATTGTCCAGATTTCAAATGTAGGATAATATGTAACGCTTCTACGTTTTTTTAGTACGTCTGGCAAAGGTAGTATCAAAATAAATAAAAACAAAGGTAGCATATGAAATATTCAATACCTTTGCCCCTACAAATTACTAAAGATAAAAATATGAATTACTACGAACTGAAATTCACATACGAATCGCCTGTCGAAACAACCGTCATCAACGACATTCTTGCCGCCGAACTGGGTGAGATCGGATTCGAGAGCTTCACCGAAAGCGAAGACGGGTTGCTGGCCTACATATCCGACTCATTATATAATGTAAATACATTACAGGACAAACTGAAGGAATTCCCACTTGAAAACGTCGCCATCCATTACACCGCACAAGAGGTGGAAGGCAAAGACTGGAACGAGGAATGGGAAAAGAACTACTTCAAACCCATCCGTATCGGCAACGACTGCATCATCCGCGCCTCCTTCCATGAACCGGAGCCAGGCTATACATATAATATAGTAATAGACCCCAAAATGGCATTCGGGACAGGTAATCACGAAACGACCTTCCTCATGATCAGCGAAATGCTGAAACTCGACCTCGAAGGAAAAGACCTGCTCGACATGGGATGCGGCACAGCCGTACTGGCTATCCTGGCGAAGATGAAGAAAGCCGGTAAGGTGGTCGGCATCGACATCGACGAATGGGCTTACAACAACGCCCTTGAAAACACACGCCTGAACAATACGGAAGATATACAGGTCGCACTGGGCGGAGCCGAACAGATCCCCGCCTTCGGACAGTTCGATATCGTGTTTGCCAACATCAACCGCAACATCCTGCTGAACGATATCAAACATTATACCGAATGCATGAAGCCGGGCGCGCTCCTTTTCATGAGCGGTTTCTACACCCAGGATATCCCCTTCATCCGCGAAGAGTGCGAACGTAACGGGTTGATATTCCTATCGCATGCCGAAAAAAACAACTGGGTGGCTGTCAAGACGCAGAAGCCATAACTTTATTTAACAGTAAAAGTTAACACAGAAGTAAACTATCACTCGAAGAAAAGCGTTATTTTAGTAGACACATTTAAATGTAAGAGTTATGAAAAATGTAGATTCTAAATTATTACTAGGTTTGGTAGTGGGTGCAGCAGTGGGTGCAGCAGTCGGATATCTGGCAGCTACCGATAAGAGAGAACAGTTACTGGAAGAATTGAACGGTGTAGTTGGAAAAGTAAAAGAAGGCTTTAATTCCGCTCTCGCCAAGTACAAAGAAGGTAAAGCTGAGGTAGTAAAAGCTACAGAAGAAATTGTAGCTGAATAATCATTTATGGAAAAGGATTCAGGAAAAATCTTTCGTGAGCTGAAAGAAGACGTTTCAGCTTATGTAGAGTTAAAGCTTGAACTTTTGAAGTTAAGCACATACGAAAGAAGCGGCCAACTGATCGCGGTACTTTCGTATGGCTTAATTTTACTGTTTCTGGCTTTCTTCGCTATCCTGTTCATATTCCTGGCTTTAGGGTTCTTTATGGGAGATATCTTCGGTTCGATGGGAACCGGGTTTGCCTTTGTGGCAGTGCTATACCTCCTATTGATCGGGCTCATTATAATGAACAAAGGTAAAATCTGCCATACAGTACTCAACGTAGTGATCGCAGCATTAAACGGTAATGACGAAAAAGACGATGCAACAGAAGCAAAACAAGCCCCTGACACCGCTGGAGAAGCTGATTTCTGATAAAGAGCGTATCCGCAGGCAATGTGTTATACAGGAACAAAAACTGAATGACGACTTTTCTTATATCCAGGAGAATGCAGGAAATCTGCTGATTTCCGGTTTTACCACCCTATTATTCCCGAACACTAAATCGAAAAAAACAGAATCTGCCGATCCGTCGGCCTCATCCGCCTCCCCCGCAGAAGCAGCAATCCCTATCGGCTTCTCGGATTACTTAAGCATAGCGCAAGGCCTTCTTCCCGTCGCATGGGACGTTGTTAAGCCATTTTTGCTTACCTGGGGAATACGAAAGGCTCAGAGCTGGTTTACAGGCTTATTGTTCAAGAAAAAGAAATAGCCGTGAACAATTAATTTATGTTAGAGGGCATATTTTTCTCTACATAATAAATGTAAAATAGAAAAAACATGACTACATTTGCAGTCGTTAAAAACAAGGATAAATAATGAAACATAGTATTTCTCTTTTGATCGCATTCACAGGAATGCTCCTGATGTTGGTTTCGTGCGCAACTCCTTGTGGCTGTTAAATGGATTTTACGTAATATTTTTAATAAACCCATAAAAGTTTTATTACAATGATTAAAGTAGGTATTAACGGTTTCGGCCGTATCGGACGTATGGTGTTCCGTGCTGCAGTTAAAAACTTCGGCAATGATATTCAGATCGTAGGTATCAACGACTTGTTGGATGCTGATTATTTGGCATACATGCTGAAATATGATTCAGTACACGGCCGTTTCGATGGCACAGTTGCTGTAGAAGGTAACAATTTGGTTGTAAACGGTAACAAAATCCGTTTGACTGCAGAAATGGATCCTGCTAACCTGAAATGGAACGAAGTTGGTGCTGACGTTGTAGTTGAATCAACTGGTTTCTTCCTGACAGACGAAACAGCTCGCAAACATATCCAGGCTGGTGCAAAGAAAGTGATCATGTCTGCTCCTTCTAAGGACGCTACTCCTATGTTCGTTTATGGTGTTAACCATACTTCTTACGCAGGACAGGACATCATCTCTAACGCTTCTTGTACTACTAACTGCTTGGCTCCTATCGCTAAAGTATTGAACGACAAGTTCGGTATCGTTAAAGGTTTGATGACTACAGTTCACGCTGCTACTGCAACTCAGAAAACAGTAGACGGTCCTTCTAAGAAAGACTGGAGAGGTGGCCGTGGTATCCTTGAAAATATCATCCCTTCTTCTACAGGTGCTGCTAAGGCTGTAGGTAAAGTTCTGCCGGTATTGAACGGTAAACTGACTGGTATGGCTTTCCGCGTTCCGACTTCTGACGTTTCTGTTGTTGACTTGACAGTAGTTCTGGAAAAGGCTGCTACAATGGACGACATCAAAGCTGCTATGAAAGAAGCTTCTGAAGGCGAATTGAAAGGTGTACTGGGTTACACAGAAGATGCAGTTGTTTCAACTGACTTCCGTGGTTGCTCTAACACTTCTATCTTCGATGCTAAAGCTGGTATCTCTTTGGATGACAACTTCGCTAAGATCGTATCTTGGTACGACAACGAATGGGGTTATTCAAACAAAGTTTGTGAAATGGCTCGCGTTATCGCTGGTAAGTAATCAAATACAAATCAGTATATGGAAGCCGTCCGCTGCAAAGTGGACGGCTTTTTTTATTATCTTTGCTTCCCGATGAGAACATATCAACTTATTACGATACTTGGGCCGACCGCTTCCGGTAAAACTCCTTTTGCCGCAGCCCTGGCCGACCGGCTGGAGACGGAAATAATCAGTGCCGACTCCCGCCAGATCTACCGTGGCATGGATATAGGCACCGGGAAAGACCTGGCCGATTACACCGTCAACGGTAAGCTTATCCCTTATCACCTGATCGACATCTGTGATCCGGGATACAAATACAACGTTTTCGAATACCAGCACGATTTCTTCCGTGCCTATCAGGATATACGGGAGAAAGGGAAACTGCCTGTCCTCTGCGGCGGCACGGGCATGTATATCGAAGCTGTACTAAAGGGATATAAACTGCTGGATGTCCCCCAGAATCCGGAGCTGCGTGAGTCTTTAAAAGAGAAATCACTGGCAGAGCTGGAACAAATATTGTCGACCTACAAGGTTTTGCATAACAAAACAGACGTCGACACTGCCCAGAGAGCGATCCGGGCGATAGAGATCGAAGAGTATTACAAGGCGCAAGCCCCGGATACCAACGAATACGATCCGATCGACAGCCTGATCATCGGTATAAATATAGACCGTGAGCTGCGTCGTGAAAAAATATCCAGACGATTGCGTACGCGCTTGGATGAAGGCATGGTCGACGAGGTAAAAGGGATCATCGACTCGGGCGTAAAGCCGGAAGATCTTATTTACTACGGACTGGAATACAAGTATCTGACATTATATATCATCGGTGAACTTTCATACGAGGAGATGGTTTCCCAGTTGGAGATAGCCATCCACCAGTTTGCCAAACGGCAGATGACGTGGTTCCGCGGAATGGAACGCCGGGGATGCACGATTCACTGGATCAATGCCACCCTGCCGACCGAAGAAAAGATAGAAAGGACATTGGAATTATTGAACGGATAAACAATATAAAAAGGAATACATAAATGTTTTTTTAAAATAAACTATCACACTATCACTTTTTGATGTAAATAGCTATATATCTGCTATTTGAACAGTGATAGTTGGTCGTTTTAACTATCACTCATCTATCACTGAACTATCACTATCCTGTTTTAAAATGAAACGGGAAGTAGTATTTTTTCAGAAAGTATATGACTAAAGTTCAGATAGATAGTAATAAAAGTTGGTTGACACCCGGGTGTTGACAGTCCCGACACCCGGGTGTCAGCGGCATTGAGACGGGGGTGTAAACAGTATTGAAACGGGCATTCCGGAAACAAAAAGCAGGTATCCGGGCGTAATAAAGCAATAGCTTTGGAAGAAAAAAGTCCGGGGAAACGGATAAATACGCCGGTATGCAGTAGCACAGATCGTTATTTGAGAGCAAAATGATCATGCATTAGTTAAAATAGCTTATTCCTTGTTGTATCGGATAGATATAGAAAATGTTGAACCTTAATAACGAAATATAAATTCAAACAATTATGATAACAGTAAACGATTTTAAGAATAAAGAGAACTTCTTCCTGATGGCCGGCCCTTGTGTGATCGAAGGAGAAGATATGGCGTTGCGTATCGCAGAAAAGGTTGTTGGTATTACTGAAAAGCTGAATATACCATACATCTTTAAAGGCTCATACCGCAAGGCAAACCGTTCCCGCCTGGACTCATTCACCGGGATAGGCGACGAGAAAGCGTTAAAGATACTCCGTAAAGTAGGCGAAACCTTCAACATCCCGACGGTAACGGATATCCATGAAACACACGAAGCAGCTATGGCCGCCGAATATGTGGATGTCCTGCAAATCCCCGCTTTCCTCTGCCGGCAGACCGACCTGTTGGTTGCAGCCGCACAAACAGGAAAGATCGTCAACATCAAGAAAGGGCAATTCCTTTCTCCGGGAGCTATGCAGTTTGCCGTACAGAAGGTCGCCGATGCAGGTAATAATAATGTCATGGTGACGGAACGCGGGACGACATTCGGCTATACCGACCTGGTTGTCGATTATCGCGGCATTCCTGAAATGCAGACATTCGGTTACCCGGTTATCATGGACGTAACCCATTCCCTGCAACAACCCAACCAGACATCAGGAGTAACAGGTGGCCTGCCCGCATTGATAGAGACAATAGCCAAAGCAGCCATTGCCGTAGGAGCAGACGGTCTCTTTATCGAAACACACCCGGAACCTTCCAAGGCAAAATCCGACGGTGCCAATATGCTGCAACTGGATCTGCTGGAAGGACTGCTGACACGCCTGGTTCGTATTCGCGAAGCGATCCGGTAAACAATCGCTTAACCATAAAAAGAAAGGGCTTTCGATTAACGAAAGCCCTTTCTTTTATATTCTCAAATATCCTGGTCTTTATTATCCCATCTTACTGATCTTCCTCAACTTGTCGTCGTCTATCAACTTGATTTTTCGTCCGTCGATAGCGATGATACGTTCGGAGACAAAGGTAGATAATGTACGGATTGCATTGGAAGTAGTCATGTTCGACAGATTTGCCAGATCTTCACGGGACAGGTAGATACTTAAAGTAGCACCGTCCTCTTCCAAGCCATAACTATCTTTCAGGAATAACAAAGACTCTGCCAGACGACCCCGGATATGCTTTTGAGTGAGATTCACGGTGCGTTCGTCCGCAACTCCCAGATCAAACGACAACTGACGAATGAAGAACATAGCCAGATGCGGATTACCCATCAGCAAATCAGTAACAACTGTCATCGGTATCAGGCAAACGACAGATGCTTCAAATGCAGAGGCATTTGTCAAATAGTTTTCCTGAGCAAAGTTAGCACGGTAACCAAAGTACTGAACAGGCTTAATCATACGGATAATCTGGCTTCGACCGCCAACACCTTCCTTAAAGATTTTCACCTTGCCTTTTAGTAAGCACATCATGTCCCTTGGTTCGTCGCCCTCGCAATAGATCAACTCGTTACGTTTGAAATGCTGGATCGTCGAATTATTACGGAGCACCTCCCGTTCTTTATCGGTCAGAACTCTCCATACTTCTGCTAAACTGGCCGACAGATCGACCTCTTCTTTTTGTTGCTTAACCACGACTGTTTTATAACATACTTATGAAGCACAAATGTACAACTTTTCTTTTGAATTAGTAAAATGTTTAATACGATAAATTGTATTTTCAATTACATTTTACTTTCTTTTACTACTAATTCAAATTTTATTCGTTACGTTTGTAGCAAAAGGGGTGATAATTTGTTGAAAAGATACGTTTTGATATTTGCTCTGATTTTATTGACTGTAACGACTTTCGCCAAACCGGAAAGTGGTTATAGAAGCAGGGTATTGCCCGACTCAAAAGAGAAAACGGAGTCGTCCGTGCGGGCAGATTCCATTATGAAAGAGGTAATTAAAAATGCCGATAAATACCAGCATATCTTATCCAAGTACGAAGCCGAGATCTACATCAAAGGACGTACGGAGATACTCAAACACAACTTTCTGCTACGGTTCGGCCACCATCTCTTTCCTGTCGACAGGAAAAACAAAGACATGATCTTCGAGATGGTAAGCAACTCCAAGTTCACCGCCCCGAACAGTTTCCTGCATAATTTCCAGGCAGTGAACGGGAACAGCATCCCAAACAGCAAAAAGCAGCAGGAAGCATTAGGTTTCCTGAACCTCAACGTATATTCCTCCACCATCTATAACGAGGGGATCATCACCCCCATGACCAAAAGCGCATCGAAGTTTTATTCCTTCAATCTCGAAGAAGTCTCCGACTCTACCGGACTGAAGATATATAAAATCAGGTTTATGCCTAAGCTGTGGAGCCAGAAGCTGGTCTGCGGCGACCTGTATATCCGCGATAAATCATGGATCATCGACAAGATAGATGTGAACGGGCGTTTCGACTTCGCAGAGTTCAACCTGGTAATGACGTTCGGCAGGGACTACCGCCGCTTCATCCTCCCGGACAAAGCCAGCCTGTTCCTTCGCTACCACGTGCTGGGGAACGTGATCGCGACCAGCTATCACTCATCTTTCAAATACAACGCCGTCGAATGGGTAGAAGAAGATAACGAAAGTAAGAAATGGAGATCGTTAGACCTCACCGGATACTATAAACTATCCTCAGACACCGTACCTATTATCCGCGATACGGCTTTCTGGAATAAGGAACGCGACCTTCCGCTGACCCCGGAAGAAAACAAGCTGTACGAGATAGTCGACAAGGAAACCCAGCAGGAGACAGACACCGCAAATATCACCAAATATCTGAAGCTGACGGAAAAGTTCACCAATACGATGAGCATGGATTATAAAACGACCCGTCTCAAATATTCGGGAATCTTCAACCCGTTCCAGTTAGGATATTCGGGACACAACGGTATCACTTACAGGCAACGCCTGCGCATCAGTAAGACATTCGACAAAGACCGCCAGATCCGTTTCCGTCCGGATGTCGGTTTCGTATTCAAAAGAAAGGAAATATTTTTCAGCGTAAACGGCGACTGGGAATACCAACCGGAGAAGAAGGGAATACTCAGCATCTCTTTCGGTAACGGCAACGAGAGCTACTCGTCCGCCATCATGAAGGATATCAACGAGCAGTTAAAGGATTCATCCTTCAACTTCGACGACCTTAACCTGGAGTATTTTAAACATTACTATGCGGAAATACGAAATAATATAGAGTTGTTCAACGGCTTTCAGTTGTGGGCAGGCGTCACGTACCACCGCCGCATTCCGGTAAAGAAAAAAAGTGAAATACCCGATCCGGGAGAGGGAGTGGAAGAACTGATCAACGAGAATTACCACGATTTTACCCCTGTGATCGGAATATCCTATACGCCCCGCCAGTATTACTGGATGGACGGATACCGGAAGGAGTACCTCTATTCCCACTATCCGACCATATCCGTAGAGTTTGCCCGTGCCATCCCCGGAGTAGGCAAAAGTACGGGTGACTATGCGCGTATAGAAGCCGACATCCATCAAAGCATCCCGCTGGGATTGTCCCGGAAACTGAATTATCACCTCAGCGGCGGGGTGTACCTGAATCCGAAGTCGATTTACTTTGCGGACTTCCGTTATTTCTCCCGCAGGCAATTCCCGGAATCGTGGGGAGATGAGTTCGGCGGGGTATTCAACCAACTGAGAAGTTTCTGGTTCAATGCCTCCGACAAGTACGTGCAAGGGCATCTGATGTACGAAAGTCCTTTTATCCTGTCGCAGTTGTTCAAGAAAAAGACATCCAAATATATCCTGTCCGAACGATTTTACTTCAGCCAGTTGTGGACACCGGTGTTACCCAGCTACACGGAAGTCGGATATGGTTTCGGTAACCATATCTTCAACGTTGCCGCCTTTGCCGGGTTCGACAGGTGGAAATATCAGAATATCGGCATCAAGTTCGCCTTCGAATTGTTTCAATGATTTGCCTGCGGACGGACAACCATTATCCCGCTGTTCCGTTTGATGCCTTCGACATATTCCTGCAAAGGTGCCTCATTGACGATCACTTTCTTCTGTGTCGTGGAAGCGTGGACGAAGGTCAGCTTCTCTCCTACCCGGCAAATCACACCGACATGCGATATATCCAAGCCTTTTATCGTGGTGACAAAGCAGACGATATCGCCTTCTTTTATGCCGGATGCCAGCTTGTCGATTTCCGATTCGGGAATATAATAATAAGGACGGGCGCTGATCTCCTTTTCTTTCGAAGCGATCTTTGCTACCAACGACGGATTCTCCTTCAACGGTTTGTAACTATCCGGGTGGGTAGACATGAAGGAGACTGATACCGGAAGGGATACCCCTCCGATCCCGTGGGTTACATCTTTCAGGAAACCTCTTTGTTCGTTCTCGAATATCCAGTCGGTCGTATAATGAAGGCGGCTCGTATAGTCGTCGATCTCTCCGTTGCGATAGCGAAGGGATTGCAGCGTCTTACAGAACATATCGAAGGAAGGAGAAGCACTTTGCAGGGTTCTTGTCAGGGCAACCGTATTTTCCACCAGGGTCATACAATCCATTTCCCGCAGGTTGATCACCAGTCCTTCCGGCTCCTTCTCCAACGTGGCAGCCACATAGGGAACGCCCAGGAAGAAACGGGCGGTCTTAACCATCAACTCGCCGGTGGGCAAGGATTTGTCGGTCAGCATGGTTGAGAGATAGCGGTCAAAGACAGCCCGGTCTGCTTCGGTATAATAGACTTTGTCGGCTGCCTGGCCACAAAAGAAAAAGAAGGTAAAGATGAATAATAAGATTGTCTTCATAGGATCATTTCTTTCTACGCTTTTGTTTTCAACTGATCTTCCAATTTGATCAACTCATCCCTGAACTGGGCGGCTTCGAGGAAGTCGAGCTTTTTGGCTGCTTCGGTCATTTGTTTCTTCGTACGCTCGATGGCTTTTTCAAGCTGCGGACGGCTCATATACTTAACAACAGGATCGGCCACCAAGCTTGGTTCCGGTTCGATATAAGCATACGGTTCGGCGGTAGCCTGCTTTTCTCCCAGCAGAGAGACACTATTCTTAATCACCTGCTTAGGCGTGATACCATGCAGTTCGTTGTAGGCCAGCTGCTTTTCCCGGCGACGGGTCGTTTCGTCCATCGTCAGGCGCATACTATCGGTTATCTTATCGCCGTAGAAGATCACCTTCCCGTTCACGTTACGGGCGGCACGTCCGGCGGTCTGTGTCAGCGAACGGTGCGAACGAAGGAAGCCCTCTTTGTCGGCATCGAGGATAGCGACCAACGAAACTTCCGGCAAGTCGAGTCCCTCACGAAGCAGGTTGACGCCGATCAGGACATCAAAAAGCCCCTTGCGCAAGTCATCCATGATCTGGATACGTTCCAGGGTATCGACATCGCTATGGATATAGTTACAACGTATTCCCATACGGGTCAGGTAAGAAGTCAGTTCCTCCGCCATGCGTTTGGTAAGGGTTGTCACCAGCACACGCTCGTCGACTGCCGAACGCTGGGTGATCTCTTCCATCAGGTCGTCGATCTGGTTCAGGGTCGGGCGCACTTCGATAATCGGGTCGAGAAGTCCGGTCGGGCGGATCACCTGGTCTACCACGATCCCTTCGCTCTTCTCCAACTCGTAATCGGCAGGCGTCGCACTCACATAAATGGCCAGCGGGGTAAGCGACTCGAACTCATCGAACATCAGCGGACGGTTATCCATCGCGGCAGGCAGGCGGAAACCATATTCCACCAGGTTCTTCTTTCGTGAATAGTCGCCACCGTACATAGCACGTATCTGAGGGATCGTCACATGGCTTTCATCGACCACCAACAGGAAATCCTTCGGGAAATAATCGAGCAGGCAGTAAGGACGATCGCCCGCTCCACGCCCGTCGAAGTAACGGGAATAGTTCTCGATACCCGAACAATGACCCAGCTCACGGATCATTTCCAGGTCGAAAGTGACACGTTCGTACAAGCGCTTCGCTTCGTAATGCTTGCCTATCTCTTTCAGGAAGTTCACCTGTGTGCCGAGGTCGACGTCGATCTGACCGATAGCAGCGTTGATGCGTTCCTGGGTAGTGACGAACAAGTTGGTCGGATAGATATTCAGTTCGTCCTGTTCGTCTATCTCCTGCCCCGTTTTCGGATCGAAGGAAGACAGGCGGTCGATCTCATCGCCCCAGAATTCTATCCGGTAAGCCACGCCGTCGAATGTTTCGATAGCCGGGAATATATCGACCGTATCCCCGTTCACACGGAAGCAGCCGCTATTGAACTCCAGTTTGTTGTTTACATACAGTGCATCAACAAACCGCCGCAATAACCTGTCGCGGTCGATCTGCATCCCTTTTTCCAGATGGGTCACCTTCTCGGCGAAGGCTGTCGGATCCGCCATACCATACAAACAGGAGACGGAAGACACCACGATCACATCCTTTCTCCCCGACAACAAAGAAGCCGTGGTACGGAGACGGAGCTTGTCTATCTCTTCATTGATCTGCAAATCCTTCTCGATATAGGTATCGGAAGAAGGCAGATAAGCCTCCGGCTGATAATAATCGTAGTAGGAAACGAAATATTCTACCGCATTGTTGGGGAAGAAAGCTTTAAACTCGCTATACAACTGTGCAGCAAGTGTTTTATTATGACTTAGTATCAAAGTAGGCCGTTGCACCTCCTTGATCACATTGGCAATAGTAAATGTCTTTCCGGAACCTGTCACCCCGAGGAGCGTCTGGAAAGGCACACCACTCTCGATGCCCTCGGTCAGTGCCGCTATTGCTTCCGGCTGGTCTCCCGTAGGGCTGAATGGTGATGATAATTCAAAGTTCATTCTTAATAAAAAGTCTTTTTAGGTATTACCAACCAAAGGATAAAATAGGCTATCACTCCGGAAAACATCGTAAACAGACTCAACAGGATATATCCGACACGAACCAGCGTTGGGTCTAAATCGAAGTAATCCGCTATGCCGGCGCATACACCGGCAATCATACCGTTATTCGAACGGGTCAGTTTTTTAGGTCCTTCTTCCATGATTTGTCTTTTTAGTTTCGTAAAGATACGGATAATATATATAAGGAAGAAGATATGGGGTTATAAATTGAACCAGTAATTCATCTTCAGCATAAAAGTATTGGTTGCCGGAAGGCCGAACATCCGGTCGAGGTTGTTCCCCCAGCCGCTTACCATCCGGTTGTCCTGGTTCGACATCCGGTGTTCCCACACAAAGTAAAGAGTGGAACCCGGCAGATACTCCCAGCGTGCCACCAGGTTGGAACGAAACTCATTGAAACTGAAATCGGGGTTCGCAAACGAAGCCTCCCAGTTGCCGTTCTTTATCGCATAGACGCCATCCGCATAGCTGATCTCATCCGGGGTAAAGACATGGAAGCGCTTGTCGTACGTATGCGACCGGGTATCGGCCGCTTCCTTAAAGTCGCTGAACTTCGCTGTAGAGGTAAACGGAGAGCCGTAGAACTGGATGGAGATATCGGGAGTCACATTCACCTGCAACTTCATAGTCAGCCCATACGTTTTCTGCTCCATATGCCCCATCAGGTAAAGCAGGGACGGGTCATTTTGGGTAAACAGGCCTTTCGACGACTTCAGCGTCCCGACATACTGCATATTGTCCGTGTTCCAGGCATAATCCACCTGCCCCGACAGATAGACATGGTTGCCCAAACGGAAAGTCAGGCTCGGCATCAGCGTATTGAAACGGTTATAGCCGTCGAGATTGTGATTGCCTTCATATTTAAGCATGAACATCACCCGTTTGGCCTTATCCGTATTGACTTTGACGGAAGTCTGGAAGTAAGGATCGAGACGCATATCAGGGCCTCCGCGAAGCATACGGCTGTCGAGGCGATTCCATACGAACGTCTCCTTCATATCCATTTCATACCGGTTCATCGTCATGCTCTGCCAGCGGAGAGCCAGGTCGTTGCTGAACGGATTGCCTCCGTAATCCCACTGGTTTTTCTGTGTCAGCGTGAAAGCATTATAGCGGAACATCTTCCAGATATTGGTCTGGCGATAAGCCACTTCCGACTCATTCGTCCGGTTGTCCGCCTCTTTCATATATCCCATATCATTGAGGTCGAAGCCGGGAGACGACCAACTGAATGTTTCGGAGAAAGCCCATTTCGCGTTTCCTTTCCGTCCGGCTTTCACATATCCGCCTGTCCCGTTCAGGGAACGGCGATCCGGATCGACACCCAGATAATCGGAAGCAGACGCCCGCTGGTAATAATGAACCGGGCTCATCTGCCGCAGGGCAATCGCTTCTTTGCTGCCACTAAGGGAGCTGAACATCCCTTTCATATCGATATAATAAAGCCGGTTCTTGAAATACTGTGTGAAGTCGATCCCGGCGGTAAAGGCATTGCGTACCATGAAATCTTCGAGGTAAGGCTGATCCAGGGCACGGTTGACGGACGTAACCATTCCCCCCAGCAGGCTGTTCCCTTTCCAGTTTTTCTGCACACGGGCAACCGTGTAATTCGT
>OGYB01000090.1_pt1 | contig 79078 bp, 71 predicted proteins | sample 1576421 | NCBI WGS metagenome assembly OGYB01 (sample SAMEA3541577, study PRJEB24748) | human gut metagenome | biome: human gut; feature: human-associated habitat; material: faeces | place: China | collected 2012
GGCTCCGTCGTGGAACCGCCCCGCGGCTTTGAAGAATCTATATTGAACGTATAGGAAGAAGACCTATTGCCGCTCCATCTTCCATCCGTTACGGGCGACAAAATCGCCTGTGAGGGTCAGCTTTTTCCCGTCAAACGCAACGCCTTCGACCGTGAGCCTGTAGGAACCGCCTTTAGCGAGGCCGGATATCCCCAGCTTAAGCCCGTCCTTTTCCCTCTCTATCACGGAGACCGGATACTCCTTGCCCTTCGTGTCCCTGACCGTCACTTTTTCGGAGCCGCTCCAGGCGATGCGCGGCTTACTGCCGTCAACTCCCTGAAATTCCACCTCAAGCCTCCCGCCGCGTTTGAACTCCATCTCTTCGATACGGAGACCGCCGCCTTTGCGCGCGCCGTCCGCGCCGGACACCTGAATGCCCCCTACAGTGACATAGGGATCACGCTGTCCAGCCGAACGAAATTCTGCCTTCCAGTCCGGCGTCGCCTTGAACCAGCTTGAGAGCGAGACTTTTTTCTTGCCGGCGAAGCTGAGGCCGCTGAGTTTGAATGAATAGCGCTCCCCATCCTTCACCTTTGGAAGAAATATATCCAGCGAATCTCCGTCACGCGGGCGCAGCCCCGCCTCCACGAGCATCCCCGCGGAATCGCGGACCTCGACCTTCTCCGACTTCGTCCATACCAGATCGTCCCCGCGTACGAAATCGTCGGCCAGTTCGACATATACCAGCCCAAAATTCGCGTACATCACCTCTTCGACATAGGGCTGCGCAAAGGCCGCTCCCGCTGACAAGAGGATAAAGGCGGACAAACATACTGCCATTATTTTCTTCATCAAAGACATCCTTTCCAAGATACTTTCTTCCGTCTTGCTGCCGTAAATGATAGCAACCCACCCGCGCCCTCGCGTAGTGGAAATGCCTGAGAATGAAAGAGGCAATTTGTACGAATAAGGAACAATGTTACAGGCAGGAGCCGCCAAAGAAAAAAGCGGGAGGACAACCCCTCCCGCCCATCTAGTATTCCGGCTTTGTCAGCCCCTGGTCACTCGGATATCCCCTCGTCGGGATTGCCGACGAACTTCATCTTCGCCTCGAGTATGCGGTGGTTCTGCACCTCAAGCACCTTTATCTCCCAGGGGCCGTAACTGACCGTCTGCCCCTTCGAGGGGAAGTTGCCCGTTATCTCAAGGATCATGCCGGCGAGCGTGTCCACGTCCTCAAAGACCGTGTCGAACGGGTAGTTGAGCGCCTCGGCGAGGTCCTCCAGGTTGACCTGCCCCTGCACTATATAGGCGTTCTCCCCGGCAGACATTATCTCCGGCGTCTCCTTGTCATATTCGTCCTGTATGTCGCCGACGATCTCCTCTATGAGGTCCTCGAGCGTAACGAGCCCCGCCGTGCCGCCATATTCGTCGACGACTATCGCAAGGTGCTTGCGCGACTTTTTCATGATGTCCAGCGTCTCGTCTGTCTTCATCGTCTCGGGGACATAAAGCGGCTTGCGCATCAGCTTTTCGATCGAGATCTGTTTGTCGCCGTGCGAAAGGGGGCCGAGAAGGTCCTTCGCGTAGAGGATGCCGACGATGTCGTCGATATCCTCCTTATAGACGGGAATGCGTGAATGCCCGCTTTCAAGGAAGATCTTGACCGCCTCCGCGACGCTGTCCTTTTCGTCGATCGCGTACATATCCGTGCGGGGAGCCATCACTTCCGAGACTCTCGTATCCTCAAAGGCGATGACGCCGTGTATCATCTTGCGCTCGTCCTCTTCAAGCGCTCCCGCCGCGCTGCCCTCGCTCACGATGTGATCTATCTCCTCCCGCGAGATAAGGGCGCTGTAGGAGACGAGATCCATGCCTATAAGCTTGCCGATCAGTTTAAGAATGATCTGCAAAAAGGCCATCACCGGCGTCAGTATAAAATTGAAGGCGCGCAGAAAGGGGAGGCAGATTAAAAGAACGCCCTCTTTCTTGGCTATCGCCACGTTTTTAGGAAGTATTTCGCAGAAAATAACTATGAGCACAGTCATGATAGCAACTGCGACCGCGGGGCCGGCCACGCCGAAGAGAGAGATAGCCACCGATGTGGCCACGGCGCTCGCCCCGATGTTTACGAGGTTGTTTCCGATGAGAGTTACGTTGATTGCCTTTGCTATGTTGTCTGCGAGCCAGAGAAAACCCTTTTTGCGATGCGGGTAATCGTCGGCCAGTGCTAACAGTTTTCCTTTGCCTGCTGCCGTAATCGAGGTCTCGGTCATCGAGAAATACATTGAGAACCCCATCAGTACGACGAGCAGGATAATACTGCCTGCTATGTCAGAACTCAACAAATATCATCCTCCTGATATTACAACGCCCGTTTTGGGCGATATAGGTTAGCATATCATATTATAGTTAAGTTAGCACTAATTCCGTCATCATATTTAACGCAAACACGGTAAATCGGCGTTTATAAAAATCGGCGCGAATAAGCACCGTATGCGTCATAAGCCGGCCCCTGAGTGTCCTGCGGTAAACGCATCCGCATGCTGCGGCAATTTGGATAATTTGAAAGAGTTCCCCGCCATTGGCGGGGAACATTGCCTTGCAATCGCCGTATTAATATACGGCTCCGGTTCCAGAGCCCAAAGTTATTTAGCAACTCGCACTTCTAAACGCCGATTTACGCGATGGGGAGGGAACGGTAAACGCCGATTTACGCTTCGCCGCAGATCCCGAAAAATCCAACTTCCTCCTGCGACATTTCGTAGGGCGCGCGCCGCCCCTCCGCGTTCTTTCTTACAGGGATGCCGCGTCCGGCCAGGTATTCTTTCAGCGCGGGGATCGGTATTTCGTTGAAGTGGAAAAGCGAGGCCGCCAGTACCGCGTCGGCGCGGCCGCGCGTCAGGGCGTCGTAAAAATGCGAATATCCGCCGGCGCCGCCGGAGGCGATGACGGGGATGTTCACCGATCCGCTGATAAGCTCCGTCAGCTCGAGGTCATAGCCCGCCTTTGTGCCGTCGCGGTCCATGCTCGTCAGCAGTATCTCGCCCGCGCCGAGCCGCTCGGCCTCAACAGCCCAGCAGAAGGCGTCCATGTGCTCGGGGCGTCTTCCTCCCGCCGTATAGACCTCCCAGTAGCCGTCACCTTTGCGTTTCGCGTCTATCGCGACAACCACGCACTGGCTGCCAAAAACTTTGGCCGCCTCGCTGATGAGGGCGGGATTTTTTACCGCCGCTGAATTCAGCGAGACTTTATCGGCCCCCGCGCGCAGTATTTCGCGGATGTCGCCGACGCTCCGAATCCCGCCGCCGACGGTGATCGGCACAAAGACTTCGGCGGTGACGCGGCGCACAAGGTCGACTACGGTCTTACGGTCGTCGCTGGTGGCGGTGATGTCAAGGAAGACGATCTCGTCGGCCCCAGCCTTTTCATAGGCCTTCGCGCATTCCACGGGGTCGCCCGCGTCGCGCAGTCCGACAAAGTTCACTCCCTTGACGACTCTTCCCTCTTTTATATCAAGGCATGGTATTATTCTCTTCGCAAACATTTTCGTTTATTCTCCCTTCGCTATCTCTATAAAATTTTTCAATATCGCAAGCCCGGCCGCCCCGCTTTTTTCAGGATGGAACTGGCAGCCAAAGATGTTCCCCCGCTCGACCGCGGCGTCGAATATGAGGCCGTATTCCGAAATGGCGCTCACGTCGGCGCGCTCGGCGGCTTTTACATAGAATGAGTGTACGAAGTACATGTATGAGCCTTTGGGCAGCCCGTCAAGCAGACGGCTTTCTTTGATGGGCATGACGGAGTTCCAGCCCATGTGGGGTATCTTGAGCCCCATCTCCGCGGGAAAGCGGGGCACGCGCCCCGGCAGGATGCCGAGCCCCTTCGCCCCGGGGCTCTCCTCGCCCGCCTCAAAGAGCAGCTGCATACCGAGGCAGATCCCCAGCAGGGGCCGGCCTCCGTTCGCCGCCTCTATGACCGCCTCTTTTATCCCGCGGCGTTCAAGCTCCGCCATCGCGGTGCCGAATTCGCCGACGCCGGGCAGTATCACCGCGTCGGCAAGCAATATCTCCTTAGCCGTGGAGGCGCGCATGTTCGCCGCTCCGAGGTGGTCGAGGGCGTTTTTAACGCTTTTCAGGTTTCCGGCTCCGTAGTCTATCACCGCGATCATTATTTCTTCGCCCCCTTGTGGCGCGAGGCAAGTTCGCGAAGCACTTCGTCAAAGGGCACGCCGGCCGCGATACATGCCGTAAGCAGGTGGTAGAGAAGATCGGCCGCCTCGTAGCGAAAACCATCGCGGTCGCCGGTAGCGCAGGCAAGCGCCGTTTCAACGCCCTCCTCGCCGACCTTCTGGGCTACGCGCGAAAGCCCGGACCGCAGGAGCCGCGCCGTGTAGCTCTCTTTCGGATCGTCGTCCTTCCTGACGTTCAGGTATCGCCAGAGACGGCCGAGGAAGGTGGCCTCCGTCGAATCCGCCTCTCCGCAAAGGCTGCGGTAGAAACAGCTGCGCTCGCCCGTGTGGCAGGCCGGGCCCAGCGGCTCGACGATCGCCAGCAGCGTATCCCCGTCGCAGTCGACGCGCAGCTCGCGCAGGCACATCCGGCTGCCGCTCGTTTCGCCCTTGTGCCAAAGTTCGCCGCGAGAGCGGCTCCAGAAGACCATCTCTTCGCGCCGCGCCGTCTCCGCGAGCGCCTCGGCGTTCGCCCAGGCGGTCATAAGCACTTCGGCGGTGACGGCGTCCTGAACGACTACGGGAACGAGTCCCTTTTCGTCAAATTTTATCAATGAAAGGTCTATATTCATCATTTATCTTTTCCTCTTTTTCATCTATTCAGAGCAGGCATCCAGGGCCTCTGCGAGCGTTATGCCGCCTTCGTACAAGCTTTTTCCGACCACGGCCGCGTCAACGCCGGCCGCGGCGAGCGCGCGGATGTCGTGCAGGTCCGTCACGCCGCCGGCGGCGGCGATAAAACGGCCCCGGGCCGCGAGCGATCCGTATACGGAGGCGTCCGTTCCGGACATCATTCCGTCACGCTCCGTCTGGGTCACGAGAAACGACGAGAAGCCCATCGCGAAAAGCTTGTCCACCGCCTCGGCGGCGCTGAATTCCGTGGCGGCAAGCCATCCCGAGTGCACGACTTTGCCGTTTTTTATATCTACCGCCGCCATTATCTTGTCTCCGAAGCGGGCGCTGAGTTCCGAGGCGCGCCCCAAATCCTTGAATATGAGGCTTCCCGCCATCACGCGCCCGGCTCCGGCGGATACCGCCCGCGCCACCGCTTCGGCGCTGCGCAGGCCGCCGCCGTACTGGACGAAGAGTCCGAGCGAGGCTATCGCGGAGAGCTCTCTCAGATGTTTCGGCTCCCCCGTCCGCGCCCCTTCGAGGTCCACGACGTGGATGCGCGGGCAGCCGGCGTCACGGAAGCTTTTCGCCGCGTCGAGGGGCGAGAGCTCATAGACGCGGCGGCGCGAGTAGTCGCCCTGCGTGAGGCGGACAACTTTGCCTTCGTATAGGTCCACCGCGGGAAATATCTTCACAGCCACAGCCCCTTCGTGCTGGGAGCGGTCTGCGCGGGAGCGAGCGCCTCTTTAAGCGCCAGCCCCACGCCTTTGAAGGCCGCCTCGGCCGCGTGGTGTGAGTTGTCTGTCTCAAGCAGGGCGATGTGGAGGGTCAGCCCCGCCTCGCGCGCAAAGCCCGCGAAGAATTCAGGGACCAGCTCCATATCGAAATCGCCGCACTTCTGGGAGGGAAACTCCCCCTTCCACCAGAGGCCGCCCCTGCCGCTGAAATCAAGCGCCACGCGCGCGAGCGAGCCGTCCATCGGCAGCAGCGCGGAGCCGTAACGGCGTATCGGCGCGGCGGCCGCTATCTTGCGCAGCGCCTGCCCCAGAGCGATGCCGGCATCCTCCGCGAGGTGGTGGCTGTCGACCTCGACATCACCGCGGGCTTTTATTACAAGGCCCAGGGCCGCGCGGTGACAGAGCAGGTCCAGCATGTGCGAAAGAAAGCCGCAGTTTATATCGATCGAGCGTTCGCGGCTCTCATCGCTCAGCGTCAGTTCTATCTGTGTCTCCTTGGTATTGCGTATTATCTCCGCTATCATCAGGCCGCCCTCACCGCCGAGTCTATCGCCTCCACCACGCCGAAGAGCGAGCCCCACCGCAGCTGTACGGATGAGATGCCGGCGACGAGGCGCAGCGAGACGGGCATCGTCTCCTTGATCACGCGCAGGCCGTTGGCCTTCAGCGTGCCGCCCGTCTGCACGACGTCGAAGATGCAGTCGGCAAGGCCCAGCGCCGGCGCGAGTTCCACCGAGCCGTTCAGCTTCAGCAGCTTTATCTGAACGCCCCATTCCGCGAAGGTCTTTTCGGCAAGGCGCGTGTATTTCGTCGCCACCTTAAGCCCCATGAGCCCGGAGACATGGCCGCCGAATTTTTCCGCCATCTCCTCCGGGCCGGCGACCGCCATCACGCAGCGGCCCCTGCCGGTATCGAGAAGCTCGGTGAGCGCGATGCCGGCCTCCTCTATCACGTCGCTGCCGGCGAGCGCCAGATCCGCCGCGCCGTAGTACACCATCGCGGGGACGTCGGAGGGCTTTGACAGCAGATAACGGAAACTGGTCTCCTCTATCACGAGGTTGCGCCCCGCGTCCTTTAATTTCGCGGTAGGCAGTCCCGCCCGCTCCAGAATATCCACGCAGCTGTCGAGCGAACGGCCCGTGGGAAGTGCGAATGTCAGCATGAGAGTACCTCCGATTCAAACTCGTTCAACGAGATCTCGCGGCCGCCGGGGAGCAGCGTCACCCGCCTGCCGCCTAAGTCTATCCACCACTTGTAGCCGCGCAGGGAGGCGGTCGAGAGGGACTCTTTCCTGTCTTTCGTCCAGCTCAGCTCAAAGGCGGTGTTTTTCTTTGAAAGCGCGTCGGCGTAACGCAGCGCCTCCGCGTTGGCGCAGGAGCCGCCCCAGAGCATCATCAGCGGCGCGGGGGCGGGGGAGGCGCAGTGCGCGGCAAGCTCCTTAAGATTGAGGGCGAAGCCCGCGGCCTGTCCCTCTATCCCCTCTTTCGCGAGCAGCCCGTCGTAGCGCCCGCCGCCTCCGAGCAGAACGCCGTCGACAGACGAATAGGCGTTATATATGGGGCCGCTGTAGTATCCGAGGTCGCGCACGAAGCTCAGATCGACACGCAGCCGCTCCGCATAGCCGAGCTTGCAGAGGCTGTCGCAGAGACGCTTGAGCGGCATCAGCACCGATGGATCTTCAAATAATCCCATCGCTTCGCCGATCACCGAAACGTCGCCCTTTAACGACGGCAGCCGCCGGAGCAGCCGCGTCTTATCTTCCGGAAGCGCGAGCCCGTCGAGCAGCATATTGTATTTCGTATAGGCCCGTTCCTGTAAAGCCTCTATCAGTTTCCCCGCGCGGCTCTCCGGCAGGCCGCCGAATATTCTCGCGAGGACGGAGACGTCGCCGAGCACCAGCGCCGACCGCTCGATGCTGAGCAGGTCGAGCGTGCGCAGCAGCAGCACCGCCGTCTCCGCGTCGGCCCCCGTATCCTCCCAGCCGATCAGCTCCACGCCGACCTGATTCTCCTCAAGGTTATCCTTTGGCGGCTGCGGCACGGAAAAGATACGGTCGGCATACGAAAGGCGCAGCGGCCTCTCGCTGCATGTGTAGTGGCTGCCCAGATAGGCGACCGCCGTAAGCGTCAGGTCGCCGCGCAGCACGCAGGGCTCGCCGAGCGGCGACATCAGGGGAATGAGGCGGCGCGCGCGCGCCGGAGCGATCTTGCTCCAGACGTCCTCCACAAGCTGGAACTCAGCGGGGCTGAACGGATGGTATCCGTAAAGGGAAAATAGATGCATCGCCGCGCCTCTGCAATATTCCATATTGGCCGCGATCGCTCCGCCAATGTTGCTGCACCCCTTCGGATTCCTGTTCATCATCTTCATCCTTTCACCGTTCCAGCTATCATTTTACTTAGCTAAAGTGATAGCTTGATAATTTCGTAAGCGGGATATATAATAGCACTCGTTTGCCGCTTTTGCAAATGTGAAACACAATAAGTCCGGCAAAAACATATAATATTGAGTCATGCCCCTCGAAGGAAGGCTGACAAGAGACTGAAGGAGCCGGTAGAGATGGAGACAAATTTTAAAGCGGACGCCCTGATATTTGATATCGACGGAGTGCTGCTCGACGTGGCCCGGTCGTTTCCAGAGGTGATACGGCAGGCGGTCTTCGGCGGCTGGGAGAAATTCTGCGGCGGCATATCCGACACGCCCGGCTACAACGCGGGACATGAACGCGTATTGAAGCGTCACGGCGCTTTCAACGACGACTATGACATCGCCTGGACGCTGCTTTCAATGGCCGCGGCGAGCGGCGAGAAACTTCTCTCAAAGGCGCTTCCCTCCCCCGAAAGGCTCTATTCGGAATTGGAGGACTGCCGCGCGCCGGCCCACGAATGGGCGGCGGCGCGATACGGCGCCCTCGTCCCGCGCCGCGACGTGCGTGAGCTATGCGCCGAACTCTACGGCGGCAAAGGATACGGCCTGCACCTGCTCGAAAAGCCGATGATAAAGATGCACTGGAAGGAGCTGGGGCTGCCCGCAGCGATATATTCTGGGCGCAACGATCTCGAATGGGAGCTGGGCAAGGAGAGTCTCGGGTGGGAAGATTTTCCCGACGAGCTGATAATAAATTCCGACAGCGGCATCACCAAACCGTCGCCGGAGGGGCTTGAGATACTTTGCCGCCGCCTCGGCGCCGCTTCGCCGGTATTCTTCGGAGACACGGCGAGCGACATGCAGGCGCAGGCGGCCTTCGGCAGGGGACGCTTCGCGGCGGTAGGTCACTTGCTGCCGGAGGCCGAGTTCCGCTATGACACTACGGAGGAGGCCGTGCGCGCGTCTGTCGCGGCGGGCCTCCTCACAGACGCCCGGTAAAGGAGAAAACAGATCATGCAGGAGACAGAAGAACTCTTCCGTTCCATGGCCCGTCCGGCGATATGGGGGATCGAGCCATACGACGCCTCGACCATAGAAGAGCCGAAGATCCGGCTTTCGGCCAACGAAAACAACGAGGGGCTCCCGCCCTCGGTCCTTGCGGCGATGCGGAGGGCGCTCGCCGGGGGCAACCGCTATCCCGACAGCAGAAATACGGCGCTGCGTGAAAAGCTCGCCGCCTGTTTTTCTCTGAGGCCGGAGCAGATAATGACCTCCAACGGCCTCGACGGCCTCTTCACGATGCTCGGCCGCGCCTTCCTCGCCCCCGGAGACGAGGTGATCTGCGGAGAATGCACCTTCGGCGTCTACGCCGATACCGCGCTCATCGCCGGCGCTTCGGTGAAAAAAATCCCGCTCGGCGAGGGATACGGACAGATACCGGCTGATTTCGCCGCCGCCGTAGGCCCCGCGACAAAGATGCTCTTCTTCTGCAACCCCAATAATCCAACCGGCACGCTAGCTGATGCCGCCTCCCTGCGCAAGATGCTGGAAGATATACCGCCGAGGGTCGCCGTGATCCTCGACGAGGCCTACTTTGACTTCACGGGAGAGGACGGCTCGGAGTCGTTCAAACTCCTTGAAGAGTTCCCCAATCTCATTATCTGCCGCACCTTTTCAAAGCTCTTCGCCCTCGCGGGGCTGCGTGTCGGCTGGGCGGCGGCCCATCCGGGACTGCTCGACTACCTCTACCGGGTGCGCGAGCCTTACTGCGTCACCTCTGTGGCCGAAGCCGGCGCCATCGCGGCGCTTGACGAAAAAGAACATCTCGGGAAGACATGCGCGGCGGTCGCCGCGGAACGCGGCAAACTCTGCGCCGCGCTGCGCCGCTGCGGGGTGGGATACATCCCCTCGCGGACAAATTTCGTGCTGATATTTCCGCGGGAAAGATACGACGGCCTCGCCGCGGCATTCGCCCAAAAGGGTATCGCCGTGCGCGGCCTCTCGCTGCGCAAAGAACGCGTCATGCGCATCTCCGTAGGATTGCCGGAAGAAAACCAGCAGGTCGAAATGGCGCTCGGAGAGATATTCGGCTAGAATTATAAGACGAATATAAGACCGGAGGAGGAACGGCGATGGAAGATTTTATCTATTCCTACAAAAAAATGTTCGCGAATTATTTCGTCTTCGAGGGAAGGACGCCGCGCAGCGATTATTGGCAGGCGTTCGCGGTAAATATCGTCGTGGGGGCCGTCCTCGTGACGCTGAGCCGGCTGCTGCCGATGTTAGGCATCCTGAACTATATCTACGGCATCGCCGCCGTCGTGCCGGTGCTGACGATGACGGTACGGCGGCTGCACGACACGGACAAGAGCGGCTGGTGGGCGCTCGCGGCATTCTTTCCCGTACTGAATATCGTATTGGTCGCCTATTGCTGCCTGGCGGAGGCAAGCCGCGGCCGGAACAGATTCGGATATTAAAAAACTGCGGTCTCGTTAAAGTGAAAAATAAAAAAATCCGGCCCATAAAAGGCCGGATTTTTCGTTTAGCTTTTTTATTTGTCTAAGATCTTATTTCGGGATCGTTCCCTCTACGCCCTCCACGAACCAGTTCATCGAGAGCATCTCGCCGTCGTTGAGCTTCTTGCCCTGCGGCACGACTACCTTGCCGTCCTGTCCCTTGATCGGGCCGGTGAAAACGTCCCATTTGCCGTCAATGATCTTTTTCTTCTCAGAGGCGACCAGCTTTTTCGTATCCTCTTTGACATCTTTGCCGAACTTCGAGAGGTCGACCATGCCGTCCTTCATGCTCCACCATACCTGCTGCGACTTCCAGGTGCCGTTGGCAATGGCCTTTGTCGAGTAGTCATAGTACTTGCCCCAGTTCCAGACGGGGGTAACGAGATGGCGGGTCGGCGCGTACTTGTCCATCGGGTAGTTGTAGCCGATGACCCACATGCCAAGCTCCTCCGCGGCCTGCGGCGCTCCGCCAGTGTCTGCGTGCATCGCTATCGTGTCGCACTTCGCGTCGAAAAGGGCCTTCGTGGCCTCCTTTTCCTTCGCGGGATCATGCCACGTGTAGATCCAAACGACCTTGACCTTCGCGTTCGGGTTCACCTTGCGCACGCCGAGGGTGAAGGCGTTGATGCCGCGGATGACTTCGGGGATCGGATAGGCGGCGACATAACCGATGAGGTTCGACTTTGTCGCTTTGCCGGCGACGAGGCCGGAGAGGTAGCGCGGCTGATACATGCGTCCGAAGTAGGTGCTGGCGTTCGGGGCGACTTTGTATCCAGAGCAGTGGTTGAAGTAGACGTCGGGATACTTTTTCGCAACGTTGATCACGTGGTCCATATAGCCGAAGGAGTTAGCGTAAACGACCTTCGCGCCGTTGCGGATGGCCGTCTCCATGACGCGCTCGGCGTCCGGCCCCTCGGGAACCGATTCCACTATCGATCCCTTGACTCCCGGATTGGCCTTCTCCATAGCCTGACGTCCGAGGTCGTGCATGTAGTTGTAGCCGCCGTCCGCGACGGGCCCCACATAGATAAATACCGGTTTCTGATCCTCGGGCTTGATCGGAGCCAAGGCGAAAGCCGAGGCGGCGAAGGCCGTCACAAGCAGCAGCGCAAGCAAAATGCCCTTTTTCATTGCAAAGTTTCCTCCCGTAAGTTTTTCAGTCTCTGTCATTGCCTGACATTTACGTAGAATAGCATACGAACGTTAATTTTTCCAGAGCGCGGAGCCCTTTGTGAAAGATCCGCGGGAAAGGATGTTCAGGGGTGTTGCCATTCAAAAAACTTTTTTCTTAATTTGCAGAAACCGCTTTTCAAAGAGACACCGCCCTGATATCATACTAGATAAAGTCTAATATAAGATGAGGTCGAATAACAATGCAAAAATGCGCCTGCCAGGGCTCCTTTTTAGAGAGATTTATCCAGCCCTCCATTCTTCTGCTTCTAAACAGGGGCCCCATGCACGGTTTCTCTATCCTTAAGAGTCTTTACAAAAGCGACCTAATGGATTACAGCAGCCTGGACCCGACGGGACTTTACCGAATGCTGAAAAAAATGGAGGAATCGGGAATACTCAGCTCCGAGCTGGAAATAGAAAACGGCGTGCAGGGGAAACGCGTATATTCCATCACGCAGGAAGGGCGAGTCTGCCTCGTCTTCTGGAAGACGACGCTCCTCGACTATCAGGCAAAAATAGGGCGTCTCGCGGAGGCTATTCCAGATATGGTGGACGATGAAATATGACCTCGCCGGAGACGGTCATGCAGTCGTTTAAAGATCTATAGTAATCGTGTAAAAGGTCATAAAAATAAAACTGGAGATGAGTCAAATGGCGGCAAACTGTAACGACGAGAAAAGTTTTGAAGTCATAACTGCGAGATGTCTGGCTTATTACGATGCGCCCGCGGGAAGAAAACCGCTGGAGATAGTTTCGGAGGTGATGGATGACGTAAATTTTCCCATGCATAATTTCGCCCATCACTATTTGGTTCCCGCTGTATTGCTGACGGCAGTCTGCGCAAAAACAAAAACACCACCGGAAGATTATCGGAAAAAAATGGCGGAAATCGCGGCACGCGCAAAAAACGTGCTGCCGGCTTTCTGCGGTTTCTACGGAGCCTGCGGCGCGGCCGTCGGCTGCGGCATTTTTATGAGCGTATACACGGGCACGACGCCGCTTTCAAAGGAGACGTGGGGGCTCTGCAACCACGCGACCGCGGGAGCGCTGAACGAGATGGCGGATATGGGCGGCCCGCGCTGCTGCAAGAGAAATACCTTCGCTGCGCTGACATATATGAAGAAGTACGTCGCGGAAAAGCTCTCCGTCGCGATCGATATTCCCGATGAGATAAGGTGCGTCTACAGCAAATTCAACAATGAGTGTCTGAAGGAACATTGCCCCTACTATAATAATAAGAAGGAAGATGCAGAGTAATGAGAAAACTTTTATTTCTAACCTTTATCCTCGCGTTTGCGGCGTTTATACAGGCGGACGGCGCCCTCGCCGCCGATAAGCTCACCGTGGGCAACACCGGCAGCAGCATCAAACCGGCGATGGTGGTGCTCGCGCACCAGATGGGATACTATAAAGAGGAAGGGCTTGACGTTGAGATAAAACAGATATCAAATCTCAATGAGGGAATAACCGCCGTGCAGATGGGCAAGCTCGACATCCTGCCGCTTGGCATCATTCCGTCGCTCACCTTCACCGCCAAGGGCGCCGACCTCGTCATCTACGGAGGCACGATCGCCGAAGGAGGCCAGGGCGTGACGCTGCCGCAGAACAAGGACAAATATAAGGACATGAAGAGCTTCAAGGGCAAAAAAGTCGGCGTCCACCGTCCTGAGACCGGGCACATGATCGCCAGAGCGAAAATACGCGAAGCAGGGCTGGATCTCGACAAGGACGTAGAGATGATCCGCATCGACGGCTTTCAGTCAATAATCGAGGCCGTCTCCAAGGGTATCGTCGATATCGGCTTCGTCAACAGCGGCTTCGGCCTCATCGCCGAAAAGAAGGGGCTTGCCATCGCCTTCAATATCGGAGATATCGCGCCCAACGCCGTTTGCTGCCGACAGACCACCTCACGCGCCGTTTATGATTCCAAGCGCGGCGCGCTCGTGAAGTTCCAGATCGCCAACCTGCGCGCCTACAAGCTCATGACTGACGACCCCAAGACGGCGGTCAGGAAACTCATGGAATATTCGGGACAGCCGGAAGACTACGTAAAATACTGTCTCTATTCAAATGTCATGGTAATCACGATGGACCCGGCGACCAACCGTATCAAAGAATTTTACGAAATTATGGACAAAAACGGCGATCTGCCGAAAAATCCCCAGAAGGATATCGCGAAAAACATCGACAGCTCGATCTACCGCGCGGCGCTAGACGAAATGCTCAAGCGTTATCCCAAAGACCCTTCCTTCAAAAAGATGAACGCGGAGTACGCGGCCAACAATCTCTAAATGGACGGGAGATACGCTATCGAAGCGACGGATATCTCATTCAGCTACACCTCAGAGGCCCCGACGCTCCGGGGCCTTTCACTGCACGCGCGCAAGGGAGAGTTTGCCTGCATCCTCGGCCACAGCGGCTGCGGCAAGAGCACACTGTTGAGCCTCATCATGGGCCTGATCGAACCGGCTTCAGGTTCGATCAGGATAGACGGTGAACCTATGCGCGGGCCGGCGACCGACAGGGCGATCGTCTTTCAGGATTACTCGCTCTTTCCCTGGATGACAGCGCGGCAAAACGTCGCCTTCGGCATCAGACACTCGCGCGGCGCGGCGAAACAAGAGGCGCTGGCGCTGGCCGATGATTATCTGGCGCAGGTCGGCCTCTATGAAAGCAGGGACAAGTATCCGCACCAGCTTTCGGGCGGAATGCGCCAGCGGGCCGCCATCGCACGCACACTGGCGATGGACTCCTCCATCTGGCTCTTTGACGAACCCTTCAGCGCGCTCGACCCGCAGATGCGAGGCTCGCTGCAAGCGCTGATAATGGATCTGGCAAAAAAAGAGCGGCGGCGCACGGTACTCTTCGTCACCCACAACGTCGACGAAGCGATCATGATCGGCGAAAGGATACTCTTCATGGCAAAGGGGCGCATCTACCGCGAAGCTGAGGTGCCCTTCGCCTACCCAAGGCTGAAAAACGAGATATCGCGCACGCCGGAATATTTCTCGCTGGCCAGCGACCTCGCGGAGCTATTTTACGAGACGGGCGGGGAGAGGGGGGCGATGGAATGAGGCGCGCGCTGATAGCGACCCAACTGTTTTTCGCAGCGCTGACGGCGCTGATCGTCCATAACCACGGCGGGTCCTTCGCGGAGAGCCGCATGTTCTTAGCCGCCATCGCTCTCATAGAGAGCCTCTATCTGGCCAGGATATACCGTGAGCCTCAGAGGTGCGCGGCGCTGTCCGTGATAACCTCTCTGGTATTGATGCTTCTATTTGCCTGGGAACTCGCGGCGGTCAACCTTAAGATCGCCAATCCGATCCTGCTGCCGCCGCCCGGTGAAGTCTTTGAGGTATTCGCGGACTGCCGCGCGCTCATGTTCAAAGGCGTATTCTCATCGCTCGCGCTGCTGGGGTTCAGCATGTCGACGGCGCTTGTCTCAGGCGTCATTCTGGGCCTTGCGGTCGGCCTGAACCGCTTTCTGCGCGACATCTTTCTGCCGATAGCTAAGGTGCTCAGCCCCGTGCCGCCGATAATCTACAGCCCCTACGCGGTCGCCGTGATGCCGACCTTTCGCGGAGCCGCGGCGTTGATAATAGTCCTCGGCATCTTCTGGCCCACATTCATGGGGATAATCAACCGCGCATCCGCGATGGACCGGCGCATAGCAGATTCGGCGCGCGCGCTCGGCCTTTCTCCCGCGGAGATGATCTTTCACGTAATGCTGCCCTATCTCTTCCCCGGCATCATGTCCGGGCTCCACGTGACGCTCTCGACCTCTTTCCTGTTGCTGACGATGGCGGAAATGATGGGAGCCTCAAGCGGACTCGGCTACTTCATAAAAAATTATTCCGACTACGCAAACTACACAAACGTCATCGCAGGGATAATACTCATCGGCATAGTCGTCAGCCTCTTGAACGCACTGCTGAGCTTCGCCGAAAAAAGGCTCGTGAAGTGGAAAGAATAAAAGACGCGGTTTCGCCTGCATGGAGGGAAACCGCGTCTTTTCATTTATAACGGACGCCTAGAAACGCAGCTCCAGCAGCTTTATCCCCGCATCTTGGAAGAGCCCGGGGATCTCACGCCTCGCCCGCTTCTTTCTGATGAAGATCGCGAGATTACGCGGCTGATCAAAATCCTCCGCTGCCGGAGAATAGACGGGTTTACTGTTGCCTACAATATCAAAGACCTTCCATTTGCCGTCCGTGTCTACAAAATACCCTTTAGAACGCACGATATCGTCGGGCAGCTTCTCCAGAACCTCTTTGAATTTCTCCGGGTCGCCCTCCCAGAAGACGCTCAGCGAGGCAAGATTATCGGGCGGCGACATATGCGGCGTCATATTACTGAGAGTGTCGTCGATGAACCTTTCCCACGCCTCCATCTCCGGCATCTCTTCGGTCTTTTCCTCGGCCTCATCCCCGGTACGGAATATCTCCCAGGGAACATTGCCAAAAGAGGCCCTTACAACGCGGGCAGTGGGGTTGATCTGCCGCAGGTGCGCTTCGAGAGCGTCCACAGCCTCATCGGTGACGAGGTCCGTCTTGTTGATTACGAGATCCGTCGCCGCCTCAGTCTGCCGGATAACGGCGTTGAAAATATCCAGCCAGTCTTCAAAATGGACCGCGTCGATCACGCAGATATTGCCCGCCATCTGGTAGTAATCATGGAGCATCCCGTGGCTGAGGTCCTTCTTCATATCGGTGGTGTCGGCGACGCCGCTCGCCTCGACAAGCAGGATAGTCGGTCGGTAGTCCTTGAGTATCGTATACAAGCCGCGCAGAAAATCGCCCTTGGCACAGGCGCAGAATATCGAACCACGGCTGATTTCAATGATTTCCAGGCCATTTTTACGCACAACGTCGCCGTCGACGCCGGCTTTGCCGAACTCGTTCATGAGGACGGCAATACGCTCTCCCTCGGGGTGCGTCTCAAGAAGATGCTTAAGCAACGTCGTCTTGCCGCTGCCAAGAAACCCCGACAAAAGAAATACTTTGCATTTGCTCTCTTTCATTATTTATGCCCCTTCGCAGTAAACGGTCTGTAAAATTTTATTTCATCTGCTCGTAGACTATCACATGCATTAGACATTATCAACTATACTAAAAGTATATTATAATGTAAAAATATAATCTTAATTTTTCCCCTTCATATAATCCACCGCAAATCATTTTACTGCGTAAACACCGATAAAAATGCCCCTGTTTTTTCATATCGGTAACTTTGACCAACGTTATTCGTATCCTTTTATCCAACCGACCTTATATCTGAGCAGTTCAAGCTGCTCTTCGTACCACTCCCGCGGATGCTTCAATACGCTTTCCGCGAATTCTCGCGGCATGTCGTCACGCATTTTGAAGAGCTCCAGCTTCGCCCAGAAGAGCATGGCCTGCCATATTGGGCGCCGCGTCTCGTTTACAAGCCGTTTAGCTACGGTGAAACAGATACCGGCGTGGTACCAGTCTTTTTTGAGACAGTTTATCAGCCCCATGAGGCTGAAGGCGATACCTCCGCCCTGGAGCCCGTCTTCCCAGTCCGTGTGCATGATGTTGCAGATCTTGCCCATGCGCTGCAGGTATACTTCGGCGTCTTTATATCTTCCAAGGAGCATGAGGCAAAAAGCCGCCTTAGCGAGAGACAGCCCCAACGCCCTAAAGAGCGCTATAGATTCTCCGATATTGATACAATTTTCATAAAAAGAGAGCGCCTCCTCGATTTCCCTCTGCGCAAGTTTCCAGTCGCCTCGGAAGTGTTCGGCGGCGATGAGACAGACTGTGTAGTTTTGCCCCTTTTCTTCAAGTTTCTCAAAGATCATCGTCGACATCAGCAGATATTTTTCAACCTCGCCGTGGCGTCCAGCGAGTATTCGCGCGATGGCGATGAAGCGGAGCGCGACTCCCTCCCAATGGCGGTAGCCTGTCTTTTTCGCGAATCTGTACAGTTTTTCCGCGCAAAAGGAAAGGCGTTTCGCGTCATCCCGCTGGATCGCGAGGTAGCACATCTGTACGCCTGCCTTTATAACCGGCTCTGGTTCGCCAATGGACACAGCCTTACGCACGGCGCCGCGCAGCATGTAGCCGGCGTCGTCATAACGCCCGCTCCACCACAGATAACCTCCCTTTAAAATATAGAGGTCACGCTCCATACGTAAAAGGTCGGGGCTGCCGCCCTCCGTGCGGAAGAGGCGGTTCATTATCTCCCAGGCATCGGCCAGCGCTTTTTGCGTGTAATTCACGTCTTCGGCGGTGGGGATATAGTGCATAAGGTCCTGGTCCACAAGCGTTGGAAAGACCTCATGCACGGCCATAAAATGCAGTTCAAGTTCCCGTATGCGCCAGTACAACTCTCTCTCCGTCAGCTTCGCCTCATGGCAGTGATAATAGAGCCGCGAGCAAATTTTCTTATGCCGGTATTGGAGAACGGTAGGCGCAGACGCCTCTAGTATCTCCATGTTTTTCGCGTGAAGCGCCGCCTTGCGTGACACTGACATTCCTTCAAAAAGCGCCTCGCGTATCTTGGCGTGGGTGAAATAGTAAAGGACGTCGCCCCCGCACGATTCCTGCTCTCGCAGGAAACCGTGTAGCCTGAGGTTGTTGTAGAATTTGGATACCTGCAGCGGCGATATTTCCAACACACGCGAGATCTCCTTCATCGAAGCGGACTCGGGACAGACGGCAACCGCCTCAAGAAAAAGCCTTTCATCTTCGTCCAGAAGCTCTATCATCGACAAATAGGCGTTCTTATAGGGAGCGTCCCCGTCGATCATGCCATCCAGTTTATATTTCAACAGCTCTTTGATAAAAAAAGGATTACCCTCCGTCTGCATATACACGTCGTGTATCCGCTCGTTGGGCCATTCCTCGTCCGGAGCCATTTCGTGACAGATGCGGCCCGTCTCCTCAAGGTTGAATCTTCGCAGTGTTATCTCAAATTTTTCGAAGGGTTCGTCCGCAAGGGTCGTACGCAGCATGAAGGCGGAGCGTATCTCTTCAAAACCGGTAACGAGCATGTGACGCGACGCGCTGTTGTCGCACATCAGCGATTCGATGATGTTCCATGAGGCATCGTCCATCCATTGGATGTTTTCGATGACAAGCAGCCGGTGCGCGCCATCCCCCGTTTCGGCGATGCGCTGGTAAATTAGATCGGCGATATAGGAATAGCTGAACTCGGAAAGCGATTTGATATTTTCCTGCTGCGCGGGGGAGATGTGCATGGATTTCAGAAGGCGCATAACAGGAGCCAATTGATATGACTTTTCCTCTTGCCAACAGTCGACAGAAAAGCACTCCCATCCTCTTTCCATGAGGCATGATGTGATTTCATTGACAAAAACCGTCTTGCCGATCCCCTGTTCACCCCACACCAAACCGCAGAGAGAACGACCGGGCACCGCGCCGGAAAAGAAATCAAGCATCCGCAGGATCTCGTCGTTCCGGGCCAGCGGGCTCTCCTCGCTGTTGTGCGACGACGTCCTTATGTTGGGGACCTCCTTTTTTCTCTTCATCAGCGTTGAGATATCGGAGAGGTCGGCTTTGATGCCGAAGTCGCTTTCGATCCGCGCCGAGAAGGATCTGGCGATATCGACGGCCTTTATTTTTTGGTTGGTCTTGATATATAGCCGCACCAGTTCCCCATGTATCTTTTCATCGTAAGGTTCGCATTCCGAAAGTCTTTCGTAACAGAGGATGGCGTCGTCAAAGCGGCTTTCGGCGAAACCAGCCAGCTGCGTCTGCGCCCTTTTCTTGAGATTCCTCACCAGCATGTTGTGATAATGCTGTCTCTTAGGCAGCAGCCAATCGCTGAAAGAGGGCCAGTCATCTATCTCCGCAATGTCCAAAAACGGACGGCACAAGTCTGATATCTCCGTCCAGCCCAGAGCGTCTATCCGAGGCAACAGGTCGATATCGCGTTCGATTTTGAATTTTGTATCAAGTAAGACTGATCCGCCGCTGCTGAGATTCACAGGCAGAATTTTTTTTATGTGGCTCAATGCGTTGCTCAGGTTCCGGCGCGCCTTATCCATCGTCTTATCGGCCCACAGGTACTCGCATATTTTATCCTTCGACAGAGTCTTTTCTTCAATCAGCATAAGCGCAAGTATCTGCGCCTTTTTAAAGGGGAATACGTGCGGCTCTCCATCTATAAAAAGCTCAGGCGTCCCCAAAAAACGTACTTTGTATTTCACATCGTCTCACCCGCAAATCCTTATTTTACCAACCGTCAAATATGATATAATACGGCAACATTTTACTGTTATAAATAATGTTACAACATGAACCTTCTTTTATCTTGTTTTGCAAATAAAAATTCTTATTTCATTATATTTTTTCGAGTCAAAAAAATTGCAAAAAAACCTCGGTATAAATTTCTATTTCGCCCATATTTAAAATACACACGCCCATTTTTTTGCAGGGGTTTTACCGTACAATGCTAGCCTATTAACGGTACAAATATAAAACTAACACAATAAATATGAAACATTATAAATAAAATTCATTGAGCTGTTTCCAACAATGCATTGACGTATCGAGGTGATGCCGTGACGCGAAAATAAATTATTTTACAGCGCGGCGGGGTAGTTTTTTTGTGAACCATACATTACTTAGCAGGGAGTGAGTTATATGAAAGAAGAGCATGCAAAAAAGAAATTTTCAACACCCAATACTTTTGTAGTGATTTCTATTTTTATTATGATAGCGACGGCACTCACTTGGCTGATACCTTCGGGGGTATTTGAACGGGCTTTTGACGAGGCGACCGGACGCACGCTCGTCGTGCCGGGAACATTCAAGCTTGTAGCGCACACGCCTGTAAGCCTGCCGCAGATGGTAATGTCGATCTATGAAGGAATGGTCGACGCGGCGAACATCATCTTCTTCACTTTCTTCTCATATGGATTCATGGTTATGCTGATCAAAGTGGGCGCCTTTGACGCGGGGGTAGGCGCGCTGATAAGAAAATTAAAGAGCAAAGACCATTACGCGATGCCGCTGATCGCCATAATATTTTCTTTTATGGGCGCTTCTTTCGGTATATATGAGGAAACGTACGGTTTCGTTCCCGTGGTGATGAGCCTCGGCGTCGCTTTAGGCTACGACCCGCTATACGGAGCCATTACCGTTCTTGGAGGAATGGCGACAGGCTATGCCGCAGCTTCGATCAATCCATACACGGTAGCCATTGCGCAGACTATCGGCGAACTGCCGCTATTTTCCGGAATGGCGTTTCGTTGGTGCTGTTACCTCTGCTTCATGGCATTTTTTCTCTTTTATATGTATCGCTACGGACGCATGGTTAAAGCCGACCCTAAAAAAAGTTTCGTTTACGGGGTTGAATTCCCATTTTTATCCAACGCCTCGTCAAAAGAGCTTGCTGAGAAAGATTTTACAACAAGGCACAAAATCTCTCTGGCTCTATGTTTCTCAACCGTCATAATATTCGCATACGGAGCAATTAAATATGGTTGGTATTTCTCAGAGCTTTCGGCAATATTTATCGTAATGATGTTCGTCATCGGGCTCGTCAATAAACAGAGCATCAACGACACCTGCAACGCCTTTGTCGATATTTCGAAGAATATTCTCTTCGCGGCTTTCGTCATCGGGTTGTCACGTGCCATTCTTATCGTCCTGCAAAAAGGGCAGATAATCGATACGGTCTGCTATTACTTCTCAAACGGCCTCAGCGGAATGCCCAAAATCGTCGCGGCGGAAGCGATGTTCGGCTTTCAGACCATGCTGAACCTCTTTATCCCTTCAGGCAGCGGACAGGCTGTCACATCAATGCCGCTCATGATACCGCTCGCCGATTTGCTGAGCATCAACAGGCAGATCGCAGTGCTGGCTTTCCAATTCGGCGACGGATTCTCCAACCTTTTCTGGCCCACGGCATGCGCCACGCTTTGCGCCGTATCAGGCGTCCCCATTAATAAATGGTGGAGATTTTTTGCTCCATACTTCCTCTACATTACGATAATAGCGTCAATACTGATCGCGATTGCGGTCTCAATCAACTACGGACCGTTCTAAAATAATCATTGGAGGTAGCTGCGCCTTGAAAAAAATCTCCGATATACTAGAACTCAAAAAAACTGCCATCAGGGGTCTGGAAAAATTTCTCTACGATAATCCGGAAATCGAGATGGAAGAGTTTAAGGCTAAAGAAAAGTTCATTGAACTTTTACGGCGGGAAAATTTTATCATCAATAAAGAGATCGAAGGACTGCCGACAGCTTTTGTAGCCCACAAGAGCAGCGGAGATGGGCCAAGCATCGGCATTGTGGCCGAATATGACGCTTTGCCGGGAATGGGACACGCCTGCGGACATAACCTCATCGGCGCGATAGGTTTCGGGACAGCGGTCACGCTGGCGGAACTGCTGACAGATATAAACGGCAGCGTCTATCTCTTCGGCGCTCCCGCCGAAGAGACGGGGCGCGGTAAACCTGGGCTGCTCGCCGGAGGGTGGTTTAAAAAGGTAGATGTGGCTATGATGGCACATCCAATGAAGTTTACCGCGCTGGCCTCAAACCTCGTAAATCTTGAAGGCTATGACGTCACATTTCATGGGCGCGCATCGCATGCCGCAGGCTCGCCTGAGAGCGGTGTCAACGCGCTCGACGCTGCCGTCACATTTTATGGCGCTGTGGGTCTCATGAGACAACAAATGCTTGACGGCTCACGCGTACATATGATAGTTACCAACGGCGGCACGGCCGTGAATATAATTCCTGATACCGCATCCCTGCGCGTCGAGATTCGCCACGAGGATATTAAATATTTCCGAAAGCTTGTGAACAAAATTATGGCTATCGCCCGTTCAGCGGCGCAAACCGCCGGCTGCACAGTGGATATCAAAATGTTCGAACCTCCGATCGCCTGCATGAAAAATAATAAGGTCATGATAGACCTATACAAAAATCATCTTCATACGGCAGGAATTACCGAGTATCTTGAAGATTTTCGAACCGGAGGCTGCAGCGACATGGGCAACGTCAGCCAGGAAATACCTTCTATTCATCCGTGGATGAAGATGGTCGGTCCTGACTCCGACGGACACACGCTGGAATTTCTTAAAGACGCGGATTCTCCTTTTGCGATAGAACAAATGTACAAGGTAATCGAATGTCTCGCCGGAGTGGGAGCCGACATCTTAAGAGATCCTCATTTATTGAACGACATCAGAAAAGATTTTGAAAAAACGCAATAGCACAGTAAAATAAGCAACATAAACAAGTCCCGGGCCAGCTTCCAATAAGTCCGGGGCTTGGTGCTTTTCCAGCTTTCAAATCATCCTATCGGCCAGAGGTATCTCTACATCACGTCCAGCCAGCAATCGGAAATATTCAATTTTAATCAGTGATAAACAATAAACCCCGCGGGCATTATATTCAGGTCGGCAAAATAAGCGTAAAAAACTTCAGCGGCTTTTATCCTGCTTTCAAAATCATTCAAGAATAGACCGGAATCGTTTTTGCATCCCTTTTGCAGAGGAGTGATATCTTCTACCCATTGAGAGAAAACCATGTTTCAAAAAACTAAATCAAAGACGGAGGTAGTATTTATGTCAATAGCACAGGTTCGCCAGTATATGGTTGATGGTGACGGAGACGCGGCGGTCGCTCTTGTAAACGACATGCTCGCCAAAGGCACGGCGGCACAGGAGATCATGAACGGCCTCACCGAGGAGATGGGCATCCTCGGGCAGAAGTTTGAGAATTTCGAAGTATTCCTTCCAGATCTCATGATCGCGGGCGACGCTTTCATGCAGATCATGTCGGTACTCAAGGAGCATCTTGTCGCCGCGGCGGACGGCACGGCGGCCAAGACGGTGATCATCGGCACGGTCAAGGGCGACTATCATGACATCGGAAAGAACATCGTCGGCATCGTCCTCCAGGCCAACGGCTTCAACGTCGTCGACCTCGGCGCGGACATCGACCCCGTAGCCTACCTCGACGCGGCCCGCAAGGAAAAGGCCGACGTCGTCGGACTTTCAGCCCTGATGACCACGACAATGCCAGGACAGGAAGAGTTTATCAAGCTCGTCAAGGATGCCGGAGAGAAGGGCAAGTACCTTGTCTGCGTAGGCGGGGCTCCGACCTCTGTCGAATGGGCTGAGCGCATCGGCGCCGACGTCTGGTCATTCGACGCGTTCGAGTGCGCGGCGAAGCTCAAGAAGCTTCTCGGATAATCAATATCAGGATAATGGGGGAATAGATAATGTCAACGTTCAGAATGTGGGAAGTATTCGCAAAGGCTGACGACGGCCCGTTCTACAAGGATCAGAGCGAGTGGATGCTCAAGAGTTTCATCCCAAACATGAGAAGAGTCATAAAAGAGCATGACGTCAAGTACGACGGAAAGACGATCGTTAACTGCGACGACGCCCTCGCCGACAGAGTATGGGAGGCCGCGAAGGATTTCTTCGTTTCCGTAGGCGTTTACAATCAGGACACCCACCGCGTGATGAAGTTCACGGAGCGCGAAGTCAACGAAGTGCTCTACACGAAACGCCCCAAATATATGATCGGCGCCGGTCATGACCAGCGCTGGCTCCAGGTCCGCGCGATCGAGGACAAGGAGCGCCGTCCCTTCCACCTCTTCAGCCCCGACGCCAACTTCAGCACGGACATCCACAAGAAGGCCTGCATGGCTTACCTGAAGGAACCCTTGCTCGACGGCCTCTGCGCTCCTCTGCTTGAGGACTTCATGGGGCGCAAGGCGACATCGCAGAGCCCGACCGAAGTGGCGGCGGCGATGGAGCACGCGATGAACTTGAGAGACGCGCAGCGTCTCGTCGGACGTCCCGACGTGTGGACGGTCTCCGTCGGCACCGCGGAATCGGCGCAGGCACAGATCGCGGCGGGCAACCCCGTCTGGGGCGTGCGTCAGTCACATCTTGATGGGCGTATGGTCTCGATCCTCACCGAGATGACGACCAACAACGCGATGCTCAACAAGTCGCTCCACTACCGTTCATACGGCAACGTCTTCGGCAACCTCTGCGGCGCCATCTTCGGCGGGCACGCGGGCGGCACGGAGGGCACGCTTATCCTCCAGACGGCTTACAATATTGAAGGCGCGTGCCTCTACGGCTCCTGCTGGGCGCTGAACTTCCCCTTCCACCTCAAGTGGCAGTCGACGACCACGAGAGAGCTTCTCTGGCTCCAGAGCGTACTGAGCCAGGCGATGTCGCGCAATTCGAACCTCATCTTCCTCAACAACCTCTTCGCGAACGCCGGTCCCGGAACGGAGCAGCTTTACTGGGAGTGCGCGAACCACGCGATCGCTACGGAATCCTCGGGCGGCAACCCCTGGGGCGCCGCGACCTGCCGCAACAAGTTTACCGATATGGCCACGCCGCTTGAATCACGCTTCTACCATGAGACCTCCGAGGCTTCTTTCAAAATGCGCCTGACCAGAGCCCAGGCCAACGAGATCTGCCAGAAATTGATGGAGAAATACGAAAAGCTTATCCCCGTCGACAACTACGGCAAACATATCCAGGAAGTCTACGACATGGATAAACTCGCGCCGCGTCAGGAATATCTCGACCAGTACGAGCGCATGAGGGACGAACTCAACAAGCTCGGCGTCGAATTCGCCTATTAATAATACCGGCAAGCAAAACAGGGAGGCGCTAACAACGCCTCTCTGTCTATAAGCATTTAAACATTAAGAACGGGGTGAATACATGAACGGAAAAGAGAGAGTTTTGAAGGCTCTGCATTTTGAAGAGGTCGACCGCGTGCCGTGGGTCCCCTTCACCGGCGTCCATGTGGCTAAGCTCGTAGATTCAAACGCCGAGGAGCTTTTAAAGAACGGAGACATTCTTGTTGAGGCCGTTTGCACGGCGGCAGAACGTTATTATGCTGACGGCGTATGCTCGGCGTTCGACCTGCAGGCGGAGGCCGAAGTCCTCGGATGCGCCCTGCACTGGAGCAAGAACAATCCGCCGGCGGTCACGGGCCATGTGCTCGCGCAGGGCAAGACGCTGGAAGATCTGCCCGAATTCACCAAGGACAAGGGACGCCTGCCGATGTTTTTCGAGGCGACGAGAAAACTCGTAGAGAAAATCGGCGGTGAAAAGGCCGTTTTCGCCCTCTGCTGCGGTCCCTTCACGCTAGCGCTCCATCTGCGCGGTTCGGCCTTCATCATGGACATGATGAAAAAACCGGACGAAGCGCATAAAGTCCTTGAGTATTGCGCGGAGATCACACGCCGCATGGGCGAGTGGTATATGGAGACCGGCGCGCACGTCGTGGCCGTCGTCGACCCGATGACCAGCCAGATCGCCCCCAAGCATTTTGAAGCCTTCGTCACGCCTTACATGAAACCGGTGATCGACGAAGTGCACGGCAAGGGCGGCATCGTCACGCTCTTCTGCTGCGGCAACGCCACGAAGAATATCGAACTCATGATGCAGAGCAAGCCTGACGCGATCGCCTTCGACGAACAGGTGGATCTCCAGTTCGTCAAGGATCTCGCGGACAAGTATCGCGTCTCTTTCGAGGGGAACATCCCTCTGACGACGACCTTGCTCTTCGGCTCTCCGCGCGAATGCGTTGCGGACGTCAAAAAGAGGATAGAGACCGGCGGACGCAGAGGATATATCCTCTCCCCCGGCTGTGATCTGCCTTACGATACGCCATTTTATAACCTCGAGGCTGTCGGCAAGTATGCCGCGACAGGCGAAGAGCCCTCCGAAACCTCCGGTTTCATGTCGTTGGAAGAGGCGCTCAGCAGCGCCGAGGAATCGGGAGACGTTTTCGAGGATGTGACGATCGAGCTCGGCAAGGTCTTCATCGAGATAGTCACGCTCGACTCGGAGGGCTGCGCGCCCTGCCAGTATATGTGCGAGGCGGTAAAGAACGTGGCCCCACGTTACGGCGACAGGCTCACCTGGCGTGAGTCGCTGATCAAAAGCGCCGCCGGCATCAAACGCACGATGGCGCTCGGCGTGGCGACGCTTCCGACGCTCCTTATCAACAACGAAGTCGTCTTTGACAACATCACGCCGACAGAGGACGCGCTCATCAAAGAAATAGAGAAGAGACTGTAAACCACAGGCTGCGCCCATGTCTGTCACGGGCGCAGCCTGACAACCCCGGTTATCCCGGGGGCAGCCTTTAATGGCAGCAGCAGCGGACGGTCTTACGGGGGTATCCCGCCCGCCGGATGTTTTATTAATTTTTTAGCACAGCGCAATAAAAGCACCAGAACCAAAAATATCCAGAAACAGAAGCGGAGGAATAAAAAATATGGAAAGCAGCACAAAGAGACCTACCTTCCCCGTCGCCCTGGGGACCTTCATCTGTATCGCGGGAATAATAAGTTTTGGATTGCTCGGCCTCGGCCTTGACGCCCACGTGCCGATCGCCGTGGCCGCGATCGTCGCGGCGCTTGTAGGCAAATTTATCGTAGGCGTGACCTGGGAGGAGATGGAGATCGCCGTATGCAACGCAATCTCCTCGTCGATCGGCGCGCTCCTCATCCTGATCGCTATCGGCATGCTCGTGGGTTCATGGGTACAGGCCGGAGTCGTACCTGGACTTATCTATTATGGATTTGACGTGCTTTCGCCCGGCATCTTCCTATTCGCGACGCTGATCATCTGTTCGATCATCGCCGTCGCCACGGGGTCTTCATGGGGGGTCGGCGGCACGGTCGGAGTCGCCCTCATCGGCATCGCCGCCGGGCTTGGCATCCCCGCGCCGCTCACAGCAGGCGTTATAATCTCCGGAGCCTATTTCGGGGATAAGATGTCCCCGCTCTCCGACACGACCAACCTGGCCCCAGCGGTATCCGGGTCGAACCTCTTCGACCACATACGCGCGATGATGTGGACGACGATACCCTCTTATCTGATCGTCGTCGTGATAACGATCGTTCTCGGATTCTCATACGGCGGAGCCAACGCGGCTTTCGACACCAGCCGTATCGAAGCCTTCCAGAAGATAATCGCCGCGGAATTTCCGATCAACCCGTTGTACGTCGCAATACCGCCCATAGTCGTCCTAGGGCTGACGGCGATGAAGTGCCCGGCCCTTCCCGGCATGATCGCCGGTACGGCGGCGGCTTCTGTGATCGCCATGATACAGGGCAAGTCTCTTCATGACGCACTTGTTGCGATCCATTACGGATATGAATCATCCGTCGCCGCCAAACTCTCAGAGACGGCGATGGAGACCCTTCCAGCCGTGATGAACGAATTAGGCATCCACGGCATCGCCGCGGAGACCGCCCATGAAATAAGCTCGATGGTCGTCGAACTGGTCAATCGCGGCGGCATTGACAGTATGATGTGGTCCTTGTCTCTGATCATGATCGCGCTGGTCCTTGGCGGAGTGATGGAAAGCTGCCATTATCTTACCGTACTGCTTAATCCGCTGCTCTATAAGGTCCGCACCGTCGGCGGCTTTGTAAGCCTCGTAGTCACATCATGCTTTGTAAGCAACGTCTTCTTGGGCGACCAGTACCTGGCGATAGTCGTCCCCGGCCGTATGTTTAAGTCGGCGGTCGCCAGAACGGACCTTTCGCCGCGCATGCTGTCGCGCACGCTGGAAGACTGCGGCACGCTCACTGCCGTGCTCGTACCATGGACGGGGTGCGGCGCCTTCCAGTCCGGAGCCTTGGGCGTTCCGACGCTGGAATACGCCCCCTACTGCTTCCTGAACTATATCAACCCATTTGTGGCGATAATCCTCTCCTACCTCGGCATAGGCAACTATTGGGGCAAGGACAGGGCCGATAAAGTCGAAAAAAGGACCGCGCTCGTATTTCCGGAGGAGGGATAGTCTTTCAACGTTGATATGGACAGAGAGTGAAGCGGCATGCGATTTCCGCCACTCTCCGTCATGAGTCCATCTTTCAGAGGACGAAGCCTTTGCCCCAAAAGCCTTCGTCCTCTGTTCTGGCATTACAATCACGAATTGACCGCCCGCCGTCAGAAGGAGGCCCCCGATGAAAAAGATTCAGAAATCCCTCGCTATTGTGAACCGCGATGAAAAAGTGATTTCACCTTCGTCACGCTCGCCATATTATCCCTTTGCGGCCGCCTCCGGCAGCGGAGCCCTGCTGAAGGACGCCGACGGCAATGATTATATTGACTTTTCAGCCGGCGCCGCCTCGTTGAATACCGGCACCTGCCATCCGCGCGTCGTCGCCGCGATAAAAGAACAGGCGGAAAAGCTGCTCTGCTATACCGTCGGCTATATGTACGAAGAGTCCTCCGTGGAACTGGCGGAAAAATTGACCTCACTGACGCCGGGAAACTTCGCCAAAAAGGTCGCCTACGGCTTATCCGGCTCCGATTCCATAGACGGGGCGATCAAGTTCGCGCGCAAATACACGGAGCGCAGCGAGATCATCACCTTTCAGACAGCCTATCACGGCTGTACCTACGGGGCGCTCTCAGCCTCGGCGATCTGCCTCAACATGCGGCGCGGCATCGGCCCGATGCTGCCTGGATTCCACCATTTCCCCTATCCGCAATGCGGCCGCTGCCCCTGGAAGGAAGAGCCGCTGTCGTGTTCGCTCCATTGTCTCGAAGAGATAAAAAAGGCCTTTTCTCTATACCTCCCTCCCGAAGAGACGGCGGCGGTGATCTTCGAACCGATCGGCGGGGATATAGGCATCGCCGTTCCGCCCGCGCGCTACGTGAAGGCGCTTGCGGAGCTATGCCGCGAGCACGGCATCCTCTTCGTTTCCGACGAGGTTCAGCAGGGCATGGGGCGCACCGGCAGATGGTTCGCGATAGAACATTTTGGGGTCGAGCCGGATATCATCGCGATCTCCAAATCACTCGCTTCGGGAATGCCGCTCAGCGCGCTCGTCATGCGCGCGGAGATCGCCGATTCGCTCAAAGATCCCGGACATTGCTTTACACTGGCGGCAAACGCCGTCTGCTGCCGAGCGGCGCTGGCGACGATCGACGTTATAGAGGACGAGGGACTTTTGGATAGAAGCGTGAACCTTGGAGAAAAGATCAAAGAACGACTGCGCTCCATGAAGGAAAAAACCGCGCGGCTGGGTGAAACACGCGGCCTGGGATTGACGATCGGACAGGAAATAATAAAAGAGGACGGCGCCCCGGATAGGGACGCCTGCGCGAAAATATGCTACCGCTGCTGGGAAAGGGGACTCATCCTGACATTTCTCAGCGACAATGTCCTGAGAATACAGCCCCCTCTCGTCATAAGTGACGAAGAAACTGAAAAAGGGCTTAAAATAATAGAGGAATCCCTCGTGAATTATAAAAATGGAGCCATCAGCGACGAGGCGCTCCTATTCGCAAAAGGGTGGTCGTAATGTGTGACGAAGACGGCAAGATCATAATAACCTTTATGCCAGACAATATAGAAGCCGAAGCGAATAACGGCGAACTCGCCGCGGACGTCGCGGCGGCGGCGGGCGTTGGGATCGGACGCCATTGCGGCGGCGCCGGAGTCTGCGGCAAATGCCGCGTAAGGGTCATGCGGGGAACGCCGTTCGCCCCGTTGACCAGGACCGAGGAGAACCTTCTGACGGCGGAGGAGATAGATAACGGCGTACGGCTGTCGTGCTGCGCAAAGATTGTAAAAAGCGGCGCCGTCCACGTCGTGGACCGCGTGAAATCGGCCGGACACAGCATACTGGAGGGCTTTTCACGTGACATATCCGAATGGTCCCCTGACCGCGGCGGCTGCGGGGTCGCCGTCGATATCGGCACCACTACGGTCGTATGCTATCTTCTGGCTTTCCCCGACCGCACGGTCGTCGACAGGATATCCTTCCTGAATCCGCAGGTCGCCTTTGGCGACGACGTCATCTCAAGAATAGCCTATTCCTCAAGCCAATCGGGGGCGCTGGAACGCATCCAGAGGACTCTCACCGATGAAATGGATAAAAACATCGGGATCGTGGCGAAAAGAAATAACGTCGCAAGAAAAGATATAACAGAGGTGATGATCGCAGGCAACACCGTCATGGAACACCTGTTCGCCGGAGTTTCGCCCAAAAGCATCGGCCACAGCCCCTACAAACCGGAATTTTATCAAAGCCCCCCCTTTAGTGCGTCCGATATCGGTATGCATATCAGTGAAACCGGCATCGTCAAAATGATACCAAACGTCGCGGGTTATGTGGGAGCGGACATCGTCGCCGGCGTCGCCGCCCTTGATATCGACAGACAAGAGGGAATAAAACTGCTCGTCGACATCGGAACAAACAACGAAATAGTGATAGGCGGCAGTAAGGGGATGTTCTGCTGCGCGACGGCCGCCGGCCCGGCGCTGGAGGGCGCCCGTATCCAATACGGCATGCGCGCCTGCGTCGGGGCGATAGAAAAAGTCACGCTGGAGGACGGCATTCTCACATGCCGGACCATCGGCGGTGAAGCTCCGAAGGGACTTTGCGGCTCCGGGCTCATCGACGCCATCGCCCTGCTCCTCAACGAGGGGATCATTAACAAAAGCGGGCGCTTCGAGTATCCGGAAAAATGCCGCGACGAGCGCTTCCGGGAGCGGCTCGGGCGCAGCGAGGGCGGCATGGTACGGCTGCTTTTGACTGACGATGAGCACCCGATATACCTGACGCAGAAAGATATCCGCGAGGTACAGCTCGCCGTCGGCGCGGTAAAGGTCGGCGTCGAAGTGATGCTCGAACAGGCGGGGATCACAAAAGACGAAATCGCGGAGGTCTGCCTCGCCGGGGCCTTCGGCAACAACATAGACATTGAAAGCGCCGCGCGCGTCGGCCTGATACCGGATGTCGAACGCACGAAGATACACGGTGTAAAAAACACTTCGGGGCTCGGCGCCTGCCTCTCGCTCGCCGACGCGAGATTCTATGAGCGGACGAAAGAGACCGCGCAAAAAATGTCATACGTCGAACTATCCTCCCTGCCGGATTTCCAGAAACGTTTTGTAAACGCGATGTCATTTTAAGACAGGGCGAAAACGGGAGCTAAAAATGAGATGAAAAATATAAAGATCTACCATTCCGCTTACGGCAGGGAAGGTTTTCATATCTCGGAGAGCGCCGGAATCGAGGTGGACCTTTCCGCGCTGGAAAATTTTTACGCCGCCATGGGAGAAAAACACCTGCGCTCCCTCCAAAAATTTATCGTATATTGGAAAAGCGAGGGCTATGAGAAATTCTTCAATCCTCAGGCGGTCATAAGAACGTTGCCGATAAAAACCGCGGCCGATAATTTCGGCACGAAGACCCTGCCGCTTAACGACTCCGTAGACCAAATCGTCATGGCGGTATGGACCATCGGCGCGGGATTAGAAAAAGAGGCCAGCGAAATGATGTCCTCCCTGGGAAACCTCATGACCGGCTTTCTGCTGGACGTCGCCGGCTCGATCGCCCTTTACAACATGCACGCGGAACTTACCGCGTGGATCAAAGAAAACATCGCGGTTCCGGACAACAAATTCATCAACGGTGAATTCTACCCCGGCATGGGAAGCATAAAACAGGACCTCATGGAGCGGGTCGTGACTCTCGGCGAAACGGAGCGCATGATCGGCGTGAGCGCCAGCGGCAACTCCCTCCTGCGGCCGAGAAAATCACAGTGCTCCTTCACCGCCCTCGGATCATCCGAACATGAGATAGAGATCAAGATGGAACCCTGCCGGCCATGCACGGGGAAAAAATGCCTCTACTACCAGCTCGGCGGCTGCCACATGATGACCTGCGGTTCAGGTGATAAGGGAACTTAACGCATCTTTTGCGATATGTATACGCCGGCTAAGATCAGCAATCCGCCTGAGATTGCAAAAAGCGTTATTTTTTCGTCGAGGATCAGCGCCGCGAAAAGCATCGTCAGCGGCGGCGTGAGATAGATCAGGTTGTTCGCCTTGACCGCGCCGAGATTCCAGATGACGATATTCCAGCCCCATGTGCAGAAACCGGAGGCGAAGAGCCCAAGGAAAAGGACGTTGGCAGCCACGGACGGGCGCATCAGCTGAGCGGGGTGAAGCCTCACCACCGGCGTAAGCGCCAGCAGCAACAGGGAGGCCAGCGTGTAGAAGAGCATCTTGCGCGTGATCTGGACCGGAGTATAGTCGGATTTGACGTCGCGAATGACGACGGAGAAACCGGCAAACGAAAGCGCCGCCAGAAGCGCGGTCATATCACCGATCGGATTCAGCTTGAGGACGAAGTGGCCGTTAAATATGATAAAAAATATCCCGATCAGACAGAAGACGCTGCCCGCGATAAAGCGGCGGGAGATCTTTTCATTTGAGGTGAAGAAGTGAGAGACTACCCCGGTCAGCAGCGGGGCGGTCGAACATAGCAGCGCGACGTTCGAGGCTGTGCTGAAGGAGAGCGCCGTGTTCTCGCAGAGAAAGTAGACCGTTATCCCCAGCAGCCCGGCTGCCGCGATCCTGCCTTCCGTCCTCAGACCCCGCATAGGCAACGGCCGCGGGGATACGGCCACAAAGACCGCATAGGCTACGGCGACACGGTAGAGAAGTATCTCCCCGGGCGACAGATATTCCAGCAAAAATTTAGTAGATACGAAGGTAACGCTCCATATCAGCGTCACCGCGGCGGCCAGCCCGTAACTCGTAAGCCTTCCGCAGGCTTTGAGCGTTCCCATATCGATTTCCCCTCGCTTATTCAAATATCACATAATTATATCTTTTTGTCGACTTATTGTCTTGAAAGATATTTGCTGTTACTATTTACCTGACGAACGGGGGAATCAGCATGACTGAGACTAAAAAAACGCTTGTTTCAATGCGGGGCGTGGATAAGATTTTTTACGGGAAGCACGCCAACAAGGGCGTCGATTTTGAACTGCTCGCCGGCGAGGTGCACAGCATCCTCGGAGAGAACGGCGCCGGCAAGACTACGCTTATGAACTGCCTCGCGGGGATATATCTTCCCGACGCCGGGTCGATATATATCGAGGGCGAGCCGGTCTTTCTTCCCAACCCCAAGGCGGCCATCGGCCACGGGGTCGGCATGGTCCATCAGCATTTTATGCTCGTCCCCGTCTTCACCGTCTGGGAGAACATCATTCTCGGGCTCGGCGACATCCCGCTCGTTATAAATAAAGAAAAAATCATCGCGCGCATCCGTGAAATATCTGACCGTTACAGCCTCGCGGTGGACCCGGAGGCGAAGGTGTGGCAGCTTTCCATCGGCGAACAGCAGCGCGTCGAGATACTAAAAATGCTCTACCGCGGCACGAAGGTGCTGATACTCGACGAGCCGACCTCCGTCCTTACGCCGCAGGAGACGCGGGAGCTCTTCAAGACGCTGAAGGACATGGTCGCCGCCGGACACGGCATCATCCTCATATCCCATAAAATCGAAGAAATAATGGAAATATCCGACCGCCTCACAGTGCTCCGCAAAGGCGTGCGCGTGGCGACGCGAGAGGCCGCCGGCGTTTCAAAGGCGGAGATCGCGGAGATGATGGTCGGCCACAGCCTCGAAGGCACCTCGCTGCCGGAAGACCGCAGGAAGCCGGGAGGGACGGTGCTCGAATGTTCCCGCCTGACGCTGAAAGACGAGCGCGGCACGGAGGCGCTGAAGGGAGTCTCGCTCGCAATACGCGGCGGCGAGATCCTCGGCGTCGCCGGCGTCGACGGAAACGGGCAGGACGAGCTCTGCGAGGTCCTCGCCGGACTGCGCTCCCCGGATTCCGGTTCGGTATCTCTCGAAGGAAACGACATTACCTCGGAGGGAACGCGCGGCTGCATAGAAAAGGGTATCAGCTACATTCCCGCCGACCGTAAGGGAGTGGGGCTCGTCGCCAACATGAGCATAATCGGGAACATCGCCCTCAAGGGCTATTGCCGGCCGCCGATGGAGAAGAACAAATTCTTCATGGACTGGGCATATATCACGGATTTCGCGGCGGAACGCGTCAAGGATTACGACGTCCAGATACCGGATCTCTTCGCGCCGGTGCGCGTGCTCTCGGGCGGAAATCTCCAGAAGCTGATGCTCTCACGCGAGATATCCGAGGAAACCAAGGTCATCATCGCGATGCAGCCCACCTGGGGACTCGACGTCGGCGCGGCGGAATTTGTCCATAAGCGGCTGATAGAGGCGCGCGAGGCGGGAGCGGCAGTGCTTCTCATCTCCAAGGACCTGCAGGAGCTCACCGCCCTTTCCGACCGCATAGCCGTCATGTACAGCGGGGAGATAAGCGGCGTTGTGGACGACCCGCAAAGCGCCGACATCGAAAAGATCGGCCTGCTGATGGCAGGTGTCAGAGGCAAGGATGTAATTTGACGGGGCCGTTTTCTTCTTCCGAACAAAACCATATCTTCTGTTTCGGGAGCGGACGGCTTACAGTTATTCAGTCCGTTATCATTTCGCGGAATCTCCGGTGCTGCCAAAGCCATTGCCCTGGATTCTCGCGGATCATCCTCTCATATTCCTCATTCATCCGGATCGTGAGGCTGCGCACAGCCTCGCTGCGTTTCATATTCTGGGGATGTTCGATAGGTTTTCCGACTGAAAGGTAAAACTTAAAGGGCTCAATGCGGGTGAATGCCACCGGGATCATCGGCGCGCCGGTAAGCATGGAAAAGGCCGCCGGGCCGGATGCCGTCGACGTGTTCTGCCCGAAGAAGGGCACGGACATGCCATCGTCGCCCCAGTGCTGATCAGCGAGAAAGCCTATCATCGTGTTGTCTTTAAGCAGCGTCGCGACATGTTTCATCGAGGAGTCTTTTGATATCGTCCGCAGGCCGGAATTTTCCCTCAAAGTTTCTATCAGCCGCCGCTGGAATGGGCTGTCCGAATGCCGCACGAGCCCATAAAAGGGGAAATGGCGCGAGCACCAGGCGGCGCCGAGCTCCCAGCTGCCCAGATGCGCGGAAAACAACACCGCACCCCTGCCCTCTTTCAGCGCCTTTTCCACATGCTCTATGCCCCTTACCTCCAAGACCATGCGGTCGATCAGCGAGGGGTCATGCTGCCAGGCGAGCATTTCAACGCCGGTCCAGATCATGCTTTCGTAGGATTCGGCAAGTATTTTCTCGCGTTCCGCCTTCTCTTTTTCCGGGAAGCAGAGCATTATATTGCGGCGCGCCACATCCTTGCGCACGCCGATCAGCCTCAGCAACGGTATGAACGCGCCGGCGAGCAGGTTCGCGCGCCAGCCGGGGCGGATGCTCCTGGCAAAGGCCATGAAGGCGCGGACCTGATGATCGGTTATCTTTTTTCTTGTCTCTTCTTTCAAATGTTTCAGCCTTCCGTAATGCGGCCGCCCATCATAGCGGGGGCCGGATGTATTAGGAACCACTGATTATACGCACCATCTGGTGTAACTACTAGCTTCGATGACGGAAATCGCAGATTTCCTATCTCAACTACGCGTCACAGGCAGTCCCCGACCGTGGCTCCAACGTATGCAAATACGCCTCCGCCCCGCTCAGGGACTGCCTGTTTAGCGGCTGGCGCATCTGATGGACAAACCAGCCGATTCGCGCGAAATCAAAGATTTCGGCTCTCTGGCCGTAATCAGCGGACGATACGTCAGATTTTATATGACGAAGCGAATTAATCAGTGTTTCCTTGGGACCATTTTAATGCCACCGCGCCGGATGCGAAAGTGGCGCGGCGGAAATTCGGCCGTTCCCGCCGCCAAATAATAGACGGAGGCGACGCAGTTTGCCGCGTTCCTCCGTCTCTTGGCTCTATATCTCTGTCTGCGCGCCTATTTAAACTTGAGCAGCCGGAAGTCTTTTTTGCCGACGTTGAGCTGGAGGTAGCGGCCCGCGAGCAGGTCTTCCTCCGTTATCTGGCGTCCGGCGTCGGCGATCTTCTCGCCGTTGAGGTATGCTCCGCCCTCTTTGATCTTCTTCTTCGCGTTGCCCTTGGAGTCGCAGGCTCCGCAGAGGACCAGGAGGTCGGTGACGCCGTTCGCTTCGGCGAGGTCCGCCTCGGCGCAGGGTATTTCCGCCGCGAGGGTCTCAAGGACGTCCGCCTGTGCCTTTTTGATCTCCGTTTCGCCGAAGAGGACGGCGCTCGCGTCAAGCACGCGCTTCGCGGCCTCCTCGCCGTGTACGCGGCAGGTCATCTCCCAGGCAAGCTCTTTCTGGGCTTTGCGAAGGTGGGGAGCCTTGTTATGCTCCTCGAGCAGCGCCTCTATCTCGTCAAGTTCGCGGAAGGTGAAGAGCCTGTAGAGCTTTTCAAGGTCCTTGTCGTCGACGTTTATCCAGAACTGGTAGAATTTGTAGATGCTCGTACGCTTCGACGAGAGGTAGACCGCGCCGCTCTCCGACTTGCCGAACTTCTGCCCCTGCGCGTTGAGAAGCAAGGGGAAGGTGATGCCGTAGCACTGGCCGCCGGATTTTTTGCGCGCGAGGTCCATGCCCGCGATGATGTTCACCTGCTGGTCGTTGCCGCCCATTTGCAGGGTGCAGCCGTATTCGTTGTAGAGGTGGTTGTAGTCAAAGGCCTGAAGCAATATATACGAAAGCTCCGTGTAGGTGATAGATTTGTCAGGGTCGAGCACGCGGCTGCGCACATATTCGCGGTTGACGAGGAAACTGACCGAAAAGTATTTTCCGGTATCGCGCAGGAACTCGATGTAGTTTTCATTTTTGAGCCAATCGTTGTTGTTGACGAGCAGGGCGCTGTTATCTCCGCTTTCGAAATCAAGGAAATGCTTGAGCTGCTCCGCGATGCAGGAGACATTGTGGAGTATCTGCTCCTCGGAGAGCAGGTTTCGCTCGGCGCTCTTCCCCGAGGGGTCGCCGATGCGCCCCGTGCCGCCGCCGGCGATGGCTATCGGCCTGTGCCCCAGGCGCTGGAGCCACGCGAGTCCCATGATGGCGACGAGGTTCCCGACGTGGAGGCTGTCGGCGCTCGGGTCGAAGCCGATATAGCCCGTCACCATATTTTTCATGAAGTGCTCTTCAAGCTCTTCATTATGGCTGCTCCACTCGACGAAACCGCGTTCCCTCAAAACCTTAAGTGCGTTCGTATACATAAAAAAACCTCCAGAGTTTAGAAAGTACTTATTTTTCTCCCGGCCTTGATATAAAGCTCTTCTATTTCGCCGCCGTTTTGTACCAGTTGATGCGGCCTGAGAGTGGTTTCTCCCATACGATCAGCACACGTCCGAGCTGTTTGAGGACGCTGCCGAACGAGTCGGTGATCCCCTGGTCGAAGGGCGACAGCGAGAGGTCCGGCTGCAGCGGCTCCGCCAACTGCTCGTTATCCCCGTATCCCTGGTAATCGCCGTATGGCCCGGAGTCCTCCATGCCCTCTTCTTCAAGGAAGCTGCTCATCTTCGTCATTTCGGACAACGCGCCTCCGATGCGCGGCAGGTCCGCCAGCATCCATCCGACGACCGCCTCATCCTCTTTGAGGAATTTGCCAAGCCTGTTTTTGGCGTTGATGGACTGGGGCGTGGTCAATCCCAACACCGCGATGCCGTCGCGGCCCGCGCCGATCACGGAGAAGGGCACATTGGTGGTCCCGCCGAAGGTAAAACCGGGCAGAGGCTTCGGCTCCGCGCCGAAAAAGAGGTTTTTCCAGAATGAATCCACAAGCTCGTTCATAAGTTCGGTGCGTCCGGAGAATTCCACGAGGAAGCCGGGGAGCGAAAACCAGAGAATGCGGTTCTGCCCGCCAAGGGAGAAGACCGTCTGCCCCGAAAGTATCTCACGGATCTGAGCTTCTTTCATGTCGAGGTTTTCCGCGATCTCTCCGAGGGACGAGAGCGGAAAGGGCCAGCCACGCGGGTCGCCGCTAAGCGGAGGCAGGTTGATCCCCATTGAGAGAAGGAGCGGCTCCGGGATGATGCAGTCCGCCGTATCCCACTTTTTCGCCTTCAAAGACGAGGAGAGGTAAGCCTCCACGGGCTTTCCAAGGTCAACGAGCGCCCAGCGGATCTCGCCGGCCGGGTCGGACGGGTTCTTTGGTTCAAGGCTGTGCCAGGCGGCTTCGATCGTTATCGGGAACTTATGCTCGGCGCCCGCCGTGATGACGCCGCCGTCCGATACCTCGATATGCGCGGGCCAGCTCTTTTCCTGCCGCCACTTTTTGCCGCCGAGGTTAGCGGAAGATTTTTTCGAGGCATCCTCCATACGGCGCAGCGCGGAAAGCTCCGCCGCCATCAGGACATTCTTGCCTTTTACCGTGTAATAGACGGGAGAGGAGAGCCCCTCCGCCTCTATCGTGAAGACTCCCTTCTCGCTGCCGGCACGCACGGACGCTCCCTTGAAGACCGTTTTCAAGGCCTCGGGCAGGGAACCTTTTTTAAGCGCCGAGGTGTCTGACGGCGCGAAACGGAAGGAGGCGTAGACCTCCGTCATCCCCTCGCCGCCGTCTTCGACAAGCAGCGCGGCCTCTTTTGCCGCCGAAGCGGCCGAAAGCAGCGCGTTTCGCGGCGTGCCTCCCTTGAGCAGAGCGTAAACGCCGTCGGTCAGCAGCGCCGAAAGCGCCTTCGGATAACTGCCTTCTTTTGTCTCCGTCAGCACATAGGGGCGCGATCCTTCGGGCTTGGGGATCATCGTCAGGATGCCAGAAGAATTCCACAGCGTGTATGTGAAAAACAGAACCGCAAGTATCACCGCCGCTGCGGCTGTGCCCGCGGCGTATTTGACCCTTTCCGTCATAGAGCATCCCATCCTTTTTGTTCCACTGCGATTATCTCTTTTCTTCTCTTTTTTCTTCTTTGTATTCTATCCTATTGTCGCTCAAGGCGGCCGCCGCTTCAAGCAGCGTCCTTGCTGAAATGAGCAGCGGCATTATGTTTTTGTACTGTTCCTCGTTCTGGATGACGGTCTGCTGCATCCGCGCCGTGCGCGCCGAGATGAGGTTCAGCAGGTCCTCCACATCTTTGGAGTTGAACTGGATGCGGTCGAGGATGCGCGGCGAGATGACGGGCATCGCGATCTTCTCGGGAGCGGGGGCCAGGAGGTCTATCTCGTCTCCGATCGCCGGTATCCGCGTCGAATAGCCGCTGTCCTTGAGCCCGAGGGCCAGCGATTCCGCCGATTTCGGTTCGCCGTGGACGATGATGAACTGGGCCTTTTTCGGAAAATGGCCGGCCCATTTCAGCAGGTCGTCGCGGTCCGCGTGGGCGGAGAATCCGTTCAGCGTGTGGAACTTGGCCTTGACCGATATCTCTTCTCCCGCGATGCGCACGCTCTTGGCTCCGTCGACAAGGCGGCGTCCGAGGGTGCCGTAGGCCTGGTAGCCGACAAAGAACACATGCGTATCTTTCTTGAAGAGGTTGTGCTTCAGGTGGTGCATGATGCGCCCGCCGGAGCACATGCCGCTTCCCGCGAGCACGATGCCCTCCGCCATGTCATTGATGGCGCGCGACTCGTCGGCGCTGCGGACGAAGCTGAAGCCCTTCGGCTCGAAGGGGTCCTCTCCGTTCATAAGCAGCTCTTTGAGCTCGCGCGAGAGCAGCGTCGTATGCGCCGAATATATCTCCGTCGTCCGTACTCCCATCGGAGAATCGAGATATATGTTGGGCATTTTGAGATCGGGCAGCTTCTTCTGGAGCAGCTTGAATTCGTAAAGCATACGCTGCGCGCGGTCAACGACGAAGGTCGGCACAAGCATCTTGCCGCCCGAACGGATGGCGTCTTCCATCGCGCTCTGGAACTCGGCGCGCGTATCTTCCAGCGATTTATGGAGCCTGTCGCCGTAGGTCGATTCGATGAGGACAAAATCGGCCTCTTCGACGATTGCCGGCGGTTTCTCAATGACGCCGTCAAACTGGCCGAGGTCCCCGGAGAAGACTGCTTTGACGGGTTTTTGCCCCTCTCCCTCCGAGATCCAGGTCTCGATTATCGCGCTTCCAAGGATATGCCCCGCTTCGCGGTAACGCACCTTTAGCCCGGGATATATCTCCACCATCTCGTCATAAGGGATCGGATGGCGGAAGGCCAGCGCGTCTTCCACGTCGCTTTCGCTGTAAAGCGGCTCGACCTTCGGCAGCCCCTTGCGGGCGTTTTTGCGCGAGCGCCATTCCGCGTCCTCACGCATGATATGCGCCGAGTCGCGCAGCAGTATTTCGATCAGCTGCGAAGTGGCGTGGGTACAATAGACCTTTCCTTTAAAGCCCTGCTTCACGAGGAGAGGAATTTTGCCGCTGTGGTCGATATGCGCGTGGGTCAGGAGGACGGCGTCGATATCGGCGGGGCTGAAGGGGAATTTTTCTTCCTCGTGCTTCTCCTCGTCCATCCCCTGGTGCGTGCCGCAGTCGACTAAAACTTTGTAACCATCCGTCTCTATCATATAGTTGGAACCGGTAACTTCACCGGCGGCGCCCAAGATTCGCAGCTTCACTGTAGCTCGCCCGGAGGCTCCCACCTTTCAAAATAAAAGTAACAGATAAGAACACTTGCCAATAAAACAACAGCGCAGAAAAGCTGTCGGCAGACATTCCGCTCCTGCTATTATTCTACATTCTGGAGCGGTACTTCACAACTTATAATTGTGCCGATTCCCAATGCGGACGTTATTTCCAGAGAGCCTCCGGCAAGGCGTATGCGCTCCTTCATATTCGACAGTCCGCGGTGCCCCTGAACGCGGAGCTCTTTCACGTCATCCGGCATGTTGAAGCCCTTGCCGTTGTCCTCGATACGCATGGTTATCCGGTCGTCTCTTTTCTCAAGCTGGACGGAGACGAAGGTGGCCCCGCCGTGGTTGACCGAGTTGTTTATCGATTCCTGCACCACCCGGTAGAAGGCCAGGCAGAGGGAGGCGGGCAGGGATTCGTCGTCGTAATCGTCCCCGTTCTCGACTTCAAGATCTATCTGCACCCGTAGTTGTGAGGACATACGGTTGCAAAGCTCGGCCAGCGAGTGGCGCAGTCCGAGGTCAAGCCAGGGAGGGGTCAGGTTGTTGCAGAATTCGCGCATCTCCTTGACGCCGATCATCGCCACCTTTTCGGCGTTCACCAGGTTGTTGATGGTCTGCTCGTCGCTGACATCCAGCGCCAGCAGCCGCAGTCTCTGGACCAGCGCCGTGACGTCCTGAAGGGGGCCGTCGTGTATCTCGCGCGAGATACGCTCCCGTTCCTCCTCCTGTACCTTCACGATGTCGGTGATGTAATCGCGCGAGAGCTGCTCCTTGTCTATCGCCGACTGCGCGAGCACCACGAAGGTAGAGCGCAGCTGCTGCAGCTCTGGGACCGCCTCCGGCGCGGAGGCGTCGGGCAGGTCGTATCCGAGGCGCAGCGACGAGACCTCGTCGTCAAGCTCGCGCAGCGGCAGGATGACCTTTTCATACAAGAGATATATCGCAAGAATGGTGATAATGGCGAGAGTGCCCATGATAAAGGGCCAGACGGTGACGAGGAGCACCATGGAACCGAAGAGCATCTTCCATGAGACCGCGCCGATTATGTAGATGTTCTCATCGGGAATGGAATAAAACATCCCCGTGAAATAGTCGCCCCCCTTGCCGCGGATCTTTACCGGCGTTGGGGAATCAAAGGAATCCACCCAGTCGACGAGAAAGTTCACCTTCCCGGGAGAACCGTAGATGAGCGTCCCGTCCTTCTGAAAGACGGCGAACATCCCGGGAAGGTTCGTCTCTTTAAGTACCGCGGCGATGGAGGTCACATCCTTGTCGAGCGGCTTTCTCATGTAGGTGCCGTCGGGCTGGACGTGCCATTTTTTGGAATCGAGTCTGGCCGCCACGCTGTCCACCAGGTTCTCGACATAATTATTCGCGTTGGACTCCATGCTCTTCTCAAATTGATCGTATACCACCCACGCAAGGACCAGCGCGAGGAGCGCGGGAACGAGAAGGGCGGTTATGAGCTGATAGAGGAGTCCTTCTTTCCTCATTTAATCAAGAAGTTCCTCCATCGTGGCGATGCCGTATTTGAGGGAGAGCAGCATCGCCTCCGTCTTGTTCTTGGCTCCCAGCTTATCGTAGATCGAGGCAAGGTGCGTCTGGACCGTGCGCTCGCTGATAAAGAGCTGCGACGCTATCTCTTTTCCCGAAAGACCGCGCGCCGCGAGCAGCAGCACCTCGCGTTCGCGTACCGATACCGGCTCCGGAACGAAATCCTCACCCTCTTCGACCGCGCTCGCGACGTCGCTGTCAAGATAGAAGCCGCCGCGCGCCGCGATCCTGATGGCGCGTGAAAGGGTGTCCATGGTGGCTGTCTTAAGGACATATCCGCGCGCCCCCGCGCGGAGGGCCGCCATGACATACTGATTGGCGTCGTACGACGTGAGCATCAGCGACGCCGTGGGGATCCCCGCCTCCTTGACCTTGCGCGCGAGCGCGATGCCGTCAAGGCCCGGCATCCTGATATCGAGCAGGGCTACCTGCGGCCTGTGCGTCTGGATTCCGGTCCATGTGGAGTTGCCGTCGGCGTATTCCCCAACGATATCAAAATCCGGTTCCTTTGACAGATACCCCTTTATACCTTCTCTGGTCAGCGGATGATCGTCGGCAAGAACGATGGATATAGACATACTTATTGCTCCCTTCTCTGCTTTTGTTATTATACTTGTTTTTTGGTTCTCAGATCGAAAAAATATCTTTAGGCAGCGTCTGCGGATCGACCCAAATACTCTCCACTCCCGACTCCGCCATCACGGCGCGGGCAAGCTCGTCAGGATATGGATAGAGAAAAAAGACCTTCTCGCAGCCGGCGTTTATCAGCGCCTTCGTGCAGTAGATGCATGGTTCGTGGGTACAATAGAGCCATGAACCGGCCGTCGCCGTTCCGGCGGCCGCCGCCTGGGCGATCGCGTTTATCTCCGCGTGGGAGCCGCGGCATATCTCATGCCTCTCGCCCGAGGCGATGCCAAGCCGCTCCCGGAGACATCCCGCCTGTTCGCAGTGGCTCACCCCGCGCGGGGCCCCGTTGTAACCCGTGCTCAATATCTGCCTGTCACGTACAAGCACCGCTCCCACCTTACGGCGCAGACATGTGCTCCTGCTTGCCGCCACCTGCGCCATAAGAAGAAAATATATGTCCCATTCGGGCCTGTTCGTCATTTTTTTATGCCTCCGCAGCATCAATATTAAGGGAAATTACCTACCAGATATATCAGCCGCCGTTAATGCGACCGAATGCGCGCCTCGTAAATTCCCCTCTATCGACAATTATATAATCTATATGCATGTGATAGTTTTTTACATAGGAAATTACTGATTAATCTTTATGTTTTTATGGATACCTTACGCAAATAAACGGGGCCGGCAGCCGGCGCCGCCTATTCAATAAGAAAATTATCGCGGTAAAACGGCGGGATTTCAATAATCCCGTCCGGAAATAGAGGCCGGTCCGCCGCATAGCGGCAACATGACGGCGGCTTTACTTAAAAAACAGGAGATCAAACTAATATGTTTCAAAAAAGAGAACGCTGAGCATAACTCTCTAGGCCAAAACCGCGCGATATCACATCTCCAGTGAGGCGGCGTTTATTATCCTGATCACCTTCTCCCTCAGCTCCGGTTGAGAGTGGGTACCAAGCCTCGCGCAGACCTTCGCCCTCTCGCCGCAGAGCAGGCAGCGGCGTTCGGGAAATCCCATCCGCGTGCGCGAAAGGGAGCCTTCGCGGGTGATAATATCGATATCGAGCACACGCCCGGCGGTCATGGAGTTCTCCGCCTCCACCGCGCATTTTTTCAGCGCCGCGGCCTCAAATTTCAGGGCGTCGAAGGCCCCCTGCCAGCAGACGCCTGCGCCGTTCTCAAGATACCGTTCTTCGGACGGAACGGCATGAGCGTGGTCCATCAGGTATTTGCGGCACTTCCTGACGATCTCGATATCGCGGGGGATACGTTTCGGATAGCCGGGAATGTTGAGCCCGATCTGGCAGATAAAATAACTTCCCTCCGTCGCCTCCAGCCAAAGCCGCTGCCAGGCGGCGCGCTCGTCGCGTCCGGCAAGCACCTCTTCGAGCGGCGTCATCGGGCATCCCTCAGCTTCGCGGCCACGGCGGCCCCGCGCGGAGTTTTCAGATATTCAAGCGTCACCGCCGGCAGCAGCGCCGCAAGTCCCGCCTCTTCGCCGGCGGCGATCATCGCGCGCACGCGCGAGGCGGAAATGACCTCTCCTCCCGACGCCGCGCGGCTGATCTCCGTCACTTCACAGCCAAGCCCCGGCAAAGTCTCTTTCAACACCGAATTATAAAGCGCCGTGACGAAAGAGAGAGGCTCCGTGCCCACAAAGCGGCGTTCAAGCCCCAGCGAGGGCGCGAACAGGGAGGCGAAAAGCCGCGCGTCAAGCTCGGCCTGCGCCCGCGCCACGGAGCTCTCCCCCCTGTCTTTAAGGAAATAGGTCGGGAAGGTCGCCGCCGAAACGGCGTAATGAGAGCTGGATATCACACGGACGTTGGCGATGTCGGCCGTGCCGCCGCGGACAAGTTCCAGGCGGTCGGCAAAGGGAAAGACGGAGGCGTCCTCCTCGACGACGATCACATAGAAGAGCGGCGAACGTTTCGCCGCCTCCTCGATGAGATAACGGTGTCCCAGCGTGAAGGGATTGCAGTTCATCACCGCCGCCGCCGCGGGCGCGCCGTTTTCCCGCCGCAGAGCTTCGAGCGAGCGGCGATAGTCCTCCACCCCCGGCGCTCCGCACTCCATCAGCACGGAGCGGCTGGAGGCCGCGAGTTCACGGAAGCCGAGGCCGGCGAAACGCTCCGCCATCTCTGGCTTTGTATAGACAAAAAGGTGATAAAGGCCGTCCTCGCGGGCGGCGCGCATCAGCGCCGAGATGACCGCGCCAGAGAGCCCCGCCTCCTGCCACCGCGGATCGGCGGCCACCATCTTGATCACGGAGCCGGAGAGGCTGGCCGTGGCGACGATATTTTCATCGCAGTCCTCGGCGACGGCGGTATAGTCGGGAGAGCCCTCGAAGACAAGGCCGCTGCGCTCCAGCAGCCCTTCGACGGCTCTTCTTTCATAACCGCAGAGTTTGCGCGTTACGCGGCAGTTAAATCCAAACATTTTTAACTAATCCTTTGACAGCTTCCTCTTTACGATCTCCCCGATAGCCGAACGCGGCATCTCGGTCACAAATTCGATGATCCTCGGCACTTTGTAATAAGAGAGCTTCTTCTTGCAATACTCGATGAGCTCCTTCGCGGAGACCCGCTCTCCCTTTTTGAGCACGACGAAGGCCTTTACGATCTCGCCGCTTATTGAACGCGGCACGCCGATGACAGCGGCCTCAAGCACCAGCGGGTGCTCCTCGAGCGTCTTCTCCACCTCGCGCGCGTAGACCTTGAAGCCGCCGACAAAGATGACGTCACAGGCGCGCCCGACGAGATAGAGGTATCCCTCGTCGTCAAACTTCGCGATGTCGCAGGTGTTGAACCAGCCGTTTTCAAAACGTTCGGCCGTCAGCTCGGGGTTGCGGTAATAACACTTGGCGACGGAGCTGCCCCTTATCCACAGATGTCCCTCGCGTCCCTGGGGAAGCACCGCCCCCTCGTCGCTGCGGATCTCGGCCTCGACGCAGGAGAGCAGCGTGCCGACGCTGCCCGGCTTTGCGGCGTTGATCGAGGGCGGCAGCGCCACCACCGAAGAGGCCTCCGTCAGGCCGTATCCCTGGAGCACGGGAACGCCGAGCAGCCTTTCGGCGCGCGCCGAGATCCTGGCCGGGAGCCGGTCGCCGCCCGAGAGGATGCAGCGCATGGAAGAAGAGAGCGTTGCGCCGCGCGAGACGGCGCCGATCATCAGCGCGATCATCGTCGGCACCGCCGTCGCGATCGTCACCTCGGCGTGTTTGATGGCGTCCATCGAAGATTCGACGGGCATGAACGAGGTCAGTATCGCCTGCCGCGTCGCCTTTACCAGCGGGAGCAGCGCGCCGCACAGGAACCCGAAGACGTTCGAGTTGGGCAGCGCATTCAGGAAAACGTCGTCCTCGTTGAGCATGTCGATATGCTCTACGCAGCCCTCTATGCAGTACAGCAGATTATCGTGCGTAAGCGGCACGGCCTTCGGTTCGCCCGTGGTGCCGGAGGTGTAGAAGATGACCGCGGTCTCTTCGCTCTCCTCCGCGCAGGGGCGTCCGGGAATATTCTCCTCAAGGGTATCCAGGCTTATCACGGAGCAGGGGATGCCCTCCTCGGAGATAAGCTGGACCAGGTCCTCACAGCCGCGGTAAGTCAGCGCCGCAAAGACGTCCGCGTGCCGCAGCTGCCGGATGAGCGGCAGATAGCCGGAGCGGAAATCTATCAGCACGACCGCACCGCCAAGACGCCAGACCGCGACCGCCGTCGCGAGCAGCACGGGGCTGTTCGGCATCAACAGGGCCAGGCGCTGTCCTCTTTTGAAATTACTGGCGCGGAGCCTCTCTTCGCATTCCTCGATCAGTTCGAGAAACGCCCCGCGAGACCACCACGTCTTCTGCCACCAGATAAAAGGCTCCGTCGGGAGCCTGTTCAGATTATCCCTGATAATGATATCCAGCCTGGAACTCAACTGCATCACATCCATAGTTTATTTCTGCAACTTTTTCAATAACACCGGCCGCATGCGATCCGCCGATCATACGCGGCATATACCAAAAGACCCGACGCCTGAGAGCCGGGAGGATCTAGCGGCCAAACGTCAGAGCCAGATACGCCTCCCAGGCGGCCGAAAACGAAAGCATGCTCTCGGGCACGTCATAGCGGGGATGATGCAGCGGGTATTCAAGCCCAGTGCCCATCAACATGAAAAGAGAGGGCACACGGTGGCTGAAGAACGCGAAATCATCGCCGGAAAGCAGAGGACGCTCAAGCATGTTGAGCCCGTCCTCCCCGAAAAAAGGAACCCCGACACGGAGGAGTTCATCCACCATATCGAGGTTATTGTCCACCTGCGCGTAGTTGCGGGTATATTCCACCGACGCCAGTCCTCGGAACGCCTTCGCAATAGCCGGGGCCACCGCTTCGATGCGGCTCTGTACGAAATCGCGCACTTTGGGGTCAAAGGCGCGCAGCGTACCCCAGAGGTTGGCCTGTTCGGGAATTATATTATAGGCCTCGCCGGACTCTACCTGCCCGAAGGAGACGACCACGGGTTCGCGCGGGTCCACCTCGCGCGAGAGCATCGTCTGTATCATAATGATCACGTTGGCGGCGATCGTAACGGGGTCGACCGTCATATGCGGCTCGGCGGCATGTCCCGCCGTTCCCCTGATATCTATATGGATACGGTCAGAGAGAGCCGTCATAACGCCGCGCCGTGTAAAAAGTTCTCCGTATGGGAGCTCGGAGGCCCAGTTTACGGCGACGCTGCGCCCGATGTGAAACTTTTCGATGATGTTATTTTCCGTGAGGGTCTTCGCGCCGCTTCGCCCCTCGCCCGCAGGCTGAAAGAGAAAGACCACCCTCTGCTTCAGCTCGCCGCGGTATTTCGAAAGGACGGAGGCCGCGCCGAGCAGGGAAGCCATCTCCGCGTCATGGCCGCAGCCGTGCATCGCGCCGGGCATACAGGACGAAAAGGGCAGCCCCGTCTGTTCCTCGGCCGCCGTCGCGTCCATCGTCGCGCGCAACATCAGCGCCGGGCCGGGTATCTCGGCCCCCAGCACGCCGATCACCGAGGTCTGAATGGCAAAACCGGTCGTCACCGCCATCCCTGGAATAGAACGCATAACGTTCGTGATCTTCGACGCCGTTATATTCTCTTCAAAAGCAAACTCCGGAAACTGATGAAAATCACGTCTCCAGTCCTGTATCTCGCCGGATATCCGTTCAGCCTCCGCAAGCAACGAAGCGCCTAAAGATGAAAGCTCCAGATGTTCCTTCATGCCCGTTCTTCCTTCCGTCACAGAAAAACATACAAATTATACATCTGAATAGTTTATCACAAAACAGAGGGAACGTGTAAAATAAAGCGTGTGAAGGACGGCATTCAAAGCCGCGGAACGATTTTGCCGCGTTCCGGTTTGAGCACGAGACTGTTAGGAGGATACTGATGACAATTCCGCAAAAAGGGGCCGCGGCGGCCTTTCTCTCATATCTCTGGTGGGGATCGATGCCGCTCTACTGGAAGGCGCTCTCCTCCGTATCCTCCTCCGAGATCCTCGGGCACCGCGTCGTGTGGTCCGCCATCTTCACCTTCGCGCTCATAGCGGTCACGGGACAATGGCATAAAACAACGGCTTTCGCCGTGAAAAATAAACGAAAGACCCTTTGGCTCTTCCTCGGCGGCTATCTTATCACCCTCAACTGGGGACTTTACATCTGGGCGGTCAACGCCGGGCGCATCCTTGAAACAAGCCTCGGCTACTACATAAATCCCCTTGTATCGATGTTTTTCGGCATGCTCTTCTTCGGCGAAAAACTACGGCGCGCCCAGCGTATCGCCATCGCCATCGCGGCGGCCGGCGTCTGCATACAAATAATCACCATCCGCGAAATACCGCTCGTCTCGCTGGGGCTGGCCCTCTCATTCGGCCTCTACGGGGTGCTGAAAAAGGCCGTCTCCATCGAGCCCTCCGTCGCGCTGCTGATAGAGACCCTCTCCGCCGCGCCGGCGGCGCTCGCCTACCTCTGCTGGCTGCAGCATACGGGGGCGGCGAACTTCCCCTACAGCCTGACGACGGACCTGCTGCTCGCGGGAACGGGCGTAATGACCTCCGTCCCGCTACTGCTCTTCGCCTACGCCGCTCAACGGATAAAACTGACGACGATCGGCTTTATTCAGTACGTCTCCCCGACAATGACATTCCTGATCGGCACCTTCATATACAACGAACCGCTCTCCATCCACCGGATAATAACATTCGCCTGCATCTGGAGCGCGCTCGCCGTCTACTCCGCCGACACCGTAGTCTGCGCCGGGAGAGAACGGCGGCGGCTGGAAGACATTTAGAGAGCCGCTGATTATATGCGTCAGGTTTTGTATGACAAAGTGGATTAATCAGTATTTCCTGAGCCTCCGCCGGCGGGCCTTCATCAAAAAATTTAATTCAGATCACTATTTTGTACAAAATCTAAATTCACACTATCCCTCTGTTGACATTTTTATCCCATGCGGGTAATATGCTGGGAAATAATTTCTGGCACGAGAGAAGGGTGACCGCATGTTACGACAATACAGAATTTTAGCATCCGCCTGCGCAGGATACACCCGACCTCGACCGTATACCCTCTAACGCATCTTCGGCGGACCTCCGGTCCGCACCCCTTTCTTTTTATCTTAATTGAAAGAAATATCCGATCATGGCCGCCCGGCCTCTTCAGGCGCGGGCTTAGTCCTGCGCGTCAGCGGCTGGCGGCGCGCCGGGACTCTGTTTATTTGTCTGAAAGGAAGAAATTGAAATGAAAAATATAAATGACCGCAATACGGCGACCGCCGGCTGCCTCACAGACGAGGCGCTCATGGGAAAGACCCTCGGAGTGGCGGGATTCGGACACCTTGGAAGCTCAGTCGTCTCTTCGCTTCTCGCGCACGGTTTCCCCAAAGAACGGCTGCTGATCTCATGCGGTGGGCGCGCTGAGACGCTCGAACGCGCCCGCGCCGCCGGGCTTGCCCGCTGCATGACGAAAACCGCCGAACTAATGGGGCGCTCGGACATCATCCTGCTTGCGGCGCGCCCCCAGAGCCTGACGGATTTTTGCGGGATGGCCGTAAAAAAGGGAGCCTTCATCATCTCATTCATGGCCGGCATCTCGCTGGAAACGCTGCACCGCGTATTCTCCGCGGATCTCTGCCGCGTCATGTGCAGCGGACCGGAGACGATAGCCGACGGACTGGGGCTCGGCGTCTCCTTCCCCTCCGAGGCGCGCTCCTGCGCGGTGCTCAAGGCGGCGGGGCTCAAAGTATTCGACCTATCCTGCGAAAGCGAGCTCGATTCCTTCACCGTGGGGATCTGCCTGCCGCCAATACTGCTCAACACCGAAGTCGACGAAGACGAAAAGCGGTCGGCGCTCCTCGATATGTCGAAACGTTACCCCATCTACCGCGAGCTCGCCCCCTGGATCGACCGCGTGACCGCGGCCCATGCCGGCGAGAAAAGCGGGGCTTCGCTCACAAACGTATCGACAAAGGGCGGCGTGACGGAGGCGATGACGACTGCGCTGAGAGAGGGAGCCTCCTTCTCCGAAGCCCTCGTGGCCGGGCTTTCGCGCAATGACGAACTATGCGCCGGACTGCGCCGGAAATTCGCCGTTTCCGCGGCGTAAAAGCGCGGGCCGGCCTGTGAACGCGGAAGGGCCTCCCCGCAGAGACAGGGAGGCCCCTTTATTTCCAATACCTCTTATCTTCGCAGGTCAATTCCGGAATACGCCGCCGGCCTCAAGCCGGCGGGCGATGACGGCGGCAAGCGCCGCTTTTGCCGCGTCGCCGGCGATAGTGCTGAAAAAGCCGATCGAGAGGACTTTAAAAAATGTCGCGCCGCCGGACTTGACCCAGAAGTTCAAAATGACGTAGAGATAGGCGACGCCGATAAGATAGACGACCGCGACTCCCGCCATCGCCGCGGCAAAATACTGGAGGCGCGTCACCGAACCATATTTTTTGAAAAACATGTCGCGCAAACAGCCGCTCAGCCAGGCGCAGCCGATAAAGCCGAGAATATAGCCGAAAGAGGGCATCAGCACCGCCGCCGGGCCGGCCGCGGAGGTAAAGACGGGAATGCCGATCAGCCCCATCGCCATATAAAGCGCCTGCGAGGCGGCTCCCCTCTTCGGGCCAAGCAAAAGCCCGGCAAGCATACAGACCAGGGTCTGCAGCGTGAACGGTACAAAAGGCACCGGCACCATCAGCCTTGCGCCTACGGCGGTAAGCACCGCGAATATTGATATCTCGATCATCGCCTTTATCTTCATGCCGAAAATAATAACGCGGCGGCAAACTTGTGTCAACTTAAATTTTTTATTTAGTTTACATACAAAATCTCCTCTCCAGCTAAATCGGCGGAAACCGCGCTTATAAACGGCGAATTATACGTGTCCTGCCCATCGGCGCGGGCGAATTTACAAATATTGGCGTGACTTTGTCATTCATGCTACAATTCTAAGGGATCTAGGCGAGTTTGCCTGTCCGACGGGGCCGACTTTGCGGCGGAGAGGCAATCAACATACAAGCAATTTAAATGACATAAAGGAGAGGTTTTTGCTATGAAGAGTTTCAAAAATTCGCTCTGTGTTCTTATGCTGCTTCTGTTTCTCGCCCCTTGTTCCGACGCCGCCGAGGTGAAACTGCGCTTTGCCGGACAGTTCCCTGAGGATCACAGCGCGATAAAGTCCATGCGCGAGATCGCAAACGGAGTGAGGGAGAAGACCGGCGGGCGCGTCGAGATAGAGGTCTTTCCCGCCAACAGGCTCGGCGATTATACGATAATATATGAGGACCTGATGCGCGGAGCGGTGGATATGGCGCTCATCTCGGTCCCCAGCCAGTTTGACCCGCGGCTGGAGCTCGTTTACCTGAACGCCTTCGCCAACTACGACGTACTAAAAAGGGAGTTCAAGCCCGGAAGCTGGCTCTCAAAAAAGATGAACGAGTATAATACGCGCCTTGGCGTAAAGTTCCTCGGTTTTAATATCGAGGGGCTCACCGGCATCGCCTCGAAGAAACCGGTGCGCGAGCCGCTGAATCCAAATATCAATAAGGGTGTGCTCGCTCGGGTCCCCTTCATGAACGTCTATAAGTCGGCGGCGGAGGCCCAGGGCTACCGGACGATCTCGCTGCCCTATTCCGATATAGCCCGTTCTCTGCAGGACGGCACCTGCGACGCGGTCTCCTCGATATCGACCGGCGCGGCGCTGTCGGAGCTCAAGGGGATAATGAAATACTGGTACCAGCTCAACTACTCGCAGGAGACTGAATCGTATCTCATGAGCGCGAAAAGCTGGGACAAACTCAGCGAGGACGACCTCGCGGCCATATACGCCGAGGTCGCCAAGGCATCCGCGAAATCATTCGAACAGGCACAGCAGAACGACAGGAAGAACCTTGAGATGATGAGAAAAAACGGCGTGCAGGTCTTTACCTATACAGACGCCGAACTGCTGCCGCTGCGCCGGGCGGTGATGGAAAACTGGAAGCAGCTCGACCCCACGATGGGCGCCCAGCTAATGAAAGAGGCAAGGAAGCATTTTTCGATCAAGGATAAATAGACGCCTCACGGCGGCCGTCCGCCCGTAAATGAGTCAGCGAAAAAGCCTCCGCTTTCAGCACGCCGCGGAGGCTTTTCGCCGTCCGCCCACGCGCTCTTCTTCGTTCGCCGTTCAGCCGACGCGCGGCAAACGCCGGGAAGGCGCTTTTCCTTTAATTACTCTGGCATAACGCAGGTATATATGATATAAAGGCGAAGTACGTCTTTAATTTGCCGCTATTGCGAGAAAAAGGGATATCACATATTGCGGGGGACCGTTCGGAGCGCCGCAACACGAAAAGAAAGAGTGATATAGTTATGAGATGCCTGAAAAATATACTCTGTTCCTTAATGTTGCTTGCGCTTATTTCATCTCCCTCCGCGGCCGCCGAGGTCACATTGCGCTTCGCGGGACAGTTCCCGGAGGAACACAGCGCCACCAAGCTGATGAGGGAGATCGCCGAGGGCGTTCGGACGAGGACGCGCGGGCGCGTCAACATAGAGGTCTACCCCGACAATCTGCTCGGGGATTATACGATCATATACGAGGACCTGATGCGCGGGGCGATCGACATGGCGCTGATCTCCATTCCAAGCCATTTCGACCCGCGCCTTGAGCTGGTCTATCTCAATGCCTTCGTCGACCACAACGTTGTCCGGAGAAATGTCAGGCTTGACAGCTGGCTCTCTCAAAAGATGGATGAGTACAACACGCGGCTGGGCGTCAAACTGCTGGGATTCAATGTGGAGGGACTCACCGGCATCGCCTCTGTCAAGCCGATAAACTCCCCTCTGGACCCTAAAGCCGACAAGGGGCTTCTCGTGCGCATACCGCCCATGCACGTCTATAAGTCGGCGATCGAGGCACAGGGATACAGGACCGTCACGATGCCATACGCCGATACGGCCCGCGCGCTGCAGGAGGGGAGGTGCGACGCCGTCTCCTCAATATCCTCCGGAGCTGCCCTCGCTAACCTTAAAGGCATCATGAAATACTGGTATCAGCTGAATTATTCACAGGCGGTGGAGTCCTATCTCATGAGCGCCAAGACCTGGGACAGACTCAGCGAGGGGGATATCGCGGTGATCTACGGCGAAGTGGCGCGCGCCTCGGCGAAGTCTTTTGAACAGGCGAAGCATAACAATAAAAGAAACCTCAAGCGGATGAGGCAAAGCGGCATACGGGTCTTTACCTACAGCGACGCGGAGCTGCTGCCGCTGCGCCGGGCGATCGTAGAGAATTGGAAGGGGCTGGAACCGGTGATGGGACGCCAGCTCATGAACGACGCCAGAAAACATTTTCTGATCGACGCGGAGCGCTAGCCGCCGAACGCCGCGTCGGATGGGCGCGGCCTCCGGCGGCGCACGCACGCCCCATCTAGCCGCAGCTGTGGCGCTGATTTACAAAAACGACTCCGGCCTCGTTGATCTCAGCCTTGGTCTCTCTGCCGCAGCAGACCGAGAGCGTGAAATCCAACAGCTCCTCCCCAAGCTCTTCAACGCTTTTTTCACCGCTGAGGCTCGCTGAGGTATCGAAATCTATCATGTCGTTGTGTTTTTCAAAGGTGGCGTGGTTGCCGGTGATCTTTATCACCGGCGCGACGGGGCTGCCGATGGGGTTTCCCATCCCGGTGGTAAAGGCCACCAACTGAGCGCCGCCCGCGATTTTCGCGGTTATCGATCCGCAGTCGTAGGCCGTGGTATCCATATAATAGAGGCCCCGCCCCTTTATGTATTCCCCCGCGGCGAGCACTCCCTCAAAGGGACGCGTGCCGCTCTTGTGTATGCAGCCGAGGGATTTTTCCGAAAGCGTCGTGAGCCCGGCGGCGATATTGCCAGGCGTAGGGTTAGTCAGCCGGATGTCGGCGCCGGTCTGTTCTTTTATGTCACGGTCCCACCGTGCCGTCATCTCGCAGAGGCGGCGGCCGATCTCCGGCGTCCGGCCGCGCGCGAGCAGGATATTCTCCGCGCCGATCGCTTCGGAGGTCTCGCTTATCACGACCGCCGCCCCCAGGTCGACGAGGCGGTCGGAGAGGTCGCCAAGCACCACGTTGGCCGATATGCCCGAGGTGGGGTCCGAACCGCCGCACTCAAGGCCGACGATCAGCTCCGAGATGTCGATCTCTTCGCGCTTCAGCTTCCGCGCCTCTTCGACAAGCTTTTCGGCAATTTTTATCCCAGCCGCGACCGCTCCGCCTATGCCTCCCTCCTCATGGATGGAGATGTAATGCAGCGGCTTGTCGCTCTTCGCCGAGACCGCCGCCAGATAGAGCTCCCGCTGCGTCGCCTCGCAGCCGAGGCCGACGATGAGCGCGCCGTAGACGTTGCCGTTCGCGATAAGGCCGGAAAGTATCTCCAGAGTATGTTCCGTATCAGACGGCGATTGTCCGCAGCCGTTATGGTTGTAGAGAAAGGTCGTGCCGGGGACGGCGTCGGCGATCTTCCGGGCCGCCGCCGAGGAGCAGAGCACGCCGGGCATGACCGCCACGAGGTTGCGCACGCCTGTACGGCCGTCCGGCCGCCGGTATCCGAGAAACTTCATCTCAGCGCTCCTCTCCGATGTCGGTCAGGTTGTGGCTGTGTACATGGGCCCCGGCGGGGATGTCCCGCGTCGCGCGGCCGATTTTTTCGCCATATTTGAAGACGGGCGCTCCCTTTGGAACGAACACCAGCGCTATCTTATGATATATGGGGATGTCGTCGTCGGCGGTTATCTCCATCAGGTCGCCGCCGTTCATGTAGGCCAGCACTTCGCCCCTCTTCACGGAGCGGTTCACTGTCGCGACCGAGTCGCGGATGGATATGAGGATCGCGTCTATCTTTATCTGTGCCAAAATATTACCCTCAATCTTTAAGAAGTTTGATCTCGGCGACGGCGGCGGCAAGCTGCCCCTTTTTCATCACTTCGCCGCCGCTGAAACGCTCGAGGACGCTTTTATACCGCTCCGCGTCCGCTCCGAAGAGCTCGCGGAGCCAACCGCTGAATTCGTCAAGGGTCACCGTCGCCTCATATTCGCGCGCCGGGAACTCCAGCCGTCCGAAGGCGCGGCGGAAGGCGTCGCGCACCTCCAGCCAGTGCATCTCCTGATCCACGCCATATATCGTTTCCGAGGCGGGGTCCATGTAATCATATATCACCGAAAGCTCAACGCCGCGCCACCAGAGCGATTCCACCGGCACGTCGTCAAAATTGAAGAGGGAGAGTTTGTCCTTCGCCCCCAGGAGCCGCCACTGGACGTCGAGCGGGCGCACCTTGCGCGGCGCGGTATTTTGCCTGACCGACTCCGCGGCGAGCGCGCCGGCGGCCTGCCCCGTCAGCATTGTGACCGGCTGCAGGCGCGTCGAGCCGTTGACGATGCGCGATACGGAGATGTTTTTCTCCGCGGCCAGCAGTCCGTCCACCTTTTCGGGGACAAGCACTCCCAGCGGTATCTGAAAAAGGCCGCCCTTCCATTCGCTGTCGGCCGGTATCTCATCCGCTCGCTCGCCGAGGTCCCTGTCAAGATACTGTGGCTCACGCAGGCCGTGGATATCGGTCGGGTACTCGCCGAGCGCGATACTGTCCGGATTCGTCTTGAGCATGCGCCTCAGCACCCGGTCGCGCTCCACATCCTTGACCGTCATCGTCGTGACGCCGACGATGCGGCGGCTCTCGCGCACATAGGGGAAGGGGGGGAAATGTATCAGCACGGAGGAAAATTCGTCCGGCATCTCCTTCCACTCCTGCCAGTCGTTGCTGAAGTACTTGCCGTACCCCTGCCGGTCGTCCACCGACCAGTCCTCCAGTCCGAGTTCCGTCTGCATATAGAATATGAAGGCGAGAGTCTCTGCCATCGCCCGGCGCTCCGCCTCGCGGCGGAACTTTTTGTCTTCAAGGTACTTCACCGACATCCCCGCCTCGCCATACTTCCTGCCGGGATAGTCGTTCGCCCAGTTTACGCCGGTACGGGTTATGAGCGGCCATGTGGATGAAACCCCGCCGTCTATTTTTTCACGGTCCGGGTTTGTCGTATCAGGCATCGCGCGGTAGGCGTTATGCACCGGCACGTTGAAAGGATACTCTCCGGGCCACCAGTCGCCGTCTTTTGTTATCACCTTGCGGAAATGGGGCAGATAGTCTTCGTATCCGGGGGGGCGCTTTGTCAGCTTCAGCTCCGGCGGCAGCCCGTCGGGATATTTCTTTACCACCGCCACATAGGTGATATCCTGGATCACGCTCTCTTTATCGATCTTCGGCGCGATGCTGTTGCCAACGCGGTAGCGCGCGCCGGTGAGCGGGATGAAGTCGCCGGTCTCCGTGGCGTCGATGAAGACCTTGGCCGTCACCGTCGTCTTCTCGCCGCCGCTTTCAATGACGGCGGAAACGACGCGGTTCTTCTCGGTCTTTACTTTAAGCACGCGCGCTTCGAGAAAGAGCGTTACCTTTCCGCTCTCCTTTATCATGTCCGTAAGTATCTTCCGTCCCACCCACGGTTCAAAGGCGATCGTATCCGAGCCCCAGTAACAGACGTTGACCGGGGTATTGCGCATTGCGTAATAGTCCCGCACACGCGTGATAAACTCATTGTATATGCCCGTGCGCGTCCGGCGCACGTCGTCCATAGTCGAGACCGCGGCTCCCGTCATCTGGCCGCCGATCCAGTCCGATTCCTCGATGAGCGCGACATCCATCCCCATACGCGCCGCCTGGATCGCCGCCGCCGAACCGCCGGTCCCGGCGCCGATCACCGCCACGTCGAAGCGCAGGCCGTCCGCGGCGAAGGCGTTGTCCGACGTCATCGTCAAAAGAAATATAAGTGAAGCGATTAAAAAGGTGAGCAACTGAAATTCCTCCAAGTTCTTGTAGCTTAGCCATAACTTTTTAATTATACTATGGTCAGCGGATTTATCAAATATGCTGCCGGATGCGAAAAAGGCCGAATATTGTCCCGGACGGTCCGGTAAAGCCATATTATATACTCCGCGTCTCACCCAGGGGAGGATGGACGATTTGCGCGTAATAGACTTAGGCAGGCCGATCGAGGATTCTATGCAGGTATTTCCGGGGGATATCTCTCCCGTGGTCGAAGAATTCGCGGAGATGTCCGACGCGGGATTCCGCACGAAAAAGATCACGATGTCGTCGCACACCGGCACCCACATGGACGCGCCGGCCCACATGCTCGCGGACGGCGCGCGCCTTGACGAGCTGCCGAACGATACCTTCTTCGGATTCGCGGTGATCGTGGACGTAAGCGGCCGCGCGGGCCGTGAGATCGAGAGCGCCGACCTGGGCCTCACGAAGGAGGAGATGGCGGCGGCGGATTTTCTGCTGCTCCACACCGGCTTTGAGGATAAGATGGGCAGCGGCGCTTACCTCAAAGATTTTCCCGTCCTCTCGCAGGAGGCGGCGCGCCGCCTAACGGAGGCCGGGCTCAAAGGGATCGGCGTGGACGCGATATCGGTCGACCCCGTCGAAAGCGCGGAGTGCCCGATACATAAGATAATTCTCGGCGGCGGCATGGTCATTATGGAGAACCTGCGCGGACTGTGCCAGCTCCCCTTCAAAGTACCCTTTTGCCTCACCGCGCTGCCGCTGGCGCTCAAGGGAGCCGACGGCGCGCCCGTGCGCGTCATGGCCGTGCTTGAAAAATAGGGGCCGTAAGGGTAAGATTGAGACGATAGGCGATATCCAAAAACCTCCGGAGGTGTACATATTGAGAGATCACAACAAAAAACTGATGAAAAAAAGAAGGGGCTTCACCCTGATCGAAATAATGGTCGTCGTCGTTATCATAGGACTGTTATCGGCGCTCGTCGGCCCGCGGCTCATGGGACAGAGCGACGAGGCGAAGCGCAAGACGACGCAGACCCAGATCGCCCAGTTAGAGCAGGTGCTGGGCCTCTACTATCTCGACAACGGATTCTATCCGACCACCTCCCAGGGACTCGAGGCGCTTGTAAAAGAACCGACGATGCCGCCGGAACCGCTCAACTACAAGAAGGGCGGCTACATGAAAAAGGTCCCTAAGGACGCCTGGGGGCGCGAATTCGTCTACACCGCGCCCGGAGAACACGGCGACGTGGACATCCTATCCTACGGCGCGGACGGACAGGAGGGCGGCAGCGGCGCCAACGCCGACATCGCGAACTGGGATTAAATAATACCGCGGTGCTCAGAAAAGCTTACCGATCATGGCAGGCGGCCAACGTAAAGGACGTGGATAAAATGAACAAACCACAGCTGATACTCAAAGCGATCAAAGAAAGCCTCATACCGCTCACGGAAAAAGAGGTGGCGGCGGGCAACCATGTATTCGGCGGCCTCGTGCTCGATAAGGAGAGCTGCCAGGTGATAACCGCGGGCAGCAATAACCGCCGGGAAAACCCCATCTATCACGGCGAGATCGACACCATCCGGCGCTTCTTCGCCGCCCCGGGCCACCCCGATCCCGCGAAGTGCATCTTCGTCGCCAGCCACGACCCCTGTTCGATGTGCATTTCGGCCATATCATGGGCCGGATTTCACGAGATATGGGTGCTCTTCGGCTACGACGACGTTGAAAAAGAGTTCGGCATGCCCGTCGACCTCATGATGTACAAAGAGCTCTTCGGCGCGGAGGGCGCGACGGACGATAATAAGTTCTTCCGCAAATACTACCTCAAAAAAGAGGCGGCGAAGCAGGAAAACGCCGCCGAACTGAGGAAAGAGATCGCGGAGATAGAAAAACTCTACGGAGAGATGCGGGTGGAGGACTTCGACTACCCCGGAATGTGATCAGGCATATCGGCGTCCCTCAAATGAGGGGCGCTTTTTTTGTTATCCGAGACAGGGAGTTCCCCCGATATAGACGGCGAAACCGCGCCCCCGCGCAAAAAACGGCGCCTCTCACGTAAAGAGACGCCGCGCGATACCGTCAGAAACATCCTGTGCCAGGCAGATCCTACCTTTTGTTGTTCTTTATCCTCTTCTTTATCACGGGCGCCAGGGAAAGCCCCAGGAGGACAAGAAGGGCCGGCAAGGCCGACGCGGCGTTGCAGCCGCCGCTGCCTCCGCCGGAGCGTTCCTTCGCTTCAAAGGAGAGCGTCGTCGAGCAATAGGTCTTATTTCCCAGGTCCAGCATTGCCGCGACCGTGTTCCTTCCCGCGGAATCGGGAGTATAGGTAAATATGCCTTCTTTATCGCTGGGCGTCTCAAGTTTTTTGAGATTTTCAGGCCCCTCCTCGCCCTTAACGATGGGAGTGGTCTCATTTCCATATTCTATCTCCGCCCCCTCGCGCGGGCTCCCTTTATAGAGCAGTTTGAACTTGATCGGCACGCCGACTGTGGCCATGGCGAGATCGGACAGGGGAATGATCTCCGCCACTTCGCCGCCCCCGGCCGCTTTCGTTGAATGACCGTCGGCGGCGGTGTTGAAGATATGCTTGCTGTAACCCGTATAGACCATCTGTCCCGGAATATTCAGATTGGTGCGGCAGGCGGCGATCACCGTCCCCTCCTTACCGATCGGGGCGACCGCGCGGCGGGAGTCGATCCCCGTGACCTCGTCGCCGTCAGGGTCGTCGTAGGCGGCAAAGAGGTTTGTCAGGTCTGTCTCCGTGCCATCCTTATAAATCAGCCTGCCGTTCAGCATGTCAGCGTCGGGATCCAACTTCATGAAGCTGTAATCATACTGGGCCTGCTTTGTGATGTGTGTAAAAGAGACGATGACGGAATGTTCATTTCCTACCCCTGTGCGGGAGACCTTTGGTATGACGCTGAAATAATGAGCATCCGCCGCCGGGGGGCAGACGAACAGCGCGCATATGAGGGCGAGAGCGCCCGCGCCCGACTTATATTTCGCAGCCATTTTGAACAGCCTCTCCATAGTATATAATACCTCCTGAAGTTATTTAGTTAGCATATGCTAACTAAATAACTTATAACATTTGACTTTTCAGATGTCAATAGCGGCTCAGGGAAATAATAAATTTTTGCTTTTCATTTTTGATTCAGCGCATACCAGGCAACACATATGGCACAGTCGTGAGAAGCTGTATTTCCATAAGCTTGCAAGACCTCGCGCCGGAGAACAAAAAAGGAGCCTCAGCGAGGCCCCCTTTCGTCATGTCGAAGTTTTTTTACAGCATATCGGGGAGTTTGTCCCCGTATTCCGCCATCTCGCTTTCGTATGCCGCGAGCCTTTCGCGCGCGCGCGCGATCTGCGCCCGTACCTGGCGCGGCGAGGTGCCGCCGACGGTGTCGCGGCGTTCCATCGATCTGCGCGGCGAAAGCAGAGGGAGCAGTCCGGCCTCCGCCTCGGGTATCAGCCTCTGCCATTCGGCGAGCGTCAGCCCGTCCATCGGCCTGTTGTTTTCGATACACCAGCGCACCGCGTGGCCGACTTTCTCGTGGGCGCTGCGGAAGGGGACGCCGCGCAGCACAAGGTATTCGGCGACGTCGGTGGCGAGGATGAGGCCGTCGGCGAAGCCGCGGTTGGCCTTTTCCTCATCGATCTCCACCCGCGAGAGCAGCGCCGGGAGGACGGAGAATATCCCGTTGAGACAGTCGAGAGTGCGGAAGAGGCTGCGCTTGTCGTCCTGCAGGTCGCGGTTGTAGGTGAGCGGGATGCCCTTAGTCATCGTCAGCAGGTCGACAAGCGCGCCGGAGAGCTGCCCCGATTTGCCGCGCAGTATCTCCAGCACATCGGGATTCTTCTTTTGCGGCATGATGCTGGAGCCGGTGCAGAAGGAATCCGGCAGTTTGACCCAGCCGAATTCAGTCGTGAAGTAGATGATAAGGTCCTCTGAAAGGCGGCTGACGTGGCCTCCGAAGACCGCGGCGAAGTAGAGGATGTCCATAAAATGGTCGCGGTGGGCGACGGTGTCCATGCTGTTTTCCGTAAGGCGGGAGAAGCCCATGTCGGCGCGCGTGAACTCGCGGTCGAGCGGCAGGGTGGAACCGGCCAGCGCGCCGCAGCCGAGCGGCGATTCGTCGACGGAGTCATAGGCGGCAAGCAGGCGCTTCGCGTCGCGCATAAAGGCCTGCGCGTGGGCCATCCAGAATTGCCCCATCGATATCGGCTGCGCCTGCTGAAGGTGTGTGTAGCCGGGAACGACGATGTCGGCCTGCTCTTCGGCCTTTTTGATAAGCACGGATACCAGCGACTCAAGACCCTCCCAGATGCCGAGCAGCTCTTTGCGCAGGTATAGGCGCACGGTTGTGTTGACCTGGTCGTTGCGGCTGCGCCCCATGTGGAGGCGCGCGCCGGTGGCGCCGCACTTTTCGATGAGGCGCGACTCAATGTTCATGTGTACGTCCTCAAGCGACACCTTCGGCGTGAAATCGCCGCTCCTGATCTCCTCCGCGATCCCGCGCAGGTTCTCTTCTATCGTCTCGGCCTCTTTCGCGTCGAGAAGCCCGGTGTGCGCCAGCATCCTCACGTGCGCGACGCTCCCGCGGATGTCCGCGAAGGCCATGCGCCAGTCGAGGTCCAGCGACTGGGTAAAGTTTATGACTGCTTCGTCCGTATCCTGTGCAAAACGGCCCTTCCACATTTTAGCCAGCTCTCCTTCCAAGTATCAGGCAAGTTCTCTGATCTGTTCAATAAAGCTGGCATGAATTATACATCATCATGCCGGGATAATGACAGGCATCCTCTATCGCGCGGTGCCGGCGGAAGCGGGGTCACAGTTCGCCGTCGTCTGGATGCGTCTCTTCGCCGCACTCTTTACCGGCGATCTTCCTCTTGAGCCTCTCTATCCGGTGCAGGAGGTTCTTTCGGTCCTCTTCCCACTGGCGGTCTTTAAAGATGCGGTGGCTTTCAAGCCAGCGCAGCGCCTCCGTCGCGTGGGCCAGGGCCTCTTCGCAGCGGCGGAAGCGGTGCTCCTCTATCTTCGCCATCGCCTCGAGTGTGCGCACGGGACGGCGTTCCGTTTCGAGCGATTCTTCGTAATAACGATAGGCGGATTCGTAATTTCCCGCGGCACGCTCCGTCTCCGCCAGGCGCAGCAGAGCGAGATGGCGGTCGCGGCTGAAGTCCAGCGCGCCCTCCCAGGCCGCGCGCGCCTCCGCCTGAAAGCCCTTCGCGGCCCAAAGGTCGCCGGCGCGTATCATATCCGCCGCGCAGGAGCATTCGCCGCGCGCCATCTCCGCGATGTGGATCTGCAGCGCCGCGAGCGAGACTATGTCGAGGGTGTTGTGGTAAAAGATGCCGCGCAGCGGCCCGGCGTCCTGCGTGCGGAGGAACTGGGTGTACATCCACGGTATCTCGCTTCCGGGGACGTCCTCGCCGCCGCGGCGCAGACCGAGGACGTTTCTCTCGATAGACGAGAGGGAGCAGGAGGAGAGTCTTCCCTTGTAGAAATGGCGCGAGAGCGTCAGCAGGTCCATGTGCTGCGCTCCGTTCCACGAAGGGACGGCGCGCGCCAGCGTGTAGCGGGTGCGCAGCAGCGGCAGGTCGAAGGCGCGGCCGTTGTATGTCACAAGGCCGTAACGTTCCGGCAGCTCCGCCTCGATCGCGGCGAGCCAGCTTTTTTCCCAGGCGGGGCCGGCGAGGAAAAGCTGCACGACGCGGAAAGAGGCCGCGCCGCAGAGTCCGAGGCCGATGAGGAAGGCGTATGTTCCCGTGCCGCCGGAGAGTCCCGTCGTCTCCGTATCGAGGAAGACCGGGGCGGCGTTTCCGCCCCAGTGGCAGAGAACCCGCCCGCTCTCCTCGGGGGAGGCGAGCATCTTCTTGCCGTACCAGCGGCCATATTCAAACTCCCGCTCCATGCGGTAGACGCCGCGCGCGATCCACCGTCCCTCCGGCAGCCCGTCGATGTCGAGCTCTCTCGGAAGGTTCTGCGGTCCCGGCTCTATCTTTCCCTCCGCCCGCGGCAGAAGGCCGTCGAGCCGTCCGAATTTTTCAGGAGAATTTCTCTGTGGACGCGCCAATTATTTTCTCACCAGATCTATCACCACAATCTCCGGCGGGGCCATGAGCCTCACTGGGGGGCCGACATATCCCGCGCCGTTGCTTGTATATAGCATACTGCCGTTTTTCAGTTTTTTAAAGCCCCGCGAATGCCCGCGAAAGAACAGCCGCGAAGAGATGATCGGGAAAAGCTGCCCCCCGTGGGTGTGCCCCGACAGCTGCAGGTCGAAGAGCCCCTGCGTGCCGATCTCGACGACGGGGCGGTGGCGCAGCAGCAGGATGAATTTGTCGCGGAAACGGCTCTTCGTGTTGACGATGACCGTCTCCGAACGCGAAAGGCCCCATTTATCCTCGCAGAGATGGTCGCGGTCGTCCACTCCGACGACGACGATGCCGCCGGCGCAGACCGATTCCCCGCGCAGCACGCGCATCCCGGCGCGGCGCATGAATTCAAGCGCCTTGTCTATTCCGTCGTAGTAGTCGTGGTTGCCGGTAACGGCATAGACTCCGTATTTTGGCCTGATGCGGCGAAACATCGCTATTTCGCGTCCGCGTCCCTCGAGAGAGCCGTCGGCGACGTCGCCCGTCACAAGCACCATGTCGGGATCGGCCTCACGCACGCGCCGCAGTATCTGCGCCAGCAGCTTGACGCCGGTGTAGGGGCCGAGGTGGAGGTCCGTCAGCTGTACGATGCGCAGCCGCTCTTCGCCGGGCGGCAGCTTTTCCGTCTCCACCGTGATTTTAGTCGTTTGTATCGTGTGCGCCTGCTTCACCCCCAGCGCGATGAGGCAGAGGGAGAGGGCGAACGAGGCCGCCAGCTCCGCCCATGCGGGCAGCCCGCCGCCCAAAAATCTTCCCGCCGTTTCAAGCGCGATGAGGGTGAAAAACGCGTACAGCACAAACAGCAGCCAGAGGCTGCCGGCTCTGTCCGTCCAGCGGCGCAGCTGCGCGTGGTGGAGGCGCTTCGTCCTCCGCGCGAGGTATGAGAGGCCCGTCATCGCGAAGCAGAGCATCAGCCAGATGACGCCGGCGGTGCCCTCGGGCTGCGCCTCGTTTATGGTGAGGAATATGTAAATGTAGATGACCGTGACGATGGCGGCACAGGCCGCCCAGAAGGCGGGATGCTCGGAGAAACGCCGCTCAAAGACCCTGTCGTTCATGCTATATCTGCGCCGAATAGAGGCGTCCGAAGGATTCCAGCAGTTTTTGCCAGAGCGGCCGTTTCTCCCATTCGCCGATGTGAAGCTCTTTGCAGCGTTTCATGTCGGTCTCGAACTGACGCGCGAAGGATTCCGCGATCTCCCGGTCATAGATGAAGAGCTGATTTTCAAAGTTGATGTCGAGGCTGCGGACATCCATGTTGCAGGTGCCGACCGAGGCGATGCAGCTGTCGGAGACGACCGACTTCGTGTGGATGAAGCCGTCCTGATACTGGAAGACGCGCACCCCCGCGCGGAGCAGCGGCTCGATGTTGCTGCGGCTGCCCCAGAAGACGAGAAAATGGTCCTTGACCGATGGCATCATCACCCGGACGTCGACGCCCGAGAGCGAAGAGGCGATCAGCGCGTTCATCAGCTCAGGCCCCGGCACAAGGTAGGGTGAGGTCACCCAGACGCGCTTCTGCGCGCGTGAGATCATCCCGTAGTAACCTTTGGCGATCGAGTGCCAGACGCTGTCGACGCCGCTCTCCACGACCTGCAGCGGAATGACCGGCAGAGCGGAGTAGTCGTCTTTGACCGGCAGGCCGTTCAACGTTATGTTGAGGTCTTCGCAGATCGCCGCGGGATCGTCGGCGGAGCGCACGCACCAGTCATGGAGGAATATATTATGCAGAGCCGCCACCGCCTCTCCCTCAAGACGCACAAAGGTGTCGCGCCAGAAGCCGAGGTGCCCCTTGCCGTCGTATTCCTCGCCGATGTTGATGCCTCCCGTGAAGGCCACCTTGCCGTCCGCCACCAGTATCTTGCGGTGGTTGCGGAAGTTCATCTTGCGGCGGAAGAGAGGCAGCGAGACCGGCATGAAAGAGCGGCACTCGACGCCGCCCTCCTCGAGCTCCTTCACAAATCGGGCCTTGAGGCTCCAGCTGCCGACGGCGTCATAGAGCACGCGGACCTTCACGCCGCGCCGCGCCGCCTCCATGAGCATGCCGCCGATCCTGCGTCCGAGATCGTCGTCGCGGATGATGAAAAATTCCATGTGGATGAATTTCTCCGCGCCCGCGATCGCCGCCTCTATCGCGGGGAAGGTCTCGGCTCCGTTTATCAGGATCTCAACGCGGTTCCGCACGAGGAGGTCGGCGCCGCTGCAGGCGTGCAGCATACTGCCGATGAGGAACTGGTCCTCGGTAGCTTTTTTGAAGGGGGAATGGTCGAAGCCGTATTTTTTCGCCGGACGGAAGAGCCTCCTGTTGCGTATGCTCTGCAGGTCGGGGCCGAGGATGAGGTAGAGGATGACGCCGAAGACGGGGACAAAGACGAGCACGAGCATCCAGAGTATCGTGCGGTCGGGGTTCTGTCCCTCCATGAAGATGATGAAGGCGATAATGATGGAATAGGCGATGACGATGTGCCACATATAGCTCTCCGCCGTGGCGACGACCGTATCAAGCGTACGCGTGAAGTGCTGCGTCACGCCCAGCCCCTCCTCCGTCAGAACGAAAAACCCCGCGAGCGTGTCTATTATCGTCGGCAGGAAGCCGAGCAGGAAGGCCGCGATCAGCGCCCATACGATCCATTTGCCGATTTTGTTCATCTTGTCAGTCCACCATCCTTTTTCTTTAGCATATTATATGCGAAGAATTATTCAATCGGCAGAAAATATGTTCTTTAGGCGGGGCGGGGGTATCAGGTCTTTTAATTAAAACACCGGGCGGCCGGCTTTCGTGCGCCGGCTCCCGCTCTTTAGGCGCAAGCGCGCGCGGCGGGTAAAAAACAGGGCCCGGGCGTACCGGCCCGGGCCTCTCTCTGCGCGGAGGCGCTCTTTATTGCGAAACGCTCTCTATGAGGTTAGCTATGTGCCTCTTCATCGTGAGCTCCGCGAGCTCGGGGTCTCTCGCCTCGATGGCCTCGAATATCTTCCGGTGCTCGCTGTTGTAAATATGCCCGGCGTCGCGGCGGATCTTCTCAAAGGCCCGGCCGTATTCCTCTTTCTTGCGAAGCAGCTCGACGATCGCCTCAAGTATCTGGTTATGGCTCGCCGCGGCCAGCGTGCGGTGAAATTCGTCGTCGAGCGCGGAGACGGGGGCTCCGCGCTTCGCGAGGCGCTCCTGCTCTTTCACAACTGCGCGCAGCGCCTCGGTCTCCTCCGCGGAGGCCCTCCGCGCCGCCAGCCGCGCGACGGTGGTCTCCACCGGCAGGCGCGCCTCGAGAAGATCCAGCAGATAATTCTTGTCGGTCCTCTCGAAGACGTCGAGAAAGCCCTCGGTCCACTTATCGTGCCAGCGCATCTCCTCCAGCTCGCGCAGCCGCTTCTCCCCGTCTGCGGAGATGGCGCGCCCCTGGTTGCTTCTCTTCTCCGTATAGCCCGCGCAGTCCATGTCCCGCAGGACGCGTCCCACCGTCGCCTCGGCCATGGAAAAGCCCTTCTTCTCCAAAAAGCGCTGCACCGACCCGGCTCCGGCCGGTTCGTTCGTCTCCTTGAGGAAGAGAAGTATGTTGTATATTACGTTATCGTGAGACTGAAGCACATCAAACACTCCCATGTCCGTGACGTATCCGGCCCATGCAGACAGTATGCGACAGCCGCCGGTCATCAAATATGATGAGTTAAGGATACCTAATACGGGCGTATATTGCAAGCCCGTTTAAAGGAGCCGCTGATTATATGCGTGATCTGATGTGACTATCAGCTTCGATGACGGGAGTCACAGATTCCCTATTTCAGCTGCGCGCCACGGGCGGCCGCATTTGACGGACAAACCGGCCGATTCGCGCGAGATCAAAGATATCGGCTCTCCGTCCGTAATCAGCGGACATAGTATTGCGTTTTCTTAACTGTCTTTTTCGCCTGGAGGAGCCTCGCTCCCTCCGTTATCCGGCTGTCCGCAGTATATTTTAAGCTCACCGCTTCGCAGAGGTGAGGCGCCTCGCGCCGCTCGGAATATCCAGCCGCGCCGGGTTCTCATGGACCTTGCCGTCGACGGTGATCTTGTTGACCGCCAGTTTCGGCCTCGCCTCGTTCCGCTTGTCGGCCAGGTGTATCCCCGTATCGGCGATCAGCATCAGCCTGCCGCGCGGGCCGTGCTTTATATCGAAGATGCCGCTCGATACCGGGACCGGCAATCCAAAGGAACGAATCTCTCCGCCGTGCTCCAGGTCCATATAGAAGAGACCTTTGCCGGCGCTTATCCATATGCCGTTGTGTTTCCCGTCGTAGAGCAGGCGAAGTATCACATCGGCGCCAAGGCCGTCCGCCTTCGTGAAGTTTTTCATCACGCCGCCGCGCGCAACGGAGAATATCCCCCGCCGTCGGTGCCGAGATAGAGAGTGCCGTCTTCGTCCTCGCAGGCGGAGAGTATCGTAAGGTTCGCCAGCCCGGACCTGCCGTCCAGGACCCGGACGATCTTTTCACCGCGTATAATGGCCGCGCCGCTGTTTGTGCCAGCGACGATGTCCCCGTTAGAGAGCTCCATCGCGAGGCGGACCTTGTCGTCAGGCATTCCATCCGCTCTGCGGCAGCGTTTGATCTTTCCGTCGGGCGAGACCCGGATCAGCCCTTTCTCGGAATAGGTGCTTATCCAGGGCCGCCAGAAAAATTTTTCGCATAGCAGCACCCCCGGGATAAACATTTTGAAAACATTATAAGTGTCCACCGGCAGATACGCCTATTTATAAATATAAATAAAATTTTACAGTCCCGCCGCCGCGGCAGGCGTGATATATAATATGGGAAACTGGCTGAAGGGAAGACCGGATCGATGAAGCGCGGCTTTTTTCTGACACTTTTGTTGCTCTGTACGCTCTGCGCCGCTCCGCGCGCCGAGGCGGTAAAGATATCCATCGAGATACCCTCCGTGCGCGAGACCGTGCTTGCCTCTGGGCGCGACTTCTACGTCGCAGGACGCATCGACCGCGAGGGAGTTTCCGCCGCCGAGCTGCCCGTCGACATCCGCGTCGAGGTGGCGGAGGCGGGGCTGATGCGCGACGGCATCAGGATACCGCTGCGCGCCGTCGAGAGCCGCGTGGATAAGGCGAGCGGCCTGACGCCGCGCCGCGATATTTGGTTCCGCTACGAGGGCAGGGCCCCCTGGACCAAGCTCCCGCCCGACGAGCTGATGGCCTCGCCGCCGCCGGACCTCGTCTATCGCCACGGAGATCCGCAGTCCTTTTACGACCCGCGGCTCAAGGCGGCGGTGACGGAAAACGGCTACGCGGCGCTGATACAGGGCGGCTGCACGAAAGACTTCGACAGCGGCTATAAGAACCTCTACAAAGACGACCTCGAATGGAAATACTTCCGCGTGACCGTATCCGCCGTATCCGGCGGCAGGGTCCTCGCGGAGCGGCACGTCGACGTGATGCTCGGCTCGGTGCCGGACAAGATGCTCGCGCGCTTCTCGCCCGCCGCGCACATGAAAAAGGTGACGGACTTTGCCCATGAAAAGGGTTACCGGATATATGGCGACCCCTTTCCCGGCTACTGGTTCCGCGACCTTGACGGCGTCTATGAGATACCCCTGCGCTGGCGGCTCAACGACGGCCTTGAGTATGCCTCGGGACGCGTCCACGCCGTGCTCTACAACATCCCTGAAAAACGCAGCGCCTCGCAGGAGGTCGAGTTTGGCCGCATCGCCTTTGAAGGACGCCTCTTCCGCGACGACGAAGTCTGGTTCTATTTTTACGACGCCGGCGAACCGTCGCTGAAATATTCCGCCTGGGACGGCGAACACGTTAAGGAGGGAAGGATAACGAAGCTCGATGAGGGCGAACGGCTGCGCTTCACGCGCGCGGAGCTCGGCTCCAGGCCGGAGAAATACTTCCCCACGGAGAACGCGGGGCGCGTCGACTGGAACGTCTATGACTCGGTGGCCGCGGCCCCCGGGGAGGCGGTGACGTTCTTCGGCGTCACGCCGCCGATACAGCCGCCGCTATCCGAGGTGGAGCAAAACGACGACGGCACCTTTACGATAAAAAACCGTATCGCGAAGATACGCTACCGCTTTGAGGAAAAAAGTCTCGGAGAGGTGATAGAAAAGGAGCTGCCGACGGGGCTCGAACGCTGCTATGACCCGCGCGACGAAAAATGGACCTCGCCCTCGATATATGAATTCCGCCACACGATAACGCTGCCGGGAACCGCGAAAAAACGCCTCTACACCGTGACGGTCGAGGCCTTCGACAGCCGCGGAGCCCCGGTGGACGGCACGGAGGCGATGTTTTACCTGTGGGTCAGGTGAGGGACGCACCGTCTGTTGAAACAGCGCGCCCGATGTGCGGAACGGCCAACGCGGATCACGGCGCTGCCGGCCGCCCCGTCTCTTTATCGTCCAAAGCGCCGGAGCCCGGCCGCCATGATCGCTGAAAACGCGGCAAAGAGGGCGGCGAGACAGATGAGCGAATTTGCGCATCCCACCATGCCCATGACCAGGGAAAATAGCGGCGGCCCGAAGCACAGCCCTACGCCGAAAAACAGATAGTACGCTCCCGAGATGGTACCTTTGAGCCTCTCGTCGACCGTCTCGTTCAGGAATATCATAGAGGCCAGGTAAAAGACCCCGAGTCCCGCGCTCGCCAGCGTGAGTGCGGCCAGCAGCCGGATCGAAAAAAGGAACGGAGCCGCCGCGGTCCCGATCGCGGCGAAGAGAAGGCCAAGCGCCATGAAGCGGCTTGGGCCGAACCGGTCGGAGGCCCTTCCCGTCGTGAGCTGGGCGATACTTATCGCGATGTAGAAGAGCGAAAAAAACGCACTGACAAGCGAGTGTCCAAAACATTTCTCGCTCATCAGGAACACGGGCAGCGCCGTTACGAACACTCCGTAGCCGGCCCCGTAGACGGTTATGCCGATGAGCGTGAGCAGCGCCGCGCCATCCCGCGCCATCTCCCGCACTCCTGAGAAATCGACCTTGCCGGGAGACTCCCCGTTGGGGCGGACATCCTCCACAAGCCAGAGCGTCAGCACCGCGCCGGCGAGGCAGGCGAAGGCGTAGAGCAGGAACATATTCTCATAGCGCCACCTGTTTATCAGGAAGACGCTAAGTATCGGCCCGGCCGTAAGTCCGACGTAACATATGGCGTTATAGAGGCCTATGGCGGACCCCTTGTCCGATGAAAATTTCACCGAGAGCAGAGCCGGGGCCAGCGCCCAGACGGGAGCCTCTCCCGCGCCCTGGATCAGACGCCCGAGAAAGATCATTATTGAGCCTGAGGAAAAATAATAGCCAAGTCCCGCGAAAAAGCAGAGCAGGTATCCCAGCGCGATAAACCGCTTGAACCCGAACCTGTCGGCCAGCGCCCCGACCGGGACCTGAAACGCGATATACGACAGAGCGAACATCGAGGCCACGTAGCCGACGCGGCGGCCGTCCCCGTCAAAGTCGATGATACGCTGCGGAAAAAGAGCGACTATCATGCCCACGCCTATCATCATCAAAAACGCCGGAAGATTGAGCCCTATCACAGTTCTGTCTTTTCTCATCCGTTCCAGTCCAGCCCCTTCCAGATGCGCCGTATTTATTACGGCAAAACCAACCACTCAACCTAAGTGGATTATATTAAGAGGGCGCGCTTTTGAATATTGCGCCGGCTGTTAAAGTCAATTGGTGAAATATGAAAAAATGTCGGGTAAAATAATGACCCCGAATAGGGGAAATGTGAACGGCCGTCCGGGGATGGCCGTTACCTCACGGCGGGGCGTATCGGCGCGATAAGGCTGACCGTCGTGCCGGCTCCCGGTTCCGAGATGACGTTGAACTGGCCGCCAATGGCCGACATGCGCTCCCGTATGCTGAAGAGCCCCATGCCGGAGGTGGTGGAGGGGAGGTTGTCCCCGGACTGGTCGAAGCCGACGCCGTCGTCCCTGACGAAAAGCTGGACCTTCTTCGCTCCCCAGCGTGTCATGACGAGTACGTTCCGCGCCTTCGCGTGCTTGGCGACGTTCACGAGTATCTCATGCGCCATCTGATAGAGGAGCACCTTCGTATCCTCCGCGATGCGGATCTCGGTCCCCTCCGAACGGAAGTCGCATTTGACGCCGTTCGTCCCGAACATGTGGCCGCAGCACGCCTCAAGCGTCGCGTCCAGCCCCGCCTCGTAGAGCAGCGGCGGGCTTATTTCAAAGGTGAAGGAGCGAGTGTTCTCGATGAGCTTCTCCATGCGGCTGATGTTGTCGGCCAGCAGCTCCTTCGCGTCGCGACCCTCCGTTTTTTCACGCAGCGACCGCAGTGAGTTCAACATCGTTACCATCTCGAAGCCGACGCCGTCGTGCAGCGTGTTCGCGATGTCGCGGCGCGTGCGCTCCTCCGCGAGGGTAAGCCTCGTCGTGAGCTTTTGCAGCAGTTCCTGTTTTTCGATCAGGCTCAGCCTGCTTTTATGCCACTCGCTCAGATCGCGGACGATGGCCACCACCCTTCCGGCCACGGGAGAAAAGGCCAGGAGGCTGACATAATAGCCTGTGCGCCGGACGCACATCCCTTCGCAGCAATCCGCGGTGCCGGTCTCCGCGACTTTAAGCATACACTTCATCCACGGTTCCTCTGTCTCGTCGCGGCAGACTTCGGTGTACCGCCTGCCAATGATCTCTTCCTGCGCAAAATCGTTGAGTTCCAGATAAGCCCTGTTGACCCTGTCGTAGATAAGGTCGACAGGTTCATCACCGCCTCCCGTTACGTGATAGACCGCCACGGGAGCGTAAATGCTCGTAAAGATCGCGTTGAGTATGGCGTCATTCTTCATCAAGATTCACCAGCCCCGAATACAGCGCGTAACTCGTGAGCTCGCGCAGGTTTTTGCAGTCGAGCTTCCGCATTATATTGCGCCGGTGCGCGTCGACAGTGTTGCGCGTGATGCAGAGTTTTTTTGCGATCTCGTAGGCGTCGAGCCCCCCGGCAACGAGAGCCACGATCTCGCACTCCCTCGGTGAAAGGTCGCCGCGGCGCGCCTCCTGGATCGACGGGATGTTGAGCTTCCGTATATAGTCGCGCACCAGCAGCGTCGTTATCTTTGAGTCCAGGTATATGTCGCCGGCGAGGGCCGTCTTCACGGCATTTATAAGTTCATCGGGTTCGGCCTCCTTGAGCGCGTAACCGTCGGCTCCGGCCTTTATGACCTCCATTATCATGCGCAGATCCTTGTGTACGGAGAGGACGAGTATCCTGACCTCCGGTAGTTCGGCCCTTACCGCCCGCGCCGCGTCTATGCCGTCCATCTCCGGCATGGTTATGTCGAGCACGGCAAGGTCGGGTTTGAGCCGCCTTATGAGCCGCAGGGCCTCGGCTCCGTTGCCCGCGCGGCCGACTATCTCGTACTCGCCGGTCGAAATCAGCAGCCCCGCTATGCCCTCGATGACGAGCCTATGGTCATCCGCTATGACGATGCGTTTCTTCATGCCGCCCCTTCCCCCTTATCCTCGCCTATAGTTTCCCTCTAACCGCATAAAAAGTAAATGCCGCTGTCCTGTGCCGCATGTAATACGGGGTTGACAATCGCGCGAATCATTACTACAATGTTGCCCATATTTGAAGAAGGAGGAGCAGACATGAGATTCAGCGCTGGATATTTTGCCAACAACATGATGATGTGCATGTACACTCAGGGCTCCTCTTGTGATTTGCCGGACGCCTAGAGCGCCGCGCGCGTAAAATCATAAGACCGGGCCCTGCGGCTCGGTCTTTTTTTGTGAAGAGGAACTTTTATAAATTTTAAGATTTTGTGCGAAGGATGGTTTTGCATGATCGAAATCAACAGTCTGGGGAAATACTTCGGCGACCATAAGGTGCTCTCCGATATCTCCCTCAAAGTGGACAAGGGCGACGTCTTCGGCATAGTCGGCCATTCGGGCGCGGGCAAGTCGACGCTTCTGCGCTGTCTCAACGGGCTCGAAAGCTACACGGAGGGCAGCGTGCGCGTGGGCGGCAAAGAGGTAAGGGACCTCGACGAAAAAGAGCTGAAGCTGCTGCGCCGCGACATGGGGATGATCTTCCAGAACTTCAACCTCATGAACAGAAAGGATGTCTTTGAAAACATCCTCTTCCCCCTCAAAGTATGGGGCACCCCTAAAAACGAGGCCGAGTCAAGGGTGAACGAACTGCTCGAACTGGTCGGCCTCACGGGGAAAAGGCACGAGAAGGTGCGCAACCTGAGCGGCGGACAGAAGCAGCGCGTCGGCATCGCGAGGGCGCTGGCGCTGAATCCCGAGATACTGCTCTGCGACGAGGCGACCTCCGCCCTCGACCCGAAGACGACGATCTCGATACTCGAACTGCTGATGGATATCAACAAGAAGCTCAACGTTACGATCGTCGTCGTCACGCACCAGATGGAGGTCGTGAAGATGATCTGCAACAAGGTCATCATCCTCGACGGCGGCGAGATCGTCGCCTCCGGCGAAACGGACAAGCTTTTCCTCGCCCCGGGAGAGGAGCTGCGCAAGCTCATCACCGACGACTACGCCGTCATCCCCTCCGGCACGAACATCCGCCTGATGTTCCCGCGCGAGGTCGCCAACGACAGCATCATCACCAATATGGCGCGCGACCTCAACATAAACTTCTCCATCGTCGGCGGACGCATCGAAAAGTACCGCGAGACGGTGATGGGCTTCCTCATCATCAACGTCGCCGATAAAGACGTGGCGAATATCGAAAAATGGCTTGGTGAAAACAAGATGTACTGGGAGGTAATGAAAAATGGGCAGTGAGCTTGCCGCGGCGCTTTGGGAAACTCTATACATGGTGGCGGTGTCGACCCTTTTCTCGGGGATATTCGGCTCCGGCGTGGCGATCCTGATGATAATAACGGGCCCCAACGGATTGAAGCCGAACAAGGCCGTCTACGGCGTGCTCGACGTGGCGGTGAACCTGCTGCGCTCCTTCCCCTTCATCATCCTGCTGATCGCGATAATCCCGCTGACGCGCCTTATCGCCGGCACCTCGATCGGCAGCACCGCCTCGATCGTACCGCTGACGATCGCGGCGACCCCATTCGTCGCGCGCCTCATGGAGGGCAGCCTGCTCGAGGTCGACCGCGGCGTCGTCGAGGCGGCGAGATCCTTCGGGGCCTCCACCGCACAGATAATCTTCGGCGTGATGATCAAAGAGGCGATGCCCGCGATAGTCCTCAACTGGGCGATAGTCGCGATAAACCTCCTCGGCTACTCCGCGATGGCGGGCGTCGTCGGCGGCGGCGGACTCGGCGACCTGGCGATAAAATACGGCTACAACCGCTTTCAGACGGACGTCATGGTCTACTCCGTCGCGATCCTGATCGTGATCGTTCAGGTGATCCAGTACGCCGGAAATTACATCTACGAGAAGATCAGGTAACGGAGGTGGTGTCGGATAGAATATGAGATGATCCTCAGCACCGCGCGCACCGAAGTCCCTGATAACCGCCAAGACAAAAAATAAAAAGGAGAGTAAAAAATCATGAAAAAAATCGCACTCGCACTGCTAGCAGCACTGATCATCCCCACCGCGGCCCTCGCCGCCGGCAAAGAGATCAAGGTCGGGGTCACCCCATTCCCGCATAAGGACATCATGAACGTCGTCAAACAGCTCGTAGCCAAAGAGGGCTATGACCTCAAGATCGTCGAATTCACCGATTATGTGACGCCGAACACCGCGCTCGCCGAAAAGGCCCTCGACGCGAACTTCTTCCAGCACGTGCCCTACCTTGAGAATACGAACAAAGAGAAGGGCTACGACCTCGCCTGGGTCGCGAAGATCCACATCGAGCCGCTCGGACTCTACTCAAAGAAGATCAAGAAAATAGGCGAGCTCAAGAAGGGCGCGCAGGTAGCCATCCCCAACGACGCGACGAACTGCGCCCGCGCGCTGCGCCTGCTTGAAAAGAGCGGCCTGATCAAGGTCAAGGCCGGAGAGCTCGTTACGGCAAAGGACGTCACCGAGAACCCGAAGAACCTCAAGATCCGCGAGCTTGACGCCGCCCAGCTGCCCCGCACCCTTCAGGATGTCGACGCCGCCGTCATCAACACGAACTTCGCCGTCGAGGCCGGCCTGATCCCCGCGAAAGACGCGATCGTGATCGAGGGCAAAGACTCCCCCTACGCGAACGTCCTCGTCGTGCGCGGCGCGGATAAAGACACCCCCGCGGTGAAGGCGCTTGTAAAGGCCGCCAACTCCAAGGAAGTCAAAGAATACATCAATAAAAACCTCGTGCCGAAGGGGATCGTCGCCGCGTTCTAAGGCCTCCGTCCCGCGCCGCACAAATAAAACAGGACGCGCCCTCCGGGAAAAGACGGGAGGGCGCGTTTCATATCAAGCGAACGGCAGGCGTTCAGGTCAAAGAGTCACCAGGATCGAGCCGCCTACGGCCAGCGCTATCCCCGCCCACTGCGCGGGGCGCAGCCGCTCCTTATAAACCAGCATCGCGAGCACCGAGGCGATTATCGGGTTAGAGGCCCCGATCGGCGTGGCGACGGCAGGGGAGACATATTCCAGAGCGCTTGAATAAAACCAGGCGCCGAAGCCCAGCGAGCACGCCCCCGCCAGCAGCCCGTAGAGAGAATCCCTTTTGAGAAACACCCGCCAACCGTCGAGATCCCGCTTGACCGTCAACAGGCGGAAAAACCAGATCAGAAAGGCGATCGAGAAAAAGGTGACGCCGCGTCCCAGCACGACCGTCGCGGGAGTGAGCCCCTCCACAAGCAGCTCATTATTAAATAGAAGCCCGGCGGCCCAAAAAACGCTGGCGAGGGAAGCATAGACAAGCCCCGAAGCGGAGAGTTTGCCCTCATCCCGGCCGGTGCGGCAGAGCAGCGCGACCCCGGCGACGACAAGAAGCGTGCCGGTCACGATCGCCGGCGTGAGCGGAGAGCCGAAAAAGAGATGCGAGGCGAACGCCACAAGGATCGGATATGAGCTCGCGATCGCGGAGCCGCGCGCGACGCCGAGGCGGTGCAGCGCGAAGAAGAGAAAGACGTCGCCGATAACGTTGTTGCAGAGCACGAGGGCGATAAATACCAGCGCCTCCGAAGCCCCAAGCTGTTCCACGTTCGCGCCCTGTACAAGAGACACCAGGCCGACGGCGCAGACAAGGCCGCCGCAGGAACGCATCAGCGACATCTCAGAAGCGTCCAGCCCTCTTATCCCACGCAATAAAAACGCCGTGCTGCCCCAGCAGAAACAGGTAATGACACTCAAAAAAATCCCATAAAGCACGATATCACCGGCATATCATAAATTTAATTGATGCGCGATCTCACAGGCGATTATATAATATCAGAATAACCGCCGCTGTCATCACCACAAAAGACACGACGGAGCAAAAAGTAAAGAGAGGTACAACATGAAACTGAAAAAAATAACGATGATCGCCGCGGCCGCCGCCATTCTTGTCATGGCTCTCGCGCTGCAGGCCCTCGCGCTGGACTTCAGCGCCGAATTCGTTGAAAAAGACGGAGACTCCGTGCGCAAGGGGAAAATATACATGACGGGGCAAAAGTCCCGCTTCGAAATGGAGGGCATGGACTCAATAGAGGTCACGCGCGCCGACAAGAAGGTAATGTGGATCATCTTCCCCAAAAAGAGAGTCTACGTGGAAGAGGAATTCTGGGGCGTCATTCCCGGGGACGTCAAAGAAACAAACGCCGCGAAAGACACCGGAGACCTCTCGCGCAAAGACCTCGGCTACGAGATGGTGGACAGCTACCGCCTCAAAAAATTCCTCGTGACGGTGAAATACAACAAAGGCGAAACGCAGGACCAGTACTACGAATGGCACCGCAGCGGCTTTCCCATCCCCGTAAAGATGGAGTCGCTGAACGGCTCCGCCTCCTACGAATACCAAAGAATAAAGACGGCCCCGCAGGACCCCAACCTCTTCAACGAACCCAAGGGCTATAAAAAGATCACCATCGACGAACTGGAAAAGCTAGAGGCCGAGTGGGCGAAGGAGAAGAAAAAGTAAGAGACGCGGTAAAGGGCGAAATGGTACGGAGGCGAAGGTGCGGTCCCTTCGCCTCCCTATTTTCAATACTTTGCAGCCTGAGACGTTGAAATAAAATGCAAAAAACGACGGGCCTTATTTCAGTATAGGTTGTTATAATGAAATATAAATGATAAAATGACCTCGTATATTTCAATCTGGCAAACAAAACAGGGAGGGCATCAAGAGTGAAAGCTGAGCGCAGCGGAAGTTGGAAACAAAATCTGCATGGAGAGTTGGCATATAAATCATTTATCCCCGCGCCTCTGCCGCCGCGTCCCGGACTGGCCTTTGACGAAGAGATGGCGGCCCTGCTGCTCAAGGCGCATCAGAGGCTGGCATATCTTGAAGGCAAAAACTCTATGATACCGGATCTTAATCTGTTCGTTTCAATGTATGTCCGCAAAGAGGCGCTGCTCTCTTCCCAGATAGAGGGAACACAGGCAACATTGGAAGATGTGCTTGACCCCTCCGTTGATGAAAATACAAACCGCAGCGTAGCCGACGTCATAAATTACATCAAAGCGACTGAATTTGCGCTGAAACGCATGGAATCCCTGCCGTTGTGCGGCCGCCTTATACGGGAGACGCACGCGGTGCTTATGCGTGGTGTGAGAGGGCAGGAAAAAACTCCCGGGAAATTCAGGATTTCACAGAATTGGATCGGCGGAAGCGGCTGCGCGCTGAAAAACGCAAGATACGTGCCGCCCGCGCCGGAAGATATGGCGACATGCATGTCGGAACTGGAGAAATACATCAACGATGAGGGTGATGAAACAGACGCGCTTATCAAGGCGGCGCTTATCCATTATCAATTTGAGACGATACATCCTTTCCTGGACGGCAACGGCAGAGTCGGGCGTCTGCTGATAACATTGTACCTTTTAAAAACAGCCGTGCTTACCGCTCCCGCTTTATATGTTTCATACTTCCTGAAAAAAAACAGGATCGAATATTATGACAGAATGTCTGAGGTGCGCCGCCGCGGCGATTATGAGCAATGGGTAAAATTCTTCCTCCGGGCGCTCTGTGAATCAGCGGAAGACGCCATATCGACAATAGACCGTCTCTCCGCGCTGCATCTCCGCTGCATAGAGCTGATAGGCAAAGAGCCGCGGAACCAGAACATGCTGGCGATCTTTTCGTATCTTGAGAAAAACCCGATCATAGAGATAAACAAAACATCAAAAGATATGGGGCTGGCATACAACACAGTAGCGAGAAGCGTCTCCTTTTTCATTGAAAAAGGCCTCCTCGAACAAAAAAAGAGGGGCCGGACAAGAATATTTCACTACAGCCAATACCTCGCAATACTGCGCAAAGACACCGAAAATCTGCCCTAGCATCCCGGCTTTCCGGATACATAAACCGGCAGCTCCCGGAGCCCGGGGTTTTGTCCGCAGGCACTAGTACCAAAAGAACCTATGAAACAAGCTCTGTAAATATAGAAATCGCAAAAAAAGGCCTTCTGTGATAAATTAAAATTACT
>OGYB01000093.1_pt1 | contig 78420 bp, 57 predicted proteins | sample 1576421 | NCBI WGS metagenome assembly OGYB01 (sample SAMEA3541577, study PRJEB24748) | human gut metagenome | biome: human gut; feature: human-associated habitat; material: faeces | place: China | collected 2012
GTATGAGTGAGAAAGGAAACAAGGTGAGGACGATCCTTCAGTTTATCATGGAATTGTTGGGGTTCCTGTTAGGAAGAAAGAAGCAAGGGTGATTTAGTGCCGGGGGATGCATATCCCCCGGTTACTCCTGTATGTGAGGTTATTAAATTCGGTGATATACTTTATCAAAAGCCACTCTTCCTCGTTCTCCCCAGATCCCTTTGTTGCCATCCCGCGTTCCGCAGGCAATGACCATATTTATTTCAGCGCCATGAGGCAGTTTCAGGAGCTTTTTGATTAGTTTGCTGTCGAAACCTTCCAACGGACAGGTATCATACCCCTCATTTGCCATCGCGATCATAAAGGTTTGGGCGGCAAGCGCACAGGATTTATGGACAACGACACGCATATCACTTTCGGATACCTGACGCATCATAGGACGGAAAAGGCCGATAGCCCTGGATATTATAAATCTTGCAAACCCCAAGATCCCGTAAAACCGGGCATAGATAAACGGCATTATTTTCCCATAGTACAGTTCCCTGTCTTTGATGCGTTTCTCCTGGCGTTCTTTGGGACTGTATCGTTTAATGTTCTCTTTTTCAAAATCGAGGACGAACTTCGCCCGCTCCTTATACAGATCCTGTCGTGTAACGAAGACAACGACCTCGGACGCTGTGGAAGTAGCCGTTTGATTGAAACAGGCTTTTGATATGCTTGCCAGTAAATCGGGCTGCGTGATATGGTAAAACTCCCACAATTGCATGTTTGAACTGTTGGGTGCCAGAGTTGCCAATTCCAGGCAGTGCTTTACCTTTTCGGGATCTATATGTTTCTCTTTGTCAAATACCCGCACGGAACGGCGGTAATTCAAAACATCTTCTAAATTCATCATATATAAATGTATATAGTTTGATACTCGTATTAAATTAAAACAAAATTTTCAGTCGATTGTCTTTCTACCGGAAGGGCTTTTAACATGATTTACGTCATCCGGCTTCTTTCTTTATGCGTAAGCTGATCGCAGCGCAAACCACATTAGTAACCGCAAAAGCCGTAAAAGAATGAGCCGCCGACGTATATTGAATGCTGCCGAGGAACATGATCCGGTTGCTATGCTGTAACCTTATGTATCCAAGCCTGTATCGCTTTCCTTTTTGCATAGCAGATACCGATAACCGGGATAGCCAGTATGCCTGCAAAGATAGCGATCATCTTTATCCAGGCGATCAGGATATTGTTCTCCCGGAGCAGGTGGGCGTGGTCGTCGGCCGGTGCGAAGCTCAGGTTGGCTACTTTGGCTACCTTTCCCAGCATCTCCATCGGGATGGAACCGTCGGGGATATCCTGGTGGCAGGCCATGCAGGTTCCGGCACGGGCGAGACGGTCGCGTTGGGCAACGGTCAGCGGCATGGAGGTTGGCCAGTGGGTGTCGATGGTCTGTACCTGTTTGCCTTCCGCATTCAGCAGTTGCATAAAGTCACCGTGCAGGTCTTTGATAGCACTGATCTGAGCTTTGGTAAAGCGGCTGACGTTTTCCCGGCCGGCTGTTACGACATCGGCATAGCGGGTGGTTTGCGGTTCGGAGTCGTATACGCCGCCGTCCATACCGTATCCCATAGCCACCTGGCTGCCGTGGCAGTCGGAACAATCGCGCGAAGTCCTGGAGGTGGTATGCGGATTTAAGGGAGCCAGTTCCATTGCGTCATATCCTTCGGGCGTTTTTGCCACACGGTTCCAGACGATCGTTTTCCCATCGGGGCCGATCACTGTACCGACGGTTTGTATAACGCCTACCAACGGCGTTACACGTCCTTCGCCATTTACGCCCAGCGGCGGATTTTCCCAGCGCATATGACTGTAATCGCCATAAGTAGGGGCACCGGGTTGCATTACATAACCGCCGTTCCGGTCGGCGGATGTACCGTCCGGATTTACTTTCTCGGCGGAACCAAGCCAGTCGATCGAGTTTTTGCTGTAATCGATCACGTATTTGTATCCGTAATACTGTGCCGCCCAGGTAGAATGGCAGGCATAACATTCCAGCTTATCCATATGCGATTTAACGGCTACCATTGCAGTCTTCGCTTTTACCGGATCCGACCAGCTCCCGTCTTCGGCCATCTGTTTGAGTACGGGGACTTCAAAGTCGAGCCCGGTTTCGGAATGGACGATAACTTTGTTATCCTTCTTTACCACATTCCCCAGTGCGTTCCCGCGGGCGGACATCAGGTAACCATCCTCTTTCGGATAAACGGTAGCAAACCGGAGGGTGACATCCATCGGCTTGTCCGCCAGACCCCGTGCCTTGTCCATGTCGAGTGTTTTCCCGAATTCGTCGCCGTAACCGATCGGCAACTCCCAGGGATATTTGTCGGGGGTACCGTGGCAGTCGGCACATTCTATTTCGACGGTAGCGAGTGTGGTTGTCCCGATATTCCCGTTTCCATGCATGGAGTTGGTGGTATGGCAGTCCTGGCATAGCAATCCGGTAACGGTTTTGCCGTCCTTGTCTATTTTATGATGCGCATCGTTACGGATATATTTGAAGACGTATCCCCCGTTGGTTTCCTGCGGCAGTCCCTGCTCGTCGAACGGCCCCCGGTTGTCGCTGTGGTCGAGCGCCATCAATCCCTGGTAGGCATGTCCGATCCGCCGTCCGGCCGAGTGGCAGGCGGCACAGGTAGATACCTGGATGCCGGAGAATTGTTTACCGTTCACCGTAATGGCCGATTTTCTGGAACCCTGCATAGCGTGAACCATCAGGTGTCCTTTTTCTGTCTTGCTGATCGACGGGTCTTTTCCTTCGTAATATCCTTCATTGCCGTAGAGGGTATGGCAGGCGGCACAGCCCATGCCACGGAAATGCCCCCTGTCCTGCATACCCTTGTTGCTCAGGTGGCAGGCGTTGCAATTCCTCAGATAAGTGTAGGCAGCCTGTTCGGGCATACTATCCAGTTTGCTCAGGGTTATTTCCGGCACCTGTTTCAGTTCGTCGGGGAACTGTCCCGGATAATTCTTTGCCATTTCCTGCATATAAGCTTTATAGGTATCGGAACCGAAACGAGGTGTCGGGCCGTCCGTGTCTTTGGTGTGATGGTCGGCATAGATGTGGTCGTAGTTCTCTGTGCCGATCCCCCAGCTCCAGAGGATGGCTTTCATTTTGCCGGCATCGGTATTCATATTGGAGAGGTGCACATTGTATGTATGGTCGCCGTGGCACTGGCCGCAGGTATTCTCATTTACCTGTAAGGCGCCGGGGACAGGAGTGAATCCGGACAATTTGCTCCCCGCAGGCTTTCCGGAATGGGCTTTCACCTTATTCACCGTTTCGTTCGGATTACCACCGTGGCAGACTACGCAACCGTTCGGATCGCCTAAGGCTGCGCCTTGCTTCATGATACCTTCCATCATGCCCGATTGGAGCGGACGGGTGGGTTCGATCCCCTGGTGGCAGGTCAGGCAGTATTGGTTCTCCGCCGGGAATGGCTCGTCGGGGGTAGAGGGGGACAGCAAGGCTTTATCCGGTACGCTTCCCCTGGCAGGAGTTGCAGCTACTGCGGTGGAGATATTCCATATATTCAGATAATAGTTGATAATGAAAAGGGCAGTAGCCGCCATAACGCATGTCAGTACTGCATCCGTCAGTTTTTTGCAGAAAGTGTTTCTCCCCATGGTACGCACAGATAAAATGATTAAACAATGTTATTCCGATTATTTAATAATAACAAAACGGGATTCGGAAAGGTTTGTGGTTTTCCGGTATATTTATTCGTGCAGGCTATAATTTGCAGTCTTTGGCAGATTTGGCTCCTTTTCGGTAAACTTTTTGTGGATTGATAAGTTATATAAAAAAGGGTGAAATGCAACAACGGATATTAATTCCCAAACTTAATGATAGACATGAAACAAACGACATTAGTATTATTGGCTTGCCTGTTCCTTTCGTTAACCGCCGCACATGGAGAAACTTCCGGGGCAGATGCTGCGCCCGTAGCTGTCAAAAAGGAGATACCCCGCCTGAAGTTTAATGGGTTCCTGCGTTTTAACTATAACTATTCCGATTGGAAAGAAGGTTCCCGGAAGCGTTGGGGCGACCTGGGCTATGACCTGTTTAAGCTGGGGGTGGAGGGTTCCTATAAAAAGATCCTGCTGGATGTGGATTTCCGCTTTTACGCCAAAGCATCGGGAGGTGCCATGCTTAAATCCGGATGGATCGGTTATCAGTTTAACGAGAAGCAGCAGATACAGGTGGGGCTGACCCGCGTACCTTTCGGCATACAGCCTTACGGGGCACATAATTATTTCTTTCAGATCGCTTATTACTTAGGCCTTGAAGACGATTCGGATATGGGCGTGAAATATATGTACACCGGAGACAAGTGGGATTACTCCCTGGCCTTTTTCAAGAACTCGGAAGAAGAACTGTTCGGCTCCGATACGGAAACGGCAGGCGACCGTTACAGCTATGATGTGGCCGGCCGCAACAAAGAAGTGAACCAGTTCAATGGCCAGGTTTTCTATAAATGGGGGAATGAAGTCAAGCAGAAACTGGGTGCTTCCGCCGAATTCGGAATGCTCTATAACCTCGACACCGAGAAGAATGGCACACATTATGCCTTTGCCCTGCATCACGAACTTTACTGGCAGGGCCTGAGCCTGATGACGCAGATATCCACCTTCGCCATGCATCCGAAGAATGCTCCGGGTGAAGACCGGAATATTGTGACCATGACGGCCTTTAATGCGCCTTATGAAATGGCGGCAAAAGCGAATATCTATTCTGTCAGTGCCGGTTACACGATACCTTTTAAGAAAGGGATCGTCGACAGTATTAAGTTCTATAACGATTTCGGGTGGATGCAGAAACGGGATAAGCAGTTTAACGACAGTTTCCAGAATGTCACCGGCTGTCTGGTCACTGCCGGGCCGGTTCTGGCCTACATCGATTATGCACAAGGATTGCATCAGCCCTGGCTCGGCCCCGACTGGAATGCTTTCGGGGCAGGGACGGGCAGTAACTCCTGGCATGCACGGTTCAATATCAGCCTGGGATATTATTTTTAAGTAGTTGCCGGCAGGCGATCGGTATTACACCTTACGCAATCAGGTAGGCCGTATAGGCGATATAGCAAAGCACCATGACGATTCCTTCGATACGGGTGATCGTCCGTTTCCTGATAAACAGGCCGAACAGGTATAGTAGCACACAGGAACCGATCAGGACGCCGAGGTCGATGTTCGTGATTCCTTGCATGTTCAGCGGGCTGATCGTTGCGCTGCATCCCAGTACGAAGAATATGTTGAAGAGGTTGGAACCGATCACATTCCCTATCGCCATCTCCGGGTTCTTCTTCAGTGCGGCGACTACCGAGGTGGCCAGCTCCGGCAGGGAAGTACCACCGGCTACCAGCGTCAGGCCGATGATCGACTCGCTGACACCCAGGCTGCGTGCGATGCCCGACGCACCGTTCACGAAGAACTGGCCGCCATAGATCAGCCCGACCAGTCCACCCAGAATGAACAGGCTCGATTTCCAGACAGGCATCAGCTTTATCTCTGCTTCGCCTTCGCTGTTCCCATCGCGGGCAATGGCAAACGTGTAACCGAGGAAGATCGCGAAGAAACATAGCAACAGCATACCGTCGCTGCTGCTGATGGTGTTTTGTGCAGCGCCGTTTATCAGCACATCGTTTCCGCAGATGAACAGTACGACTGAAGCGAGGATGCACAACGGTATCTCTTTGCTGAGCGTCCCTTTGTTCATCCCGATTGGGACAATGGCCGCCGTACAGCCTACGATCATAAGGGTATTGAATATATTACTTCCGACAACATTCCCGATAGCCATATCCGCACTACCTTTCAGTGCCGATACAATGCTGACGGTCAGTTCCGGGGCGGATGTACCGAAAGCGACGATCGTTAATCCGATAACAAGGCTGGAGATGTTAAAGCGTTTGGCTACCGAAGCAGCCCCATCGGTCAGTGCATTAGCGCCGACCAGGATGAGGAGTAGTCCGCCGATCAGGGCAACGATATCCATTAGAATGGCAGATCGTCGATCGGGTTAGCCGGGCCGAAATCGGGAGCGGCGGGTGCTGTCGGGGCAGATGCCGGTGCAAAATTATCCGGAGTCATGGCTCCCGGTGCAGATACCGGTGCGCCGGCCATCGGGCGTTCTACCTTCCAGGCACTGATGTTAGTGAACCAACGTCCCTGATATTCGCGGCTGTCTATATCGATCGATACGGTCAAAGTTTCTCCGGGTTGAATAGCTGCCTGTGCGATGCGGTCGGCACCGAAGATCTGGAAGCATACTTTTTTAGGATATTGTGATTGATCGTTCATCTCTAATACGTACTCCTGTTTTTTCCACTCGTTTCCGCTTTTACTTGTGCCGCCCTGTTCAGGTAGTACGGCAATAATCTTTCCCGTAATTTCCATATTTATGTTTTCTTAAATTGTCGGCGAAGATACGTTTTTCTCGCGTAACCTGCTAATTGTTTGACTTAGATTTTGTCTTCCTGGGGTAATTCGGAAGGGTCGAGCGCATCGAAAGCCGCTTTCATGGAAAGCAGTTCTTCCTTGATTTGTTTCAGCTTGTTCACGATCTCTTCCTGCCGGATAGTAGTCTCCCTGTTGTCTTTTAGTTTCTGGCGGGCGCCGGCCAGCGTCATGCCCCGTTCCTTCACCAGATGGAAGATCAGGCGCACGGCGTCGATATCTTCCTGCTTGTAGAAACGGGTACCTTTGGCCGTTTTGCGCGGGCGGATAATATCGAATTCCTTCTCCCAGAAGCGCAAGGTCGATTCATTGACGTCGAACATCTGCGCCACCTCGCTGATGGAGAAATATAACTTCAGGTTTTTATCTTTATTTAATGCCATCGTCTTAAAGAAGCTTAATCCATTACCTGTCCGTGGTTCTCTGCAATCTGGATCATACGGTCGTATTCTTCAGGTGTGAGATCCATATAATAGTATCTGGACGGATTGTCGTGTTTACCCCGGACGATCACTTCATAATGCAGGTGAGGCCCGGTAGATTTACCAGTATTACCCACTTCGCCAATGACTTCGCCGCGTGTCACTTTCTGTCCTACACGCTTCTTGAATTTGCTCATGTGGCCGTATAAAGTCTGGAATCCGTAACCGTGATCGATCATCAGGCAGTTTCCGTATCCCTGTTTCCAGGCGGCAAAGGTCACTACACCATCGCCGGTTGCATAGATCTCCGTTCCAACCTTGGCGGAGAAGTCCATGCCGGAGTGGAAGCGGGGAGTTCGGTAGATCGGGTCGATACGTACCCCGTAGCCGGAGGCCGTACGCCGCAGGTCTTTATTGGAAATAGGCTGGATAGCCGGGATGCAACGGCTCCGTTCTTCCTGGTTCTTACCCAGTTTGATCAGTTCCTCCAATGAGTTGCTTTGTATATAAAGTTGCTTGGCAAGCATATCCATCTTTTGGGTGGTCGAAACGACCAGCTCCGGGTTAGGCAGGTTCAGGAGGTGCTCGTAGCGGTTGGTTCCTCCGAAGCCCGATTTACGTACCGACTCGGGGATAGACTCTGCCTGGAAAATGGCGCGGTACAGGTTCTCGTCCCTTTGCTGGATATCGTCCAACACTTCGAGCGCATTGCTCAGGCGGAGCGAAAGTACTTCATACTGAGTCTGCAACAGCTTGTTTTCCTTCTTCATCAGCGACTCTACCGGCGAATCTATCGTATACATCATAATGAAAAAGGCACCGATCCCTATGGCCACTCCGATACTCAAATGACGGAGTACAATAAAGAAACGATCTTTGGCGGAAGGGTAAACACGCTCGTAATTGAGTGTGTTTGGGTTATATAAGTAATATGTTTTTCTTGTTTTAAACAGTTTCATTGAATATTTTATAGCTTGGATACGTGCAAAAATAATAATTTGCTGTACTTTTGCAAATTGTTTTTCAGAATATTAACGAGAACTATATAGTAGATTATGTTGACAGCAAAAGAAATCCGTGAATCGTTTAAAGAGTTCTTCGCTTCCAAGCAGCACCAGATAGTGCCGTCTGCTCCGATGGTAGTGAAGGGAGACCCTACATTGATGTTTACCAATGCGGGTATGAACCAGTTTAAAGACATTATCCTGGGAAATGTACCTATTAAATATTCACGTGTCGCGGACTCACAGAAATGTCTCCGTGTAAGCGGCAAGCATAACGACCTGGAAGAAGTAGGGCATGATACCTACCACCACACCATGTTCGAAATGTTGGGTAACTGGTCGTTCGGTGATTATTTCAAGAAAGAAGCCATCAATTGGGCATGGGAATACCTGGTGGATGTGCTGAAACTCGATCCGAAACGTTTATACGCTACCGTATTCGAAGGAAGCCCCGCCGAAGGTTTGTCGCGCGACGACGAAGCGGCCGGCTACTGGGAACAGTTCCTGCCGAAAGACCATATCATCAACGGTAACAAACATGATAACTTCTGGGAAATGGGCGATACAGGCCCTTGCGGCCCCTGTTCGGAAATCCATATCGACCTTCGCCCCGACGACGAACGCGCTGCTACAAGCGGTGCCGAAATGGTGAACAAAGACCATCCGCAGGTGATCGAGATCTGGAATCTGGTGTTCATGCAGTTCAACCGGAAGGCTGACGGCTCGCTCGAACCGCTGCCCGCCAAGGTGATCGATACCGGTATGGGTTTCGAACGTCTTTGCATGTCCTTGCAGGGTAAGACTTCCAACTACGATACCGACGTATTCCAGCCGATCATCCAGGTGATCGCTTCTGCTACCGGAACTAAATACGGCGAAAACAAACAGCAGGACATCGCCATGCGTGTGATTGCCGACCATATCCGTACGATCGCATTCTCTATCACAGACGGCCAGCTGCCGTCGAATGCCAAAGCCGGTTATGTGATCCGCCGTATCCTGCGCCGTGCCGTTCGTTACGGCTATACCTTCCTCGGACGCCGCGAAGCATTCATGTACGGCTTGCTTCCCGTGCTGATCGAAACGATGGGGGATGCTTATCCCGAACTGGTTGCCCAGAAGACATTGATCGAAAAGGTGATCAAGGAAGAAGAAGAGTCTTTCCTGCGCACGCTGGAAACTGGTATCCGTTTGCTGGATAAGAAGATTGAAGAAACAAAAGGAGCAGGCAAAACCGTTATCAGCGGGGTGGATGCCTTTACCTTATATGATACATACGGATTCCCGTTGGACTTGACCGAACTGATCCTGCGTGAAAACGGCATGGAAGTGAATATCGAGGAGTTCAACGCTGAAATGCAGAAACAGAAGGAACGTGCCCGCAACGCCGCCGCTATCGAAACAGGCGACTGGGTAGTCCTGAAAGAGGGTGAAGCCAAATTCGTAGGTTACGACCTTTTCGAATGCGAAGCCGAAATCCTGCGTTACCGTAAGATCAAACAGAAGAATAAAGAACTTTTCCAGGTGGTGCTCGACCAAACTCCGTTCTACGCAGAAATGGGTGGACAGGTTGGTGATACCGGATGGTTGATCGCCGACGATGAAAAACTGGATGTGATAGATACAAAACGCGAAAACAACCTGCCGGTTCATTTCGTGGCCCGTTTGCCGAAAGACGTAACGGCTACTTTCACAGCCAAGATCAACGAAAAGAAACGTATCCAGTGCGAATGCAACCACTCGGCTACCCACTTGCTGCACGAAGCGTTGCGCGAAGTATTGGGAACACACGTTGAGCAGAAAGGTTCTTTCGTTTCTCCGGAAGCCCTTCGTTTCGACTTCTCCCACTTCCAGAAAGTGACCGACGAGGAGATCCGCCGGGTAGAAAAGCTGGTAAGCGAAAAGATCCGTGCCAACTTCCCGCTGGAAGAACACCGCAATATGCCGATCGCACAGGCACAGGCCCTGGGTGCTATGGCGCTGTTCGGTGAAAAGTATGGCGATGAAGTACGCGTGGTTAAATACGGTTCTTCCATCGAGCTGTGCGGTGGTACGCATATCCCGGCAACCGGTATGATCGGTTCGCTGCGCGTGGTGGCCGAAAGCTCTATTGCTGCCGGTGTGCGCCGTATCGAAGCGGTGACGGCCGAAAGTGCTGAAGAATATACCTACCATTTGCAGGACTCTTTCCGCGAACTGCGTGCCATGTTCAATAATGTGCCGAACCTGGCTCAGACCATCCGCAAATCTATAGAGGAGAATGCTGAATTGAAAAAGCAGGTAGGCGATTATATCAAGGAAAAAGTGGCGTCGATGAAGAAAGACCTGATCGCTAAGGCGGTGGTACGCCACGGTGTTAAAGTGGTTGTCTTCCGGGGTGAAGCCAATGTGGATGCCATCAAAGACCTGGCATTCCAGATCAAGGGTGAAAGCTGTACGGATGAGAAAGTGTTCTTCGTTGCCGGAATAAAAGACGGTGCCAAATGTGCGCTTATGGTAATGCTGAGCGAACCGTTGGTTGCCGACGGTATGGATGCCAGTAAGTTGGTTAAAGACGCAGCCAAGCTGATCCAGGGCGGCGGCGGTGGTCAGGCTCACTTCGCAACTGCCGGTGGTAAGAATCCGGATGGCTTGATCCAGGCTGTCGACCAGATCCTTGCAGCGGCTGACTTACAGTAAGAAGATATATATAGAAAATATCCGACTCGGGGTGGTTCCTTTCTAAAGGGAATCACCCTTTTTTTCGGTATTCTCTATACTACAGGCTTTACTTTGTTTAGAGACTATTTAGTAACTTATTATTTTCTAAACGTCCTCTATTCACTTAACTTAATAACATAGAGGTAAAAAAATTGGAGTTTTTGCTGTATATTTGCCTGGCTTTCTTTTAGAAAGGAATAATCATGCAAAAAATACAAATCAAGTAGACTTTCATCAAATGAGAAAATGTAATGAACAGCAAGCAGTTTCCCGTACCCTTACTCTTTGTGGCGCAATGGTAGCCTCATTGTTTCTCTGGGGATGTAGCGGAGCAGGTGCAACGGACAAATCATTCGAACGATCGGATTATTATACCCGTGGTATCGGGCAGTATCCCGGTAGTCCGAAGGAGGATTTCTCTCCTTCCCTGGTTCCGGATCAGGCGAATTATCGGAATATAGCTTTGTTGCGTTCCGCTTTCAATTCGTCCAGCCACGATTATAACCTGACGGCGCAGTTGGCTACCGACGGTATCGTGACGGATAAGCAACCGCAGTATCTGAACCTTTCAACTCCTGCCGGAGATGCTCCCCGACGCGAACGCGAATGGATGATCGACGAGGGGCCTTATTCGAGGAATACGATCGAAGGGGAGGATACCTGGTTTCAGTTCACTTTGAATGAGTATAGTAAATCTGTCGGAAAAGTACATCTGATAGGTAATCTGATTTATAACGACCAATTGGCAAAAGGCGGTTTCGAGATCGTTTGCCAGGGTTCGAACGACGGGCAGAACTGGACGGAAATCGGTAAGCTGAGCGGTAGCGGAATGCCGGGCGAAGCGATGCGCCGCCGTGTTCCCGTGACCGACCCGAACAAGCAGACCGAACAGATCTCCATGCCGGTTCGCAAACTGGACGAAACGATCACTTTCAATACGGAAGAGGCTTTCTCCAATTACCGTGTACTGTTGAAAATGACCGGTGCCCACAGCTGGGTATTTACGGATGTCAACTTCTATAATAAAGACGGACTGGTGGAAATGAAACCGTCGCAATTCTTTACGAGTGCCTGGATGAGTGCCACTACGGGTGAAGAATGGCTGTATGTGGATCTGGGAAGCCGGTCTGAATTCGATAAAGTGATCCTTCACTGGATCAACAAAGCCGTAAAAGGTAAGGTGCAGGTGTCTGACGATGCCACACAGTGGACGGATGTTGCCGACCTGCCGGGCGGTGACGGCCTGACGGATGAAATTACGCTGGGTGGCGGTAAGAAAGCCCGCTACGTGCGTATCCTGATGCAGGAGCCGGCTAACGACAGCCGTTATATCCTGAGCGAACTGGAGGTGATGGGTAAAGGGGGGCTGGTTCCTCAATGTGCCGCTGCACCTGCTGCTTCGGATGGTGAGATTTATTTGTCGGGAGGAAACTGGCGGCTTCAGCGGGCTTCGGAAGTGAATGCCACAGGCGAACAGATCTCTACCCCGGACTTCAAGCCGGAAAACTGGATCATGGCTACCGTTCCGGGTACCGTATTGAGCAGTTACAAGAATATCGGCGCTATTGCCGATCCGAATTATGCGGATAACCAGTTGCAGATCTCCGAGTCGTTCTTCAATTCCGATTTCTGGTATCGCGACGAGTTCGAAGTGCCGTCCGGCTTTACCCAGGATCGTGTGTTCCTGAATTTCGACGGTATCAACTGGAAAGCGAATGTATATGTGAACGGTAAGCAGGCAGGTCGTATCGAAGGTGCCTTTATCCGTGGTAAGTTCGATGTGACGGACTTGATCGTGCCGGGTAAGAATGTGGTTGCCGTGGAGATCATCAAGAATCAGCATATCGGTGCCATCAAAGAGAAGAATGTACAGAGCACGGACTTCAACGGGGGTATCCTGGGGGCTGATAACCCGACTTTCCATGCCACGATCGGCTGGGACTGGATCCCGACGATGCGCGGACGTAATATAGGTATCTGGAATGATGTGTTCCTGACGACTACCGGTAAAGTAACGGTGGCCGATCCGCTGGTACAGACCGTGTTGCCGTTGCCCGATACGACTTCGGCTAAACTGACGGCGGAAGTGATCGTGAAGAACCATGACGCGAATGCGGTAAAAGGTACCCTCGAAGGTAAGATCGGTGATATCACTTTCCAGCAGCCGGTGGAACTGGCGGCAGGTGAGGAGAAAGCGGTTGTTTTCGACGCTAAGGACTTCCCGCAGCTGAATGTGCAGAACCCGCGTCTGTGGTGGCCTAAAGGGTATGGCGAACCTAACCTGTATGATGCCAACTTTACTTTCAAGATAGACGATAAGGTGTCGGATGCCAAAGACTTTAAAGTGGGTATCCGTCAGATGACCTTCAATGAAGATAACCAGATCCTGAGCCTGTTCGTTAACGGACGCCGTTTTATCGGTCGTGGCGGTAACTGGGGTTTCAGCGAGTCTAACCTGAATTATCGTGCCCGCGAATATGATATCGCCGTGGCTTATCATGCTGATATGAACTTTACGATCATCCGTAACTGGGTAGGTATGATTGGCGATGAGGAACTCTACGAAGCCTGCGACCGTCATGGTATTATGGTTTGGCAGGACTTCTGGCTGGCTAATCCGTCCGACGGCCCCGATCCTTACTATCCCGAAATGTTTATCGCCAATGCGGAAGATTACGTGAGACGTATCCGCAGCCATGCATCTATCGGTATCTATTGCGGACGTAACGAAGGTTTCCCGCCCGAACAGATCGACAAGGAGCTTCGCCGGATCGTGAAAGACGAGCATTCCGGTATTCATTATATATCCAGCTCGGCGGACGACGTAGTGAGCGGACATGGCCCGTACCGTATGCTTCCGGCAAAGGAATATTTCACGCTGAAGACCGGTAACGATAAGTTCCATAGTGAACGCGGTATGCCGAATGTGCTGACTTACGAAAGTATGCTCCGTACCTTCTCGCCGGAAGGACTCTGGCCGCAGGGCAACCAGTGGGGGATGCACGATTATACCCGCGAAGGGGCTCAGGGGGCTACTTCTTTCAACGAGATCATTGCAAAAGGATATGGCGAGCCGCGCAGTGCCAAAGAGTTCTCCGAACTGGCGCAGTGGGTGAATTATGATGGTCACCGTAGTTTATTCGAATCCCGCAGCCAGAACCGTAAAGGCTTGCTGATGTGGATGAGTCATTCTTGCTGGCCTTCTATGGTATGGCAGACGTACGATTATTATTTCGAGCCGACGGCTGCTTACTTCGCTATCAAGAAGGCGTCCGAACCGCTGCATATCCAGTGGAACCCGGTAACCGACGAGGTGGAAGTGGTGAATTACAGCGGTGGCAACCGTAAGGGCTTGACTGCAAAAGCGCAGGTGATGAATATGGATGCTTCCGTGGCCTGGGAAAAGGAAGTGGCTATCGACAGCAATGAAGATACGACTAACAAGTGCATCAAGCTGGAATTTCCGGAAAACCTGTCGAAGGTTCATTTCATCAAGATGGTATTGACGGAGAACGGTGAGGTTGTTTCTGAAAACTTCTATCACAGAAGCCTGGAAGAAAACAACTATCAGGAGCTGCGTAACCTTCCGAAAGTGGCTCTGAAGTCGGATGTCACGATCAACAAGGAAACAGACGGCAACTGGACTGCAACGGCTGTGATTGAGAACCCAACGTCTACTCCGGCCCTGATGGTTCGCCTCAATGTAGTGGGTGGTACGGACGGATTGCAGTTCCTGCCGATGTTCTACTCCGACAACTACTTCGCCCTTCTCCCCGGCGAAAAGAAAGAGGTTCGTTTCCATTGGAAAGACGAAGATACCAGAGGAAATACACCGAGGGTAGTGGTTTCAGGATATAATGTAGAGTAAAACAAAGTAAACCTGTTGTTATAGCAGGTGAATAACTCATATGAAAAAGGTGAGCGGCTACCATAGCCGTTCACCTTTTTCTGTTATGAAGTACGACTATCTGGGAAAATCCCGTCAGGTAATAAAAAATAAGGGTTTAAATATGCTGAAAACAAATAATCGTTATCTTTACTGCATTAAGATTAATCATATAATATTAAAACTATGAATGAATTACAATTAATCCAAAGCAAGATCTATGAAATAAGAGGTCAAAAGGTGATGCTGGATTTTGATTTAGCTGAAATGTACGGAACTGAAACAAAGTATTTGAAGCGTGCTGTTAAAAATAACATCAAAAGATTTCCTTCTGATTTTATGTTTGAACTAACAAAAGAGGAGTTAGAGAGTTTGAGGTGCAATTTTAGCACCTCAAAAAGAGGTGGAACCCGTTATATGCCCTTTGCATTTACTGAACATGGCGTTGCTCAACTTTCTTCTGTATTGAATAGTGACATAGCAATAGAGATAAATATACAAATAATCCGTGCTTTCATAACGGTTAGACAGTTGATATTGAATCCCCCGGCAGATATGGTTATAGAACTTAAGCAGGAAATAAAAGATTTGAAAGAATATATAGAAGAAACGTTCACAGACTACAATGACATCAACGAGGATACTCGGATACAGCTGGAATTGATTAATAAAACACTGGCTGAGTTGCAGGTGCAAAAGAAGCTGTCAGATAAGCCGCGCAACCCGGTCGGATTTGTGAAATCAAAGTAATAATATCTATTTATTGAAACACGGACAACGCGGAATATGCGGATTAGAAGTTGTATTTTTATCTTTATCCGTGATATTCCGCGATCCATGTTTAGTAACGGTAATTTTTATCTACCGTACAAGTGTTGTGCAGAAGGAACCATGATCACGTTCAATTCCGGATCAGCCATGTCTGGATCGATCGGGAACATCGGTCTCACGATATTTTTATATGGAAGCTTCTTGAAGTCCTGATCCACTCCGCCTCGTGTAAATGCCATCACCCAATCCGCTTGTATATTGTACCATTGGTTTACAAGGTAACCTTGTTTTACCATTACGATATCCATTTCTTTCGGATCGATTCCTGAACCTTCCAGGTTCGGAGTGGGAGACGATGTACCTACTACCACATAAATACTTCCGGTTTTTACGATAGCGATATCCCTTTTGCGTCTCCAGGATTCCGCATTCTTGTCATCTTCCGGGCTGACATAAACCACGGTACCCGACAATTTCACGGGGCCTTCGTAGGAATTATCTACCATAGCACCTACCATGCCTTCTACGTGTCCGCCTACGCCGACCTTACGTGCCTGCTTAACTACCTCTTCTCCGGGGATGGAACAATAAAGAACGCTCTTTCCTTTATCGCTCTGGAATTCCGGACGCTTCAAGAGTCTCGCCAAAGTCCAAGTGACTTCACCTGAGCCTCCTCCGCCAGGGTTATCTCCCATGTCACTGATAAAGAAAGGCTTCTTTTTACTTGCTACTGCCAAATCGATACATTCTTCGAGTGAATATCCCGGAGCTTCCAGTGAGAATTGCTTACGGACATCCCAGAATTTTTGGGCGAGTTTCTTCGCCCCGGCTTTCACCTGTTCTTCATCGTCACCGTAAACCATCACGACACCCTGGTTTCTCGGGTTGTCTCCCCAAACATAACCGATCCATATGCCCGCATCTATCACTCCGGGCATGGCTTCAACCTCGGGAACCAATGCGTACAGTGATTTTGCAGGCTCGACGCGGGTACTCGACCATTCACCGGATACCAAGACAGGAACAGCAACCCATGCCTTGTAGGCCGGACGTCCTTTCCCTGATTCAAGACGTTCCAACAAATTGACGACCCCTCGTCTGTGCGATTCGCGGGAATCATCGTGAGGAGCTTTGCGGTAAGTAGTAATCAGGTCGGAGTTGAGAGCCACCAACCAAGAAGGATTTCCATGAAGATCCATCGTGGTAGTAACCAAGACATCGTTTCCGATCAAACTACGCACCTTCTCCATAAATTCACCTTCAGGATCGGCCACGCCTTCCACGCTACAAGCTCCGTGGTTATAAAACCAGAAAGCATCATATGGCATATTGGCCTTGATCATCTCCAGTGATTTTTCCACAAACGCATCGTACGACTCTTTTGTCACGGGGCCTCTTCCACCGCCGTAGCCGATTTGGGTGGGAAACCAAGTGGCCGCCTGTCCCATAGCGGAGTCAGGACTGATATAGTCCGGCATTCTTACGGGGTGTCCTACGAGCGGTTGCCTATTCGGGACGAACACGCTGTTTTCTATCTGTATACCGGCAATACCGATACGCGGTTTTTTCTTCTGTCCAAAGGCCTCTCCGACGAACGATACGGCCAGAAGACAGATTCCGAGCAATAATAGATTTCTTTTCATACTGTTATGATTTATACAAGTTGTTGTTTCTTTATTAATTCTTTATTAAACCGCCACTTATGTCAATCTCGGTTTGAGGTATAGGCAATACTTCCGCACCGGCGGCGAAAGGAGTCTTAGCTCCAAATTCTGTCTTCTTGGTTCCGTTAAAGACTTTCTCGCCCCATCCTACTCGTACCACATCAAAGAACCGGAAACCTTCCAATCCGAACTCCAGATGACGCTCGTTCATGATGTCTTCAAATAATTTATCTCCTGTATTGTTCTTAGGAGCCAGGTTGACATGACTTCTCACCTCGTTCAGATACTTTTGCGCATTAGCGATATCACCACTGGAATAACAAGCCTCGGCATAGTTCAAATATACCTCTGCGAGGCGAATAAGCCTGAGGTTTGTCGGTTGGTTATTCCCTCTGTTCTCTTCTCTCTCCCCGGGGGCAAGATACAATTTGCGATTATACCAGCCGGTTCGGTCGTCCGTAACGGGTGCCACCTCGCCTTTAGCCGCAGTCTCGATCTCTATAGCCTCTTTCGTGGAGAGGAGTGTCGTATTCTTTCGTATGATATCCCCCTCGGCATCATAAGCGTCAGCCAGGGCCTGGGTAGGCTGTGCGCAACCAAAGCCGATCGTCATATTTCGGGGCATGGACATTAATACGTGACGGTTACCGTTATTTACATTATACGAGCTTTGAGTTGTGGAAGTATACATATTTATTTCCAGGATAGATGCGGAACAGTGTTCCCCTTTCAAGGAGAATTGCCAAGCGTATTCTTCCGGGCTCACCAGGCTATATTCGCTACCGCATTCCTTTTGGAAATTCTCGAATGCCTTTTTTACCTCATCGTACTTTTTCTGATAAAGATAAACACGTGTTTGCATGGCAATGGCTGCACCTTTGGTGATTCTTCCTGCGTAGTTTGCATCGTAGTTCGCGATCTCACTTTTCTTAGGCAAAGCACTAACCGCATCTTTCAAGTCTTGTTCGATAACAGCATATACTTCCTCGACGGTCGAACGTCCGAGCCTTTCATGGGCGAGATCCAGGACTTCCGTATAACAAGGAACACCGCCAAAGGTTTTCACGAGTTCGAAATAGGTATAGGCGCGGATAAACTTGGCCTCACCAATCATTTGTTCCTTATTGTACGTCGAGAAAATGGCATCGTCGGCCGTTTCCATGTCTTGTAAAAATAAATTAGCTTTATTGATACATTGGTAAGAATACCGGTATTTGTTCAAAATTTCGGTATGATCTGCCTGATACTGAAAATTCTCCATCAACGTGAAGGTCTGTGCATCGTTCGAAGAACCGCTATAAGTTGCGTCGTTCGACAATACGTCTCCGAAACATTGCATCGACCAGGTGTAACGGAAGTCTTTCATACCTGAATAGACAGCTGTCAAACGCAAGAATGCTTGCCGTTCTTCTGTTAGCTTTCCTGCCTCCGGGCTACCTAACGGGGCCAAATCCAAATCCGCGCAACTGCTGAATCCTGTTAATATCGCGAGTGCGATTCCTATGATATATTTGTTTTTAAACATAACCTTATAAATTTAAAAAGTAACATTAAAACCACCGGTGAATGATCTGTTCTGAGGATAGATACCGTAATCTATACCTCTGGATAAAGAGCTCGACTGACCTACTTCCGGATCCATACCCGAGTAACCGGATATCGTAAACAGGTTCTGACCGCTTACATAAAAACGCACCTTTTGAAGTTTTATCTTCTGCGTGAGAGAAGCGGGTAGGGTATAACCCAGCTGGGCGTTTCTCAATCGGAAATAAGTGCCGTTTTCCACGTACATGTCTGAGAAACGGTCATTATCGTTTACGTCCGTAGCCGTCAGGCGAGGGATGTCCGTATTTGTATTGGTAGGCGTCCAATAATTCATTAACGCTCTATCCTTGTTCGTTATATCGTTCGGGAAATAGGTGTAATAACGCATCGCGTTAAAGATCTCATTACCGATCGTTCCACCGAACTGCAAATTGAGGTCGAAGCCTTTCCACCCCATACCTACAGTGATACCGTATATGATATCCGGAATAGGGTTACCGATCATGCATCTGTCACTCGAGTTTAACTTGTTGTCGCCGTTCGTGTCCACAAACAATACATCACCCAATTCGGCATTAGGCTGGAAATCAGCCCGCTTAACGGCATCCAGCTGCTCCTGTGTTTGGATAAGCCCGTTTGTCTTATAGCCCCAGAATGCGCCGATAGGCATACCTTCATTCGTGTAGGTGAGGTACATGGTTCCGTTTCGGAATGGCCCGTCGGAAATAGGCGTACCACCGTTCAATTTCGTCATCCGGTTACGGATGGTCGACATATTCATTCCCACGTTGTATTCGAAGCCGCTTTCGGTCTTGTCTCTCCATTCGAGATTCAACTCGACACCGCGGTTGTTTGCCTCACCGATATTGGTGTAGGTATTATTCGCATATCCCATATAGATAGGCATAGGAGCCGCGAGCAACATATCCTTCGTTGTCTTGTAATAATACTCGAAGCTGAAAACCATCCGGCTGTTAAAGAAGCTCGCGTCGAGACCGATGTTAAGGGATTCCGTGGTTTCCCATTTAATATCCGAATTGCCTAATCTTGCCACAGCAATACCCTGATACAAGGTTTCATTCTCCCTTGCTCCGAATAAAGCACCGTATGACGCGTTTAATGACAGCAAACTGCGATCCACATAATCGGTAATATTCTGATTCCCGATCCGTCCCCAGCCCGCACGAAGTTTTAGGGAAGAAACCCAATCGGCGTTCAGACTCTGGAAGAACTTTTCGTTATCCATTCTCCAACCCAAAGCGAACGAGGGGAAGTTACCCCAGCGGTTCTTGGAAGAGAATTTAGAGGAACCGTCTCGACGGAAAGTGGCCGTGACGAGGTATTTGTTATCGTAATCGTAGTGTACGCGGCCCAGATAAGACATCAAACCATATTCCGTAGCGCTATTGCTTGCCGTGGTCTTGTTCTTATCCAGCGTAGCGTCTACATAGTGTAGGTTATCCGACTCACCGATAAGATCTCTTGCGTTTACGCTCAGGCTTTCCCGCTTACCCCATTCGTTGGTATAACCCACGAGAGCGGATATGGAGTGTTTCTTGGCAAACTTCTTCTCATATGAAAGGGTATTCTCAAATGTATAGTAGTATCCTTTGGTCTGCGACTTCGATAAACTACTTTCCAGATTTCTCTGGCTAGAGGATACCTGATAGACAGGCGAGAACGTTTTATTGTCGACTCTTCTGATTTCCGCTCCGAAGCTACTCTTGAACTTCAATCCTTTTATAATCTGCCATTCACCATACATATTGCCGATGAAAGCAAGTCTCTCCCGTTCATTGTCCCGGTACATGATGCTTGCTAACGGGTTATAGTAGTCAATATAAGGAGAGTAACCGTACGAACCGTCCGCATTTCGGGCAGGAGTTACCGGATCGAGGCGGAGTGCGTTACTTACGACACCATAGTCGGCGTCGTACACATTGCTACTGTTGCGCTCGCTGATACTCGCATCGGTAGATCTTGCGATCGACGCGTTGGTACCTACTACCAAATGATCCTTGATCACTGTTTTTTCCGTACTTTGACGGACACTGAACCGTTCATAATTGGATTTCTTGATCGTTCCATCTTGATTGATATAATTCAAGCCCAGATTGAATTTATAGTCATTCTCTTTACCGCCGCTTATGCCGACACTGTAGTTGTGCATAAAGGCTGTATGCGTGATCTCGTCCATCCAGTTGGTGGAGACGTTACGATTGACAAGGCTCAAGTCGATGGGAACACTTCTTACGCCGTTCAACTGTTCCTGATAGTCGTACCATTCCTGACCTGACATCAAATCGATGTTATTCAATATCTTGTTCATTGACCAATACGCGTCGAACGTGACGGTGGTTTTTCCTACGGCACCTTTTTTCGTAGTGATAAGGATTACGCCGTTTGCGCCACGGGAACCGTAAATAGCGGAAGCGGAAGCATCTTTAAGCACTTCCATAGACTGTATGTCTGACGTGTTCAGGTAGTTTATATCCGTCACGGGCATCCCGTCTACGACAAACAATGGTTCTGCATCGTTTACCGTACCGACACCTCTGATACGGATCGTGGCGGCGGAACCCGGAGATCCGGAACTGGAAGTAACGGATACGCCGGTAGCCAGGCCTTGCAATGCAGAAGAAACATTGGCCACAGCTTGGCGAGCGATTTTCTCCTCGCTCACGGATGAGATAGCTCCCGTGATATCGCTTTTTTTCATCGTACCGTAACCGACAACGACCACTTCGTCCAACGTCTGCAGGTCTTCCTTCAGGACGATTCTCAGCGACTGTTGCTGTCCGACGGGTACTTCTCTGGTTATATAACCGATATAGGAGACCACCAGGACAGCCGATTGAGGAATGTTGTTAAGAGCGAAGTCGCCGTTTATACTCGTGATAGAGCCGGTCGTTGTCCCTTTCACCATTACATTGGCACCGATGACCGGTTCGCCGTTTTGATCTACTACCACACCGCTCACATTTTTGTCCTGTTGGCTGATAGCCGGGCTTATGTTTGATGCAGTTTCCTTTTTTAAAGTCAGGATAATATTCTTATCCAATACTTCATATTTTATATCTGTATTCCTGAATAGATCGTCCAATACTTCAAATACATTTTTCTGGCTGGCACGGATAGATACCAGTTTATTTGTATTCACTTGCTTCGTATTGTAGAAGAATTTGAATTCCGACTGGGATTCAATATGGTCCAAAACCGTTTGTATGGTTTGATTCTTAGCCTCGACAGATAATGAGGTTGTCTGACTATACGTATTTGCCGCGTTTACTATAGTAAGGGTGGCGACTAGCAATAATGCAGTTATTTTCATACGTAAGAGTATTTTCGTTTTGATATTACTTCTTTTTCGCATAGATTTACAGTGTTTTTAATGGTAAACAAAAATGTAAGCTTGTTGCCTCAAGCGTCGTTTTTTTTCCACACGAATAGATACGCCAATATTTATTCGTGTGTTTTTTGTTTATGGATCTCTTGCTTTCATGATCGTTTTTGATTTAAAGATTAGACAATAGTTAATATAATTCTATCTGACTTTTGGTGATTTCTCCATCCTGATCGAGCTCGTGATTTATTTTATAACGTATACCGGATGATCGTTTGAAATGCTCCAATACGCGTTCGATCTGCTGGTTGGTGAAAACACCGGTAAAAGAATGCTTATAAAAAGCGGGGTCTTTTATTGTAAACTCCACGTTGAACCGTTTGCTCAGTATCCACAAGATTTCGGATAAGGGAGTCTCTTTTAAAATGATCTGACCGTTTTTCCAGGCAATATCTTTTGGGACATACGCTTCAGATACCTGGGTCTGACTGGTTTTCTTATCGAAATAAATCTGTTCATTCGGTTCTATGACTACGGAACCGGATGTGTCGTCTTCGTTTTGATAGTTGAATTGAATGGAACCGTTGACAAGGGTTGTCGCAATAAAACCGTTGCTGCTATACGCATCCATATTGAATTCAGTACCTAAAACTTTGACGGAAGAATTTCCCGAATGAACGATAAAAGGCTTTTTTGTGTTTTCTGTTACTTTGAAATAGGCTTCACCGTCAAGGGTCACTTCACGGGTCTGCCCGGAAAAAAGGTTGGGATATCTAAGGTAAGAGGAGGAGTTAAGCCATACTTTTGTGCCGTCGGGCAATACGGTTGAACCGATCATCCCGGGTGTCATGCGCGCTTCCAGATAGAAAACAGGAGTCTCTTCCCGGGGCTGTAACAGGAGAATACCGGAAAGGGTGAGCAAAGGCAACAGTAAAATTACCGCAACCCGTTGGACAAAGAGGTACAATTTCCGGAATTGTTTTTCCTTTATCTGCTTATTGACGTTTTCCAGTGCTTTTTGCGGAGCGGAACGTTTGATAAACTGCAGGGAAGTAACGGCAAAAGAGAGTTCATAATAATCTTTGGCAATCTTCCGGTTCTCTTCCGAAGCATTGATCCATTCTTCTACTTCGATATATTCCTGACCGCTTAGTTCGTTATTCATATATCGAAATAAATCCAATTCATTTATATTTTTCTTCTGCTCCATTCTTTCTGTTCTTTCTAATATGACAGTTCAGGAATGAAAGTTCCTAAACAGAATTGGGAAATAAGCCCTTTTTTTTTAATTTTGCTTTATAGATGCAAAATGCGTATCAGAATAAGTCGGCTCATGACCAAACAAATGTATCAGAACACAGAAGATGAAAGACTTTTTGATTCCCTTCAGCGGGGAAACAAAAAGGCCTTTAATACTTTCTTTTTAAGGTATTACCCTGTGTTGTGTGCCTATGCGACACAATTTGTCGGGATGAATGACGCGGAGGAGCTTATACAGGATATGATGGTTGGGATATGGGAACGTAGAAAGGAAATTGTGGTCGATTCTTCCTTGAACGGTTATCTTTTCCGTGCCGTGAAGAATAAATGTATCAATCATATAGAAAAACTTCGCTTGCATGAACAGGTTCACTCATTCATTGCCGGCAACTGGCAATCACAGTTTGAAGATCCTGACTTTTATATTGTGGAAGAGTTGACACAAAAAATAGAAGAGGCGCTGGCAAAACTTCCGGCAACATACCGGGAAGCTTTCGTAATGAACCGGATCGACGGCAAGACCTATAACGAAATAGCGGCAGCATTAGGTATGTCTTCCAAAACAATCGATTACCGTATACAGCAGGCCCTTAAAAGTCTTCGCGTCGAATTAAAGGATTATCTTCCGTTAGTACTGATTTTAATTGGAGATAATATAGTATAGTTATTACTAACCAGAAAAACCGCACCTAAATAAGCCGGTTACGAAGAAATAATGTGCCAATTTAGGAAATATTGAACCAATTAGTGACGCAGCGTCCCTGGAAGGGGCGAATAATATTAACCCTTTGGGTCCGACTGCGACACTATAAACAGACTCATATCTGCCAAGAACTGAAACATTCGAACCTGTCAATAACTGACTCTGTTTTATGACCTGTATTATCATTTTCCTTTTACATGATAAAAATAGCATTCATACCATTCACCCTTCACTTGTAAGGATGTAGTTATATGTAAATCAGTATATAAAGCCTGCGTTTTGAGGTGAAGGGTTGTTGGAAAAGGTGAAGGGTTTGTATAAACACTTCACCTTTATCTCTTTTAGATTACTTATTTTTATTGCTTATGCTATTGATCAGTAAATAAAAGGTCAGGGTTGATTAAGCCGGACATTACCACTCGTTCGCTTAACGATCTAGGTGGGTAACCTTAACAACGGAGCTCGTTAAGCTTAATGATGTAGGTCGCAAAGCTTAACGACGATGATGTCCGGATTTATAAGTAATAACTAAAGAGTTAGTAGGCCGTAGCTTTAGTGGTAATTGATAATAAGGGGAAAGATACTTTTTAAGGTGCCGTATGGATGCTTATATATAGGAAGGTGAAGGGGTCAAAGCAACCCTTCACCTTTTTACGAAACCATTCACCCTGTATATTCGCTATTAAGTGGGTTGTAATCAGTGTATTATCACATGAAAGGTGAAGGGTGAAGGGTATATTGCCTGATTTTACCTGGATATCGTAATCATCAGTCCGATCCCTTTTACCGTTTTAATAGTGACGCTTTCGTCCTGCGCCAGTAGTTTACGGAGTTTGGTAACGAATACGTCCAGGCTACGGGAGGCAAAGTAATCGTCTTCCGTATTCCAGAACTTATCAAGAATGATTTCCCGACGTACAACTTCCTCCGGTTTTCGGAATAATAATTCCAGAATTCCTGTTTCGCGCGGAGTCAGCAACTGGCTACTTCCTGATGTATGTCGTAAAGTAGCTTGGGCGAGATTCAATGTATAACAGCCTACTGTCAGTGCCTGTGAATTATCCCTTTCTGCATTTCCCAGCTTCATGCGGAGAAGTGCCCGGATGTGGGCATCCAGTTCTTCTGGCAGGAAAGGTTTTTTGACGTAATTGTTTACTCCTAATTCATATCCTTTTACGACATCTTTCGGAGAGACACGGGCTGAGGAGAAAATGATAGGTGTTTCCTGATCCGTCATCCGAATACGGCGAACCATTTCATAACCGTCCATGACCGGCATTTCTATATCGGCGACGATCACATCCGGTTTTATTTGCCGGTATGTCTCCAATCCTTCTTTTCCATTGTATGCGATAGTAACTGCATAATCACCTATCATATCTTCCAGCCCCCCCTGAATGATATAACTTAGGTTGGTATCGTCTTCTACTAAAAGTAATCTGATCATATTGTTGTTTCTTCTGTGGATACTGGCAATGAGATTGTAAATTCGCTATATTTTTCTTCTTTGCTTTCGACACTGACATAGCCGCCATGCGAACGGGTGACGTTCATTACATAGTTAAGTCCCAGGCCAAATCCGGTGATACCCTTTGCTGTATTGTTACGGTAGGCAGAGACTCGTTCGAATTTATCGAATATATGATTTTGTGCAGCAAGAGAAATACCGACTCCGTTGTCTCTTACCTTGATTTGTGTGAATTGGTTGAACATACAGGAAATAATTTGTATATCAACCGGGTCTCCGGAGTATTTGATAGAGTTATCTATCAGGTTACTGACGGCCTCTTTCAGATATTCTTCATCAGCGAATATCTTTTCCGCTTCTATATTCAGTTGGAAGGTGACGGTTTTAGTGGTCTTTGCGGCAAACATTTGTGTTAACTCTTCTACCATTGGCCGGATAAATATCCAGGACTTTTCTAATAGAAGTTCACCATGTTCCAGTTTGGAAATGGTCAGAACCTTATTGGTTAACGCCAGTAGGTGTTGTGCCTCTTCTTCTAATATATCGAAGTATTTTTCTTTCTTTTCCGGCTTACTGTCCAGCTTCCCGCTTCGGAGGATGCGTGCTCCCATAAGGATTGAGCTGAGAGGTGTTTTCATGTCGTGGATCATGGCATAGGAAAAATCTTCCCGTATGTGTGCGATCTCGTCCTGTCGTTTGATAATATTGATTTGACGTCGGATACAAATCATAAGAACAGCCAGTGCAATCGTGGTACCGAAGAAAAAATAGAGCAGTTTGCCTATTGACCCGGCCCGGGGATTGTGAATGTATGCCTGTATCCCTTGTGTGTCATTGATCGGATGGACAAAGGTAAGTCGTTTGTCGAACAGGCGCTTGTAATCCTGATAATACCGGATATCGCTGCGCTGTACTGTGGCCGGGTTATCCAGCAATACCGTGTCTATACGGAATATAAGTTTGTCAAGATCCCGTTGGTTGAGCTCTTCTCTGAAGAGAGTTGGGAGAACGGTTGTTTTGTCAGCTTCGTACCGTTCCGTTGCATGGCAGAAAGACTCGTGTATCTGACGCGCCAATTGCTCTTTGGTCAGGGTGTAGCTTCGTCCGATCCATTGTCCTGTCAGGAAGAGAGCAATAATGGCCGCGAAGGCTGTTACTATAATGTAGTATGATTTTGCCATAATCTATTGATTGTACCGGCAAATATAAACATTTCCGTTTTTTCAACATTCTTCAATTGATGTATTAACGTAAAGATAACGTTTGGATAACCTTTTGCTTCTATCCTCTCCCGTATCTTTGCAGTATAGAAATCAACTGAAAATAATACGATATGAAAACAAAAGAAATGAATTTGGAAAAATACACTCATCCGGAAGGGGTAGAGGTAAAAGTGAGTGCTGCCCGGGTAAATGTAACAATGTTAGTAGCTCTGTTCTTTTTTGTCATAGGTGGAGTTGTTTTATTCAACTATATCTGGGGAGATGGCTCGAGTTATGATGCCGGACATAAACTGGGAAACATTGCCAGGCTTCAGGCGCTTTCAATAAAAGGTGCGATTATTATGGCTCTTTGTTGTGTGGTGTATATCTTGCTTCAATATGGTCTACTGTATTGGTTTACCGGAAAAGATTGCCAGGCGCTGCGTTGGAATACGGACTGGAAGTCATGGGGGTTTCTGGTTATAAAACCGTTACCATTGAGATATTACCGTATGACACTGCTGGCTCCATTTGTTCTGATAGGTTTACTGCCTTTTATACATGGTCTTTGTACAGGGAATGATGTATGTTTTTTTATCGGTGTATTTTGTATTATGGCTAGCGGTGCCGATTGCTACTACTATTGGAAGCTTCGTTCTTTTAGTGGCAATGATAAAATAGTGGATGGAAAGGAATCGCTGAGTGCAACTATACTAAAAGATATTTAAATCACATAGATACATTTTTTTATGAAAGAAGGCAAGAGAACTCTCTTGCCTTCTTCTTTGATAATCGAATAACAAATAATACCTTTGTAACCTAAGAAGCAAAATAATAAAATATATGGCTGATCAAAAAGTAGTGATCAGTAAGGATCTGAAAGCAGATTTGCAAGAGTTCCTTGCTGCACTGAATTACGATAAATTGTTTGTTCTCACAGATACGAATACTCAGGAGAAATGTTATCCTTTGATTCAGGATGTTCCGGCTATCAAGGGCGCTCCGGTTATAACCGTAGATGCGGGTGATACGCATAAAGGGCTGGAAGCTTTATCTACTATCTGGATGCGCCTTTCAAACGAAGGGGCTTCCCGCAACTCCTTGCTGGTAAACCTCGGAGGTGGTATGGTGACTGATATGGGTGGCTTTGCCGGTGCGACTTTCAAGCGCGGACTGAAAACGGTAAATATCCCTACTACGCTGATGGCTTCGGTGGATGCTGCCGTCGGAGGGAAAACGGGCATCAACTTCAATGGGCTGAAAAATGAGATCGGTTCTTTCTATCCTCCCGAATGTGTATTTATCGATTGCGAGTTCCTTCGTACGCTGGATCGTGATAACCTGTTGTCTGGTTATGCGGAAATGATTAAACATGCACTGATCAGTTCGATAGATACCTATGCGACTGTTATGTTGTTCGATCTCGACCAGAAGATGGATTATGCCTTCCTGAATAAGATGGTAGCCCAGTCGGTAGCTGTAAAAGAGCGTATCGTAGAGGAAGACCCGAAAGAACATGGTATCCGTAAGGCGCTGAACTTCGGTCATACGATCGGGCATGCTTACGAAAGCCTTTCGTTTAAGAAGAACCGTCCGTTGCTGCATGGTCATGCCGTTGCTGCCGGTATCGTGAGCGAATTGTATCTGTCTCACAAACTTTGCGGTTTTCCGATGGATAAGTTGAGCCAGGTCGTTTATTATATCAAGGAATATTATCCTGCATTTGTGTTCGATTGCAAGGATTACGATACTTTATATGAGCTGATGACACATGATAAGAAGAATGAGGCAGGTATAATCAATTTCACTTTGCTTTCGCAAATCGGTGATGTTCAGATAAATCAGCAGGTTACAAAAGAAAAAATACTGGAGTCTCTGGATTTTTACCGAGAAAGTTTTGGCGTATAACGGAAAAATCTTACCTTTGCAGCCGTAAAAGAAAAACGGGATGTAGCTCAGCCCGGTAGAGTACGCGTCTGGGGGGCGTGTGGTCGCAGGTTCAAATCCTGTCATCCCGACGGTTAATGAGCAGAAAGGAATTAAGTTGTAAACTTAGTTCCTTTTTTTGTTTTTCGATATTTTTCGCGAAATTCTTTACCTCGCCAGAGAGGTATAAACCAACGGGAAAGGGTAGGTTGGATTTTTCCATGAATGGTGATTACATCCCATTCGGGGATTAAGTTGAAACAGGAACGTAACTCCTGTATGAATAATTGTTGTCGTTCGGAAGAGATATCTTCTTTTCCGAAGGTTATATGATGAATAATCAGGCTGTCTATTTTTCCGTCCTTTTGCGGAATCAGGCTGAATAAACATCCTACTTTTATATCTTTAAGCTCCGGGAATAAATCTTTATTAAACTGTTGTATAATGAATTGCAAGGCCTCTTCCTTAGTAATACGAGCCTTTTGCAAAGAGTTTTCATAAAATGCCTGGGAGATGACTTTCCCTTGTTCTATTTTGTATATTCTTTCATGTTCATAATCGCGCAGAAATCCGTCATGTATATATGAAACACATTTTCCGGAGACAACTTTTAATTCGCCACTGAACCAAGAGGCTGTGATGCGGCTCTCTTTTTCTTTATATCTTCCAAAAATACTATCAATCTTTAGAAAGGTTTGTTCTCCTTCATGTCTATCCGGGTAAACTCTTATCTTTTCGAGATATAATGTGTTGTTTTCCAGTTGCCAGTATCCGATATATCTCCGGTAACATCCGGTGCTGAAGTGTTCATCAGATAAGAAGGTTCGTATTTGTTTTTGTACTTCTTCGCTTATCAATGAATCTGCTTCAATAGGGCAAGAAAGCATACTGAGGGTATCATGCCCGATAATAATTATTTCACCAACCTGCCCGGTTGCTTTGACTGAAATGGTAAAGCAACTCCATAGCAGATATATTAGTAGTAGTCTTTTGATCATAGTAGTATATCTTAGTTGCGTAAATATATGAAAAAGGTTCTGGATTTAATAAATCTTTGTAGGGAAAGTGTTTGTTAAGATTTAGTAATGATAGGGCTGGCCGATAGCTATCAGCCAGCCCTATTAATTCCATTATCCTGGTGGCTGGATTTAATTATCCGGAGGATAGTTCTTTACTCGGCAGCGTTTATTTGTTCGATCAGCTGAGAGGCACATTTGAAATGGACGATGGTTCGAGGCGTGAGCATAATGACATCTCCATTCTTGGGATTTCGTGCCGGACGACTTGTCTGTAAGCGAGGTTTGAATGCCCCGAAGCCAGGTATGAATACACGGTCGCCGGCTTTTGTCTGCTCAACGACCATCTCCGTAAATGCATCGAGTATTGTTGTAATATCTTTCTTGTTAACCTCTGTTCTTGCTGCTAGTTCGTTAATTAGTTGACTTCTGTTCATCGCTTTTTCTTTTTTAGTTAGAAATTTGTTTATAGGTTTGTATCCAATTTACCTTTTCTGAATTCAGAGGGAGACATGCCCGTATGTTTCCGGAAGAATCTCGCCAGAGAAGACTGATTGGCAAAATTTGTTTTAAGTACGATCTCCTGTATGTTTAATGAAGAGTCTCTCAATAAAGCTTTGATCTCTAATATAATATACTCTAATATCCAATCTTTGGCCGACTTGCCGCTTACCGCTTTGACAATTGTCGTTAAATACTTGGGAGTTATACATAACATCTTAGCATAAAAGGAAACCTCTCTGTTCTCTTTGTAATGTTGCATGATAAGAGAAAAGAATTTATCTGTCAATTCTTTTTTATGAGAATCCATTGTCGGTATATATGGCAATGAGTCGATTTTGTAACTGTTATAAAGGTCCAAGTAGAGAATTCGTAATATATGAATGACGGATTCTCTTGGATACAGGTTGGAAGGCGATTGGGCCTTTGTGCATACCATGTTATAATAATTACCGAAGTTCATCGATTCGCTATCTGTCAGTTCATAATAGAAATGACTTCGCATGTAGAAGAAGAAATGAGGGGAAAACCTGCAAATTCCACTTAATACATCATTGAATAACGATAGTGAAATGGAAAAAGCACTTATAGTAAAGTCCTTACTTATCTCATTTAAAGAGATAAGCTGACCTGGAAGAAGTATTATCAGCTCGTTTTTTGCCAATAAGTGTTCATATGTATGAACTTTGATCCTGGCATTGCCTTCGGTGCAAAGTATTACCATTCCGTATTCTATGTATGAAGGATACGGGGGAATAGGAATTTCTTTGACATCCTTATAGAATATTAATTCGTTATTTATAAAATTCGCGGTGTCATTATTTCCTACGTATAATCTGTTTTCTTCTAAAGACATCACCCTATAATTATATTCGTGTATAAAATTAAGACATCGTTCTTTATGATATTCAGGGTTGTGGAATTATGGTATGACAATGAAGAAATATGGTACGTTTCTTGACATTTTTTGTTACAGACTATTCACTAGTGAACCATATAAACCTTATTTCGAAGATATTTGTTCATTATTCTCATATTAAAAATTGTTGTTGTATCTTTTGAATGTTACCGTTTTCTTATATATGGTTACTATTCTACTGCGTATTGGATATGCAGAACCTGCTCCTTATTCAAAACGGAAAAGTATAGAAGAAGTATGCTGTTTGGAATAATTTTGACGAAAGTTTGAAATTAAAGGTATGAAATTGTGCAATAATAAGAAGATGTTTGTATATTTAAAGCTGTAAAGAATCAGCAAGCATAACAAACTTGTCTGCTCAGTGGTTATTAATAAAAAAGCAAGTATAACTTTAAAGTCAAACATCATGGGAAAGAATCAATTAATTCACAGTAATGAGTTACACCTCATCGAAAAAGCTGAAATTCATAATGCAGCAAAAAAAATGGTAGAGTCACTAAATCTTGCCGCAGGTTCGACAGGAGGTTTTGATATTTATAAAGTGGTAGAAGTCTATTTTACCGATTTAGAAAAAAGACATCAAATGAATCAGCTTTTAGGAATTCAGGAAGATTGTGCTTATTACGGTGCAAAAGAACAAGAGGCAGAATGTGCGAAAGCAGAAGCTGCCAATGAGTAACTAAGGCTGCAATACAAAAATAGAAAGGAGATACTTGTAGAAAGCATCTCCTTTTTATTTTATCTTTATCTTATTTGAACTACCAGGTCAACTCGGGCAGAAAGCTGGATAATGTTGCTTTTAGCTCCTTGATGTTGATCGGTTTCGTGATGAATCCGTTGCTTCCGGCCTGGCGTGCCGATTCCATATCATTCTCAAAAGCATAGGCCGATTGCATGATAACCGGGATTTCCGCATCGAATTTGCGGATTTCTTTCAGGGCATCTATACCGTTCATTTCAGGCATCTTGATGTCCATAAGTATCAGGTCGGCATGTTGCTCTTTATAAATTTCCAACAGTTCCTTTCCTGTTTTAGCATGCAAAATATTGCAGTGTCTTTTCAGGATTGTTTTCAGTAATAAGAAGTTACTTTCTTCATCTTCTGCGATGAGAATTGTAATGCTTTTGTTTGCTATATTTTCATCCATGATCTTAATATTGGATTAACATCAACAAATTTCAGCATTTAATTTAAGATACGCAAGCTTATAAGGCTTAAATCTTCATGAATATCAACAAATGTAGGGGAAAGTGTCAGAAGGGGGGATATAACGGGATAAGAACATAAAAAAAGGAGCTGCTTTTATAAGCGACTCCTTTTTGTCTTATATCAGTGTAACTGATTATTTTCCAGAAAGTTTTTCTTTCAAAGCAGCCAGTTCTTCAATGTCACCCAGTGTAGTTTTTTCTACCGGACCGGTTACCATTGCAGAAGCTTCTTCGTTTTTGTTGCGTCTTGCAGCCGGCTTTTTGTCACCTGCAGGAGCATCTTTCTTTGCACCCTTCTGTTCGTCTTCGAAAATACGGCTGTGAGAAAGGATGATACGTTTTGCTTCTTTGTTGAATTCGATTACCTTGAACTGAAGTTTTTCGTCAACTACAGCCTGAGAACCGTCTTCTTTTACCAGGTGTTTCGGAGTTGCGAAACCTTCTACACCGTAAGGCAGAGAAACTACAGCACCCTTGTCAAGTACTTCGATGATTGTTCCTTCGTGGATTGAACCTACTGTGAAGATAGTTTCAAATACATCCCAAGGATTTTCTTCCAGCTGTTTGTGCCCTAAGCTCAAACGACGGTTTTCTTTGTCGATTTCCAGAACCTGAACTTCGATTTCCGCACCGATCTGAGTGAATTCACTCGGGTGTTTGATCTTCTTAGTCCAAGAAAGGTCAGAGATGTGGATCAAGCCGTCTACGCCTTCTTCGATTTCTACGAATACACCGAAGTTAGTGAAGTTACGAACTTTTGCTGTGTGGCGTGAACCAACCGGGAAACGAGATTCGATATCTTCCCATGGGTCAGCTTTCAGCTGTTTGATACCCAGAGACATCTTACGTTCGTCACGATCCAAAGTCAGGATTACTGCTTCGATTTCGTCACCAACCTTCATGAAGTCCTGAGCAGAACGCAGGTGCTGAGTCCAGCTCATTTCTGATACGTGGATCAAACCTTCTACGCCCGGAGCGATTTCGATGAATGCACCGTAGTCAGCCATAACAACCACTTTACCTTTTACTTTGTCACCAACTTTCAGGTTAGTATCCAAAGCATCCCAAGGATGCGGAGTCAATTGTTTCAAGCCAAGAGCGATACGTTTCTTTTCGTCGTCGAAATCAAGGATAACAACATTGATCTTCTGATCAAGCTGAACGATTTCTTCCGGATGAGAAACACGGCCCCAAGAAAGATCTGTGATGTGGATCAAACCGTCTACGCCACCCAAGTCGATGAATACACCGTAAGAAGTGATGTTCTTAACAGTTCCTTCCAGAACCTGTCCTTTTTCCAGTTTAGAGATAATGTCTTTTTTCTGTGCTTCAAGCTCTGCTTCGATAAGAGCCTTGTGAGATACAACAACGTTCTTGAATTCCTGGTTGATCTTAACGATCTTGAATTCCATTGTCTTACCTACGAATACGTCATAGTCGCGGATAGGCTTAACGTCGATCTGAGAACCCGGTAAGAATGCTTCGATACCGAATACGTCAACGATCATACCGCCCTTCGTACGACATTTGATGTAACCTTTGATAATTTCGTCTTTTTCAAGAGCTTCGTTAACACGATCCCAAGAGCGTGTAGCGCGAGCTTTCTTGTGAGAAAGGATCAACTGTCCTTTTTTGTCTTCCTGGTTTTCGATGTAAACTTCTACTTCGTCACCAATTTTCAGATCCGGATTGTAACGGAATTCCGCCATTGATACAACACCGTCTGATTTGAAACCGATGTTCACTACAACTTCACGTTTGTTCATTGCAGTAACGGTTCCCATAACGACTTCCTTATCCTTTACAGTGTTCAGGGTTTCGTCATACGTTTTTACAAGGTCGTCCTTGCTTACGTCACCGTAAGATTCTCCCATTTCATAGGAGTCCCAGTTGAAATCTTCAACCGGCTGAATGTTCTTTAAATTTTCCATTCTCTAATTGTTAATACTTAAGTTTGTTTTAATTAGTAAGTTAGACATTATGTTGTCATCTCTCAAAAATCGGGGCAAAGGTAACGCTTTTTTTCTGATAGACAAGCGTTTTGCTTCGGAAAATAACTTTTGTCCTTTTTGCTTTTTTTGAACAAGGTGTATTGATTATTAATGAGTTTCGGTAAAAAGTGCTATCTTTGCGGCTTATCACTGGTATATCATGTATAAAGTTTTTATCCGCCACCCGCTAAAACAGAGCTTCCTCTGTCTCTTTTGTATACTTTGCATATCTATATGTATAAAGAGTACGGCAACAAACCGCACAACACGTTTAGATAGCCTGAAGACCATTCTGTCTGCCAATCCGTCGCCGGATGTTGCCATCGGAACATTAAAAGAATTGTCTGACCTTTACAGGCAGAAACCGGAAGAAGTGGATTATTTGCATCAGTTACTGGATATTGGAAACAGGGTCGACTCGGTGCAGGCTGTATATGCAGCGGCGGCAAATCTTGCCCGTTACTATTATGATGCCAATAAATCCGACAGTGTTGTTTATTGGGCTAAATATATCGATTCCATAGGTAAAAGCAGGGGGGAACTTTCGGATGGCTTGTTTGACGCATACAGTTATGTTTGTCTGGATCATTTATGGATGGAGAATTATGAACTGGCGATGAATGAAGCCGTTCGTCTTTATAATCTGGCATCTAACCGAGATCATACATACGGACAAATACGTTGCGGGGAGAATCTGGGGCATATTTACCAGGCCATACGCCGTGACAGTGATGCCGTTGTAGTCTTTCAGGCAGCCCTGGATAAGCAGGAAGAGGTTGGAGAGAATCTGACCTTCAGTATCCGCCTGGTTTCTTATCAACTGGAGTCGCTTTTGCGTATCAATAAGCTGGATAGTGCAGAAATGCTGCTGGCTAAATATAAGAAATTGCTGGACAGGCAGGAAAAAGTAAATAAGGATACCGGCACTATCTATCCGGTAGAGCGTTACCGCTGGATCATGCATTCTTTCTATGCGGAACTTTATTTGAAAAGGGAGAATTTAGTGAAGTCACGGCAGGCCCTTGATAGTGCGGCAACGTATGTAGGGAAAGAAACTATCAGCAATGATTATGCCGTATTCGCTTATCTTTATATACAAGCCCGTTATAATAAAGAGATCGGAAATTATGCTGCGGCACATAAATATATCGACAAACTGCTGGAAAGCTGGAAGACTCCGGATTGCCTGCAATTGAAAGCTGATATTCTATCGGAAGAAGGCGATACGAAAAATGCGATCCAGGCATATAAAGAGGTCATACTGGAGACTTCAAAAATCAACAATGAAGCCTTTACCCGGCAGATTAATCAGCTTCGTACCCTGTATGATCTGAATGATAAGAAAATGCACGAAAAGGAATTGGAAATCAGTCAGATGAATGTGAATATAAAAGAACATCAACTGATCTTGTCTATGTCGATATCCGTTATTCTGTTGTTGATATTATACATCCTGTATCTGTTTTTCCGCCGCACCCGCCGGTTGAAAGATGCATTACTGAAAGAAAGAGAAGCGTTGCTCGAGTCTGAAAAGAACTTGCGTATCGCTAAAGATAAAGCAGAAGAAGCCAATCAGGCGAAAACGACGTTTATAGCCAATATCAGTCATGAGGTGCGTACTCCGTTGAATGCCATTGTGGGTTTTGCCAGCCTGTTGTCTGATCCTTCCTGTACGGAAGAAGAAAAAAACGAATTCTCTTCTATCATCAGTAATAATACCGAATTATTATTGAACCTGGTGAATGATGTCTTGTGTTTGTCGCAAATGGAAACCGGAAACCTGAGCTTCTCTATCCGTCCGGTTAACCTGGTCGATTGCTGCCTGCATTCGATTGAAACTATTCGCCATCGGGTTGCCGAAGGGGTTTCTCTGACTTTTACGCCGGAAGTTCCTTCTCTGCAATTGAATACTGACCCGCTACGTTTGCAGCAGTTATTGGTAAATCTACTGATCAATGCCGCAAAGTTCACGGAAAAGGGAGAAATAAATCTCTCATTCCGTTTGGATCAAGAGAGAAGCAGGGTCGATATGATCGTGACGGATACCGGTTGCGGAATACCGGCTGATAAAGTAGCCTTGATATTTAATCGTTTTGAAAAAATAGACGAATATAAACAAGGTACCGGTTTGGGACTTCCTATTAGCCAGGCGATTGCCGAATCGTTAGGGGGAACTATCCGGGTGGATTCTACTTATGTGCAGGGAGCCAGATTCATTTTTACCCACCCTTGCTGACGGTTATGATGAGCTGTATGCAAAGGATTTGAAAATCAAAATGACCGAAGAGAAATAAATTGAAATATCCTATCCGGTATAAATATTTATTTGTAAGTTTGCCAAACGCTGTAAGATTATATGCATGAAGACGAAAAGTCTGTTTACAAGGGGTGTAAAAATAGTATATATTGTAGTTCTTCTACTTTACGCTGTATCGGCATCCTCCCAAAACGAGAGAGGGAGAATACGGACAGACAGTTTGCGTAATGTGCTGCAAAAAGCAAAGACGCCTGAAGAAAAACTTACTGTTTTGAAAGAGTTGACTACGATCAACCGACAACAAAAAGTAGACGTTTCTTTAGGCAAGGAGCTTGTGGATATGATGAGGGTGAAAATACAGACCCTGCGTCGTGACGGGGAATTGAAAGAAGCTATTCAGGTATATAAAAATATGCTGGAAACGAATGCGGCTATTAATGATAAAGCTTTCGACCGGCAGATGACCCAGATTCGCGTCCTGAACGATTTGAACGATACCGAGAAACGAGTCCGCGAACTGAACTATCAGAATGAACAGATCGCTTCCCGCCAACGGCAACTAATTCATATTTTGGTGACGATCGGTGTACTGCTGATCCTGTTATCTCTCTTATACCGCTTGTATCTCCGTGCCCGGCGTCTGAAGAATGAATTACTGCAAGAGAAATATTCACTGGTTGAGTCGGAAAAACAATTGCGAGTAATCAAAGAGGAGGCTGTAGAAGCAAACCGTTTGAAAACTGTTTTTATCTCGAATATCAGTCATGAAGTGCGTACGCCGCTTAATGCTATTGTCGGTTTTTCTGAATTGCTGGTCGACAATTCTTTTCAGGAAAAGGAGAAAAAAACTTTTGCCACTACGATCAAACACAGTTCAGGGTTATTGATGAACCTGATAAATGATGTTCTCGACCTGTCCCGGCTTGAGTCTGGTAATTATAGTTTTACGATCAAAGAATGGGATATAGTTGTGCTTTGCCGCGAGGTGGCAGCTTTTATGGAAAATAAAGCCAGGTCGGGTGTAAAGCTGAACAGTGTATTCCCCGTAGACTCTTTTCTTTTAAACACCGACCGGTTCCGTTTGCAGCAGTTGCTGGGACATTTGCTTTCAAATGCACTTAAGTTTACTCCGACAGGAGAGGTGAATCTGAGTTTTGAAATAGACCGGGAGAATAATACTGTCCGCTTTATCGTGTCTGATACCGGTTGTGGCGTTCCGGAAGAAATGGCCGAAAAAATATTTGAACGTTTTGAAAAACTGGATGACTTTAAGCAAGGTACGGGATTAGGGCTTACTATTTGCCGGAATATCGCCGACCGTTTTGGAGGCAGCTTGTATCTGGATACTTCTTCCGGAAAGGAAGCGAGAGGCGCGTGCTTTGTATTCATTCATCCCTGCGGTTTGGAAAATAGCAAAGATTAATCCGATAAAAGTATGAGAGCCTGCAATATATATACGAACAAATGCTTCCTGGTTACATTCATCCTGTATGTAATGTCGCAGTATTCTCTTTCTGCACAACCGGATTCTCTGTTGATCTCTCATAAAATCGACAGCTTGGAGTCTCTCTTGTCCGTATCTTCCGATCCCCATGTCAGGATACCGGTATTGACCAGGCTGGCAGATCTGAATAATCAGACACCTGTCGAGGTTGCATGGCTGGAACGTTGTTATGAAGAAGCTTGCCGGATCGATTCGATTCCTGCTGTTTATTTCGCACTGCTTAATCTGTCCCGTCATTATTATAATGAATACGGGCTACGGGACAGTATATTATATTGGGGAAGAAAGATCGATTCAATCAGCAAAAGCCGGAATGAATACCCCAATGCTTTGTTCGATGCGAAAAGCTATTCCTGTCAGGACTTGCTTTGGAGCGGTGAGTATGAGGCTGCCTTGAATGAAGCATTAAACGAATACCATTTGGCGAGTGAGATCGGACATCCGTATGGTTTGGTTAGGTGTACCGAGAGTTTAGGGTTGATTTATAAACGTTTGCGTCGTGATAGTGTTGCAGTGGTCGTGTTTCAGGAGGGTATCGATATGCTGGATGATATGGATTGCTCTGAAGTAAAGAGAAGGGAGACCCGCATGAGGATGTCAGCATATCAGGCGGAATGTGCAACTAGAGTTTGTCCTTTTGAACAGGCTCTAGGTATATTTAAACGTTATGAAGCTGCTGTCGATTCCATGGCTGTGATGACTATGCGGACGGAAACATTTGCTCATATAAAAAGGGAGTATTGGTTACTTTATTCTTCTTATGCAGATTTATATATCCGTGAGGATATGCTGGCAGAAGCAAGACAAATGCTGGCTAAAGCGAACAAATATGTCGGAAATGTAGTGGTCGAGGGTGATTATGTGGAAAATACTTATCGGGCGACCCTGGCACATTATTACAGAAAAACGGGTAATCTCTCCAAGGCGGCACAACTGATGGAGGAGATATTCAAAACGGAACGTATTCCCATCGACTTGCAGTTTCAGGCGGAAGTATTGGAAGAGCAGGGGAGGTTGTCGGAAGCGCTTGTTTTATATGATGAACTGAATGATATGAGCTTACAGCGCAACAAGAAAACATTCATTCGTCAGGTAAATCTGCTCCGAGCCTTGCACGAACTGAAAAACAAGGAAGAACAAGAACACGAGATGCAGGTAAATAAGGAACGCATGGCTGAGAAACAGCGGCAAATCCTTTTCTTGTCCGTCGTCTTTATTATCTTATTGTGTCTTTTGTATGTGTTGTTACTGTATTATCAGCGTGCCCGCCGGTTAAAGAACGAGTTACTGAAGGAGAAACATTCCCTGTTGGAGTCTGAAAACAACTTGAAATGCGAGAAAGCCAAAGCCGAAGAAGCCAGCCGGATGAAAAGTGCCTTTATAGCCAATATGAGCCATGAGATACGTACGCCGTTGAATGCCATTGTCGGTTTTTCCGATTTACTGGTCGATGGTTCTGGTGACCCGGATGAGGCTGATATGTATGCTTCCGTCATAAAGAACAATACCGAGCAGTTGCTGAATCTTGTTAACGACGTACTCGACCTGTCACGCATGGAAACCGGGGATCTGAATTTTAAGTTTGATGATTATTCGTTGACGGAATGTTGCCAAAGAGCACTCGACAGTGTCCGCCACAGGATACCGGAAGGGGTAGAGCTGACCTTTACTCCGGATATTATCCCTGTTACACTTCATACTGATAAATTGCGTCTGTTGCAGATACTGACCAATCTGCTCACGAACTCGGCCAAGTTCACACAAAAAGGAGAGATCAACCTGTCCTATAAAGTCGATGAAGATGGCAAACAGGTCCATATCTCTGTGACTGATACCGGTTGCGGTATCCCGAAGGAGAAACAGTCTTCTGTCTTTCAGCGTTTTGAAAAGCTGGATGATTATAAACCCGGTGCCGGCCTGGGACTTTCTATCTGCACACTGATTGCAGACCGTTTAAATGGCACTTTTGCTATCGATCCGACCTATGAGAATGGAGCCCGTTTTATCTTTACTCATCCTTGCGGAATGCCTTCCTCAACTTGTAATCGGCAAACAGGAGAAGTAAACTAAGTATCCCGATATAGAAATAGAAACTAAGGGCGGATAGATTTATTTTCGGCCAGCTTATCTGAGGTAATTCTATATAGAAGAAAGACACGGCAGCTATTGCCAGCATCAGCAACGAGGCTGCAATCACGGCAGCCAGTCCGAACCATTCATCCCGCTTTCTTACCTTAACGGCTTCTTTGGCTATCTGCTGCATCACGTTCAGGCGAAAGGACGCAGGCAGTTCTTCTTCCGGCATCTGCCTGAAGAGGTTTTCCAGTATATCCGGGTTCTTCTTGTTACTGTCCATATTTATTGTTCCTCCATTCCTTTAATTAATACAAATAACTTTTTTCGTATACGGTGCAATTTGACCTTGGCATTAGATGCACTCAGCCCCGTTATTACGGTCAGTTCCTCGATTGTCTTTTCCTTGTGGTAAAAGAGCAGGATCAAGGCCCTTTCGTCCGGCGGCAGTTGAGCGAGGGCGATCTCCAGTTTGTCGAGTTGCTCCGATACCGACGTATGTCCCAGTATCTCACTGATTTCTTCTTCAGATACGTTGTTGATCTGCGACTCTTCAATGGCGACAAACTCCTGCTTCTTTTTCCGTAGTTCGGAAATCGCCGTATTGTAAGCGATCCGGTAAATCCAGGTAGAGAAGCTGCAATCGCCTTTGAACGACGGCAAGTTACGAAAAACTTTCATAAATACATCCTGCGCCAGTTCTTCCGCATCCTCCTTATTCCGTACCGTCTTAAGGATTAACGAATGAACCGGACGGCTGTATTTATCGAGCAGGCAGGCGAAACAACCTGTATCTCCGGCCACAATCCTTTCTATGTAATATGCGTCGCTATACAACTCCATCCTACCTTATGGACGCAAGTTCGGTAATTAGGTTACAACTTGCAACAATAATAATATAAAAAATAGATTTCCGGCAACTAATCGGCAGGTGTCGGGATATTTTCTTTCTTTAGTTGTAACCTTTTCTGTGGCGCTGCGTCAAACTAGTAAATGAATTAGTAAAAACATTTAATACTTACTGCTATGATGGATTTTATAATGGTTCCGCTTATTGTCGGGATAGTGTGTGCCGGTATTTACGGCTTGTTCGAATTGTTCGTACGTAAAAAAGAACGATTGGCAATTATTGAGAAGATCGGAGATAAGTTGGATCCTTCCGCTTTCGATGTAAAAATTGGTTTGCCCCGCCTATCGGCTAATTTCTCTTTTAGCTCATTGAAGGCCGGTTGCTTATTGGCCGGTGTCGGATTAGGGTTGTTGGTAGGCTTTATAATCTCTGTATCTACCACTAACTATGATTTGAAAAATTGGGGAGAGCGGGAAATGGTCAGTTCTATTTACGGAGCCTCTGTTCTGTTGTTCGGTGGTATCGGGTTGATTATTGCCTTTCTTGTAGAGATGAAGATTACAAAGGATAAGGATAAATAATGGGTTTATCAGGCAACAAAAAAGGGTGAAGTTCTAAACTTCACCCTTTTTTGTTTTATAAATAAATCTCCCCGAAGAATTCCGGACGATGGAAGTCTGGTGTAGGAACATCGATCGGATTCCAACTTACGTAATGGGGGAACTCTGTGTCGTCGGCACATTTGTAGAAGTTTCCTAAAATCTTTTCCGGCAGATTTTCCGGATCGAGTCCCATCAACTGGAAAGGAATGGCAACGACCAACTCCCAGGAGTATACGCCCATCTTCTCCGTGAATGGTTTGTTTTCCAGTGAAGAATATCTCCGGATGGATGCATATTCGTCTGAGGTCAGCGATCGTTTGATCTCCCGTGATTGCCGGCGGGCGGCATCACACGTCCCGATACAATTGAATTCAAAATTCATGTAGTTGTGGTCTTCCACGGTCTTCATAAAAAACTCCACACAACTATCTGTATAAACGGGAGAACCGTCGACACCATGAAGTGCCTTTAATGAGTTGCCTTTTACAAAATAGCGAATGTATAAAAAAGCATCCGAACGTGCAATGTCGAATGCCACAATCGGTTTGTAAGAGTATTTCTCCCAATTGATTACATCAATATACTCTCTGTGAGCTTTGCTTTCCAGCAAATATCCTGCGGATGATAAATCCAATACATCCAGTGTTACTAAATACGGTACTTTTAGCTTCTTCATGTTAATTATAGATTTGGAGCAACGGCAAATGGAAATATGAGGTGAGGAGAACTGATAAGACTCCTACAATAGCCAAAATAATAATGACTGTCCCTACAATCCGATTTAACAACCATATTCCTCGTACATTAAACCACTTTTTTAATTTAGCAACTATATATGTGATACCGAACCACCAAAGAACGGCACCCAAACCAATACATGCGATCCCTCCTAATAACATCCAGACCGAATGATCCGGCAACACAAATCCAAAGCGTGCGAACAGGCCTATATACAGAAGCACGATCAAAACGTTGCTAAAGGTAAGAAGAAAAGCTGTAATAAAATCCTGTGTGAACGATAACTTTTTTTCACGTTGCTTTTTTAAGTTTTTTACAGGATTGGTTTGGTATATATAGTAACCGAAAAGTCCCAGAACAATGCTGCCCATCAACTGAAGCGGAGCCTGGTTGGCTTCCACGAAATTAACAACGACCCCCATTCCCAGGCAAGTAAGAGCTGCATATATAACATCCGATAAGGCTGCTCCCAGACCGGTAACGAAACCGTGCCAACGTCCTTTGTTCAATGTTCTTTGTATACACAGCATACCAATCGGACCCATCGGGGCTGATACGAGTATGCCTATCACAATTCCTTTACTAATAAGTCCCAGCATTATCCTTTTATTTTCTGCCAAATTGCCACAAAGATAATGTCTATTCCCTGATAAAAAAAGGTAAAAACAAAAAAATGGTCAGGAACTTTTGCTCCCGACCATTGAATTTTAATTGAAATACATTGTCTTAACTTATTGCGGCTTTACCGTATTCTGTCGTACACCTTTCAGTATAGACTGTAGCTGATAGACAATTTCCGGACGTTTTAATGCCAGGTTTTCCTGCTCACCTACTTTTGTCATATCATACAGTTGAGGTGTCTTGGAATAGCCTGTTTCGATTTTCGGGCCCCAGGGAACCATATTCGGTCCGTCGCTGGTTTCGATATATTTCCAGTCTTTTGTACGGACTGATAAGGTGTGGTCGGATGCCTGTTCGATCACCCAGGGACGTTCGCTGTTGTCTGTTCCCAATAAAGTGCCCAGATAATTATAACTGTCGGGAGCTGCTCCTTTCGGAAGAACCGAGCCAGTCAATGCTGCCAGTGAAGCAAACCAGTCGACCTGCGACATCAAAGCATCCGATACTTTGCCTTTTTTTATTTCTTTCGGCCAGCTTACAATTGCAGGAATGCGTGTTCCGGCTTCGAAAGCGCTATACTTGCCGCCACGTAACGGGCCGCCCGGCTTGTGATCGCCCAGCAATTCCTCTGCCTGGTCTGCATAACCGTCATCCACAACAGGACCGTTGTCGCTTGAAAGGATGATCAGCGTATTTTCTCTTAGTCCCAGTCTGTCCAGTTCATCCAGAATTTGTCCGACACTCCAGTCGAATTGCACGATAGCATCACCTCTCAACCCCATCGGGTTTTTACCTCTGAAGCGGTCGTGCGGGAAACGGGGAACATGTACGTCGTTGGTGGCGAAATACATGAAGAAAGGTTTGTCCTTGTTCGCTTTGATGAAATCGAGGGCATGTGTCGTGATAGAGTCTGCCAGGTTCTCGTCTTTCCATAAAGCTTTGCCGCCCCCTTTCATATAACCGATACGTCCGATGCCGTTTACGATAGCCATGTCATGGCCGTGGCTATGTTTCAGGTTATATAACAGTTCCGGATGGTCTTTTCCCAGCGGTTCGCCTTCGAAAGGTTTCTCATAACTGACTTCGATCGGTGCAGACGGGTCGTAATTGGCCACTTTACCGTTTTCGATAAATACACAAGGAACGCGGTCGGCAGTAGCAGCCATGATATAGGAATAGTCGAATCCCAGATCACCTAAAGCGGCGGGCAGCGGGGCATTCCAGTCCTGTTGGGCTGTCTTATCGCCTAGTCCCAGATGCCATTTACCCAGGGCAGCCGTTGTATAGCCTGCGTTCTTGAACATGTCGGCGATGGTATAACGTTCGGGGCGGATGATCATTCCGGCGTTACCGGCAGCGATGTCCGTACCCGGCCTGCGCCATGCATATTCTCCGGTAAGCAGGGAATAGCGGGATGGGGTACTGGTTGCAGCCGTTGCATGTGTATTCGTAAAGCGGATACCACTGTTTGCCAGTTTGTTTACGTTAGGCGTTTGTACGCGGGTAGCTCCGTAGCATTCCAGGTCGCCGTAACCGAGGTCGTCGGCATAGATAAAGATGACATTCGGCTTTTGTGGAGTAGGCTGCCCCTGTTGGGCTTTCAATAGGTTAGGGACAAACAGAGTGCCCAATCCAAGCCCGATCAATAAGTTTGATTTCATGATATTTAATATCTCAGGTGAATAATTATAAATTCAGATTACAAATATCTGTTTTTTATCTGATAAAAACAATTTACCGTTTGATAACGTCGCGGTAGCAGTGCTTTTATTGATAAAATACAAGCCCGGGTATCGAAATGGTATCGGAAGTCGCTTTTAGTATTTCCATTTTTACGAATTTCGTTTTGTGTCCATCAAAAGGAATGAACTGTTCTACCGGATTGTTAACGATGTTTCCGAAACGTCCCTGTATAACGGGGTTTCCCCAGTTTTGTCCGTCATTGCTGAAGTAGAGGGCATACTCCTCAATGTGTCCAGCATGTTCAGTTTTATCAGGGAGATATGAGAAGCCTTTCAGTATATATTCCTGGTTATTGAAATTAAAAAGAAATTTGGCCGGAAGTTTTCGTATGATTCCTTTGAAACAATCGGACTCATTATTGTCTACCAGATATTGCAGAGGCGTATCCTGTACATAGATGCCGGAAGAGCTAATGATCCAATTGTCGTCTGTCAACGCTTTCCGGTCATTTTTTCTTTCCGTTTCTTTCGGAATGGGAGCCAGATAATACATGGATATGTTACTTAAAGAAACAGATACTCTGCTATTCTGGATACGGATGCGGAACTGATCGGTTTCGACCGGTTCTTTCAGCCGGATCATTTTGCGGAAACCGATGGTTGTACTGGTTGCAACTTCCTTCCATTCTCCTTCGATCAAAGCATCTATAGCAAAAGACTCTACTCTTTGCCCGTAATCACGGATGTTCTCCTGTAGTTTGATGACATTGATCGGGGCGGCAGCTTTCAGTTCGATCCTTACTTCGGCTTGTGTCACTCCGTCCGGTGTTTGCCAGGAGGTAAAAGGATCATTGTCGGTCAGGACATTTTTTTCTGAAGAGTTATCCCAACCTGAAACGGGAATGGTTTTAGCTCCCAACGCATAGTCCGTTTGCTTCATGGCTGCAATTATTTTACCGAAGTCGATCAGTCGTTTTGCATCTTTCCCGGGGATGCGGCCTGTTTTATCCGGCGAGAGGTTAGGCAGGAGGTTGGAGTTTTGACCAACGGTAGAGAAATAGCTGTTTACGAGATACTCCAATGATTTGGTCGTTTGGTCGTCGTTCGGATTATAGAACCAACCTTTACGCAGTGGTAAGCCTCCCCGCGAGGGATACCATACCAGTCGTTTTTTATTCATTAATTCATCTATACTCCCCAGGTTTTTGGCCGTCGAAGCGTGCCCTTTGATCTCTCCGCCGAACAATACATTTTCATCATCGATCCCCTGAACGCTCCATTCCGTTTCGCGTCCCTGTCCGGCCTCGTTGCCTACCCAACGTATGTCAGGTGCTGCACCGGATAACAATACATCCGGCTGAAGTTTGCGCGCTCTTTTAAAGATACGTTCCCAGGCAAAATTCATTTCTTTACCGCTGGTTTTGCTGTTTACGCCGGCGCCATCGAACCAGAGAAGATAGACGGGGCCATAATTCGTTAACAATTCTTCCAGCTGATGGATATAATAATCATTGTATGCCTCTGTACCATAAGTCTCTTCATGCATATCCCAGGGGGAGAGGTAGAGACAGAGTTTCAGATCATATTTTTTACAGGCGTCGGCCACTTCTTTTACCATATCTCCTTGTCCGTTGCGCCAGGGAGAATGGGCTACAGTATGGTCGGTGTATTTACTGGGCCATACACAAAAACCGTCATGATGTTTAGTAACCAGGATAACGCCGGTGATCCCTGCATCTTTGAATGTCTTAACCCATTCCTCAGCATCCAGTTGATCCGGATTGAAGATAGAAGGATCTTCTTTTCCAGTTCCCCATTCCGCTCCGGTGAAAGTGTTCATCCCGATATGGATGAAACCTAACATTTCCCGTTGCTGGTAATCCAGTTGGCGGTAGGAGGGACGGACTTCGGTTGCCAGTTTGATGACATCTTCCCGGGATGCATTAGCGGGTACGGAGAAGGATTTTCCTTCCTGGCGATTGTCAGACTGATTGGATGAACAGGCGCTTAGTAATAATATGATGAAAGCTAGTAAATTTCTCATGATCTTACTTTATTAAAATGAGACTGGAGAAAGATATTACTTCCTATAGGTTATCTTTCTCCAGCCCTTCGTTAAAAAAATATTATCTCAGATTCGGATTGATGTTTTGTTCCGATTGCGGTATCGGCCATACATAATCTTGCTGGCGGAAATTCCATTTGTTAACGTACCAACGGCCGTATGGATCCTGATTATTGTCACCGTCAACCTTTTCTCGTCCGGGGAAAGGAGCTCCGTATATTTTGCCTTGCAAAACTTCGTGAGCGATTCCCCAACGGCGCAGGTCCCAGTATCGGATTCCTTCCATCGCCAGTTCAACACGACGTTCATTGCGAAGAATAGTACGCAGTTTCTCCGGATTAGTTTCGGTAATAGGAGGCATCTGTACGGAGGCACGGCCTCGTACGGCATTAATCGTTTGATCCAATAACGAACGTGTAATCGCTTCTCCTCCTTCCAGTTTGGCTTCCAGATAACTTAACAAAACTTCCGGATACCGGATGATTGGGATATTAACCCCATATTTTCGAAGGTCACCATTATAAGACTCATCGAAATATTTGCGCATCATAAAACCTGTCTGGGTGGTTTGTCCACTTTGAGTAGCATCGACGCTACCACCGTCTGGGTGCGAATTGTACACTGTATTTTTAAATGTTGCACCATTATAATAGATGGTATAATCCAGACGTGGATCTCTGTTTTTTCCTAAGTTATCTTTATTGTATAACGGACTGTCGAAACTGAAGTCCGATCCGTCTGTAAACTGATAAGCTTCAAACAAACTGCCTAAAGGGTTGATGATACTCCAACCGCGATCTTTTACAGGATAGGCGTGCTGAGGTAATCCGCAACCAGCCAGGTCTGTCAGGTATTGAGATCCGATAATGATTTCTGGAGATCCTTTTTTTGCAGGATAGAATACTTCGCTATAATTATCTTCTATGCTGTTATCTCCTAGAGAAATGATTTGGTTGTATGCGTCTGCAGCTTCTTTATACTTTTTTTCGGCTAAGCAGGTTCTTCCCAGAAAAGCATAGGCTGCCTGTTTGGAGGCACGTCCGATTTCAGAAGTAGCCAGTTCTTTCCAACGAGGTAATCCTTCTGCTGCTTCATTGAACTCTTGAATAATGAAAGTGGTGATCTCTTCTTTCGTACTTTTTTTGACAGTATTTGCCTCGTTTTTTGTTAATACGGTAGTAACCAAAGGCACATTATGGAAAAACTGTGACAAATAAAAATATTGAACAGCTCTGATGAAACGGGCCTCTGATTTTAGCCTGTTTATTACTTCAGGAGATGCAGGAACCTGATCGACACCTGTCAAAAAGCGGTTGCACCGGGCTATTTTAGAGTAGGCATTCGCCCAATAATCTTTAATGAAATTAGTATTTGCTGTTAAATTACCATTTACCATCTGAAAGAATCCGGAGTTGTTACCTCTGCGGTCATAAGCATTATCACTGGCAAATTCAAGAAACATAATGCCGCTATATGACCAGAAGTCTGAAGGATTGTATTCTTCAGCATTGAACGTTATATTCCCCCTGTAAATTCCGGTTAGTGCGATCAATGCATTTTCTTCGCTTGTCCAGAATTCGTTTTCTGCAAAGTTATCCAGCGGGTTACGGTCGAGACTGCATGACGTACTGAATAGCAATGATACCAGTACACAACATACTATATAATATTTACAATGTTTCATGTTTGTTAGAATTTAAGATTTACACCAAATGTATAAGTCGAGAGGATTGGATAATAAACACCATTCCCATTGATTTCCGGATCCCAACCTTTTCTGTATTTATTCCAGCTGCAAGGATTCTCGGCGGTAATATAAAAACGTAGACGGGATATTCCGGCTTTTTTCATTACTGATGAGGGCAAAGTGTATCCTACCTGGATGTTTTTTAGACGGATGTAGGAAGCATCTAGTATCCAGAAATCAGATGTGAGTGTATTGAATCCTTCTGATCCGGTAACTTCCTGTATTCTCGGATAACTGGGATAGCGTTGAGGATTAGCCGGATCAAAACGTCCTTCATCCTGCCAGGTTTGTACATTCCCTTCTCCACAAAGAGCCCATCCTGCGAAACCGGAAAGCAATCCTTTTACACCGGCTACTCCCTGGAGTTGGAGGGCCAGATCAAATCCTTTATACTCAGCTCCCAGACTTAAACCAAATGTGAATTTAGGAATACGTGACCCCAAATATACCCGGTCGTAGTTAGGATCGACTTTTCCATCGGGAACCCCGTCTGGTCCACTTATATCTTTATAACGGACATCCCCTTTTTGTGCCTGTGGTAGTAACTGTGAAACGTCTGCCCACTCTTTTACTTCTTGATCGCTCAGGTATACACCGTCAGTTAGATAACCGTAGTACATTTCCATCGGATAATCAATGAACAGATCGCTACCATTACCTACCATTCCATTTAATTGCTCAACATTACCAAGCCCCAGACTGATGACTTTATTATTGATAATACTTAAATTACCGTTGACATTATAGGATACATCTCCGATTTTATTCTGGTGTCCTACCTCGAATTCCCATCCGGTATTTCTTAGTTTTCCAGTATTCATAACAGATATTTGTTGTCCGAGTACACTGGATACACTACCGCTGGGCTTATAAAGAATATCGTAAGTATTCCGGTAAAAGTAACTAGCATTGACACTTAACAATCCGTTCCAGAAAATACTTTCGAAACCGGCATCATACGTTTGTGTTTCTTCCCATTTGATTGTCGGGTCTGTTGCTGTAACAACCGCTGCCCCTAGTGCAAAATTATCACCAAAAGGATAATCTCTTCCTAAATTAAATACGGTTTGCCAGGGGTAGTTACCGATGTTTTGGTTTCCTAATTTACCCCAGGATATCTTTAATTTCAAATTAGATATCCATTCCAGTTTTTCATTTTCCTTGAAAAAATTTTCTTCTGAAATTCTCCATCCGGCGGCTACCGATGGGAAGAAACCATATTTCTGATTGGTCGGAAAACGGGAAGAACCGTCGTAGCGCAAGGTTGATTCAAAGAGATAACGTTCTGCATAATTATATCTTATACGACCGAATAAAGATTGAATCGCCCAGTCATATCCTCCTCCACTGGATTGCTGATTATCGGGTGAGCCTGCATTCAGATAAGGTAGGTCGTTACCAGGGAATTTGTCCCGAAAACCAGTTAACGTTCTGTATGACTGGTCTTCCCACGAATAGCCGGCCAAAACTCCGAATGAATGCTGTCCGAATGTCTTATTATATTCAGCAGTCGCTTGAAATGTTTTATAAATAGTTTTCAGCATTTCATGTTTTAATGAAGAAGTCCCGACATTCTTTCCTTCCAGTACCCAGGAGGCCTGATAGGTTCGTTGTTCCTGATTTTGATAGTTGAAACCTCCGATTGCGGACAATTTAAGATCTTTTATCGGACTATAATCCATACGGAGATTAGCATTGACTTTAAAATCTGGTGCTTCAAAGAATGAATTGGTATAAAGTGGAGTCGCTGGTGTCCCATTCGACTTATTCCCTAGTCCCAGTTCTCCATTAGAAAGCCGGGTTGCCCATAATCCGGGTGTACGTATAGCTGATCCTACCATATCCAGCATACTAGATCCTCCATCTGCAAGAGGTTCTTTTCTTGTGGCATAAACTCCTGATAAACGGGTTGTGATTGTCAGATTAGGCAGAATGTCTGTAACAAGATTCAAACGTGTATTAAAGCGTTCAAAATTATTCTTTTTGATAATTCCGTCTTCATGGAGATATCCCAGGGACAGCAAATAGCGATTACTGGATGTTCCTCCGTTCAATGTTAAATCATGTCCGGTCTGTATCCCTTTCCTACTAAATACTTCATCTAAATATCTGTGATTACCAAACTTGTCGGGATCGCTACCATCTTTCCTGTTCTCCACTTTGAGTATAGAATTCTGTCCCTTTCGCTTCATTCAACAGCTCGGCATATCGCCAGGTGTCGACAAACTCAGGAAGTTCGGTCGGCTGATTAAATCCGACATATCCGTTATAGCTGACAGTCATTTTACCTTCTTTCCCTGTTTTCGTAGTTACGAGAATGACACCATTTGCAGCGCGTGCTCCGTAAATGGCTGCGGTGGATGCATCTTTTAATACCGAAATACTTTCTACATCTTCGGCATTAATATCATTTAGGGAACCAGGTATTCCGTCGATCAAAACTAGGGCATCGGCTTTACTGGAATCATCTCCGCCAAAGGAGGCAACTCCACGAATGCGGATTTCGGCTCCGTTATTGCCAGGGCGCCCAGAGCGTTGAATAACAGTAACTCCAGCCATTTGTCCGGCTAAGGCATTTGACAGCATGGAAGTCGGCCGGTTAGTTATTTTATCCCCTCCGATCTGAGCAATGGAACCGATTACATTAACTTTCTTTTCCGTACCATATCCCACAATTACAACTTCTTCCAAGGCTTGAGAGTCTTCCAATAATTGTATATTATAGTTTGTAGTATTACCGTCGACAGTAAGCTCCTTACTCAGATACCCGATATATGATATTTGTAATTTGCTACCTTGTGGAGCTTCCAGCGAAAAGCGTCCATCCAGGTCTGATATTACTCCGGTGGTTGTTCCTTTAATAACAACGTTGGCTCCGATGATCGGATATCCTGTGGCATCCAGAATAACGCCGGCTATTTTTTGCGGGTTATTACTCGATTGGGGGGTCTCTGTCTGCTGGCTCTTTGCAGAAACAATAATAATGTGTTTTCCTTCTATATGATAAGAAAAACCGGTGTCTCTCAAAATGTCAGCCATAACTGATGATAAGTTCTTATCCTTAAAATCCTGTTTGATCTTTCGGGCTACATCCAATTTGGTTTGATTGTATGCAATGCTTAAACCGGTTTGTTTCTCTATATCTTCAAAGATATTCAGAAGTGTATTATTATTTCCTGAAATTGTTATCCGTTGATTCTGTCCCCAGCAAATAACACTTGTAGAAAAGGCTAACAATGCTAATATTAATATTTTGCGAAAATTTAGGAGTATTTTCTTACTCTTTTGATAGTTTAATTTCATACTTTTGTGAATTAATCAATGATTACTAAATTTAAGATTCTTACGATTTTAAAATGCGGGTTGTTGATTTCGGGGGTCCGGAAAAGGTGTCGCAATTTTCTCCGGTCCCTTTTTTTCATTTGAGTCCTTTCTTTTTAAGTGATTGAATAGTTATTATATTGTCTTCTATATCATACTTTAATCCTCCGACAGTCAAGGTTAATATGTTCATTATATTATCGATACTTTCCTGTTGTGAGAATTTGATCGTATATAGATCAGAGGTAAATAGATGTGCGTTTATTACAAACTGCACAGCATATTCCCGTTGTAAAGTAGCCAGTATTTCTTTCAACGGTTGGTTCATAAAGTTCAGTTCTCCCTTAGTCCAACCGGAATAATTGGCTGCGTTGATCATTCTTTTCTCAAATGCCCCGGTTCGATAGTTATATTCCAACTGTTCGTTGGGGGATAAGATAAAGGAATTTTCATCCTCCGTTGTTTTATCTACTTTCACTGCTCCGTTTTCAAGCGTTGTAATGATCTTATCGCTTTCGATATAAGCCTGTACATTGAATTTCGTTCCGAGTGCCTGCACCTTTATGTAGTTTGTTTTTACTATAAAGGGATGTTCTTTGTCTTTTTGGACAGTAAAGTTTGCCTCTCCCGATAAATAGATAGAGCGTGTGTTTCCCTTAAATTTCTTAGGATATATAAGGATACTACCTGAATTTACATTTGCTTTGGAACCATCCGGTAATATCAATTCCTTCTTTTCTCCATCCGGAACGAAGCATTGTACCAACTCCGTTTCGGTAGTGTATTTCTGTATGTATAAATAAGAACCGACAATCGATAACAAAGGTATGACCAGGATGGCCGCTGCCCGTGCTATCGTTCTGGTTATCCTGTGCAGGCGCTTTTCCTGCCGGGCGTTTTTGATTTTCCTCCGCGTTTCCTTAAATGATTGGTAGGTGCTCTGGTCTGCCGCCAACGGGTATTCGTTCCAAAGAGAAAAAAGAACCTCCTCTTTTTCTTTTTGTTTGGAAGGGGTGATCAGCCATTTCCATATATTGTTCCGGAGTTCGGGATCAAATGTATGGTTGACCAGATTATGTAGTATTTTATATGCTTTTGACATGTGTGTATATTTCCTGTTTTGTATATAAGATACGTGAGGCGGGAAGTACACACAGCCGAAAATGAATTTTTTTCAAAAATAATTTAAATCGTCCTGTGTTCGTCGGGGATCAGAGGAAAGCAAGGATGAAGAATCCTATGATTTTGCGGATATCGGCTAGTGCTAGTGTCAGATGATTTTCAACAGTCCGTTTGCTAATGGACAGGCGTGTTGCGATTTCGTCGTTGGATAGTCCGTCCACACGGCTCATCCGGTAGATTTGTTTTCGTTGAGGCGGCATCTTTTCAACAGCGACAGAAATAAGGAATTCCAGTTCTTTGGCGTATAGTTCTTCCTCTATGCTGTCATTTTCGCCGGAAACAAATGCGGCATGTTCTGTTTGTTGCTGGTAATCTTTGAATAATAGAGACCGTTCGATATGGCGGAAGACCGTATTCTTCGCTATACGGAATAAGTATGCATTCAGGTTCTCGATATTCGTGAGCCGTTCCCTGTTCTGCCACATGGATACGAATATATCCTGGGAAATATCTTCAGCCTCTTCCTCGTTTTGCAGGATTCCGCTGATGAATCCTTTAATCCGTGGAAAGTAGTGTAGGAACAATGACTCGAATGCCTGTTCATCGCCCCTGCTGACTGCCTCTATGTATCCCTTTTCGGTGGTGAAATCCATTAATAGATAGATTTATTATCTCCTTATTCAGTTGCAAAGATAAAGATCGTTTATTATTAAAAGGAAAAAAAATTATAAAACTACTATCTTATCTCTGGCAAGTTGGCGTCCAGCCGTTTTCATGTAGCGCATGGAAACCTTATTTAAAAGACTAAATCGCGGTAGTATTATTAAAATAATAGTATATTTGCAACGCTATACATAACTCAAGGGAAGGAACCTTCCGACTTTGAAGCAGCAGGCATATCTTATGTCTGCTGCCATCATATACGGTTTCGTACCCCCGTGTGGTGCATTAATGTGCCCACTGCCCTTGAGGTGTATAGCAACGGGAAAGGCGAAACCGTTCTTTTTTCGCCTGCTTTAATCTCTAATATATTAATATTATGGAAGCAGAAAACAATTCCCCCGTTGCTGACACCTCTGGTTTTGAACACATCGTTCAGCAGTTCCAACAAGACATTTCAAAAGATGCTTATTTTGAAGAAGAGTCTATGCGTATCAAGCAGGCCTTTTCCAATACGAAGCAAGGAGAGGATCAACTTCTCTATCTCCGGCATCAGTTGCAATGTGTGAAAACTTTCCTGACAAGGCTCGAACTTCCTTGGGATAAATATATCCCGCTTCTGTTTCGTGGTTTTGCCTGCTACCTGCAATGTGAAGAAAGAAAAAGCGTTCGGAGTAAGAATTATCGGCTTAGTGCCGAACTTATGGAATGCGTTGCTTTTTTATCTCAATCCGGCCGTCTGATTAATAGCATGGCTAACTATTATGATAAGCAAATCAAAGAGGTGGAAAAGAAGATTGCGGAGAAAAATATATCTTGATGTATATATCTTTTTCAGCCTTACTAACCTATTGTCGATGGCTGTCGGTAATGTAAACTGGTAATTATCGGCAATAGATTAGTCGCTTATCGTATATTTATGATGCGATTGTTTTGCAATTGGATAATAAAATGTAGTTTTGTTAAAACAATATACATTATGAATAAAGATTTTAATTACGATTTGCTGCCGTATAAGTTCGCTCACTGTGCGAACAACCAATGCAAACGAGCAGATGAGTGCCTTCGTAGTAAGGCCATGCAACATATACCGGCAGAGCGCAAGACTATAACCCTTGTCAGTCCGGCGTATGCGAATCCGGGCAATGGGGATTGCACTTTCTTTAAAGCTGACCAGTTGCAGCAGTTTGCCCTGGGAATGACAGACTTACTGGCTCATATACCACATAACGATGCGATAGTGATCAAACAACAGATGTTAACCTATTTCGGACGAACGCATTTTTATCGCCTTTGGCGTAAAGAACGTCTTTTTACTCCCGAACAACAAGAGTATGTCCGTCAGTTGTTTCTTCAGCGGGGTATTCAGGAAGCTCCCCTGTTCGATGAATATGTAGAGCAGTACGAGTGGTAAAAAGTATATTACTTCAAAAGTGTTTCATCCTAGTGAAACAACTGTTTCATATAGGAGAAACAAGTGTTTCACTAGGATGAAACAAATTGTAGACAGGAGCCTTGTCTGTCTTTTCTGCCTGTTTTAAAAAAAACTTGCAAGAGCGGTTTTAAATCTAAAATGTAAGGATGTACATTCTTATCTGCCACATATTTATTATCTTTGCAGTCTGTTATTGGAATATCTTAATAAATCGACGATATGATTCTATTCTTTCAATCTCCAACAAAGACGGTGCTGGCTGTTGAGGCCGCACACGCTTTCTCTCCTGAAGATGTTCAAAAGCTCGTTTGGTTGTTTAGTGAAGCAACTCCCGTTCAATCGGAAACATTGGATGGCTGGTATGTTGGCCCACGCCGGGAAATGATCACCCCGTGGAGTACTAATGCCGTGGAAATCACCCAGAACATGGGATTGAGCGGTATCTCACGTATCGAAGAATACTTCCCTGTTTCTTCCGGTGAGGCAGACCATGACCCGATGCTGCAACGCATCTACAACGGCCTGAACCAGGATATCTTCACGATCAGTAAACAACCGGATCCGATTGTTTATATCGAAGATATCGCAGCTTACAACAAAAAAGAAGGACTGGCTTTGAGCGACGAAGAAGTTTCTTACCTCAACGAAGTAAGCCAGAAACTGGAACGTAAGCTGACCGACAGCGAAGTATATGGTTTCGCACAGGTGAACTCGGAACACTGCCGTCATAAGATTTTCGGCGGTACATTCGTCATCGACGGAGAAGAGAAAGAAAGTTCTCTTTTTAACCTGATCAAGAAAACTTCGGCAGTAAACCCGAACAAGCTGGTTTCTGCTTATAAAGATAATGTGGCTTTCAACGAAGGCCCGGTAGTAGAACAGTTCGCTCCGCTGACAGGCGACAAACCTGATTTCTATGCAGTGAAAGAGATCAAGACGGTTATCTCACTGAAAGCGGAAACACATAACTTCCCGACTACCGTGGAACCGTTCAACGGGGCTGCTACCGGAACAGGTGGTGAGATCCGTGACCGTCTGGGTGGTGGTAAGGCTTCTTTGCCTATCGCCGGAACTGCCGTTTACATGACTTCTTATCCGCGTACCGAAGGTGCCCGCGAATGGGAAAAGATCATGGATCCGCGTCCCTGGTTATACCAGACTCCGGAACAGATCCTGATCAAGGCTTCAAACGGTGCTTCTACGTTCGGTAACCATTTCGGACAGCCGCTGATCTGTGGTTCCGTTCTGACTTTCGAACACGAAGAAAACAATAAGAAATACGCATACGATAAAGTAATCATGCTTGCCGGTGGTGTCGGTTTCGCTAATATGCGCGACGCACTGAAGGGGAATCCCGAACCGGGCGAAAAGGTGGTTGTGATCGGTGGTGACAACTACCGTATCGGTATGGGTGGTGGTGCCGTATCGTCTGTAAATACAGGACAGTACACCAGCGGTATCGAGCTGAACGCCGTACAGCGTGCCAACCCCGAAATGCAGAAACGTGCAGCCAACGTGATCCGTGCGATCGCCGAGTCTGACGAGAACCCGATCGTTTCTATCCACGACCATGGAGCAGGCGGTCATCTGAACTGTTTGTCTGAGTTGGTGGAAGCAACCGGCGGACATATCGACATGAGCAAACTGCCTGTCGGCGACTCTACGCTTTCCGCTAAGGAAATTGTAGGTAACGAAAGCCAGGAACGTATGGGCTTGCTGATGAAGGAAGAAGACGTGGCACGCGTAAAACGTATTGCAGAACGCGAACGTGCTCCGATGTATGTGGTCGGAGAAACAACAAACGACATGAAGTTTGTATTCGAACAGGCCGACGGTGTGAAGCCTATCGACATCAAGCTCGAATATATGTTCGGTAAACCGCCGAGAACGATCATGACAGACCATACGGTCAATGAAACGTATGCTCCGGTAGTTTACAAGGAATCGGAATTGCACCACTATCTGGAAAACGTACTGCAACTGGAAGCTGTTGCTTGTAAAGACTGGTTGACCAATAAGGTAGACCGTTCCGTAACAGGTAAGATCGCCCGTCAGCAGTGCCAGGGTGAATTGCAGTTGCCACTCAGCGACCTGGGTGCGGTAGCGTTGGATTACCGTGGAAAAGCCGGTATCGCTACTTCTATCGGTCATGCTCCTCAGGTGGCTATGATCGATCCGGCTGCCGGTTCTGTAATGGCTATTGCCGAGTCGCTGACGAATATCGTATTTGCTCCACTGGCTGACAAGCTGGAAGGCGTATCGCTGAGTGCCAACTGGATGTGGCCGTGCCGCAACGAAGGGGAAGATGCCCGTTTGTACACGGCTGTCGAAGCTGCTTCCGATTTTGCCTGCTCACTGGGGATCAATATCCCGACAGGTAAAGACTCTTTGTCGATGACTCAGAAGTATGGCGACGAGAAGGTGATCGCTCCGGGTACGGTTATTATTTCAGCCGGTGCCGAGGTAAGCGATATCCGCAAAATTGTTTCTCCTGTTTTGGTGAACGACAAGAACTCATACATATATTATATAGACTTCTCGTTCGATACGATGAAGCTGGGCGGTTCTGCTTTTGCCCAGGCTTTGAACAAGCTGGGTGACGAAGTGCCGACAGTAAAGGATAGCGAATACTTTGCCGATGCGTTCAACGCAGTGCAGGAAGCTATCGAAAAGAACCTGATCCTTGCCGGTCACGATATCTCAGCCGGTGGTATGATCACGGCTTTGCTTGAAATGTGCTTCGCCAACGTAGAAGGCGGTTTGCAGGTCAATCTGGATAAGTTGTCGGAAACAGATATCGTTAAGATCCTGTTCGCTGAGAACCCGGGTATCCTGGTTCAGGTGAAAGACAAGAAAGCATTCGAAAAGTTGATGGAAGAAGCCGGTGTAGGTTTCGCCGTTATCGCCAAGCCGACCGACGAACGTCATATCCTCGTCGACAAAGACGGTGTGGAATATCACTTCGGTATCGACTATATGCGTGATGTATGGTATGAATCTTCTTACAAGCTGGATGTAAAACAGTCGGGAAGCGTATGCGCAGGCAACCGTTTCGAAAACTATAAGATGCAGCCGCTGGAAGTGAAGTACAACAAGAACTTCACCGGAAAGCTTTCTTCTTATGGCTTGTCTGCCGACCGCAAGACTCCGAGCGGAATCAAAGCGGCCGTAATCCGTGAAAAGGGAACACAGTGTGAGCGTGAAACGGCTTACGCATTGTATCTGGCAGGTTTCGATGTGAAAGACGTTCACATGACCGACCTTGCTTCAGGACGCGAAACGCTGGAAGATGTAAACTTCATCGTATTCTGCGGTGGTTTCTCCAACTCCGACGTACTGGGCTCTGCCAAAGGATGGGCCGGTGGTTTCTTCTACAACGAAAAGGCGAAGAAAGCGCTCGAAAACTTCTATGCACGTCCTGATACGATGAGTATGGGTATCTGTAACGGTTGCCAGCTGATGGCCGAACTGGGACTGGTTTATCCGGAACACGAAAAGAAGCATAAGATGTTGCACAACGACTCTCATAAGTTCGAGTCTAACTTCGTCACATTGGAGATCCCGAAGAATAACTCAATCATGTTCGGTTCTTTGAGCGGAAGCAAGATCGGTGTTTGGGTGGCTCACGGAGAAGGTAAGTTCTCTTTCCCGTATGAAGAAAAAGAATATCACATTGTTGCTAAATATAACTATGATGGTTATCCTGCCAATCCGAACGGTTCACCCTGGTCTGTTGCCGGTGTATGTTCGAAAGACGGTCGCCATCTGGCCATGATGCCTCACCCGGAACGTGCTTTGTTCCCGTGGCAGTGCGGTTACTATCCGAACGATCGTAAGAACAACGACGAGGTAACTCCGTGGATCGAAGGTTTCGTAAATGCATACAAGTGGATTGAAGGAAACAAGAAGTAAAAAGAGATAGATCTTTTAAATGTAAAAAGGTTGCAATGTACTGAACATTGCAACCTTTTTTTATGAATAAGCAGCCAGGGATATTATTATTAAGTGCGAAATAGTTAGTTAGTGCGGCTGCTTATCCATTTTGTTTTATGAGGTCGTTACCAGCCTTTTGTCGTTTGCTTTAACAATGGGTTGGCATCCATCTGGCGTTTTGGGATCGGGAAGATCGTGTATTCCTTGTCCGACGGATCGACGTCTTTGTCCCACCAGGCATTACCGAAGCGTCCCCAACGGATCAGATCCGGACGGCGGCGGCGTTCGCCGATAAACTCACGTCCCCATTCGTCTACAAACTCCTGGTCTGTCAGCATGGCCGGGTTTTGTGTGTAGCTGTATTTGCTCCACTTGTCTGCCGGATAGTTCCTGATGCGTACGAAATCGAGTAGTTGGCAGCTTTCGTCTTGTTGCCGCTTCTGTAATTGATCTCTGCCAGCATGTAGTAGATCTCTGCCAGGCGGATTTCCGGTGCAGACTGGCACATATACAGTCCGTCGCCTTCCTGCAGGTAAGGGAACTTATTAAAGCGAACTCCTGAGTTCTCTTCCCCTGTCGTCACACGCGATCCTTTTTCTTTGGCAGTGGCCAGGCCTTCGGAGAAACGGCCTACCTGATCTACATAGATCAGCGGTTCGCCTTTGTACTCTTCTGTTCCTTTCACTGTCTCATCCGTATAACCGTATCCTTTTGTATAATCGAACTTGTATTGTGTACCGATCATAAAGAAACCGTCATAGTCGCCGTTTGCGCTGGTGATCCGGAAAGGTTGTTTGCGGTAATCGCAGTCTGCAAACTTTTCGTACGGGGTTCCCAGTTGGCTGGCGAATTTGTAGACGTTGCCGTCGAAGTCCCTTGAAGGAGTCATGTGGATACCGTTGTTACCGCCGTCGGGATTACCCAATGCCTGTCCGGATGTGTAGTGCAGGAAGGAGTCGTGGAAACCGCCGAACTGGTACACATTACGTTTGTGGGGGAATTCGAATAGAAGTTCGGGTGACCTGTAGCCTTTGATACCGGAGCGGAATGGATCGCGGTAGTCATTCTGGTTGATATGATATTCTCCGTATTTACCAGCAATAATATCTTCGCAGAAGGTCTTGCAATCGGCCGAACGGTCTACGTTAAGCCATACTTGCGAATTGAAATAGATACGGGCCAGCAGTGCAGCGGCGGGAGCCTGGGTGAAGCGACCGACGATGTTTTCCTTTTTCAGTTGGGGCAATACTTCTTTCAGTTCGCTTTCGATATAGTTGAAAACTTCTTCCGGGGCAGATTGTGCGAGCAGTTCGTCGGGTGCGTCTTTCTCCGTAAAGATAGGAACATTGCGATAGAAGTCGATCAGGAAGATGTAGAACCAGGCGCGTAAGGTACGCAGCTCGCCGATGTAATTGTTCTTTTCCTCGTCGGTAATACCCATTGCCTGGAAGTCGAGGATATTGAAGTCGCGAAGCAGCGAGTTGATCTGCTGGATTCCCTGATACGGGCCAACCCAGCCACCGTTGATCTGGTTCATGTCATAATTCCATTTATGCTCGTGCAGGCGAACCCATTGTCCGTCATCGTAGCCATGACGTCCCTTCTGTGTCCATACGAAATGGTCGCCGGTGAGTTCCTGCAACTGCCAGCGGTCGCCGTCCCATCCGCACCATTGTGCATGTTCGTACGGGCGGAGTACGGTGGCTTCAACAGAAGCCTTGTCGGTGAAATAGTTGTCGCTTGTCAATATATTGAATGGCTCTTCTGTCAGATCCGTACAGGAAGTAAAAGCCATAGTCGTTGCCAGCAGGCTGACTGCACAAAGTGATTTTATATTTTTCATGCTGTTTATGCTTTAATTTAGTAACTGATTTGAACTCCGAATGATACATTGCGGGCTGTCGGATATAAGTCCATACTGCCTCTGCCGGCCCATAAGCCTGTCACGTCGACGCTCGACGGATCCATTCCGCCCGAATATTTGGTGATGGTAAACACATTCTTCATGGTGGCATAGATACGCAGGTTCGAGATCCATTTCGTGTTCAGCTTGGGTGTCCATCCCAACGTGATATTATCCAGTTTCAGGTAATTACCGTTTTCGAGGAAGTAATCGCACATGATCTTCTCGCCTTTGATATGGGCATTCTCCTTATAGGCAGATGTCAGTTTGTTGATACCGGTTACACCTTGCAGACCGTAATACATCTGATACTGGTTCAGGATCTGGTAATCGAAACGTCCGCGAAAATAGAGCGACAAGTCAAAGCCTTTGTAAGTGAAGGTATTGCCCCAGGCCATTTCCCATTTGGGAGTACCGTTGCCGATATAGGTTCTGTCGGCTTCTCCGGCATCGCGGCCACGCAGGGTTTCCCCTCCTTTTTCCCCGCCTTTGTACACCATGATATTTCCATCTTCATCGACACCTGCATAACGGTATCCGTAGAATGAACCGATCTCGATGCCATCCTGCAAACGTTGGCATGGGCCGGGGTTTCCCGGTGAGGGCAGACCGTCGCCTTCCATATAGCCTAGCTCGTACTTCTCGTTGGAGAATGATTTCAGCTTCGATTTGGTATAGGCAAGCGTAGCGTTGGTGGAGTAAGTGAATTTATCTGTCTGTACGGCATCCCAGTTAATCTGCAATTCGAAGCCTTTGGAGCTGGTCGTACCTACATTCGTCATGATCTTTTCATGCAGATAGGGAGGAACCGGCACCTGGTATTCTCCGATCACATCTTTCCCTTCGCGGATGAAAAGATCCAGGCTACCGGACAGGCGGGAGTTGAATAAGGTATAGTCGATACCCAGGTTGTAGGATATCTGTTTTTCCCAAGACAGATCCCTGTTCGGGTTGTTTCCCGGCCCGTATACCTGAACCCATTTACCTTCGCTGTTCGGCATCCATCCGTAGCCGGTATATTTCGCCAGGGAGATATATTTGTCGAAGCCCGACCGTCCGGTCTGTCCGTAAGAGAAACGAAGTTTCAAATCGTTCACCGTCTGTGAGTCTTCAAAGAAGGATAGACGGGAAACGCGCCAGGCGGCGGAAGCTGCAGGGAAAGCACCCCATTTATGATCGGTACCGAATTTGGTATTCCCTTCGTAGCGGATAGATCCGGTGAACAGGAAAGTATTATCGAAATCGTAGTTGACACGTCCCAGGAAAGCGATTGTCTTTTCCTTGTTCTTATCCGACTCCATTCCGAGGCGTCCGTCCGCTTTGTTGTAATCGCCTGCTCCCAGGTTGTTATACAGGAAAGCGTCTGTCGGGAAGTTCATGTTTTCCGCATTGAACTTTTCCCAGTTGAATTCCTGATACGAATAGCCGCCCATCACTTTCAGGTGGTGTTGGTCTATATCCAGTGAATAGTTGCTTAGCCATTCCAATGTATAATCGACCCACTTTTCGTTTTCCAGGCGGGCGCGTCCGTTACGGCTGTTGTTGATAGACTCGCGGTGGTCTTTGAAATAATACTCGCGTTGCTTTTTGTCGTGTCCCTGGCGGCCGAGCTTCAACTCCGTATTCAGGTTCTTCAGGATGTTGAGTTTGATGTTGAAGTCGGTGGTCAGGTATTCCTGTGTAGCTCCGTTTTCCCGTCTTGTCAGGTTGAAGATGGGGTTGTAGCTGTCGAAGTTGTTGCGGAAGGCATCCATTTCATCTTTTGAATAGGTCGGGTTCAGTTCGACAGCCTGTTTGAAGCTACCGTAATCCGTGTAATCTTCATCGGCATAGCGATAGGAAATGTTTCCTGTCACTTCCAGTAAGCCTTCTAAAGTTGTTTGTTTGAAGCTGGCACGTAAACCGTATTCTTTGCGGTCGGTCGCAATATCCAGTCCTTCTTTGGAACGATAGTTGGCTGAGATACGGAAGATAGTAGACTCGCTACCTCCGGATAGAGCGAGGTTGTGGTTTTGTCCGAAGTTATTTTTGTTGAGCAATTCGTCATACCAGTTGGTGCGCGAACCGTAGTCTTTTCCGATATTGTTGGCAACAAACTCTTCCGGGCTCAGTATTTCCGGCCGTGCGGCCACGAAGTCATGTTCGGCGTACCCGTCATATGTGATAGATACTTTACCGGCTTTTCCCTGTTTGGTCTGAACCAGGATAACACCGTTTGCACCGCGTGAACCGTAAATAGCTGCGGCGGAACCGTCTTTCAATACCGTGATCGACTCGATATCCTGTTGGGCGAGGTTACGCAAATCCCCACCGGGCATACCGTCGATAACGATCAGCGGCCCGTTTCCTGCTTTCAGGGAAGAGGCACCGCGCACCTGTATGCTGGGACTGGCATTCGGGTCGGCAGCGGCTGTGTTGGATACGGATACTCCGGCTACCTTACCGTCGATCATCTGTAAAGGACTGTTGGATGCTCCTTGCAGGAAGTCTTTACTTTTTACACTTGTCACGGCTGTTGTCAGGTCTTTTTTCACCGTACTACCGTAACCGACCACGATAACTTCCTGTAGATTTTCTGAATCCTCTTCGAGGGTGACCTCTACTTTCGACTTGCTCCTTACGGCTACATCCAGCGTTTTATAGCCGATGTAAGAGATTTGTAAAATAGTGTTTTCAGGAACGTTCTCAATTGTAAATTTACCGTCGGCATCCGTGATGTTTCCGTGGGTTGTGCCCTTGACCACTACGTTGGCACCTATTATAGGAATCCCGTTAGTGTCGACCACCGTACCTGTGACTGTTTTGTTCTGTTGTGTGATGTTAGTCACCGGTAATACTTCTGAACTATAACTGTTTACCTCTTTTGCATTTGCAGGAAATGCAGAGAGTAACAGACAGAATGTGGATACATAAACTGTATCTCTGAAAGAAATCGATTGAATTGCTTTCTTCATAATTTAATTAATACTAGTTAGATTTAATAAATTGAATTGATTAAAAATTACGTATCTGGTACGTATTCAGGTAAACGATACTTTTTTTACACCATAGGCCTCATTATTAGATATTAGAGTTATATTAGATTTTGTGTTTCCATTGAAATACATACCATAGTTCTGTACGAACTGTTTTATTTTATGCAGGGTAGACAGTCTTTTGCCAGGGAGGAAGCGGCCTTTGGTGGAGGTTTTTGTCTTAAAATATGTAATCTGTCTGGCTGCCGTGTGAAAAAGTATTTTATAAACCTTGCGGATATTAGAATAAAAAAAATGATATTTTATCATTTTGTATTCCTTTTTTATTATTTTTGCACAGTGTTTTTCTCAGTCTGATCTATTCCGCATAGTTCGTACAGAACTATGGTAATTATAGCTCTCTATAAATCTCCCGCTTATTATTTTCATAATCCGTTGCAACATTTCCTTACAAAGAATCATCATATAGGTATACATAAATAAAATACTGATATGAAAAGATGGATAATGTTTGTTGTGGTACTTCTGGTTTCCGTTCAGGTAAATGCCCAGGAGTTTTCTTTTATACCTAAAGCCGGGCTTAATCTGGCTAACCTGACTCCTTATGGAGCGGATATGCGGCCGGGGCTTAATATCGGTGTGGCCGGTGAGTATCGTTTTTCGTCGCGGTTTGCCCTTGAACCGGGGTTGTATTATTCTATGCAGGGGTATCAGTATGATGATAAAGGCGTGACCTCCAAACTGAAATGTGATTATCTGAATATTCCGGTCTATGTTAAAGCCTATCTGTTTAAAGGATTTAATGTTTTCGCCGGCCCCCAGTTGGGAATAAATGTAAGAGCGAATGTGAGCGATATGGTTGTTTCCGATATGCCGGGGTACCGGAAGCAGATAACCGGTAATATAAGGGAAAATGTGAATAAAGTTGATTTCTCCCTGGGAGTGGGAGCCGGTTATCTGTTCGATTGCGGTCTGGTGGTTTCTGCCAATTATAATATCGGGCTGACGAATATATTTAAAGATGCCGGAGGTCTGAGCGACTCGATGTATGATAATACTTCCAACAATGGTGTGATACAAATCAATGTCGGCTGGTGTTTTCGGATGAAATAGGAACTTTATCCCTTTGTAACAACGCTGCAATCAGGCGGCTTTACCTTTGTGACCAAAATCAATGATGAAAAGAATTATGAGAAAGTTATTCAATGTTCAGGTTATTATGATGCTGTTGCTTGTACTGGGTACTGTAGTAACAGCTTCAGCAAAAGGAAATAAAAAGGATGAAAGCAACAACTATCATGCCAAGCAGATCCTTATTGTCGGCTTGCATGATAATGTGAAGTCCAACTATTTCTATAACGGAATGATCGCGGAAGAAACCGGTATGCAAGCCGATCGTATCGACCGCGAATATAATAGTATTATCGCAGAGAATATCGCAGCGGCGGTAAAGGAAGGCGGTTGTAAATTTATCCCGGCAACGGATAATCTGGTAGACGGACAGGTGCTGAATGAGATCAAGGTAAACGGAGAAAGTGAAGACAGCTATTCCGACCTCTCGGCCGTGCCTACGGAAGAACTACAGAAAGTCTTGAACAAGGCCGGAGCCGATTACCTGTTGGTGCTGAACCAACATTATCTGAAATGGCAGGAACAGCCTCTTCGTACTTTATTCCATATCGTAAGCTATTCGCTATATGATAAGGATAAAAAGGAGATTTATCGCGGTAATAATTACTTCACCTGCATGAATCTGGAGAACCCGGATAAGGTGCGTAAGATCAGCCGCAAAAGTTCATCGAAGATAGCCTCTTCAATAATCAAGACCCTGGAAGACTGAACTCCTCTTATAGACATACGCTTAATGTAGCCCGGTGAAGCAACTTGCTCATCGGGCTTTTTGTTGCAGAAAAGTAAGCGGAATGTTAATGAATATACATTTTGTTGTCACACCTCTGCAATATACCGGGGCTACTTTTGCGACATCAAACTTATATGGAAATAAAATTAAAAGATTGTTTATGAAACTATTTACCAGGTTAGTCACATGGGTGATGCTACTTTGTTGTTTCTCTGCGGCTGTCAATGCACAGGGAAGTACGCAAGCCATTATTACCGGAACGGTCGTGGATGAGTTCGGCGAAACAGTGATAGGAGCCACCATCCAGGTGAAAAATGAGTCGACCGGTTTCTTCACCGGTTCTATGACGAATGAGAAAGGAGAATACATCATCAAGCAATTGCCGTTGGGATCGCCTTATACGGTGACTGCATCTTTTATCGGTTATGGCGAACAAAAGAAAACAGGCTATTCGCTCAATCAGGGTGATATGCTCCATGTGGACTTTAAGATGCAGGAAGCATCGGTCGAGATCGAAGCGGTGGAAGTGGTAGCCAATTCGTTAAAGAATACAGTCCCGAAGATTGGGGCGGCCACTTCGGTAACGGCAAAGGATATTACCAAGCTGCCGGTGAACGGGCGTAACTTTACCTCGTTGGTGGATCTCTCCCCGTTGAGTACGGGAAGCAGCCTTTCCGGGCAGTTGGCCTCTTCCACTAATTTTACGATCGACGGTATGTCGGCAAAGAATCCGACCTCGGGCGGTACGACCAACCGTAACGGAGGGCCTTACGCGATCTCGATGGAAGCTGTTCGCGAGTTTGAGGTTGTGACCAACCAATATGATGTCACTTACGGACGCAGTGGAGGTGGGGCTGTCAGCACAGTTACTAAATCGGGAACGAATACCCTGACGGGAAGTGCGTTTGTATACGGTCGTGCCGACTGGCTTTCAAGTCCTTATGATATTCGCGGTAATGATCGTGATGCCAGCTTCTCTACTTATCAGTATGGAGCGACACTGGGCGGGCCGATCATCAAGAACCGTGCTCACTTCTTCCTGGCTTGGGATCATCAGGCGGACTCCCGTCCGTTGCAGATTGCCGATATCAAAAGTGCAGCCGATGAAAAGCGTTATAACGTAACACAATCCACATTGGATCAGTATCTGGAGATTGCACGCAATAAGTATGGAGTAGCCAATTCGCCTCAGTTCGGTTCCTTCGATAAGAAACAGGCTACGGATGCCGTTTTTGCCCGTATCGACTGGCAACTGAATGCCACCAACTTATTGACCATACGCGACAACTATGTGAACGATCGCAACAAGCAGGCACTGGGTGACAACAGTTCTATCAACTTGTATGAAGTGTACGGTGATGTGCATTCCATCGACAATAGCATCCTGGCAACTTTGCGTTCTGTGTTGGGGCCCCGTATTACTAACGAGTTGAAACTGCAACATTTGTACACTTCGGAAGAGAGTACGCCGAATAAGCAATTGCCTTCCGCCAATATCCCCCGTGCTATTGTGGAACGAGTGCAATCCACAGTAGACGGTAAGGATGTTTATACAACCATCCAGTTAGGCGGCCAGCGTTATTCTCCGGAGAATTTCTATAATAATGTACTGCATCTGGTAGATAACCTGTATTATACGACCAATAAGATCAACTTTACTTTTGGTGCCGACCTGATGTACACCAACATGGACTCCCGTTATGGCAGCGAGGCGAACGGCCGTTTCTACTTCACCGGGATGGATAACTTCAATAACCTGAAGCCTTACCGCTATGTGCGTGAAGTATATCTGGATCCCGATCAGCGTGTCAAACAGAATATCCTGAACACAGGGGTGTACGGCCAGTTGCAGACCAAACTCTTCCCGGGATTTGAAATGACTGCGGGACTTCGTATCGATAATGCCAATTACTTTAATAAAGGGAACTTCAACCAGACGGTTTACGATGAATTAAGCTTGCGTACAGACAATGGCCTGACTACTTTCCAGGTACAACCCCGTTTGCAATTCACCTGGGACGTGAATGAAAAGCATACCGACATCATCCGCCTCGGCGGTGGTATCTTTGCTTCCGATATCAATAACTATGCAATGATTAACAACATGGTATTCGACGGAACCAAAGTATTATCCGTCGACCTGACAGGCGACCTGGTGCCGACCCCCGATTTCGAATCCTACCGTAAAGACCCGTCGACAGCTCCCGGTGCCGATCTGTTTAATAATCCGGATATCCCCAAGCTGGCAACGATCAATATGAACGGAGCCGATGCAAAGGTGCCGGTTGTTTATAAAGCGAACTTCTCGTATACCCACTTCTTTACAGACCGCCTGAAAATAGGAGTAAGCGGTTTTATGACGCTGGGACGTAATAATTATATGTACGTAGACCGCAATATGGCCGACGAGCCTTTCTTCCGCCTGGCAGCCGAAGGAAACCGCGGGGTCTATGTTCCTGCCGAAAGCATCAACCCGGCAAACGGTTCAGCCGACTGGACGCAAGGGCGCAAGACGGATAAAATAGGCCGTGTACTCGAACTGAACAGTGAAGGAAAGGTGAACCAGTTTGCATTCGTTGTCGACGGAACCTGGCGTTATCTGAATGATGGCGAGATCGCTTTCAGTTACACCTGGAATGATACAAGAGATAATACTTCATATAACGGGAATGTGGCAAACTCGGCCACCCTCTCCAAGATGGTGGTCGACGATCCCCGTGATTTGAGCCGGATGAGCTATTCCGATAACCAGTTCCGTCATAAAGTCGTTTTCTATGGAACAGCTCCTACTTTCTGGGGCGTCAGTGTCGGTTTACGCTTCTCCGGATTGGGCGGAACGCGCTATTCACTGGCTGTGAACGGAAATGTGAACGGTGATTTTGTCTCTTCCAACGACCTGGCTTACATCTATGATCCGAACGACGCGGCTACTCCTCAGTATCTGCGCGAAGGTATCCAGTCCATACTCGATAACCCGGATGTAGAAGAAAGCACCAAGAAGTATATCCGCAAGAGTTTCGGTAAAGTGGCTGAACGCAACGGTGGCGTGAACGGTTTCTACGGAACGTTCGACCTGCGTATTGCCAAGAAATTCAAAATCTATAAAACACAAAACATCGAATTGTCGGTGGATATCTTTAACGTAGCCAACCTGTTCAGCAAGAACTGGGGCTCCGGTCATAACCTGGGTAAACAAAATATTTATTCGATCAAAAGCTTCAATTCCGAACAAAAACAGTATGTTTACAATGTTAATGCAAATACCGGTGTTTCTAATCTGAATGGTAACCCTTATCAGGTACAGATTGGTCTTCGTTACGGATTCTAATACATAACAGATAAAACAATGAAGAAAAGATTGATCTTAACGATGCTGCTTACCGCCTTCCTTTGCGGAAGCAGTGCATTTTCCCAGACAAAAGTAATTGCCCACCGTGGCTATTGGGACTGTGAAGGTTCTGCGCAAAACTCTATCGCAGCGTTGAATAAAGCGCATGAAGTAGGTGCTTATGGTTCGGAATTCGATGTTTGCCTCACGGCAGACGGTATCCCTGTGGTCAATCATGACGACAGCATCCAGGGATTCTGCATCGAAACTTCTCTTTATGAGCAGATAAAAGATTTGAAACTAAAAAACGGGGAAACACTTCCTACCCTCGAAGAATACCTGATACAAGGTAAGCAGAACCGGGGAACACAACTGATCCTTGAAATAAAGCCCCACAAAAGAGTGGTGAATGAAGACCGGGCGGTAACTGCCATCCTGGCCCTGGTTCAGCAGTATCAGCTGGAAGAGCAGGTGGAATATATCTCCTTCAGTATGAATATCTGTAAGGAGCTGATCCGCCGTGCCCCTGCTGCACAGGTCGCTTACCTGCGTGGTGAAGTATCTCCGGCCGATCTTAAAGTGTTGGGCTTTACCGGACTGGACTATCATTATAAGGTATTCGACAAACATCCCGAATGGATCCGCGAAGCGAAAGAGGCCGGACTGACCGTTAATGTCTGGACTGTGGATGACCCGGCTGTCATGCGGTCGATGATCTCACAGGGAGTGGATTTTATCACTACCGACAAACCCGAAGAGCTGAAGGAGATTATCAGGAAAAACTAAAATAAGGTAGACAGAGTCTTGTGGGAGTAGGAGAGTCCCGGCATGACATACTGTCGCGTCTCAGTTTCCTGCTAAGGAAACTGGAGTTTCTTCAGGAGGAAACGCAAGTTTCCCGCCTAGGAAATTACAGTTTCTTCCGCAGGAAACTTGCGTTTCCTTCTTGGGAAAATTTAGGAGACTGCAATAGGCTGGTTATTAACTGACTGGCCTATTTTTTTGTTTTGTGCTATTTAGTGATAAAAGCTACTATTATTGCCTGTCACAATGTCGGCATGCCGAATGGTTAAAATCGGGATTTTGTAATGAATATCCTCACCTTTGATAATAGAACTGACCGTATGGTTAAAAAAGTGTAATGGCAGAGTTGCTATTAAATTGTTATTTATATCTTTGTACCATTCCCCTGATAAGTTGGTTGTAACCATCTTCGGATAAATTCTTTATCCGGATGAATAAGTGAAGATTATAGAAAAGGATTTATATAGAACTTTATTTTAGTATTACTTAATTTAGAATTTATGAGTAAAACAATTACCTCGTTAATTGCCGGCCTGTTGTTGTCGGTGTGTGTTTCAACTCATGTATATGCCCAAAATTACGGCGGACATAAGATTACGTATCGCCCGACGGAAGTAATGAGCAGTGATGAGATTGATAATGAAGTAAACCATTTTGAAGCAGACAAATGGTACCAGTTGGTAGATGAAGATGGCAAGCTATTGGTGCAGTATCGCGACCTTAGTTATGATTATGGGACCAATGGGTTGATCTTGAAGCTGGTAGAGCCGAGTTCTGGTTGCCCAATCAATTATTCTTTGTGGTCTATCAAAGCTACCGATGATGGACGTAGCGGGAAAAATTTCGTGTTTGTGAACAAAGAAACAAATATGGAGTTGGAGTATGGGCATGTGAAAGCTTATACTCAGGAAGGCTTAGAGAATGGCCTTTACGATTATCCATACAGATCTTTTCTGGGTGGTTGTACACAAAACTGGGCTTGGTACACGACTGATAAGCAGGTGGATGATTTCGACTTTGCTCCTTTGTATTCTTATTTCAGCAATCAGGACTCGGTTCTTGTTTTGCAAAAGAACAACGATTATGGATACAATGAGCTTCAGGCCTGGAAGTATTCAAAAACAGAAGCCGGTGATGCTATGGCCAATATCATTGGTGATATCATTAAGGTAAAACCTATTCTTGCCGGTGGTATCATATTAAATACCAAAACTGTTAATCAAATGGTCGATTTCCAGTATACAAATAACTGGGGAGCGGAATCTCTGCCAAAAGATAAGAACTTGCAGTTCGACGCAACAGTTAAGCCGACTGTGGCTAGCCCGTTGCTGACCAATCAATTTATCGCAGTGGAGAATGACGACTCTTATTTCCCTTCAATAAATAGTGCCGATGCGCTTCTTGGGCTTGAATCCGGTGATGCATACCAGTATGTAAGATTACAGGTTCCGGGAGAAAGAGATAGAGAGGGTGATTATGAAACTTACAGTACTTTATATGTAAGTACCGAATACTTCCCCAATAGCAGTAAAGATCTGAAATTAGACCTTATGGAAGGCGATCTGGATGCAAGTAATATGCCGGACGATATCACTGGATTGACACCAAAAGCATGGATTGCCCGTTCTCTCTTCAAGTTCACTTATTATCCTTCACAAGACAGTCTGGTGATCGAGCCGATGAATGCTTTGCAGAAAAATGCACCTTCCGGCCAATGGGTAAATGCTCAATATGCGTTCAACTCTACCAATAATGATATGGCAGCGATATGGGCTGCCAATGGAGTAGCTGCTCCGGAGCATAACGACACATACGGTCCGGTAGTTCTCCGTTTGGCTTACCTGACTGATAAGACGTCTGTACTCACAGCTAAGAATGCTGAATTGGATGGCGGCTATGAGCTCCCAGGCTCTCTACAGACCCGTTTCTTCTTCAAGAACCGTGACTTCGATTATCTGACACGTACCACATTGCCGGAAGGAATTTACTTTATCAAGAGTGCCGACAACGGTAAGAATGTGGTGGCTAATCTGGCAGGACGCATGATGTTCGATGCTCCGGAAGACGATCAGAACTATGACGACATGCCTGCTACCATGTGGGTTGTTAAGCATACCGGTTGCGGTGACCGCTCTACCGTTGCTATCTATAACCGTGAATATGCATTCGATTATAACACGTTGTTTGAAGGTGAAACTCCGTCAGTAGATCTCAGGAGGTATTATGATAGAGATTATTACTGGGATATATGCCGGGATACTGTTCCGGTCTTTGAAGGCCAGTTATATAAAGATAAAGACGGTAATATTTTCCTGATCAATGAAAACTATACCGGATTTGAATACAACAGTTGTAGCTCATGCAGTCTCTGGATGTTAGACCACCTGCATAACTATAACTTCATTCCGGTAACAGATAACGAAGCACTGACAAGCGAACATCACGGATACAAACACCTTGATCCGGCATCATTGCTTTACACCAAGTATCGTTTGAACTATAACCTGTTCGCTAACGGCAACCTCTATCTGAATGTAGTAGACAATACCTTCATGCCGATAGAAAGCCAGTCTACCACTTATGAACTGGAAATTGCTCCGGAAGACTTTAAAGCAACCAACTATGAGTTTGGTTACGGTGCAGGTGTTGCCGGCTTACCGCAATTATCTCGTACTGCTTATGTGTTGAAAGTGAGCGATAAGAACCTCATCGATAACGATAAGATGTATATCGCCCTGGTAGAAGAATTCGGTAAGACTGCTTACTATCAGCCGATGAGCCGCGACGATATTGAAGCCGGCAAAGGCAAGCTCGGTGTATTCTATCTGAAAGCCGACCAGCGTAAAGACGATGACAAATGTTATATCCTGATCGATATCTTCAATAACAAGATGAATTGTGATGAGTGTGAGTGTCCTGAGTGTCCTGAAAATCCAGATGATAATGGTCCTTATCCTGCTTCTTTGACTTTACGCAATACTCCTGCTCCTGATCCGGGCGATTGTGACGATTGTGAAGAATATGAGAAATGCTACATCCCGAAATACTCTTACGCATTCAACGGTTGGAGACAAGCGCATTGCATCGACGGTATCGGTAAGTTAAGCATCACCAAACTGGATAAAGAAGCTGAAGACCGCTCATCCGCCTTTGCCGTTATCACCGACGACCGTCCATTGTATATGGATCTGGGCGAAGAAGGTAAGACGATCAATCTGTCCCGTGCAAGAGGTGCAGGAAAGGAATTCCTGTATGAAGACTCTAATAATGCAGTAAACGTACCGGGTGCTAAGGACGAATTCAACTTCTTAGGCTTGACAGCAGAAATGATCAAACCGGGTGAAAACAGCACGACTGCTATCTATGCAGATTATGTAGTAAAATCTACCGACCGTATGCCTCAGTACCTGTTGGTTGTACGTCCGGATTCCGTAGCAGACGGTAAGTGGTGTAACACACACGGTTACAACCCGGGTTGCGAGCACGAAGGTGATTACAACGGTTACCTGGCCGGTAGCTTCCTGATCAACCTGACTGACTCTGTAAAGGGCGGCACGAACATGTTGAACAATCCTGACGCTTACAAATGGCAGTCTTACACCCGCCTTGGTTTCGTGGATGGTGTTCACCAGGTAGATGCAGACGGCGAATACTTGTATATTCTGAAGAACGGTAAGAAATTGGCAGACCTGAGAACTAAAGACGGCGTTCTTGATCCTCGCGACCTGTACAATGAAGAGCTCTTCGAAAAGAAACCGGTAGACGGCCTGCATAAGAACTATGCATTCTCTCTGCGTTACACAGACGACGATCATAAGGACTTCTTGCTCGAGTCTAACCTGGACGGCGTATCACAGATCGCTTCCTTCAAGGGTGCATGGGTGAAGATCCACAATGGCGTGCCTGTATTGGCTGAGTTTACTGTAGAAAACGGAAATCATGAAGATGACGACAAGAACATGCAGGAACTGATCAACCAGTCTCAGATCTTCAACCTGGAAGATACCGACGACTTTGCAACTTCCAACGATGAAGTTTCGACTTCAACCATCAGCGTAGTTGCCGGTACCGGTTCTATCAGCATACGCAATGCAGGCGGTAAGATGATCGTTGTTTCCAACGTATTGGGTCAGCCGCTTGTAAACCAGACTGTCACTTCCGACAATGCAACGATACCTGTACCTCAGGGAGTTGTAATAGTAAGTGTGGAAGGTGAAAAGGCTGTTAAAGCTATCGTGAAGTAACCAGATAAATATTAGTAATTAAATACCCGGGCGGTGTGTCAGTTATGCAGGAATGCATACGGCACACCGCCTTTTTTGTTACCAACCCTGTCCGGTTTTATCAGCTAATGCTTATCTTCGTGCAGAATTTCAAACATAAACTTATAATAATGAAAAGAACACTGTTGAGTCTTGCTACTGCCTCTCTGTTGCTGGCTTGTGTATCCTGCGCAAACAAGTCGGGTGTTACAGAGAACGGAGAAATTGCTCTGATCCCTGTTCCACAGGAAATGACTGTCGGTTCAGACTGTTTTACCCTGACACGTAACGCCGCAATTACCCTGGATCAATCGAATGAAGAACTGAAAGGCATCGCCGATTATCTGAATGGTAAGATCGCTCCCGCCACCGGTTTCACGCTCCCTGTGGAGAAACATGGAAAGATCGAATTCAAACTGGTGGATGATGCCGCTCTGGGAGATGAAGGTTATCACCTGAAAGTGAAACAAGGCGATATCCTGCTTACGGCGAATAAGCCTGCCGGAATCTTCTACGGCGTACAAACCTTGTTGCAGATGCTTCCGGCAGAGATCAAAAGCGGGACTGCACAACCCAAAGATAAGAAATGGACAATCCCCTGTACGGAAATTACCGATAAACCCCAGTTCCCCTGGCGTGGCCTCATGCTGGACGTAAGCCGCCACTGGTTTACGAAAGAGGAAGTAATGAAGTACATCGACGAGTTGGCCGAATATAAAATGAACGTTTTCCACTGGCACCTGACCGACGACCAGGGTTGGCGTCTGGAAATTAAGTCACTACCTAAACTGACCGAGGTAGGTGCCTGGCGTGCTCCCCGTGTGGGCGACTGGTGGGGACGCGAACGTCAGCAGCCGGGTGAGGAGAGTACTTACGGCGGTTTCTATACCCAGGAAGAGGTGAAGGAAGTGCTGGCCTATGCCGCCCAGCGTTTTGTACGCGTCATCCCTGAAATCGATGTTCCCGGTCATGGTGTAGCCGCTCTGGTTTCTTATCCTGAACTGGCTTGTATGAAAGCCCCCGATGCACTCAATGTAGGTAATAAATTCTATGGCGAAGATGAGAATACGCTATGCATCGGCAAGGAGTCTACTTTCGAATTTATGGATAAGGTGCTGACGGAAGTAGCCGCCCTTTTCCCGGACGAGTATATCCATATCGGTGGCGACGAATGTTTCAAAGGCTTCTGGCATAAATGCCCCCGTTGCCAGGCACGCATGAAAGCGGAGAACCTGAAGAACGAAGAAGAATTGCAGAGCTATTTCATCCACCGCATGGGCGACCTGCTGAAATCGAAAGGCAAGAAGCTGGTCGGCTGGGACGAGATACTGGAAGGCGGCCTGGCACCCGATGCCAACGTCATGAGCTGGCGCGGTATGGATGGCGGTATCAAATCGGCTAAAGCCGGGCATCATGTGATTATGACGCCGACCGAACATTGTTACCTGGATTTGTATCAGGGAGAACCTTCCGTAGAACCGGCCACCTATTCCATGTGCCGCCTGACGGATTCGTATAGCTTCAACCCTGTACCCGAAGGCGTTCCGGCCGAAATGGTACTGGGCGGACAAGGTAATGTCTGGGGCGAAGCGATCCCTACTTTCCGCCATGCCGAGTATATGACCTGGCCGCGCGGCTGGGCGTTGGCTGAAGTATTGTGGAGTGGGCCTGCCCAAACGGATTGGGAAAAGTTCTGGCCCCGTGTAGAACGTCATTTCGTTCGTGCCGACCAAGCCGGCATCAACTATGCCCGCAGTATGTATAATGCGATCGTTACCCCGTATCTGCAGGACGGCGTGTTGCAGGTGGAACTGGGAAGCGAGATTGCCGGTACGGATATCTACTATACATTCGATAATACAGACCCGGATTGCTTTACTCCGAAGTACAGCGAACCGCTGAGCATACCGAAAACAGCCAGCCGCCTGCGTGTCATTACTTATCGCGACGGTAAGCCGGTCGGTAAACTCATATCCCTGACAATAAAAGAGCTGGAGAAGCGTGCCGAGAAGGACAAACGAACCGGCCACGGTAACCTGACTGTTGACTGATAGGATTTTAACCAAGTTGTTCGTAACCTTTTTGTAACAACTTGGTTTTATCTTTGTAACAAGACTGAAATATGTGTGAAATAGAAAAGCGCTTTCTTTGCTGCCGGAAACAGTGATGTAATACATTTTTCACCGCAACCAACAAAGTTAGGAATGAAAGTAATCAAATTTATGGCGCTCTCCCTGTTGGCGCTGCTTCCCTTTCTCGCGGAAGCTCAGAACACGGAACAGTTAGATGCCCGCATCGATTCGCTTGCGGAAGAGACAGCAACGCTGGATAAGATAGTGAAGGGACTAAGCAAGTTTAAAGTCTCCGCCTATATCCAGGGACAATATCAGTATGGACAGGAGGATGCCACCCTGAAAGTGGGCGACAAGAACGAGCACGAGGATAAAGGCTTCAACCGTATCGGTATCCGCCGTGGTCGCCTGAAGTTCGAATATAACGACGGCATCGGTACCGGAGCCGTGCAGATCGAAGCCAACGACAAAGGTGTCAGCTTCCGCGACCTGTATATCGGTATCAAAGATCCCTGGACGAAGCGCAGCCAGTTGATGGCCGGTGTTTTCAACCGTCCTTTCGGACATGAGATCGGGTATTCCACCAGTGGCCTCGAGTCGCCCGAACGTGCCACGATCATCCAGTACTTCTTTCCCGACGAGCGCGATCTGGGAGCGATGCTGACCCTTCGTACCAAGAAGGATAGTCCGCTGGGCTTTCTCCGTCTGGATGCCGGGTTGTTTGCCGGTAACAGTATCAACCGCGAAACCGACAGCCGCAAAGACTTCATCGGACGCCTGGGTGCCGACAAGGAAATCGGCAACTGGGGTAAATGGGGTGCAGGTGTATCTTACTACAACGGAGGTGTCTACAACCCGACAACGACCGCTTATGAAATGGACGGCAAACGCTTTATCGAAGTGGATAAAGGCAGAACCGGTACTTATATGAAGCGCGAATACATCGGTATGGACGCCCAGTTCAGCTTCCTGAGTTCATGGGGAACAACCTCGTTGCGTGCCGAAGGTCTTTTAGGTACACAGCCCGGAATTGCCGGAAGCAGTAAAAGCCCGAATACGGGAACACGTCCGGAGGATCTTCCCGAAAACGCCCTGTTCAAGCGTCCCTTTATCGGTTATTTCTTTTATCTGGTGCAGGACATCGGCACTTCCCCTTTCTCTGCCGTATTCAAATACGACGTCTACGACCCGAATACGAAACTGAAAGGAAACGAGATCGGTGCCGAAAACACATTCACCTCTAAAACCGACCTGGCCCAAAGCACATTTGGTATCGGCGGTCTGTACCGCTTCAACAAACACATCCGTGTGCAGGCCTATTACGAATTTAACTTCAACGAAAAGAGCGACTTCGTAAAAGGCTACGAACAAGACCGCAAAGACAATGTGCTGACAGTGCGGTTGCAGTATAAGTTTTAAATAAGGAATCCCCATCATCTGTTAATAAGGATAATGGGGATTCATATAAAATAGATACTATATACTCTTAAATAAATCCATTCTTTCGAAGTAAATCTTCCAGTTCTTTTTTACTAATGGAAGAACGTTCAGACTTATCATAAATAAGTAACAAGTTAAGTACTGCGTCTTGTGCGGAAGCAATCACAGTAAAAGAGATTACTCTTGCGCCACCACTTTTACCTTTCCCTTTCGAAGCAATCTTCATTCGAATTTTGCGAAGTCCGTTACCCAGATCAGTTCCCAGTTGAGGATTACTACTCAGTTCGTCAAGTAATATTTCATAATCATTTTTGAATGAAACATAATGCTTACTTAGCCGTTTAGCTTCTTTGTCAAACGAGGCTGTAGTCTTAATATCATAATTCATCGAGCAACTCTTTTGCAGATCTTGTTTTGCCGGCTTTTACATCTTTCAGTCCGCTGTCGATACCTTTCAGGATTTCTTCTTTACTGATTGTCTGGTCTTTTACCGCTTGGCTTTTTAATTTCTCATAAGCATTCTGGAGCTTTTTCAACAGATCCATATTATCGACTTCTGTCAATATCTCCCGTACTAACTTTGCTTTATGAGCTTCCAGTTCCATCGTTGTCATATTAGTCTCCTTTCTTTTTTGGAATACTAATGCAAAGATAGTAAAAACCTAATCATCTTCACTATATCCCCCCCCATACTCTATTGGTATCCCCTTAATAGCATAAGGGATAATGTATTATATATTTATTAATTGCTTAATATTTTATATTCCATACCCTTTATCAATTGGCTGATGCCTAAAAAACTGCTATCTATCCATCATGTATTATTTATTTGATAAATATCCCTCAAAAACCTAACAACCTATTAATATTATTCTTACATTGTGGTATTCTAATTATTTAAATATCAGAAAAATATGGAAGACAAAAAAACAGAACCGTCTCCCTGGAGGAGAGCGTATGGGGTAACGGAATTTGCCCAACTCTATTTTCCCGGCCGGACGCCGGTGGTTGCCTATAAACGTATGTGGGAATGGATACGCACCTCGCGCGAACTCAAAGCCAAGCTCGAAGCCGCCGGATGGGTGAAATTCCAAAAACTCTACACGCCGAAGCAAGTAGGCGTACTGATCGAACATCTGGGGGAACCCT
>OGYB01000095.1_pt1 | contig 78018 bp, 63 predicted proteins | sample 1576421 | NCBI WGS metagenome assembly OGYB01 (sample SAMEA3541577, study PRJEB24748) | human gut metagenome | biome: human gut; feature: human-associated habitat; material: faeces | place: China | collected 2012
TAGAGCACTGGTCTCCAAAACCAGGTGTCGGGAGTTCGAGCCTCTCCTTCCGTGCTAAAAATCTATAGATTCGATGAAAAAGATAATTACTTATATTAAGGAATCTTATAACGAACTTGTTTATAAAGTTTCTTGGCCTACTAGAACAGAGCTTTCCAATAGTGCTGTGGTTGTTATGTTTGCTTCCCTTATAATTGCAGCAGTAATCTTTGTTGTAGACTTAGGCTTCGAAAGCGTAATGCGTTTCTTCTACGAGAAAATCTTTTAATCAGTTTTAGATATGTCTGATATCCAAAAGAAATTTTATGTTCTGCGTGCCATCAGTGGTAAGGAGAATAAAGTCAGAGAATATCTCGAGGCTGAGTTGAAGAACACAGATCTGAGTGAATATGTCAATCAGGTTCTGATACCTACGGAGAAGACTTTTACGGTGCGTAATGGTAAGAAAGTGATGAAAGAAAGAGCTTACTTACCGGGTTATGTATTAGTAGAGGCAGCATTGGTCGGAGAAGTCGCTCATCGATTGAGAAACATTCCCAATGTAATCGGATTTTTGGGCGGGTCTGATAACCCGGTTCCGTTGCGTCCTTCTGAAGTAAGCCGTATTTTAGGTACGGTCGACGAACTGCAGGATCAACAGGAAGAACTGGATATCCAATTTTATGTTGGCGAGAGTGTGAAAATCACTTTTGGACCGTTTAGCGGTTTCACGGGTGTGATCGAAGAAGTCAACGCCGAGAAAAAGAAACTTAAAGTGATGGTAAAAGTCTTCGGACGTAAAACACCGCTTGAGTTGGGCTATATGCAAGTTGAGAAGGAGTAACGCTTTTGTTACGAGAAGTGTTTTCTTTCTGTTATTGATGTTATATATCTAAATTTTAGAAAAATGGCTAAAGAAGTTGCTGGACAAATCAAATTGCAGATTAAAGGAGGAGCAGCAAACCCTTCTCCCCCAGTAGGACCGGCTTTAGGTTCTAAGGGTATTAATATTATGGAGTTTTGCAAGCAATTTAATGCCAGAACCCAAGACAAGGCTGGTAAAATATTACCTGTGGTAATTACTTACTATGCCGATAAGTCTTTCGACTTTGTCGTTAAAACCCCTCCTGTTGCTATCCAATTGCTGGAAGCATCTAAACAGAAGAGTGGTTCTGCAGAGCCGAATCGTAAGAAGATTGCTGAAATCTCTTGGGATCAGGTAAAAACTATCGCAGAAGACAAAATTGTCGACTTGAACTGCTTTACTGTTGAAGCTGCCATGAGAATGGTTGCCGGAACAGCCAGAAGTATGGGTATCACTGTTAAAGGGACATTCCCGGGTAATAATTAATAAACTTCAATTGAAATGAGTAAACTGACAAAAAATCAAAAGTTGGCTTTGGGCAAGATTGAAGCTGGGAAAGCATATACATTAAAGGAAGCATCAGCATTAGTAAAAGAAATTACTACTTCTAAGTTCGATGCATCTGTAGATGTGGATGTTCGTTTAGGTGTTGACCCCCGTAAGGCCAATCAAATGGTTAGAGGCGTTGTTTCATTGCCTCACGGAACTGGTAAACAAGTTAGGGTTCTCGCATTATGTACACCGGACAAGGAAGCTGAAGCAACTGCTGCTGGAGCTGACTATGTCGGCTTGGATGAGTATATAGACAAAATTAAAGGTGGTTGGACTGATATTGACGTGATCATCACTATGCCTTCTATCATGGGTAAAATCGGTGCTCTGGGTAGAGTATTAGGCCCTCGTGGTTTGATGCCTAACCCTAAAAGCGGTACGGTTACCAATGAAATCGGAAACGCAGTGAAGGAAGTTAAGCAGGGTAAGATCGACTTTAAGGTAGACAAAACCGGTATCGTTCATACATCAATCGGAAAGGTATCTTTCAATGCCGATCAGATTCGTGATAACGCGAAGGAATTTATTTCAACTCTTTTGAAGTTGAAACCGTCTGCTGCTAAAGGTACATATATAAAGAGCATTTATCTTTCTAGTACAATGAGCGCGGGTATTAAAATCGACCCGAAATCAGTTGAAGAAAACTAATTAAAATTATTGCACAATGAAAAAGGAAGATAAAGGCATAGTAATAAGCCAGCTTACAGAAACTGTAAAGGAATATCCTAACTTTTATTTGACTGATATCGAAGCATTGGATGCTGAGAAAACCAGCAAATTGAGAAGAGAATGTTTCAAGCAGGAAGTAAAGTTGGTTGTTGTTAAGAACAATTTGCTTAAAAAGGCTCTGGAAAATGTAGAAGGTGATTTTTCACCGCTGCAGATCGCTCTGAAAGGCAATACAGCTGTTATGTTTTCACAAGCAGCTAACGCTCCTGCTCGTCTGATCAAAGAATTTACCAAAGGTGCAAAAAAGGATGAAGTTGCAAAACCCGTGTTGAAAGCTGCCTACGTACAGGAAAGCTTCTACATTGGCGCTGAAAACCTGGAAGCCCTTGTAAATATCAAGAGCAAAAAAGAACTTATCGGCGACGTTATTGCATTGTTGCAATCTCCGGCGAAGAACGTTATTTCTGCTCTTCAGTCATCAGGACAAACTATCCACGGTCTGTTGAAGACTTTGGAAGAAAGATAATTTTTTAATTTACACAGATAATAATCATTTAAATATACAAAAAAATGGCAGATTTGAAAGCTTTTGCAGAACAATTAGTAAACCTGACCGTAAAAGAAGTTAGCGAACTGGCTACAATCCTTAAAGAAGAATATGGTATTGAACCTGCTGCTGCAGCTGTTGCTGTTGCTGGTCCTGCTGCTGGTGGCGCTGCTGCTGCAGAGGAAGAAAAGACTTCTTTCGATGTTGTATTGAAAGCAGCTGGTGCTAATAAATTGGCTGTTGTTAAGGCAGTAAAAGAATTAACTGGTCTTGGCTTGAAAGAAGCTAAAGATTTAGTTGATGGTGCTCCTAGCGCAATCAAAGAAGGTATTTCTAAAGCTGATGCTGAAGGATTAAAGAAGAGCTTGGAAGAAGCTGGAGCTGAAGTTGAGCTTAAATAGTATTTATAACCTGGTTGCCAGGTGATTTGGTTAAGAGTCTCCCTTAAGGAGATTCTTAACCTTTTTGTGTCTATAATTTCAATAAGTTCAATAAATTCCTTACTAGATGTCTTCAACAGCTGAAAACCAAAGAGTTAATTTTGCTTCGATTAAGAATCAGTTCCCTTATCCGGACTTTCTCGAAGTTCAATTGAAGTCATTCCAAGACTTTCTTCAACTTGACACACCTCCTGAAAAGAGAAAGAAGGAGGGATTGTATAAGGTGTTTGCAGAGAATTTCCCTATTGCAGATACCAGAAACAATTTTGTGTTGGAGTTCTTAGATTACTATATAGATCCGCCTCGTTATTGCATTGATGAATGTATTGCCCGCGGATTAACCTATAGTGTGCCTTTAAAAGCAAAGTTAAAACTATATTGTACGGATCCGGATCATGAAGATTTCGATACTGTTATCCAGGACGTATATTTAGGCCCGATCCCTTATATGACGGAACGTGGTACTTTCGTTATAAATGGTGCTGAGCGTGTTGTTGTTTCACAGTTGCACCGTTCTCCGGGTGTGTTCTTTGGTCAAAGTACACATGCCAACGGTACAAAATTGTATTCCGCACGTATCATTCCTTTTAAAGGCTCATGGATCGAATTTGCAACAGACATCAATAATGTGATGTATGCTTATATCGACCGTAAAAAGAAATTACCTGTAACCACCCTTTTAAGAGCTATTGGTTTTGAAGGCGATAGAGACATTCTTGAAATCTTTAATCTGGCAGAAGAAGTAAAAGTTTCGAAAGCAAACCTGAAGAAACTGATCGGCCGCAAGCTGGCTGCCCGTGTGTTGAAAACATGGGTGGAAGATTTCGTGGATGAAGATACCGGCGAAGTTGTTTCTATTGAACGTAATGACGTTATCATCGATCGTGAATCGGTTTTAGATAGCGATAATATTGAAGCTATTCTGGAATCTGGAACACAGAATGTATTATTACATCGTGAAGACCAGAATCTTTCAGATTATGCAATCATCTATAATACGCTTCAGAAAGACCCCAGTAACTCTGAAAAAGAGGCTGTTTTGTATATTTACCGTCAGTTGCGTAATGCAGAACCTGCAGATGAAGCAAGTGCCCGTGAAGTCATACAGAACCTTTTCTTCTCTGAAAAACGTTATGATTTAGGTGAAGTAGGCCGTTACAGAATTAACAAGAAGTTGAACCTTACTACCAGCGATGATGTAAAGGTTTTGACTAAAGAAGATATAATCGAGATCATCAAGTATCTGATTGAGTTGATCAACTCGAAAGCGATCGTGGATGATATCGACCACTTGAGTAACCGTCGTGTACGTACCGTAGGCGAACAATTGTACAACCAGTTCGGTATCGGTCTGGCCCGTATGTCTCGTACAGTACGTGAACGTATGAATGTTCGTGATAACGAAGTGTTTACTCCGATCGATTTGATTAACGCGAAGACTATCTCTTCTGTCGTTAACTCATTCTTCGGAACGAATGCTTTGTCACAGTTTATGGACCAGACAAACCCGTTGGCTGAAATTACTCATAAACGTCGTCTGTCTGCCCTTGGACCGGGCGGTCTGTCAAGAGAGCGTGCCGGATTTGAGGTTCGTGACGTTCACTATACGCACTATGGCCGTCTTTGTCCGATTGAAACACCTGAAGGACCGAACATCGGTTTGATTTCTTCTTTGTGTGTATATGCAAAGATCAATGACCTGGGATTCATTTCTACTCCGTACCGTAATGTGGTTGACGGTAAAGTAGACTTTTCTGAAGAAAGCCTGCAATACTATACTGCAGAGGAAGAAGAAGAAATGACAATTGCACAGGGTAATGCTCCGTTGGATGACGAGGGTAAATTTATTCTTGACAGAGTAAAAGCCCGTTTTGAAGCAGACTTCCCTGTTGTTCCGCCTTCAGAAATCGACTTGATGGACGTTGCTCCGCAACAGATTGCTTCTATCGCAGCTTCTTTGATCCCATTCCTGGAACATGACGATGCTAACCGTGCATTGATGGGATCTAACATGATGCGCCAGGCAGTTCCTTTGTTGCGTACGGATGCTCCGATTGTAGGTACAGGTATCGAGGCACAGGTTGCCCGCGATTCACGTACTCAGATCATGGCTGAACGTGACGGTGAAATTGTATTTGTTGATGCAACTTGTATCAAGATCAAATATGACCGTAGCGAAGACGAAGACTTTGTAAGCTTCGAAGATGCTATTAAGACATATGTTATCCCGAAATGGCGTAAAACAAACCAGAGCACCACTGTCGACCTTCGCCCGATCTGCCATCGTGGCCAGCGTGTGAAGACGGGTGATATCCTGACTGAAGGTTATTCAACTCAGATGGGTGAACTTGCTTTGGGACGTAATGTGAAAGTGGCTTACATGCCGTGGAAGGGTTACAACTATGAGGATGCTATCGTACTGAACGAACGTATGGTTCGTGAAGACTTCTTTACTTCTGTTCACGTGGATGAATATATCCTTGAAGTTCGTGAAACGAAACGTGGTATGGAAGAATTGACATCTGATATTCCTAACGTAAGCGAAGAGGCTACTAAGGATTTGGATGAAAGAGGTATCGTTCGCGTAGGTGCCCGTATCGAACCGGGTGATATCCTGATCGGTAAGATCACTCCGAAGGGTGAATCTGATCCTTCTCCGGAAGAAAAACTGCTGCGTGCCATCTTCGGTGACAAGGCTGGTGATGTGAAGGATGCTTCATTGAAAGCTACTCCGTCTCTTCGTGGTGTTGTTATCGATACGGCGTTATTCTCTAAAGCTGTTAAGAAACGTAAGTCCAGACTGACCGATAAGGCTATTCTTCCGAAATTGGATGAAGAATACGAAATGAAGATGGCCGACCTGAAAAATTTATTGGTGGATAAGTTATTGACTCTTACCAATGGTAAAGTTTCACAGGGTGTTAAGGACTATATGAATACAGAAGTAATTGCGAAGGGTGCTAAATTCTCCCGCAAGGCTCTGGAAGATTTGGATTATAATGCTGTTCAGGTTAGTAAATGGACTGCCGATGCTGATAAGAATGAACTTATCAAGCAGGTTATCCTGAACTATCTGAAGAAATATAAAGAACTGGATGCTGAACTGAGACGTAAGAAATTCGATCTTACTATCGGTGATGAACTGCCTACCGGTATTGTTCAGATGGCGAAAGTTTATATTGCTAAGAAACGTAAGATCCAGGTAGGTGATAAGATGGCCGGTCGCCACGGTAACAAGGGTATTGTTTCCAAGATCGTTCGTCAGGAAGATATGCCGTTCCTGGAAGACGGAACTCCGGTTGATATCTGTTTGAACCCGCTGGGTGTGCCTTCCCGTATGAACCTGGGACAGATCTTTGAAGCTGTATTAGGTTGGGCCGGTAGAACAATGGATGTTAAGTTTGCGACTCCGATCTTCGACGGTGCATCTCTGGATGACCTGAATGCAATGACTGATAAAGCGGGTATCCCTCGTTATGGTAAGTCTTATTTGTATGATGGTGGAACCGGTGAGCGTTTCGACCAGCCGGCAACAGTAGGTGTAACTTACTTCTTGAAACTGGGTCACATGGTTGATGATAAGATGCACGCCCGTTCAATCGGTCCGTACTCTTTGATTACCCAACAGCCTCTGGGTGGTAAAGCTCAGTTTGGTGGTCAGCGTTTCGGAGAGATGGAAGTTTGGGCACTGGAAGCCTTCGGTGCCGCACATGTTCTTCAGGAAATCCTTACTATTAAGTCTGACGACGTTGTAGGACGTTCTAAAGCTTACGAGGCTATTGTAAAAGGTGATCCGATGCCACAACCGGGTATTCCGGAATCTCTGAATGTATTGCTTCATGAGCTGCGAGGTTTAGGTTTAAGCTTTACTCTGGATTAATTCAACAACAATATAAGTAGGTGAGTTTCGGCTCATCTACTTTATCTATTGATAACTCTTTATAAATAAACAATATGGCTTTTAGAAAAGAAAACAAGATAAAGAGTAACTTTTCAAAAATAACCATCGGTCTGGCTTCTCCTGAAGAGATTCTTGAAAACTCTAGCGGCGAAGTTCTGAAACCGGAAACGATTAACTATCGTACGTACAAACCTGAGCGTGACGGTCTTTTCTGCGAACGTATCTTCGGTCCGATCAAGGACTATGAGTGCCATTGCGGAAAATACAAACGTATCCGTTATAAAGGTATTGTCTGCGATCGTTGCGGGGTAGAAGTTACAGAGAAGAAAGTGCGTCGCGAACGTATGGGACATATCCATCTGGTGGTTCCGGTCGCTCATATCTGGTATTTCCGTTCTCTACCTAATAAAATCGGTTATCTGTTAGGCTTGCCTACCAAGAAACTGGATTCTATCATTTACTATGAACGTTATGTGGTTATTCAGCCGGGTTGTGTAGACACTGTTGCTGAATTAGACTTGCTTTCGGAAGAAGAATACTTGCAGATTCTGGATAACCTGCCTAAGGAAAACCAGATGCTGGAAGATACGGATCCTAATAAGTTCATTGCAAAGATCGGTGCTGAAGCCGTTTATGATTTGCTGGCTCGTCTGGATCTTGACTCTCTTTCTTACGAATTGCGTCACCGTGCAAGTACGGACGGTTCACAGCAGCGTAAGAACGAAGCGTTGAAACGTTTACAGGTTGTTGAATCTTTCCGTGCATCCAGAGGCCGTAACAAACCGGAATGGATGATCGTAAAGGTCGTTCCTGTTATTCCGCCGGAATTGCGTCCGTTGGTTCCGCTGGATGGTGGACGTTTCGCAACCTCCGACTTGAATGATTTGTATCGTCGTGTTATTATCCGTAATAACCGTCTGAAACGATTAATTGATATTAAGGCTCCGGAAGTTATCCTGCGTAATGAAAAGCGTATGCTTCAGGAAGCTGTGGACTCTCTGTTTGACAACTCTCGTAAATCGAGTGCTGTTAAGACAGATGCTAACCGTCCGTTGAAGTCATTGTCCGACAGTTTGAAAGGTAAACAAGGTCGTTTCCGTCAGAACTTGTTGGGTAAACGTGTTGACTACTCTGCCCGTTCGGTTATCGTTGTAGGTCCTGAATTAAAGATGCATGAGTGCGGTCTGCCGAAGAATATGGCTGCCGAACTTTATAAACCTTTCGTTATCCGTAAATTGATCGAACGCGGTATCGTTAAAACGGTTAAGTCTGCCAAGAAGATCGTTGACCGTAAGGAACCGGTTGTTTGGGATATCCTGGAATATGTAATGAAAGGTCACCCTGTGTTGCTGAACCGTGCACCGACACTGCACCGTTTGGGTATCCAGGCATTCCAGCCGAAACTGATCGAAGGTAAGGCTATCCAGTTGCACCCGTTGGCTTGTACGGCATTCAACGCCGACTTCGACGGTGACCAGATGGCTGTTCACTTGCCTTTAGGAAATGAGGCTGTACTCGAAGCACAGATGTTGATGCTTGCTTCTCATAACATTTTGAACCCGGCTAACGGTGCGCCTATTACCGTTCCTTCTCAGGACATGGTACTTGGTTTGTACTATATTACTAAAATGCGTCCTGGTACACTGGGAGAAGGTTTAGTATTCTACGGACCGGAAGAAGCTACAATCGCATACAATGAGAAGAAAGTGGACATCCACGCTCCGATCAAAGTGTATGTGAATGATGTAAATGAAAATGGTGAGATCGTTAAGGTGCTGACTGAAACATCGGTAGGTCGTTTGATGGTAAACGAATTCGTACCTGCTGAAGTTGGTTATATCAACGAAGTACTCGGAAAGAAATCTCTTCGTGATATCATTGGTAAGGTAATCAAGACTTGCGGCGTTGCCCGTACAGCCCAGTTCCTGGATGATATCAAGAACTTAGGATACTATATGGCATTTAAGGGAGGTCTGTCGTTCAACCTGGCCGACGTACTTATCCCGCCTGAAAAAGATGCACTGGTTAAGGAAGGTTATGATGAAGTGGAACAGATCCTGGCTAACTATAGCATGGGTTTCATTACCTTCAACGAACGTTACAACCAGATTATCGATACTTGGACACATGTCAACAGTAAGTTGTCTAATATCCTGATGAAGCAGTTGACTGCTGATAACGATGGATTCAACTCTGTATACATGATGATGGACTCCGGAGCCCGTGGTTCTAAAGAACAGATCCGTCAGCTGTCTGGTATGCGTGGTTTGATGGCAAAGCCGCAGAAGAGCGGTGCCGAAGGTGGTCAGATTATTGAAAACCCGATCCTTTCAAACTTTAAAGAAGGTTTGTCAGTGTTGGAGTACTTTATCTCTACCCACGGTGCTCGTAAAGGTTTGGCCGATACCGCGTTGAAGACTGCCGATGCTGGTTACCTGACTCGTCGTCTGGTAGACGTATCGCATGATGTGATTATCAATGAAGAAGACTGTGGAACATTGCGTGGTCTGATTTGTACAGAATTGAAGAATAACGAAGAAGTGATCGCTTCTCTGTACGAACGTATCCTGGGGCGTGTATCCGTACATGATATCCAGCATCCGCTTACCGGTGAACTGATTGTTGCTGCCGGTGAAGAGATCCGCGAAGATGCAGCTAAGATGATTCAGGATTCTCCGATCGAAAGTGTGGAAATCCGTTCCGTACTTACCTGTGAATCCAAGAAAGGTGTTTGTGCTAAGTGTTACGGACGTAACCTCGCAACAGGCCGTATGGTTCAGAAGGGTGAAGTCGTAGGGGTTATCGCTGCTCAGTCTATTGGTGAGCCGGGTACACAGTTGACACTGCGTACATTCCACGTCGGTGGTATCGCATCTAATATTGCAACAGAAAACAGTATTACATCTAAATATGACGGTATTCTGGAAATTGACGAACTCCGTGCTGTAGAAGCTACTGATGCGGCAACCGGAAAGAAACATCAGGTTGTTGTAAGCCGTCTGGCTGAAATGCGTATCGTTGATCCGAATACGAAGATCGTATTGCTGACTCACAATATCCCTTACGGTTCTAAATTATTCTTCAACAACGGAGATAAGATCAGCAAGGGTGACGTAATCATCGAATGGGACCCGTTCAATGCCGTTATCGTATCGGAAGTTTCCGGTAAGATCGAGTTCGAAAGCGTGGTAGAAGGTGTTACTTACAAAGTTGAAAGTGACGAAACTACAGGTTTGAAGGAAAAGATCATTATCGAATCTAAAGATAAGACAAAAGCTCCGGCTGCCCACATCGTAGATGAAAACGGAAACTACCTGAAGAACTACTCATTGCCGCTCGGCGCTCACGTTGTCAAAGAGAACGGTGATCCGGTTAAGGCTGGTGAGGTTTTGGTTAAGATCCCGCGTGCAGTTGGTAAGGCTGGTGATATCACCGGAGGTCTTCCCCGTGTTACTGAGTTGTTTGAAGCTCGTAACCCGTCTAACCCGGCTGTCGTTTCTGAAATCGACGGTGAAGTAGGTTTCGGTAAGATCAAACGTGGTAACCGTGAGATTACTGTAACTTCCAAACTGGGTGAAGTGAAGAAGTATATGGTACCTCTGTCAAAACAGCTTTTGGTTCAGGAAAATGACTATATCCGTGCTGGTATGCCGTTGTCCGATGGTGCAACAACTCCATCTGATATCCTTGCTATCAAGGGCCCGACAGCCGTACAGGAATATATTGTGAATGAAGTACAGGACGTTTACCGTCTGCAGGGTGTGAAGATCAACGACAAACACTTCGAAGTAATCGTTCGTCAGATGATGCGTAAGGTAGAAGTAGTCGATCCGGGTGATACTCGCTTCCTGGAACAACAGATTGTAGACAAACTGGAAGTAATGGATGAAAACGACCGTATCTGGGGTAAGAAAGTTGTTCTGGATGCAGGAGATTCTCAGACATTACAAGCAGGTCAGATTGTAACAGCCCGTAAGTTGAGAGATGAAAACAGTATGTTGAAACGTCGCGATATGAAACTTGTTGAAGTTCGTGATGCCGTTCCTGCTACTGCCAACCAGATCCTTCAGGGTATTACACGTGCTGCATTGCAGACAACAAGCTTTATGTCGGCTGCATCATTCCAGGAAACAACAAAGGTATTGAACGAAGCTGCTATCAACGGAAAGGTAGACCGTCTGGAAGGTTTGAAAGAAAACGTTATCTGCGGTCACTTGATCCCGGCTGGTACAGGCCAGAGAGACTTCGACAAACTGGTTGTTGGTGCTAAGGATGAATTCGAACGTATTTTTGCTAATCGTAAGAACGTAGTAGATTTCAACGCTATGGATAAAGACGACGAGTAAGAAATAAATATCGTACAATAGAAAAGGCTTCCGAATTGATTTTCGGAAGCCTTTTTGTTTTTAGTAATTTGGTTAATCAGGACATAAGCTTTACTTTTGTATGTAGGCTTTATAAATAAACATATTAAATATCATGAAAAAGATTTTGTTAAGTTTTCTGTCAGTGTTATTATCTGTCAGTTTTATGTCTGCCAAGCAACCGGAAGCACCTTTGCATGTGATGACATTTAATATCCGCATGGATACAAAAGAGGATGGAGCTAATCAATGGAGTAACCGTAAGGATCTGGCTGCCGATCTGGTAAAGTTCCATGAAGTCGATATCTTCGGTGCCCAGGAAGTTCTGAACCATCAGTTGAATGATCTTTTGGCACGTTTACCGGAGTATAGTTATGTGGGAGTAGGACGTGAAGACGGTAAGACAAAAGGAGAATATGCCCCGATATTTTATAAGAAGGATCGTTTCTCTCTTGAGGATAGCGGTAATTTCTGGTTGGCGGAAGATATGAATGCAGTGGGTAAGAAAGGCTGGGATGCCGCCTGTGAACGTGTTGCCACCTGGGGCGTATTTAAGGATAAGCTATCAGGTAAGAAGTTCTTTTTCCTGAACACTCATTTGGATCATATGGGAAAAGTGGCACGCCATGAAGGAGCTTCATTGGTTCTGGAAGAAGCCCATAAATTGGCTAAAGGACTTCCGGTTATTGTAACCGGTGACTTTAATGCCGCACCGGATGATGATCCTATCAAAGTGCTGACAGATAAGAATGATCCTCGCCATGTCACTCATTCGCGTGAAATAGCCTCTTTAAAATATGGCCCGGAATGGACATTCCACGATTACGGCCGTATACCGAACGAGAAGAGAGAATGGATCGATTATATTTTTGTAAAAGGAGACATTAAGGTATTACGTAACGGAGTGCTTACCGATACCTTGAATCATCTTTATCCTTCGGATCACTGCCCGGTCATGGCAACTTTGATCATTCAATAGAAGAGATTGATCTGTTGTAGGAATTGATCTTTATAATAATCACATTTACAACAGTTTTTAGATGTGTTTTAAATTGTTAATAATTGAAGTAATATTAGTTAATACGTAAATTGCGCTTGGAGTTTTTTTGTACAGTTTGTATCTTTGCATTGTTCAAAATGTAGTAATATGCATCTGGACAGAAAACCTTAGCCTAAAAGTCAGGATAATAAATATTAAACACAATAAGGTATTTTTTTTACATTGGTCTAAAGAATTGAGAATTAAAAACACAACTGGAAAAGGGTCGCCTGTGAAGGTGGCCCTTTTTATTTACAATATATTTCATGGAAACCTCTTATATCTGTATATTTGTATCCGATTAGTTAAACATAAAACATAAAAAGAAATGGAGAACGATAACAAACAATCTAATGAGATACAGGTAGAACTGTCTGAAGAAATGGCACAAGGCACTTATGCTAACCTGGCGATTATTTCACATTCAACTTCTGAATTCATACTTGACTTCATCCGCGTAGTTCCCGGTGCCCCTAAAGCACAGGTTAAGAGCCGTGTGATCCTGACTCCCGACAATGCAAAACGTTTATTCTTTGCTTTGCAGGATAACCTGGCCAAATATGAAGAGCAGATGAAAGGCGGAAGCGGTAATAAGACAGCCAACTTTGAAGATTTTATCCCGCCGATGGGAGGAGTTCAGGGAGAAGCTTAAATATCCCCTGCACTTTACGGGTAATAAAAAAGGATTGTTTCCAATACAGGGAACAATCCTTTTTTTAATTTCTAGACTTGTGTGTGTTACTCCATTTTCTTGTTGATAACAATGTGGCCGATGTAACCCAAAATAATAACTCCTAAACCAGCGATAAGGATGGTATTTGTTACGCCACCAGTAATAGCCGGTACTGCAAGAATGATTACACCGATCAAGAGTACGATTACCCCAAGATTTTTAATTAACTCGTTCATGGTTATAGATGTTTTTATAATTATTTTCTTTTCTACCGCAAATAAAGTAATAATAACCCGATTGCAAAAATATTTTAGAATAAAAATAATGAATCCATCGATTTTAGCTCCTATATTTGTAGGACTAACACAGTTATATATGATACGAATACTTTACTTGGTTTATTTATGGCTGTTTTTTGTACCTGTCTTTGTGGTGCTGACTATACTTACAGCCTTAACTGTTATCATCGGATGCCTGCTGGGAGGTGAGAAGATATTTGCCTATTATCCCGGGATGATCTGGTCGAGGCTGACCTGTTATCTGGCTCTCTGTCCGGTAAAAGTGAAAGGACGGGAGAATATAGACCGTAAACAATCTTATGTATTTGTGTCCAATCATCAGGGCGCCTTCGACATCTTTTTGATCTATGGTTTCCTGGGCGTTCCTATCAAATGGGTTATGAAAGCGGGGATAGGGAAGATACCTTTCGTCGGGGCTGCCTGCCGGGCTGCCGGTTTCATCTTTGTGGATAATTCAACACCTAAAGCGGCTGCCCGTAGTGTGGTGGAAGCTGAACGTTGTCTGAAGAACGGGGCTTCTGTTGTTGTCTTTCCGGAAGGTTCACGAACGTATGACGGTAAGATGATCCGTTTCAAGAAGGGAGCTTACCAGATGGCTTTGGATCAGCGTCTGCCAGTTGTTCCGATTACTTTGAATGGCCCTTTCGACGTGCTGCCGATCGGTTCGCTGGATATACACCGGCATAAGATGGAAATGATCATTCATCCGGCTATCTCGACGAATGATATGGATACCTCCCATAAAGGAATGCAACAGTTTGCGGATCATACGCAGGAGATCATTGCTTCCGCTTTATGGGATAAATATAAATAATTTCTTGTTACCAGGCTTTTAATATCCCCGTCTTGGTGACGCCCAGGCTGAAACCAACGCTTTTGCCTAACATGGTTCCTGTGTCTGCTGCGACCGATCCGGAGAATTTCCATCCCTGCAACTTAGGGTGGGTATAGTTGATATCAATCAAGCTGGATGTGCCGAATTTTTTATTCAGGAAAGGGAAATAAGAAGTCCCCCAACCATTCATCGCAGTAAATAAGACACGATAAGATAACTGTGTATTAATATCCCCTTCTGCTGCGAAATGCCAGCTTTTAACGCGGTTGTTTTTGAAACCTAAAGAACCGTCGGTATTATATTCCGGAGACGGGATCAGCGGAGAACCTATCCCTCTGTTGAAATAAGAAAAACCTGTCGTATACTCACCATTGTTATAATAATCGTCGTTTCCGCCTCCACGTCCGCCTTGCCATTTATCACGGTCGAACAGGATAAAATGCATAGGGCCGCTTTGATTCATTGTTACGAGATATTCGGCAACCACTTTGTTCAGCCAGGGAAGGAAAGGCAGGTCGAACTGTAATCCCCACAGCCCGTCTGTTTTATTGGCAAACTCCATGCCCGACTTATCGTTGAAATAATGCTGATAATAAATATGAGCTCCCCAGTCTTTCTCCGTGTAGCTTAATTTGAAGTCGTACGAACCGTAATGGCTTCCCAATACATTGATCTGATCGGACAATGTAGCATCACTACCACCTTTTTGTCCACATATCACCCGTATCATATCTTTAAAAGATTGAGGTTGTTTTCCGATCTTCGGATCGGTAGAAGTTCCTCCCCATTGGGCATAGTGTTGGACACCGGCTGTGAGAGACAAGGGAAAATCATTTTCCGTATCTTTAATTCGGAAGAAGAAAGACTTATGATGCCAAAGCACATTCTTGATATAGACTTGTTTGGAATTAGCGAAGTCTTTCAGATAGTCCGTATCGAATGACCTGCCGATAGCGAAATCACCTTTTACCTGCAACCAGCCTTTAGTCAGGGGAACCAGGGTAAACTCCGGCATACTCAGGTTGACTTCCGGTATGGGACGTGCATTGGTGGATTGTACCATATCACCGGAGCTCAGATTTCGATCCCACAGTGAATTATATCTTTCCTTACTCCCCACACTGAACAACAAACTTTTATAACCTATCTCCGCATACGCCTGCTGAATGAATACATTACGATAGCGGGGCACGGCGGCTACAACATCCAGTCCGGCTCCCCAGCGAAAACCTTTGCCGAAATGTTGGTTATGGAATACGCCTGCATTCAGCAAACCGTTGCCTGCCTCTTGCGGAACAATGCCGTAACGGTTGCTTACCATCCAGAACGGCGTATTCGATCCGGTTGCAGCTGAACCAAACAATTCTGTTTTATAGATTGTAGCATCCTGGATATCGGTTGTCTGGGAATAACTGTCGTTCGATATGCCATATAAAATTATTCCTGCAAGTATAATACGTAAGGCTTTCATTCAATTGATTTTTTGTTCGCAACAAAGGTAATGATTAAAATAATCTCTCTGCCGGGAGATTTAAAAAAGAAGCTTAAGCAATATAAAAATTCAAATATAATTGTACCTTTGTTTCCGTTCCTTGATTTACAACGTTTGATATGGATGAAAAACAGTTATTATTTGAATTTCTTGAAATCGAAAAGCGTAGACTTTCATTATCTTTGGGCGAATGCCAGCTCGACGCCAAGCCTTTGGGCAAGAGCGAAACAGGCATAGTCTTCAAGGGCCGCATGAATGGGAACGACGTTGCCTTAAAGTTCTTTTTGTATAAAGGAGACGGTTCGGGAAAGGAGAAGTGGTTAAATAAGCTTAAAGCAAAGTATCTGACAATATCCCTGTTGGAGACAAGAAGTAATATTGTACAGTATGCAGACTTTGATACTGTGACCGTGCAGGGACAGGCAATCCCCGTGCTGGTTATGAAGTTGTACAGATGTTCGCTGGAAGAATATAGAAGTGTCCTGTCTGTGGACTCTTTTCTTAAGCTATTCCGTTTCCTTACTAATACGGTTCAGTTCCTGCATAGCATGGGCATTGTGCATGGAGCCATCAAACCCCGCAACATACTCGTAGACGACCATAATGATTTTGTGCTGACGGATATTGCAATGGCGGAGACTGCCGATCCGGACTATTCCGACATAACAGCGATAGGAGAAACCTTGCAGTGGTATGCATTCGGCAATACGAATAACGATACGGCTATCAGTAAGGTATTCCCCGCCCTGAAATTTTACGACCGCATAGTAGAACGCTGCCTGACGCAGGATACCCAGCAACGTTTCCATACGGTGGATGAGATGCTGGCTTTCGCAGAAATCCAGAAAGAACGGGATCCGAACGACTTGCTGAAGGAGTTCAGCCTGATCTGCCGTAAAAACTTTCCGAAAGAATTGCCGGAGTTTGTGCATTGTTCGGATCAGGCCAAGATTGTCAAGCTATTCTCGGAGTTTGTCGGGAAGAAAGAGTTTTTCGGAAGCAACCTTGTTTACTTTACCGATGTAGACAGGCATGTGTTTGCTCCCCAGATTTGTAAGAACGGCTATATCAAATTCGACAACTCGTCGCAGTTCCGGGTACTCGATATCTGGATCCACAGCGATAATGATATGCGGAACGACTATATCCTCGTACATCACTCCAACACGCTTCCGGAGAAGGTGAACGGCAAAGATGTCTACCGTTGGGCTGTTTATGAAGATCACATGCTTATCACCTGGGAAGAAGCGATGAACGGTTTTGCGGAATGTGAGGGCGACATCATCGCCTTAGACCGGAACAAGATCGAGTTCTACAACCGAATCCCCCGGGAAGGATATGTCTTTATCGCATTAAACCATCTGCATAGCCTGATCAGTCCGGCTAATATCTGTACGTTAAAGGATTACTTTTTCCGCTTTAGCTTTAACTACGTGAACCGTTACATTCTGGACGATATGAATAATATGACCAAGCTGCATGTGACGTCCCCAAGGAGAAAGTAAGATCATTGCCACCATTTTATCCACTCGAAGACTACATGGTAGGTTTGATCCCTGGCTGCCTTTTCGGAAAGGATCAGGTCGTGCATCCCGTTGGTTATAGTATCGCAAACGGTCAGATAGCCCAGTTGGGGCGCATATTCCTGGATATCGTGTACGTTCAGTACAATGTCGGAAGATAGATATTCATTATGCCATTCTTCAGTTTCCGGATAAGATTTGTCGGACGACATCACCAGGGTCGGCAATTCCAGTTTCAACCCCTTTTTCACCTGCCGCTGTCCTTCCTGGATGGCTTTTATCCAGCCGGCCTTTTTAGGATAGCCGTTGATCATCTTCCAGTTCGTGTCATATTCCCATTCCCCTTTGAACTGTTTGAGCAGACTGTGTGCATAAGAGGCAATGCCATATCCCTGCACGGTCAGGTCGGGGAAAAATTTTCCGACAAATGCAACGACCGGGATCGCCACCTTTTCCATAAACCAACCGAAGTTCCAGTCCAGGAAAGGGCTGTTTAATATTAATCCGGTGACAGGGAGATTGTCTTTCTTACTTTCTAAATACAATGGCGTGATAAGTCCTCCGGTGGAGTGTGCCATCAACAGTATCTTTTTATTTCCTTCCGAACGGATGGTTGCCAGTGCCGTATCGATATCAGCAAAATATTCCGTCAGGCTTTTGCAGAAGAACGGGGTTTGGTTCGGCAGGATGGAACGCCCGTATTTCCTGAGATCCATCGCATAGAAATTGTAGCCATGTGCATTCACGCTGTCTCCCAATTGCTTCTGGAAGAAATAATCGTTGTAACCATGAATGTATAGAACCGCTTTCTTTACATCCGGCAGTTGCGGCTTTTTTACAAGCGTGCAGACAACTTTCCCTTCATAATCATCCGGCATCTGAAAAGTACGGCGCACGTAATCATCACCGAGCACGTCGGGAACATATTGCGCGTAAATGCTTACTGCAAAGATAAATACCAGGGAAGTAAGAAGTAACTTGCGTATCATAGCTGCTTTTCTTTTTATAACTATATCTTGTTTGCCATTGTTCAAGAGACAAAGGTAGGAAACAACTAGTTGAAAAGTGCTTGTATTCTAATCTTTTTCTACCTTATAACTAACTCTTAGTATCTATATTTTTTTTCTTTTGAGCATGCCCAAATTTAATTTCGAGCTAGCATGAATTTAATTTTGAGCTAGCTCAAAATTGATTTTTAGCATGGGCAAAAGTATAAAAATATAGGAACAAAATATTAAAAGCATTTTATGTACAAACTAAAGAGTACCGTCCGGACAAATAAAATAATAAGAGGCAGGCTTTGTTTCATAAAATAAAAGATTTGCGTACTTTTAGAACTTCATTGATAAATGATGCGAAAACAAACTCATTAGTGTTAATTAAACTCCTGTTATTATGATCAAAAGGTGGTTTATTGTTTTGGGAAGTATCCTGATTTTGTTGCCTGTGATTTCTTGTAGCACACGGGATAGTTCAAAGAAAGTTACCGAGAAAACGCTGGATGTGATCGATGGAATATCGGACGCGCTGAAAGACCGGGGGGAAGAAACCGGAGAGAAAGCTGCCGATGGTTTAGGAGAAGTAGGAAAAGGCGTCGGGAAATCTTTAAGTAAATTGCTGACGAAGAATGCCGACTCGATAGGGAAAGTTGCCGGGGAAATATTAGGGAAGGGGAGTGCCGGACTTATCGAAGGACTTCAAAATACGTTGTATTCTCCGGTGGAATTTGAGAACGGAAAGCAGAACTTCACGAAGGTTTCCTATCTGGGAGTATCTACGATAGATAAGAATGTCGTGATCTTTACGGATGATATTATTGAGGTCGATAATCAAGTGGAGGTGGTTTGTTATAACGCAGATAATAAGCAGACCCAGGTTTTACAGGCGAGTTTTCCGTATTGTTCGCAGACGTGCGAAATTATCCTGACTTTAAAGGAGTTGAATCTGCTGAAAGAGGCACATCGACGGGTGGTTTCGATCAGACGCATTCAGGAAAAGTCGGTACAAGCCGCTGAATAGTCGTTTGTTTTTTTGTGGAATGAAAGAAATATGTATATTTAAGACTTTGTTAAATCAATAAGGGAAGATAGTTATGAGACGTTTTTATTATCTGTTGCTGGTTAGCTTGTGTTGTGCCGGTTTGTTCGCTAAGACCAAGAAAGCGGTGTATGTAATTGTCGATGGGGTTCCGGCCGATCAAATCGAAAGGCTTCATACGCCGGCCATATTCGATATAGCTTCGAAAGGCGCTTATAGCCGGGCATATACCGGAGGGGAGATAGGCGGATATTCACAGACGGCGACGATCTCGGCCATAGGTTATACCAATCTGCTGACATCGACCTGGTTCAATAAACATAATGTAGGCGGCAACTCCGACCTGCAACCGAATTATAACTACTGGACAATCTTCCGGATAGCCAAAGAGCAACCGAAAGAATATAAAACGGCCATCTATTCCAGCTGGACGGATAACCGGACTGTCCTGATCGGGGAGGGGAAAAAGGAGACAAACTATCTCAAGATCGACTACGTGAAAGACGGTTACGACCTGGACACCATCCGTTTCCCGAAGAAAGAGAAGGATTTGCATATCTTCGATATAGACGAACAAATCTCGAAAGATGCGGCAGAAGGTATCCGTAAGGATGCGCCCGACCTGAGCTGGGTATATCTGTGGTATACCGACGATGCGGGGCATATTGCCGGCAACGGAGCCTTTTTCGATGAATATGTACGGAAAGCGGACGATCAGGTTGCCCGTATCTGGGAAGCCGTGAAGTATCGCGAGGCCAATTTTGATGAAGAGTGGATGGTCGTAATCACTACGGATCACGGACGCGGAGAGAATGGTCACGGCCACGGGGGACAGTCCTGGCGCGAACGTACTACCTGGGTTTCAACGAATGTGCCGGTAAACAGCCATTTCACATCCGGCAGTTTGGCGATCACCGATATTGCGCCTTCCATTTGCCGGTTCATGGGTTTTGAGGTTCCGCAGCCTGTCTTGTGGGAGCAGGATGGCATGTCTTTTGTCGGGGATGCCGATATTTATGATTTGCAGACAATGCCTTATGACAATACGGTCGGGCTGTCCTGGAAATGTTATTCGGAAGATGCTCCGGTGAGTGTTTATGCCGCCGCCGCAAATAAATTCAAAGAGGGTGGGGAAGATGAATGGATCAAACTGGCGACGCTGCCGGCCGGGACGAAAAATTATACGGTCGACCTGCAAGCTTTGCCGGCATCGAAGTTCTATAAGTTTGTTGTCGCTGCTCCGGGTAATCATCTGAATCGCTGGTTGGAAAAATAGGTATATAAAATAAATAGTATGAAAAAAACTCTGTGTACTTCTGCATTATTGCTTTTAGCCGGACAGCCGCTTATGGCACAGGAACGTCCGAATGTTATTGTTTTTCTGGTCGATGATATGGGCCTGATGGATACCTCGTTGCCGTTTCTGACGGATGAGGCTGGTAATCCGGTTCGTTATCCGCTGAACGACTGGTATCAGACACCGAATATGGAGCGTATGGCTCGTCAGGGAATCCGCTTCTCTACTTTCTATGCGCAAAGTGTCAGCTCCCCTTCCCGTGCATCCATCATGACCGGACAAAACTCGACCCGTCACAGGACGACTAACTGGATCAATTCTGAAACGAATAACAAAACTCCTTTCGGCCCGACAGACTGGAACTGGAAAGGTATCTCGAAGAATGATGTAACATTGCCCCGTGTACTGCATGAGGCCGGATATAAAACGATCCATGTAGGCAAAGCGCATTTCGGTTGCCAGAACAGCGATGGGGAACTTCCGCAGAATATCGGTTTCGACGTGAATATAGCCGGTTCTTCTATCGGGCATCCGGGAAGTTATTACGGTGAGAACGGATATGGAAACATTAAAGGGCAAAAGGCCCGTGCCGTACCGGGATTAGAAAAGTATCATGGTACGGATACCTTCCTGAGTGAAGCCCTAACCTTGGAAGCGAATGAGCAGATCACCCAGGCTGTAGGGGAAAAGAAACCTTTCTTCTTATATATGTCTCACTATGCCGTTCATTCTCCTTTTGAGGCAGATAAACGTTTTGCCGGTCATTACAATGTTTCGGAGAAGCCTAAAGTGGCGGCTGATTTTGCTACCTTGATCGAAGGAATGGATAAATCGTTGGGCGATATTATGGATCATCTGGAAGAATTGGGCATTGCCGAGAATACGTTAATAATATTCCTGGGAGATAATGGTTCCGATGCTCCTCTGGGGGATGATAAAGGTTACACTTCTTCAGCTCCTTTGCGTGGAAAGAAAGGTTCCGAATTTGAAGGAGGAGTCCGCGTTCCGTTTATTGCCTGCTGGGGTAAGCCGGATATGAATAATTCGGTTCAGAAGCAATTACCGATTGAAGTGGGAGGAGTCCAGTTGCAGATGGGAACTGTAATGGATATTTACCCGACACTTGTCTCTTTGAGCGGAGCAAAAAATCCGAAGGGACATATTGTCGATGGCGTCGACCTGCGGGATCAATTGGAAGGGAAGAGAAACAATAGCCGTCCGGAGACTGTACTGATGCATTTCCCGCATAGCCACAGGGGAAGTTACTTTACAACTTATATAGAAGGAGATTGGAAACTGATCTATTATTATAATCCGGAAAATCCGTCTGAACCCCGTTGCCGTCTGTATAACTTGAAGAAAGATCCGGGCGAATCACTCGATGTATCGGAAAGAAATCCCAAATTACTGGTCAAGATGGTAAAAGCAATGACAACCCAACTCGATGCCGAAGGAGCACTTTACCCGGAAGATGCGAAGGGGAATGTGTTGAGGCCGGTTTATTAAAAGAGGGAGTAACAGAAACTTAGAGAAAAAATAACACGTAATGTGTTGTATACTCGGAAAAACTTCTTACCTTTGCCCCGCAAATTTTTAAGTACTAACAAATATAAAACAGCGTTTTATGAACAATTATGAAACCGTTTTCATTTTAACTCCCGTTTTGTCTGACGCACAGATGAAGGAAGCGGTAGAAAAATTCACGAACATCCTGAAAGAACAGGGTGCAGAAATCGTGAACGAAGAAAATTGGGGATTGCGCAAATTAGCTTATCCTATCGACAAGAAAACAACAGGCTTCTATCAGCTGGTTGAATTCAAGGCAAATCCGGAAACTATCGCTACTCTGGAAGTAAACTTCCGTCGTGACGAACGTGTAATCCGCTTCCTGACTTTCCGCCAGGATAAATATGCAGCAGAATATGCCGCTAAGAGAAGAAATCTGAAATCATCTAAAGAAACAGTAAAGGAGAATTAATCATGGCAGCAACTCAATCAGAAATCAGATATTTAACTCCGCCTTCAGTAGACGTTAAGAAAAAGAAATATTGCCGTTTCAAAAAGAACGGTATCAAGTATATCGATTACAAAGATCCTGAATTCCTGAAGAAATTCCTGAACGAACAGGGTAAAATTCTTCCGCGTCGTATCACTGGTACTTCTTTGAAATTCCAGCGTCGTATCGCTCAGGCTGTAAAAAGAGCTCGTCACTTGGCGTTGCTTCCTTACGTAACCGATTTAATGAAATAAAATAAAGAGAGGAGACAGAATATGCAAGTTATTTTGAAAGAAGATGTAATCAACTTAGGTTACAAAGACGATATCGTAACAGTAAAAGACGGTTACGGACGTAACTTTCTAATCCCCCAGGGTAAGGCAGTTATCGCTTCTGAGTCTGCAAAGAAAGTATTGGCTGAAAACATGAGACAACGTGCTCACAAATTGGCTAAGATCAAAGAAGATGCTCAGGCATTGGCTGCAAAGTTGGAAGGTGTTTCACTGACTATCGGTGCAAAGACCAGCTCAACAGGTACAATCTTTGGTTCTGTAACAAATATCCAGGTTGCTGAAGCTTTGGCAAAAGCTGGTCACGAAGTAGAACGTAAGATTATCTATATCAAAGAAGCTGTTAAAGAAGTTGGTAGCTACAAGGCTATCCTTAAACTTCACAAAGAAGTTTCTGTTGAAATTCCTTTCGAAGTGGTTTCTGAATAATTCAGTAACACAAGATAAAGTAAGAAAGCGAATCCTTTGGGGTTCGCTTTTTTTTGTTTTATGAACTATTAATCAGTAAAAAAACACTACATTTGCCCCAAATTTGCAATAAAACTTTAAGGTGGCAAAAATATCTTTTCTATATATAAATCTGCTGATAGCCTTGTTTCTGACTCTGCCTGTAGTTCAGGCCAGGGAGAAGACATTTACTGTTGTGATCGATGCCGGTCATGGTGGTAAAGACCCGGGCGCACGTGGTACTGTTATCGATGAAAAGGTGATCAATCTGTCTGTGGCTTTAAAGCTGGGAGATAAAATCTCGGCCAATCATGACGATGTAAAAGTTATCTATACCCGTAAAACGGATCGTTTTATCGAGTTGGATGAACGTGCTAATATTGCGAATAGGAATAAAGCTGATTTGTTTATATCGATACATACTAATTCCGTAAAAAAAGGAAGTACAGCTCGTGGTACGGAAACTTATACATTAGGTTTGGCCCGTACCGATGAAAACCTGGCTGTAGCTATGCGTGAGAACTCCGCTATTCTTCTGGAAGATAATTATCTTCAGAAATATGAAGGGTTCGACCCGAATTCCTCTGAGTCGTATATTATCTTCGAGTTTATGCAGAACAAGCATATGGAGCAAAGTATCAGCTTGGCTTCAGAGATACAGAAGTGTTTTACATCGGCCAACCGTGGCGACAGAGGTGTAAGGCAGGCCGGTTTCTTGGTATTGAGGAAAACAAGTATGCCGAGTGTCCTGGTCGAATTAGGGTATATCTCCAACCGGGAAGAAGAGCGCTTTATGAAATCGTCCGACGGGCAGAATAAACTGGCAAATGCGCTCAGTGATGCTTTTACCAAATATAAAAAGGAATACGACAGGAAACAGGGAGGAGTTTCTGCGGGAGCTAATACCCGGGTTGCTTCATCGCAGACACGCAGTGTCCCGGAAGTAAGCAGTGAACCGGAAACGCAGGATAACCTCTCCGATGCTCCGGTCGGTAGTGAGGAGTATATTCTTAACAGGAAAAAGAATACCTCAACCTCTTCGCAAAGAAAGCAATCGCAGCCTGCGGCATCGACTAAAGGAAAGTCGGATACGACAGGTAAAATAATCTATAAAGTGCAAATTCTTACGTCCGATAAAAAACTTTCTCCGGGGGCTAAAGTGTTTAAAGGATATAAGAATGTGAACTTCTTTGTAGAAAAAGGAATTTATAAATATACTTATGGCGAAACAACGGATTTTGATTCTATCAGAAAGTTGCGTCGACAGGTGGCTAAGGACTTTAAAGATGCGTTTATCGTAGCATTTAAAGATGACAAAAAGGTGAAATATTAAATAGAGAAACATATAATTTAAAGGAATGAAAAGTATACTGACCAAAGAGGCAAAGATCGGACTTGTAAGTATTATCAGTCTGGCATTGCTGTATTTCGGGATTAATTATCTGAAAGGGATAAATTTATTTAAACCGGTAAATCATTATTTCGTTACATTTCATAATGTAAAAGATGTGACTGTCTCCAGTCCTGTTTATATTGATGGTTTTAAAGTTGGATTGGTTAGGAGTATTGTCTATGATTATGAAAATACGGATAAAATAACGGTGGAGATCAGCCTGGATGATGAGATGAAACTGACATCCGGCAGTTATATTACGATTATTAAGACATTGCTGAGTGGAGGTGAGCTTCATATACATCTGAATAAATATGTAAAAGATTACCTGAAGCCCGGGGCAACCCTTGAAGGACGAATGGAAGAAGATATGATGCAGGCGGTGCAGGAGAAGATCTTGCCCGGTGTGGCAGAGCTTCTACCAAAGATCGATTCGATCCTGGGAGGCCTGCAAACGCTGATTACCCATCCGGCCATTGCTCAGTCGTTGGATCATATTGAAAAGACAACGGGTAATCTGGAGGTATCTACCCGTCAGTTGAATACGCTCCTGAGTAAAGAGGTTCCGGGTATTGTTTCTGATCTGAAAGTGATAACAGGAAATTTTACTGAAGTAAGTTCCGGTTTGAAGGAGTTGGATCTGGCAACAACAGTAAATTCGATAAATGCTACTTTGGCTAACCTTCAGCTTACTACAGACAAGCTGAATAAGAAGGATAATAGTCTGGGCTTATTGTTGAATGACAGGAGTTTATATGATAATTTGGATAGTACGATGGTGAATGCATCCAATTTGTTGATAGACCTGAAGAAGAACCCGAAAAGATATGTTCATTTTTCTGTTTTTTAACTGAAAGGAATATTAAAACATCTAATGTTATTTAGAATTATTCCAATTAAAGAAAAAAATATACAACCCTGATTTCAGACTTGCTTAAGGCCTTTAGATAGAGGAGGATAACCTATTCTTGAGGTCTTTTTGCATGAGAAAGAGGAACGTAGTGTGGATAGCAAAAGTGTCCCAAAATAAAGGGCTCTTGATCGGAGTTGTGGATAAGTGCTTGCTAGTCAGGTGTGTTTTCATAACTGTCTGACACTAAATGGGATATTAAACATTCAAAAGAACCAAATAATTCGGAGCTTTTTTTTTCCGAATTAATTTCTAAACTTTGTAGTCGAAAAGAAATATAAAAGCTATAGTTGGGAGAGTAATAAATCATGCAGACTGAATATCAGACATTGTGGAATAAATGCCTCGCTGTTATAAAAGACATCGTGCCGGAGGCCGCTTTTAACACATGGTTCATGCCGATCATACCTCTATCGTATGAGGATAATAAATTTACGATTCAGGTACCGAGCCAGTTCTTTTACGAATATCTTGAAGAGAAATACGTAAATGTACTGAAGGTTACATTATATCGTGTTATCGGTCAGGGGACAATTCTTAACTACCGTGTTATGGTAGATAAGACGACTGGCGGTACAGTAGATTATCCGGCAGAGAATGGTTCAGTAGCAGTAAAGAAGATAACTCCCAAAGATGCAAACAAGGCTCCTAATCCATTTGTACAGACTGCACCTCAGGATTTAGATCCTCAGTTGAATCCCAAATATAACTTTGAGAACTATTTTGAAGGAACCAGTAATAAGTTGGTGCGTACTGCGGGTGAAGCCGTTGCCCAGAATCCCGGAAAGACAACATTTAATCCTTTATTCATATTCGGCCCTTCGGGAGTAGGCAAAACACACTTGTGTCATGCAATTGGTACCCGTATCCGTGAGCTTCATCCGGAAAAGAAGGTATTGTATGTTTCGTCTCATCTTTTCCGCGTACAGTTTACTGATGCGATCCGTAAAAATACAACGAATGACTTCCTGAACTTTTATCAGAATATCGATGTCCTGTTGCTGGATGATATCCAGGAATTGATCGGTATGGATAAAACTCAGAATACATTCTTCCATATATTCAACCATCTTCACCAATTAGGAAAACAGTTGATCCTTACATCCGATAAGGCTCCTGTCGACTTACAGGGGATGGAAGAACGTTTGATCACTCGTTTGAAATGGGGGTTGACTGCTGAGTTGAGCCGTCCGGATCTCGACCTGCGGAAGAAGATCCTTAAGAATAAGATCAATCATGACGGAATTGTTATTCCGGATGAAGTATTCAACTTTATTGCAAATAATGTAACAGAAAATGTTCGCGACCTGGAAGGTATTCTCGTATCCCTGATGGCGAATGCTGTTATCAATAATAAGGAAATAGACCTGCCTTTGACTAAACGTGTGGTTAGCCAGGCTGTTCGTCTTGAAAAGAAGCAACTGTCCGTTCAGATGATTCAGGAAATTGTATGTAATTACTTCAATCTCGATCAGGCGGTTATTCAGACGCGTTCCAGAAAGCGTGAAATTGTGCAGGCTCGTCAGATAACGATGTATCTTGCAAAAAAGTATACCGACTGTTCATTCTCCCATATCGGAAAGATTGTCGGAAAGAAAGATCATGCCACCGTTTTGCATGCCTGTAAAACGATCAAAGACCAGATGGAAACAAGCAAGTCTTTCCGTTCGTCTGTCGAAGAAATCGAAGTTAAGCTGAAGGGCTGAAAAAGCCTTAAAATATAGTAGAAAAGGATGCCATTTTATGTGGTGTCCTTTTCTGTTTTGGGAAACCATGAAATGTAAGAGGTTTTTATTTTGGAAAACTTTTTATGTGGCTTCGAAAGTTAATATGTTGATTTTCATAGGTGGTGTATTTTGAAACGGAAAACTTTCTATTATTTCCGATTTTAGTTGTTGAATAATTTGGCTAATAAATAAAGTATTCTTAAACTTGCACTATTATTAAATACAGTAATTATCGTGAACCATAAAACTTACACATTCGATGAAGCATTTAAGGCTTCACTGGACTACTTTACAGGCGACGAGCTTGCCGCTAAAGTATGGGTAAACAAGTATGCTTTGAAGGATGCATTCGGGAACATTTATGAGGAATCCCCTAATGATATGCATCGTCGGTTGGCAAGTGAAATTGCCCGTGTAGAGAAAAAGTATCCTAATCCGTTATCGGAACAGGAGCTTTTCGACCTATTTGATCATTTCCGCTATATCGTTCCGCAAGGAAGTCCGATGACGGGAATTGGCAATGACTACCAGATTGCCTCACTCTCTAATTGTTTTGTGATAGGGTTAGATGGAGAAGCCGATTCCTATGGCGCAATTATTCGGATCGATGAAGAACAGGTTCAGTTGATGAAACGTCGTGGAGGTGTAGGACATGATTTATCTCATATCCGCCCGAAAGGATCTCCCGTAAAGAATTCGGCTCTTACTTCAACCGGACTGGTGCCGTTCATGGAACGTTACTCTAATTCTACCCGTGAGGTAGCACAGGATGGACGTCGTGGGGCGTTAATGTTGAGTGTGTCGATCAAGCATCCGGATTCTGAATCCTTTATCGATGCAAAGATGACAGAAGGAAAAGTAACCGGTGCAAACGTGTCGGTGAAGATTGATGACGACTTTATGAACTCCGTAGTGAACGGTACTTCATATAAACAACAATATCCGATCGATTCGCAGGAACCTACTACGGTAAAAGAAATAGACGCTCCGGCTTTGTGGAAGAAGATCATTCACAATGCCTGGAAATCAGCCGAACCGGGCGTTCTGTTCTGGGATACTATTTTGCGTGAATCAGTTCCCGATTCGTATGCAGACCTGGGTTTCCGTACGGTTTCTACCAATCCTTGCGGTGAGATACCTCTTTGTCCGTATGATAGCTGTCGTTTGCTGGCTATTAATCTTTATTCATACGTGGTGAATCCGTTTACAAAGGATGCTTATTTTGATTTTGACCTGTTCAGAAAGCATGTAGCACTGGCACAGCGTATCATGGATGATATTATTGATCTTGAATCTGAAAAGATAGAAAAGATCCTCGAAAAAATAGACTCTGACCCTGAATCGATGGAAGTGAAGGAAACTGAACGTCATTTGTGGGAAAAGATACAGAAGAAAACATTGCAGGGACGTCGTACTGGTGTAGGTATCACGGCAGAAGGAGATATGATCGCTGCTTTAGGTCTGCGTTACGGTACGGAAGAAGCCACCGAATGTGCTGAAGAAATTCAGAAAACATTGGCGTTGGAAGCTTACCGTTCTTCTGTAATGATGGCTAAGGAACGCGGTGCTTTTGAAATTTACGATTCAAAACGTGAAGAAAAGAACCCGTTCATCAACCGTCTGCGTGAAGCTGATCCGGGACTATATGAAGAAATGTTGAAATACGGACGTCGCAACATTGCCTGTCTGACGATTGCACCTACAGGTACAACCAGTTTGATGACACAAACGACTTCCGGTATCGAACCGGTCTTCCTTCCGGTGTACAGACGTCGCCGTAAAGTAAACCCGAATGATGCTGATGCACGTGTCGACTTTGTTGACGAAACAGGCGATGCATTCGAGGAATATGTAGTATTCCACCATAAGTTCGTAACCTGGATGCAGGCTAACGGATATTCCGTTATCAAGAAATATACGCAGGAAGAGATTGACGAGTTGGTTGCTAAATCTCCGTATTATAAAGCGACCTCCAACGATGTGGACTGGTTGCAGAAAGTACGTATGCAGGGACGTATCCAGAAATGGGTAGACCATTCTATCAGCGTAACCATCAACCTGCCGGCTGATGTGTCGGAGGATCTGGTCGATTCTCTGTATGTGGAAGCATGGAAGTGCGGATGTAAAGGTTGTACCGTTTATCGTGACGGTTCGCGTTCAGGTGTATTGTTGTCGACTGAGAAGAAGGGCAAGAAAGACGATTGCAATTGCATGGAACCGCCTGTTATCGTAGCTACCCGTCCGCGTGAACTGGAAGCTGATGTTGTTAAATTCCAGAACAATCGCGAAAAATGGATTGCCTTTGTCGGCTTGCTGAATGGCCGTCCTTATGAGATCTTTACCGGTCTTGCAGATGACGACGAAGGTATCATGCTTCCGAAGAATGTATCGAAAGGATCGATCATCAAGAGCTATGATGAAGATGGACAGAAACATTATGACTTCCAGTTCAAGAATAAACGTGGTTACAAGATGACCATCGAAGGATTGGACGGTAAGTTCGACCCCGAATTCTGGAACTATGCAAAACTGATCTCCGGCGTGCTGCGTTATGGTATGCCTATTGATCAGGTTATCAAGCTGGTTCAGGGAATGGAACTGAACAACGAGTCTATCAATACCTGGAAGAACGGTGTGGAACGTGCATTGAAAAAGTACCTGCCGAACGGTACGGAACTGAAAGGACAGAAATGTCCGAACTGTGGACAGGAAACTCTTATCTATCAGGAAGGATGTTTGATTTGCACAAACTGCGGAGCATCAAAGTGTGGATAAGTGTAGTATAACAAATATTTTTAATGAATGCGGAGAGAAATTTCCGCATTTTTTATATCTTCGTGGCTGGAACTAAATTTGATACACATGAAAGTCACCTTTAATATAAACTTCCATACCGTTTGGGGGCAGAAGTTATGTGTAGTAGGATCTATTCCGGAGCTTGGCTCATGGGAGCCCGCTTTGGCTAAAGAAATGAACTACAAAGGGGATGGAAACTGGCAGCTTGAGCTGGATCTGGAACTTACATCGCCTCAACAGACTATAGAATATCGTTACTTTTTAAGTATAAATGACAAGCAGGTATTTGAAGAATGGGAGAAAAACCATCAGATAGTATTTGAAGGACATGCCAATCATTATACCTTGTATGACTACTGGCAGATACGTCCGGCTAATCTGGCTTTCTACTCTTCAGCTTTCACGAAAAGCCTGTTTGCTCATCCCTGTAACACCTATGAACGGGTGGTCAAAAGCGGGAAGAGGCTGACGATTAAGATATCGGCTCCCCGGGTGGAAAAGAATCAAAGCGTTGCCATCACCGGTAATCAGGAGTGTCTGGGAAACTGGCATCCTGACAAAGCGCTGATCCTCAGTTGCGACACCTTCCCTGACTGGCATATCGACCTGGATGCAAATGATATAGTCTATCCGTTGGAATACAAATTCCTGGTCTACGATAACGACAAACATCAGCCGTTATACTGGGAAGAAGATGAAAACAGAAAGCTCGAACTTCCCCCGCAGGATTTTGGAGAAACAGTTACTGTATCCGGACTCTATTTCCGCGACAACCTTCCTTTATGGAGATGTGCGGGAACCGTAATACCGGTATTCTCTCTCCGCTCCGAGCAAGGGTTCGGGGTAGGTGATCTTGGCGATCTCCGTATGCTGGTCGACTGGGCAAAGAAAACCCGCCAGCGTATCATACAAGTCTTGCCTATGAATGATACGACGATGAGCCATACGAAAGGAGACTCTTATCCATACAGTGCCATTTCTATTTATGCACTCCATCCGATGTATATCAGCTTGCCGTTGATGGGAGAGCTGAAAGATGCGGGAAGGACTGCCTTTTACAAGGCAAAGCAGGAAGAGTTGAATGCGAAAGATGCTGTCGACTACGAGGAAGCGGTAAAATATAAACTGGCTTATTGCCGGGAATTTTTCAGCCAGGAAGGTTCCGCTATCCTGTCCAGTCCGGAATATCAGGAGTTCTTTGCTCAAAGCCAGTCCTGGTTAGTCCCTTATGCCGCTTACAGCTATCTTCGTGATAAATATAAAACATCCGACTTTACCTGTTGGGGAAATAATGCGACCTATAATAAATCGCAGATACGTGAACTATGTTCGGAAGACAACGGAGCTTATCCGGAAATATCTTTCTATTATTTCCTGCAGTATATCCTGCATACACAATTCAAGTCAGTATCCGACTATGCACGTAAGAATGGCATTGTCCTGAAAGGTGATCTCCCGATCGGTGTGAACCGCACCAGTATTGATGCCTGGATAGAACCGCAATACTTCAATATGAACGGTCAGGCAGGAGCTCCCCCCGATGATTTCTCGGTGAACGGTCAGAACTGGATGTTCCCGACCTACAACTGGGAGGTGATGGAGAAAGATAATTACTCCTGGTGGAAGAGGCGTTTCCGCAAGATGAGCGATTACTTCGATAGTTTCCGTATCGACCACATCTTAGGCTTCTTCCGTATCTGGGAAGTGCCGCAGGATTATGTCCAGGGACTTTGCGGTCATTTCAATCCGGCGCTTCCCCTGACAAAAGAGGAGATAGAGCAATATGGTTTTACTTTCAATGAAGCCCGCTTTACGACTCCGCATATCAACCATAAATTCCTGCCGGAATTATTCGGTACCCTGTCGGAAGAAGTCGTAGGAACTTATTTGGCACAATCATCTTCCAATCATTTTGTGCTGAAATCATTCTGTGATACGCAGCGGAAGATCGAAGCCTTGTTTGCCGGAAAGACCGATGAAGCCTCTCTGCAGATAAAGGAAGGACTGTTCTCTATTGCTAATGAGGTTTTATTCCTTCGTGACCCGCAGGAAAAGGATAAATTCCATCCCCGTATTTCGGCCAGCCAGTCCTATATGTACAGTGAACTGAGTACATCCGACAGATATGCATTCGATCAATTATATTGGGAATTCTTCTATCATCGTCATAATGACTTCTGGAAAGCGCAGGCATTTAAACGTCTGACGCCTTTGGTGGCAAGTACCAATATGCTGGTATGCGGGGAAGACTTGGGAATGATCCCCGAATCAGTGCCCGATGTTATGAATAAACTTCAGATACTTAGCCTGGAGATCGAGCGGATGCCGAAGACCCCCCAGCGGGAGTTTACGGATATGTTCAACCTGCCCTACCATTCGGTTTGTACGACATCGACACACGATATGACTCCGCTCCGCAATTGGTGGAAGGAAGACCGTGAGAAGATACAGCGTTATTATAATAATGTATTGTTGCGCGAAGGACAGGCACCGGAAGAATGTACGGAAGATATAGCTACCCAGATCGTCACGAATCATCTGGCTACCAATTCCATGCTGACCATTATTCCGATACAGGACTGGTTTGCTATCGATGATGCGGTAAAGAGAAAAGATATCGAGTCCGAACGGATCAACATCCCGGCTATCCCCAATCATTACTGGCGTTACCGGATGCATATGCCTTTGGAGAAACTGATCGAGGCAGACAGCCTGAACAACAAAATTGCGGAACTAATTAGAAAGTCCGGAAGACGATAGATATCCGTTGGACATATAAGCGTCGGAAAACATCTCACAAAGGGCTGTGTCGAAAGTATTAAATAGCACTTTCGGCACAGTTTTTTTATTCTTAGTAAAATACCATAGTTCTGCATGAACTCTGGTTATTTTGGGCAAAGATAAGAATTATCGACAAATACTGCATTTATAATAGCTAATAATCAAGGTTTCTATAAAAAGAACAGTTATTTATCTGTTTTTCTCCCCTGTCGAAAGTACTGTTATGGTATCACGAGGCAAACCTTGTCATAGTTCTATGAATTGGTCTTTATTCATGTTCATGGGACTATCAAAAGATATTAATACTTCCAAAGATTAATTTTCATGGTTGATACCAGAGTTCATGCAGAACTCATTAAAACTAATAAAGCTTATGGCATTAAATGAACCCAAAAAACGCAGCATCGTCGCCACCCTCGTAGCTAACATGCTGACAGAGCGTGAAGACGACTTCACAGCCAACGTCACTTACGTGGCAAATCGCTCTATTGAAGACCTCTGTAATATTGCAGCAAACGGCAAAAGCAAGTTCACTGCATCCGAATTACTGGCCGCCCACAACGACCTGAAAGCAACTGCCAAAGAAGAATTATACTCAGGTTCTACCGTGGAATTCGGCTTGACAAATAACTCGCTTGGGATAGACGGCCCTTTCATCGGCCCGAATGCCAAATTCGATCCGGCAAAGAATAATGTGACCCTCCGCAGCACGCCTATTAAGGAAGTGAAAACGGATATGAAAGGTATCAATGTAATCGTAGGTGAAGTAGTGGAAGGCCTTCCGACCATCACTAAAGTGACTGATGTATTCTCCGGCTCTGTAAATGCTAAAATCACCCCGAGCAACACCCTCAACGGTGAAGGCAAGCGTGTCAAGATCGTGGGAGCTGAAGGTAACACCGTCGGTTTCTTCTTTGTCAACTCGGAAACCGAAGCGGAAACCGCTGTTCCAATGACAGCCGTTTCGCGTAACGATCCTTCTTATTTCTCTTTCATTATCCCGGCATTGGCCGATGGTAAATATTATTTGGAAATAGCTTCCCAATATGGCGGAAACACCAAACAATTGTTGAAAGACGTACGCCGTAACCGTTTCCCTTACCTGCTGACAGTGGGGGATGCTGGCGAGGACGATCGTCCTGTAATTGAATGATACTTTTTATACGATCACCGTATGCGCCCGTATACGATGATCGTATCCTCTCACATACGACCGTCGTATACGGGAACATACGATGTCCGTATACGAGCGCATACGACAATCGTATATGCACGGAACGAAACGGATCGATTTGCGTAACCTGCGCAAATATCAAAGAACTAGTACAATATAAACAAGCATTTATTTATGAAACAAATAATACAGAAATACCACCTCTGGCTGCTTTGCCTGATGGGGGCGATGATGCTTTTGCCGGATAGGGCATGGGGGAATGTTGAAATCCCTTCTTTTACCCGTGATGAGATAGGGTATACTATTGAAGTGAAAGGTGGAGATTATAGAGACGATGAGGATGTTCCTATTGTTTACAAAATGGACAAAGGGCTTGAATATTATTATTCGTATACAGGTGAATTGTTGTCTAAAGATGGTATTTATACTACAACAGTGAAAGCATCCCAATTTGATGAGGGGTTATTATCAATATCTCCCAGTATTTCTAAATCTATCAAAGATAATGAAACTCTGATTGCAGGTCTGAATTATGCAGCACAACTATTTAAAAGAACAGATAATATAGAGGTCGCTACGCTGCAAGATGGTGTTTGTGTAATAAGCGAAACGATAGGCTGTTATAATATATCAAACATAAATATAGAAGGATATGTTACCATCTGTTCTGAGGGAGGAGAAGAGATTAGCTTGTATAGTGTTCTCTTTGATGTTGAAAATGGCGGATGTTTGAACGTAAAAGACCTTGAGATTGATGGAAAAGTAATCGTAGCCGGAGGAACTGTTAATTTGGAAAATGTTAGCATTAAAGATTTAACAATGACCAATGGTGAACTTTTCGCAAAACGGGTCATGTTTAGCTCTACTTTGCTTATGTCGGGTGGAATGTCCACTATAACAGAAGGCCCTGGCGATGTTGCTGGTAACTTCTCTATTAATGGTGGAACTATGAATTTCAGCGGTAATGTGTCCCAATTGAATTTGCCTGAAGGGAGTACTGGTGTATTGAACATTACCGGAGGGAGCAATATCCTAGGAGTGGATGCAAAAGGTGGAACATTGAACATCTCGGATGGTATTATTGATAGGTTAAATGTTGGAGGTACTGCTGTGGTCTCTTTATCCGGCGGTAAATATCGCAGTATTAATATCTCGGATCCGATTGTGCCTGAAAATGTATTGGCCTCTGGTTTTGGCTATTATACGTGGGATAGAAGATTCCGCCCCGATTTACCTTTTTCAGCTTCTCTACTGAAAGATAATAAGATTAATTATCTCGTTGATGGTGTACAAGTGAAGAACAAAACGAATGCGGGTATTTACACGAATGCGATTTTTGAGGCTGCTAAAAAAGCAAATATCGGTCCCAACGGACGTGATGTCAGGGTAATTCGCAATGATGACTATTCTTATTCTACTGTTTATCGCTATGAAATAAATTCGGAAGTCGGCTTATGCTGGATGGCTATTGCTCTTAGCGGTTATGTTGGAATTTCCGGTGATAATGATTATAATGGAATAGAGTATTTGACTGTGGAGGGTGGCAGGCATAATGAAATCTCTCCATACTCGGACATCGTACTTACTAAAGATTTGGATATGTCTTCTTATGATTGGATTCCATTAGATTTGAATGTTACATTTGACGGGCAAGGACATAGAATAAACGGAGTGAAGGTAAAGCAAGCAGATGCAGCGTTTTTCTATAGTTGTCGTGATGTTTACAATTTGATTGTTTCCGGTACATTTGAGTATATCGAAGACGCTTATCCTTGGGGTGGTGGAGCTGTGGCTGGATTAGCGATATCTTGTCATGGTTGTATGATTAACTGTGGTGTTGAACAGAGTACTATTAATCTCTACGACGGAAAGGCATCACGTGATTATTATATTGGAGGTTTGATTGCTTCGTATGCTACATCTGTCCAAAACTGTTATGTGAATGCTGACATAAACGTTCGGTTAATATTGGATGAACACAAACTTCCAAACCCTATAGATCCGCGTAAAGGGTATATCGGTGGGCTTGTGGGATACAGTAGTAATACTTCCTATGAGACCAAATATGTAGGGAATTGTTATTTTAATGGATCTGTGAATGCTTCATGCCCAGAAGGTGTAAAGATAGTCAGAGATAATGATTTTATCGGAGGAAATTATGGGAAAGTCGATTGCAGTACTTGTTACATCGGAGATGAAGTTAGCGAAACTACCCTAAATGAAAATGTGGCTGCCCATAATGCAGCATTGCTTGAAGGTGAAATCGAGTGGAAAGAATGGGAGGTAGGAAGTAATGGTCCGGTTTATAAGAATAGCTTCTCCGTCATCGATTTTCCCCTCACCCTGAAAGCAGAAGGCCCCGGCACATTCGAGGGCTATTATCTGACGGGAGAAGAGGATGAGGAGGAAAAACATGATTTCCAGGCCGACACCACGATCATTTTTACAAATGCAAGAACTTTCCACGTTACGCCTAAGCCCGGCAAGGGAGCTACGTTGGTGGATGTCGTGGAAGTCGTGAAGAAACTGGAAGAGGGGGTGGAGAAGCTCGATTCCATTCCGCGGGAAGATATAAAGGCGAATGAAGAGCACAAGTTTCTGGCACAAAAATCCATCGAACTGGTTGCCCGGTTCCGTCTCGACACGTTGTATATCGAAAATGATACCACCGTATTGGGAGGATCGGATGAAATCACAAGCGTGGACAATGTGGAAATCTCCGCGCCCGGCTCGGAAGAAAATGAACCGGCAGTCGTGGAAATCGGTAACGTAACCGTCCAACCGAAAGAGGAGGGCGAAGGCGGCGAAACCCTCGAGGCCAAAACGACCATCACCGAAGAGGCAAACGTCATCCTCAAATTGTCGGGAACGAACAACCTCGGAACGCTCACCAACAATGGCAACGTGACCATCGAAAAGGGTGATAATGCCGCAGAAGTGTCATTGACAGCCAGGGTCATCAACACCGGTACATTAATCGACAACACCGGGTTGATCACGGAAGTGCTGGACGAAGACGAAACCCCGCTTCTTTCCGTGCTAAAAGAAGAAGATGCAGATAAAAATATCACACCAGGTGAAACCGCCTTTTTAAGTGCGAAAGCAACCGTTCCGGCCGGTGCAACCGTCACTTTCCAATGGCAACGCGGAAACGCAGGTACATGGACGAATATCGGAGAACCAACGGCCTACCCGGAACAGACTCCGGTGGTTACGCGAGCAATGAAGCTTGATACCGAGCCGGAAGCTGTTACTTATACGAATAGTTACAGCGAGCCATTGAACGCTCCCGGTACTTATGAGTATCGCTGCCGGATTAAGCGGGAAGTAACCGGTGGAACAGCGGTCTCTACCACGCTAAGCGTTTACGGCACGGTGACGGTAGAATCGAAAGCGGAGCCTGAACCTGATCCCACTCCCACGGTGGACAGTTACACGATCACCTTGCCGTCTGTGGTCGGTGCTACGACTGATCCGGTTGCCGGAGATTATACGGTAGAGGAGGGAAGCAGCTTCAGTTTCACGCTGACTTTGGATGCCGGATACAGCCAGTCCGCCCCGGTAGTGAAAGCCGGCAACGAGACGTTGCAGCCTGATGCCGACGGCCGCTACACGTTTGCGGATGTCTCTCGTGACCTGACGATCTCGATCACCGGCATCACGCCTGATCTTCCGACTTCGAATGCCAATATCAATATGCCCCTCCGGGTTTGGAGCCATGAGGGTGTGTTGAGGTTGTATTGCGAAACAAAGGAAGTAGCGCGGATCATCACGTTCGACGGCCGCCTCCATAAGACGTTGACCGTCTTAGGACACGTCACCGAAACGGATCTTCCGAAAGGCATCTATCTTGTACTGATCAAAGGAGAAGTTTTCAAACTTATGAATTAGGTGGGCTTCTAAACGAAGCAGCATGAAATAAGGAGGGTATGCCGGACGTCGGAAGGCGTTTTGAGCATACCCTTTTATTTTTGTAGATGTGATTGGTTCAGGCTTTTTCCCCTGACATATTGCAAACCCCGTTGAAACGAGCGTTCGGCTCGATTTCCAGCGATTGTGCAAATACATCCCCTTTAATATTGGCAGTAGCTTTCAGTACCAGTTTTTCACTGACACGTACGGAGCCTTCCACTTCTCCCAGCACCTCGGCATTGGCTGAAATAATATTACCGGTCACACGTCCTTTGGGGCCGATCACTATTTTCCCGTTGCAGTTGATATCTCCTTCTACCTGACCATCCAGTCTGAAATCGGTTTCTGTAATAATATTACCTTTAACGGTGGTTCCGGCGGCTAGGGTGTTATGTAGGCCACCGGCGGAATTTTCGTCTTTTTGTTTTATTCCCATCATATAAATACTTTGTTGCTTGTCTCGCAAATATAGGCTATTTTTTTTGCAGAGAGGACTTCTTTATCTACTTTTACAGATAAAATAACGTAAAATGACAGTACAAATAGAGCTGGAAACAATGAAATTCTATGCCTGGCATGGAGTATCCCCCCAGGAGACACGTGTCGGGAACACGTTTGTGGTGAACCTGATCCTGACTGCTCCCCTTGAAAACGCCGTTGCCAGCGATGATCTGGATGACACGATCAATTATGCCGAAGTGTATGCAATTGTCAAGGAAGAAATGGCTATCCCGTCGAAGTTACTGGAGCATGCAGCCGGACGAATCCTAAATGCGCTCAAAAGAGCATTTCCCCAACTGCTGGCTATCAGGCTGAAGCTCTCCAAGCTGAATCCCCCTTTTGGCGGGGATGTTTACAGTGCCTCTGTAATTCTGGAAGAAACCTACAGCTAGTATTTGAATAACTTTGTCTATCTTTGCATTTTTAAAGCACAAATAATATACACCATGGCATTTACCAATAACGTAATGATCGTTCGCCACGGCTTGATGGCGAAGTTAGTGAGACTTTGGAAAGAGAACCGTCTGCTCGATGAGATCGACCGTTTGCCCATAGAACTCAGTCCCCGTAAATCGAAAGTAATAGGCCGTTGCTGCGTACATAAGGAGCGTGCCGTGTGGAAATACAAAACACTTCCCCTGCTGGGATTTGACATGCAGGACGAGATAGATGAGCTGACGCCGCTATCGGAGTACGCTAAACGGGCTTTGTTGCGTCCGGAGAACAAGAAAGAGAACCTGATGTGTGTGGTCGACGAAGCCTGTTCTTCCTGTGTGCAGGTGAACTATGAGATCACCAACCTTTGCCGTGGTTGCGTGGCACGCAGCTGCTACATGAACTGTCCGAAAGATGCCATCCAGTTCAAGAAGAACGGGCAGGCACGGATCGACCATGATACCTGTATCAGCTGTGGTAAATGCCATCAGAACTGCCCTTACCATGCTATCGTCTATATTCCCATCCCTTGTGAAGAGGTGTGTCCGGTGAAAGCCATCAGCAAAGACGAGTATGGGGTGGAGCATATCGACGAGTCGAAATGTATCTACTGCGGTAAATGTATCAACGCCTGCCCGTTCGGAGCAATCTTCGAGATATCCCAGGTCTTCGATATCCTGCAACGCCTGCGTAACAAGGAACAGATGATCGCTATCGTGGCGCCTTCTATCCTGGCACAGTTCAGTGCTCCGGTCGAAAAAGTATACGGTGCGATCAAGGCGATGGGATTTGAAGAGATTGTGGAAGTCGCCCAGGGAGCGATGGAAACTACCCGCCGTGAAGCAGAAGAACTGAAAGAAAAACTAGAGGAAGGACAACCATTCATGACAACCAGTTGTTGTCCCTCATACGTACAGTTGGCCGAAAAGCATATTCCGGATCTGAAGAAGTATATCTCTTCCACAGGTTCTCCGATGTATTATACGGCACGCCTTGTCAAAGAGAAATATCCGGATTGCAAGGTCGTATTTATCGGCCCGTGCGTAGCCAAGCGCAAAGAGGTGAAAATGGATCCGGCTGTCGACTTTACGCTGACATTCGAGGAGATCGGTTCTATCCTGGAAGGACTCGATATCAAAGTGGAAGAGGCAAAACCATTCTCCATACTTTACAACTCCGTTCGCGAAGCACATGGTTTTGCCCAGAGCGGGGGAGTGATAAACGCCGTCAAGGTCTATCTGAAAGAGGCGGATGTAAACGCCGTACAGGTAGCCAACCTGACAAAAAAGAACGTCGCCCTGCTTCGTGCCTATGCCAAGACTGGCAAAGCGCCGGCACAGTTTATCGAAGTAATGGCCTGTGAGGGTGGTTGTGTGACCGGCCCTTGTACCCATACGGATAAGGTAACCGGACAGAAGCAGCTGGTAAAAGAACTTACTAAATACTAAACGACAATGACAAAGAAAATCTTATTCTCCTTTTCACTGGCGGGTGCTCTGCTGCTGACTGCATGCGGCCACCGGGAATTGCCGGCAATGGGGGATTACTCCGTGCAGGTATTCCACGATACGCCGGTGAAGTTTGCTCCCGACCAATACGAAGGGTATAACGAGGCAGGTGCAGACAGTATCTATCACCTGGTGAACGGGCGTATCATTCTGAAGAAGGTAACCTTGCCCGATTACAAACGCAACGTTTCCGTGAACCTGAAAGTGACGATCGCTTCCAACGGCGACCGCTGGGATAAATCAGGTTCCTGTTTCATCCTGCCGAAAGCGTCGGCGATCAATCTGCTGAATATCGCGAAAGGAGAGAAGCAATTCCCTGCTGTAGACAGTACGAAACTGGAAAATATGATCGGTATCGTTTCCGGTGAAGATTACGAGCCGACAGTCGAACTGATGCGTTTCATGACACCGTTCGGTGTAGGCCATTACAGCAGTGAGGACGATAGCCTGAGCCGTAAACGCAAGCCGGTTTATATCGACCAGTGGGCCGACAGTGTAAGTTGGGAACAGAACATCACCGACCTTTATCCTTTATTGGAAGGCGGCGCTTATGTGGGTATCTTTATCGACACATGGACTCCCGAAGGCTATATCGCTAGCGTGACGATCGATGTGGACGAGTCGGATATCTCTTGCGACGCATTGACAAAGAGACATGTCGAGCCGTTGATGAACACTGTTTACTACATCGGACAATCCTATCCCGATATCTTTGCCCGCAAAGACGTATCCACCGATTTCGTGATACCGGAAAGTGCGAAGAATGTACGTTTGAAATATATCGTAACCGGACATGGCGGGCATAACGGCGGTGACGAGTTCGTCCAGAAGCAAAATATTATCTCGGTGGATGGGAAGGAAGTGCTGGACTTTATCCCCTGGCGTAACGACTGTGCCTCTTTCCGCCGTTTCAACCCTGCTACGGGGGTGTGGCTGGAGAAACGTCTGGCTTCTTATATCGGTGAAAAAGGATATACGGAAAAAGAGGTGGAAGAACCTGTTGCTTCGTCCGACTTCTCCCGTTCCAACTGGTGTCCGGGTTCCGATGTCGTTCCTGAAGAGGTCGAACTGACCGATATCCAACCGGGTGAACATACGCTGACAGTCAGCATCCCCGAAGCCCAGCAAGTAGACGGTAATAAGCTGAACCATTGGCTGGTTTCCGCCTATCTGGTTTGGGATGAATGATTATGGTAGGGGCGGGGTCTGCCCGCCCTTTGCAACAATAATGTGACAATCCGGTGAGGGCGGGCCAACCCCGCCTCTACTATCAACCTGTTAAATCATTATTATTATGGATACATTATTACCTTTCGCCCTTTTGTGCTTCACCTCTTTTTTCACGTTGACAAACCCGTTAGGCACCATGCCCGTGTTCCTGACAATGACCAACGGCATGAGCGACGACGAACGCAAAACCATCGTACGCCGTGCCACCATCGTCTCCTTCATCACCCTGATGGTTTTTACCTTCTCCGGACAATTCCTGTTTAAATTCTTCGGTATTTCTACGAACGGTTTCCGTATTGCCGGAGGTATTATTATCTTTACCATCGGATTTGACATGCTTCAGGCACGTTATTCCAAGGCAAAACTCAAAGACGATGAGGTGAAAACCTATGTGAACGATATCTCCGTCACCCCGCTAGCCATCCCGATGCTTTGCGGCCCCGGTGCAATCGCCAACGGTATCATGCTGATGGAAGATGCGAATACGCTGATAAAGAAGATACTGCTAGTAAGCGTGATCGCTTCCGTCTACTTCATCACCTTCCTGATCCTTCGGGCATCGACCCGGCTGAACAAGTATATGGGGGAGACAGGCAACAACGTGATGATGCGTCTGATGGGGCTTATCCTGATGGTTATTGCCGTGGAATGCTTTGTAAGCGGTTTCAAGCCGATAATGGTCGATATATTGCAACAAGCTAACTTATGATAGAAGGAATACAGGTGATCGGCTTTGATGCCGACGACACACTTTGGATAAACGAAACTTATTTTCTGGAGACGGAGCAGAAGCTCCGTCTTTTGCTTGCCCCTTATGTAGACAGCGAAACTGTCTCGGCCGAACTTTTCCGTACGGAAAGCCGTAACATGCCTCTCTACGGCTATGGCGTGAAAGCCTATATCCTTTCTGTGATTGAAACGGCCATCCGCATCACCGACGGTAAAGTACCCGCCGGTATACTCGAACAGATCCTTATGCTCGGAAAAGAACAACTCACCAAACCTGTGGAGTTATTGGACGGGGTAGAAGACACCCTGAACGCCCTCGTTGGCCGCTACCGCCTGATCGTTGTAACCAAAGGCGACCTGCTCGACCAGGAGCAGAAACTACGCCGTTCCGGTATCGAACATCTGTTCCATCACGTCGAGATCATGAGCGATAAGACCGACCGCGAATACCGCGCCCTGCTCAACCACCTCGATATCCGCCCGGAAGAGTTCCTGATGATAGGCAACTCTGTACGTTCCGATATTATTCCCCCGCTAAATCTCGGTAGTTATGCCATCCATGTCCCTTATCATACCACCTGGGCACACGAATTAGTAGATGAACCGGTCGTAAGCCCGCGTTTTTATTCCGTAGACTCTTTGTGGGATGTAATTTCACTACTGTCTTAAAATATGGAAAGAAAATATTTTATGGCTCTGACCGAAGAATTACCGATTTACCGTGTGTCATATCGCCTATCATAAGTAAACCTGCCTGTCCCAGCCTTTGCCGCAGAACAGGCGAGTATAAGTTAAAACCTCCGCTCTTTTGCCTCTTTTGGATTTATTGGCTACCTTTGTCTCTTCCGATACTTGTCGGGTAAGAAATAAAGAGAAATGCATATTTGCTAAAAAATAGAAAGGAGAACAGTTATATGGATACTGCAATTAATAACACAAATAATTATTGGAGTGTGCTGAAAGATTTGAGCAAAGAGGCAAAACTTGATTTGATAGCTCGCTTAAGTAATTCTCTGCTTCATAAAGACAAGGAAAAAGTTGTTTCTGCTGATAGCTTTTATGGTGTATGGAAAGATGGTGATTCGGATGATGCCGATTTGCTGAATGAGACTATTAAATCGTCACGGAAGTTTAAGGATGATATAAAAGCATTCTGAAGTTATGAAGAAGTATTTACTTGATACAAATATTTGTATATTTCTTTTACGGGGAAAATACAATGTTAATAAGAAAATAGATACAGTAGGATTGGATAATTGTTATATATCCGAGATAACAGTTGCGGAGTTGAAGTATGGTGCCGAATTAGGACGTAGACAAGGATTACATCATCGGCAGCAGAGTTTGGACGAGTTTATATCTTCTATTCATGTTTTACCAATAACGGGTACTCTTAATTTGTTCGCATCTGAAAAGGTTCGGTTACGTTTGGCCGGTACTCCGGCAGAAGACAACTTTGATTTGTTGATAGGCTGTACTGCTATAGCTCATAAAATGATAATGGTAACAGAAAATTTGAAAGACTTTCAAAATCTATCCGGTATTCGTCTTGAAAACTGGATAATTAGGAATGGTTAAGTTTTACGATTATTAATATCTGCAAACTTCTTCTTCCCTTTTAAATAAAAACCAATAATCAAGCTATCATTTATCAACTCCGGGATAGTGCCGAGCGTCGTCTTAGCCAGATTCTCCCGGCGTTTCTCTGCATATTCAGGTTTCATATCGAAGAAAGCTTTTCTTGCTTCGTATACTGCTTTGGCATTCTGAACGTGGCCGCACAGCAGGAACTTCGTTGCAGCAATATAGTCGAGCCAGAAGCGGGCACGCATCACATGCTTCAAGTCTTTTTCCGGCAGATTCTTATAAAGCATCAACAGGTTGTTACGGAAGTTGAGGAAGGTCTTGCGCGGGCTTTCTACCTGCAGAGTGGCACCGCCAACGTGGTAAACGACCGACTGGGGCGTACATACCAGGCGATACCCCCGCGAACGCAGCCGCCAGCACATATCGATCTCTTCCTGGTGGGCGAAGAAGCCGGCATCGAGTCCGCCAACTTCCTTGTAGATAGTGGTACGGATAAACAGGCAGGCTCCGGTAGCCCAGAGGATATCTGCAGGTGTGTCGTACTGGCCTTCGTCTTTTTCTACAACATGCAACAGGCGTCCCCGGCAATAAGGGTATCCGTAGATATCCATATAGCCGCCGGCAGCTCCGGCATATTCGAAATAATCCTTGTTACGCTGTGCCCTGATCTTGGGTTGGGCGGCAACGATGGTAGAGTCGGCTTCCATTGCGGCCAGCGGGGCGTCGAGCCATCCCGGAGTTACTTCGACATCGCTGTTCAGCAGGACGGTGTATTCGTTGTTGATCTGCTTCAATGCCTGGTTATATCCTTCGGCAAATCCGTAGTTCTTGTCCAGTTGGATGATCCGTACGGCAGGAAATTTCTCTTTCAGCATATCGACGGACGCATCGGTAGAACCGTTGTCGGCAACGATTACTTCTGCCAGCTCGGCCGGGCTATAATCCATTACCGACGGCAGGAATTCTTCCATCAGCTTCGCTCCATTCCAGTTGAGGATGACGACGGCGACTTTTTTAGTATTACTCTGCATCTTCACGTTTGTATTTCCAGCGTTTATGTGTCCAGAGCCAGTAGGCCGGGTTGCGAAGGATCATCTTTTCAGTCATACGGGCGTATGATTCGGTGATCTCGTTTTCGGCAGTCTCTTTAGCGTGGGCGGTCATTAGCTTGAATTCGACTGTATAATAACCTCGTTTCACCTTCTGGACATCCAGGAAGATAACCGGGAGATCCAGCTTACGGGCGATGCGTTCGGCACCGTTCAGTATGGCGGTGTCCTGGTTGAGGAAAGTAGTCCAGTAATGCAAGTTGGCCTTGCTCGGTGTCTGGTCGGCTATGAAGATAACGATGTTCTTGCTGTTTTCACGTTTCAGCGTCATCATGTCGCGAACCGTGTCGTTCTTCTTCATCCCATACGAACCGAAGCGGGTGCGCAGGTAGATGAACAGGCGGTCGACTGCCTTATTGTTCAACGGGCGGTAGATCTGCCATAAACGGGAGTCGGTGAACACCAGGCTGGAGGCGCTGAACCATTCCCAGTTGCCGTAGTGTCCCATCAGCATCATGACCGTATTCTGTCCTTCAGCCTGCAGGCGGGTCGCCACTTCCGGGTTCTTGATGTGGGCACGGCGCAATACCTCTTCGGGGGAGATATGTGCCAGTTTGATGGTCTCGACAATGTAGTCGGCGAAATGATGATAGAAGGCTTTCTCCAATCGGCGCAGCTCTATTTCTGATTTGTCGGGGAAAGAGGCTTCCATATTACGGCGTACGACCCGTAACCTGTAACGGATCACTCTGTATATAAGTACGTACAGGATATCAGACAGTACATAAAGCACCGGCATCGGTAAGAATGCATGGAGCTTGGCCCATGCAAAGATCAATCCATATTGAATTTTATTCCACATATCAACCGATAGTTACTAGTTCGCAATTCAGTGCGGTACGGTCTTCATTCCATCCGGTCAGCGTCACCCGGCGGGTTTCGTTAACCAGTGAATTGTCGTAAGGTATCTCTACTTTAATATAGTTCTCAGTAAAGCCGTGCATCCGGCCGTCTTTGCGGGTATGCTCGAACAGGACTTCCGCCTGGCTACCGATATGGGCGTCATAAAAGGCATGTAGTTTCCTGTCGGAGATATCCAACAGTTGCTGGCTGCGGGCATGTTTCACTTTCGGGTCTACCGAATGGGCGATCTTCAGCGCCTGTGTGCCGGGACGTTCGGAATAGCTGAACACATGCAGCTGGCTTATATCCAGGCTGTCGATAAAGGTACGGGCATCTTCGAAGAACTCGTCTGTCTCGCCACGGGTACCGACAATCACATCCACGCCGATAAAGGCGTGCGGCATGATTTCTTTGATCTTTTCTATCTTATGACGGAACAGTTCGGTATCGTAACGGCGGCGCATCAGTTTCAGTACGTCGTCGCTTCCGCTTTGTAGAGGGATATGGAAATGCGGGGCGAAACGTTTGCTGGAAGCTACGAAGTCGATGGCCTCGTCCGTAATCAGGTTGGGCTCGATGGAAGAGATACGGTAGCGTACGATACCTTCCACTTCGTCGAGGGCGCGGATCAGGTCGATGAATGTTTCACCGGTAGACTTACCGAAGTCGCCGATATTGACTCCCGTCAATACGATCTCTTTTCCGCCTTTGCGGGCTACTTCCCGGGCCTGCTCCACCATGCTGGCGATAGTACCGTTGCGGCTTCGTCCGCGGGCAAAAGGTATGGTACAGTAGGAGCAGTAGTAGTCGCATCCGTCCTGTACTTTCAGGAAATGGCGGGTGCGGTCGTCTGCCGAGCAGGAAGGAGAGAAGCTACGGATATCTTTACTTTCGGAAGCGATGATGGCGCCATCACTTTCTTTCTTTTTCAGGTCGTCCAGATACATTAATATATCCAGCTTTTGTTCGGCGCCCAATACCAGGTCGACTCCTTCGATATGGGCTACTTCTTCGGGCTTGAGCTGCGCATAGCAACCGGTCACTACCATAAAGGCTCCGGGATGCTGCTTGCTGATCCGGCGGATGGCCTGGCGGCATTTCTTATCGGCCAGTTCCGTTACCGAGCAGGTATTTACAACACAAATATCTGCTTTTTCACCCGCACGGGCTTTGCGTACGCCCTGTTCTGCCAGTACCTTCCCGATGGTAGAGGTTTCTGCGAAATTGAGCTTACAGCCCAGGGTATAATAAGCAGCTATCTTATTTTCAAATACGGTTTTGTCTATCATTGCGATTGAATTATCGCGCAAATGTAGCGAAAATTATTGACATGTATGTTGTAGACGCTTTATGTGGGTTCAGTGCATGCCATTTAGATAACTAATAGCCAAGGAATGTTTTTCCCTATCATAAACTCCCCACATTTTTCACTTGCGTGGGGAACTTTCCCCACTACAATGGGGAATAATACCCATTATAATGGGGGAAAATACCCACTGTAATGGGGAAATACCTACTATAAGGAAGTTAAAACCAGGCTTCGCGATTAAATATAGAAAATAGTGAGGCTGAAATAGTGCGGAACCCTGACAAGGGTTTGAAGGCTCATCTCTGGCAAAAAACGAATCAGATTATAAATTCAAAACAATTTCTTAATAATAGGGGAATAGACCAATAAAGATTGTTAATAGTAGAGGGCGTAATGTCTATTTAGTTGTTTGTTTTTCTTATAGTACGTATATTTCGTACGAATTATTCGTATTTCAGTATGCGTTTGTAATAATGTATTCACAACAAACAAGAAGTCATGAAAAAATTAAATGCAAATCTGGCAATCATCCTTCTTACAATAGTAGGATGCACGGGATGCAATCAGTCCGGTTCCCAAACAGACGAGATTATCACGGTCGATGTCACCGCAAGTTATCCTGAAAAAGAACTGATCCTTCAGGACTTTATGGATGTAGAATACATTCCGCTGGAAACTTCCGACGAGTTTATTACCCACGGTATAGTGGAAGCGGTCGGTAAGCATGTCCTATTGATAAGAAACCGGAATGACGGGAATATCTTTGTTTTTGACCGGACAGGGAAAGGGGTAAGAAAGATAAACCGTCTGGGACAAGGTGCTGAGGAATATTCATCGGTTTCAAGGATTATTCTTGATGAGGATAACAACGAAATCTATGTCAAAGACCATTCTCCCAGAAAAATACTGGTGTATGACTTATCCGGTAACTTTAAGAGAAGTTTCAAATTTGCAGATACCGGTTATTATGATGACATTTTCAATTATGACCGGGATCATCTGATTTGCTATAAGAAATATTATACCCCGAAAGAAGACGAACAGGCCTGTCATCTGATTATCTCAAAGCAGGATGGAAGTGTCACCCATGAAATTCGTATTCCTTTTAAAGAATATGAAACACCGGTCATAACAAAGGATGAGTTGACTATTATGCCTGCATACTTCCTGACATCTCCCAGTCGTGGCAACTGGGCACTTGTAAATACGTCGTCCGATACGATATATAATTATTCGCCGGATAATAACCTGACTCCCTTTATTGTAAGAACTCCTTCTATACACGCTATGGAGACTAAGGTATTTCTGTTCCCGACTGTTATTACCGACCGTTATTGTTTCATGCGCGCTATGAAAAAGGAAGTAAACTTTACAACGTTCAAAGGATTCCCCAATACCGACCTGATGTATGACAAGCAGGAAAATGCTATTTTCCAATATACCGTCTACAATGATGATTATTCAAAAAAGAAACAAGTCTCATTAGGACAGGAAATAGAAGGAACCGTGGATCAGAAGATAGCTACCTGTTATTCTTTAGATGCCCCGGAGCTTGTTGAAGCCTACGAAAAGGGAGAGTTGAAAGGCAAGCTGAAAGAAATTGCGGCTGAGTTGGATGAAGAATCGAATCCGGTGGTCATGTTGGTGAAGTATAAGGGTTAAACTCAGTCTATCTGTTGTGTATCTGCCGGAGAGTCTTTATTTTTGCACAAAATATAAGCATTTGTGCTATGATACAAGAAAACTTCATTAAGATATACGAGAACAGTTTCAAAGAGAACTGGTCATTACCTGCTCTGACCGACTATAGTAAGAACGTTACTTTTACATTTGAAGATGTGGCGAAGGAAATTGCCCGCATCCATATTCTGTTTGAGGAATGTCAGATCCGCCGGGGCGACAAGATTGCTCTGATCGGGAAAGACAGTGCCCGTTGGTGCATTGTCTATATGGCGGCTGTTACGTATGGAGCGATTATTGTGCCTATCCTGCAGGACTTCAATCCGAATGATGTACATCATATAATCAACCATTCCGAATCTGTATTCCTTTTTGTCAGCGACCGTATCTGGGATTCACTGGAAGAAGATAAGATCGAGGAGATACGCGGTGTATTTTCCCTTTCCGATTTCCGTTGCCTGCATCAGCGTGACGGCGAGAGTATCCAGAAGCTGATGAAGTCGATGGATGAAAAAATGGCGGAGAAGTATCCGAAAGGATTTTCCAAAGAGGATATCAAATATGCCGAGCTGGATAATGACAAGGTGGTATTGCTGAACTATACTTCCGGAACCACCGGTTTCAGTAAAGGCGTCATGCTGACCGGTAATAACCTGGCAGGGAATGTGACGTATGCCATGACACTCGACCTGATGTATCGCGGCGACCGCGAATTATGTTTCCTTCCGTTGGCTCATGCTTATAGCTGTGCTTTCAACTTCCTTGTGCCGATGGCTGTGGGAGCCCATGTATATATGTTGGGTAAAGTTCCTTCCCCGAAGATCCTGTTGAAAGCATTTGAAGAGGTGAAGCCGAACCTGATCCTGACTGTCCCGTTGATCCTTGAAAAGATCTATAAGAAAATGATCCTTCCCCAGCTGAGCAAGACGACGATGAAGCTGGCCTTGAATATACCTTTGTTGGACTCACGTATCTATGCGCAGATACGCAAACATCTCGTGGATGCAATGGGAGGCCGTTTCCGTGAAGTGATTGTCGGTGGTGCCGCCATGAACCAGGAGGTGACGGATTTCCTTTATAAGATCAAATTCCCTTTTACGATCGGTTACGGAATGACAGAGTGCGGCCCGCTGATCAGCTACGATCATAACGATGAATACGTTCCGGGTTCTTGTGGACAGGTACTGAAAGGAATAATGGAAGTCCGCATCGATTCCGACGATCCATATAATAAGGTAGGGGAGATCCAGGTTCGCGGAGAGAATGTGATGAAAGGATATTATAAGAATGAAGAGGCAACGAAGAATGCCTTTACCGAAGACGGCTGGCTCCATACCGGCGACCTGGGTACGATCGATCATGATAACCGTATCTTTATCCGTGGCCGTAGCAAGACGATGATCCTGGGTGCAAGCGGACAGAATATCTATCCGGAAGAGATCGAGTCGAAGATAAACAACCTGCCTTTCGTGATGGAAAGTATCGTTATCGAGAAAAACGGCAAACTGGTGGCTTTGGTCTATCCCGATTATGACACTGTGGACGGTACCGGGATCTCGCATACCGACCTTCCGGTCATTATGGAGCAGAACCGGACTGAACTGAATAAACAGTTGGCTTCGTATGAATTTGTTTCGGAAATACAATTGTATCCTACAGAGTTTGAGAAAACACCGAAGAAGAGCATAAAGAGGTATTTATACAGTAATTACTGATAAATATTCAGGATAATCATACCAAACATATTCGTTTGGATTTATAGAAAAGAGAGTATGCTTAAAAAAACTTTTTGATATAGCATTTTAAGATACTCTCTTTTTATGTATTTACCTCTCTGTATTATCTGGGATTAGGCACGACACCGGGATTAATCAGTGTCTCGTCTCCGGATATCTGATGTGGTATTCGTAAGTCGGTTGGCTGGATAATCTCCCAGGGATGTGTACCGGCGTAACGACGATCCATCGGTTTATTATTGCGGAAAAGATCTTTCCAGCGGAAACCCTCATATGCTAGTTCAAGGCGACGTTCGTCAAGGACAACATCCAATATATCCGTATATCCCCGGGCTGTCATATTACTGGTTGTCATTAACTGCTCTCCGGAAAGACCGGCACGGCTACGAATAACATTCACGTCAGCTAATGCTGCTGTGGAATTGTTTAATTTTGCATAAGCTTCTGCTCGGTTTAAGATTATCTCTCCCCATCTGATCATCGGATAAGAACATAACATGGCATCCCCATCCTGATATGAGAACTTCGTGTTGAATATTTTTCTGTAGCTCATACGATTATTGGTTGCAGGGGTAATTGTTACGTTAATCTTATTCCCATTGTATGTGAAGAAGTATTTGGGATAAGTATTTATTATTTCTTCCTTAATATATATTTTAGCACTAGTGTTAGTGAAATAATCATCAGGGACAGGATTGTTTAATCCGGGATTATTACTGAAGATAATATATTTCCCCCCGGCATCTTCTGCGAGATAACGATATTGAGATCCGTAATACCTACTGGTGGGATTAGGAACCGGCCAATTAGCCATCCATTTGACATTTTCACCATTGAAAGTAACTCCAGGAGTAGGGATCGGCTGGAATAGATGGAAGTCTTTCCAACGTATATCATCGTCTGCATATCGGTTGAATAATTCGTACATAGGATCGGACGGATAAATCTCACCCCAACCAGCACCACTTGCTGGATCATTGAGATACATGGAGGCAACAGAACTATTCCCTTGAGTTTCGTTTGCAAGGTATCCAATGCACCAGAGTGTTTCCCGTGAGGTCTGTGTCCGTGTGAAGTAAGTGGCAAGATCAGGATCGAGAACGTCTTCCGGAGTTTTACCATTTAACATTTCATTTACGATATTTACAACATCTTGATTTCGGCCCATATAGAGGTATAATCTGGATAAAAGACCTTGGGCAGAACCTTTCCATGCGTAACTAGCATTGTCTGAACGACGATAATTACCCATTAGTTGAATTGCCTTATTAAGATCTTTTTCGATTTGGGCATAAACTTCTCCAATAGATGCCCTTGTTATTTCACCGGTTATAGATTCTTCAGTACGAAGTACGACTGCGGGATTGTCTGCGCCCTGGGAATATGGACGAGCAAACAGGTCGCAAAGATTCATATATACTAGGGCACGTAGAAAATAGTTTTCTCCAAGAATATGATCATTTTTTTCGGACAGTCCTTCAGTTCCTATTCTAATATTTGTATTTAAAATATTCAGTATAGAATAAGAAGAGTACCACATATAACGACATGTCGCTTCAGTATTCTGATCCGTATATTCATATGATTTCATAAAAGGGTCGGTGGTAACTCCGGCAATAAAAACGTTGTCACCCCGGAATTCGTTCATTTGAAACCAATTTCTTGCATAAACGTCTCTGCTGGATGAACCGCCGGCCATTCCCGAACGATTTGTTTTGAACCATCTGTAAGCTCCTATAGTAGCATATTCGATACCTGTTGGATCATTGGCCAATTGGTCTGAAGTCATAGTTGACTCAGGAGTCAAATCCATATCCACACAAGATGACAAGGATATGCCTAAAATAGTGGTTGCTAGTATTAAAAATTTATTTTTCATGATAAATGATCATTTTAGTTTATATTAGAAATTTAATTCAACACCGAGTGAAAAAGTTCGGTTAGACGGGTATATATAGTTAATAGAACCTGCGACATTGGAGATGCCACTTGCCGTAAGATCTGTTTCCGGATCAGGACCTGAGAATTTGCTGAATGTTAGCAGATTGTCACCACTGAGAAATACTCTGGCATTTTTGATATACAACTTGCTTAGCACCTTTTCCGGTATATTGTACCCAATATTGATATTACGTATACGTAAATAACTTCCATTTTCCAGGAAACGGGATGAAGGGTTTGTGGAATTTTTGTTACCACCATAAACCGGTAGCGGGTGAGTGGCAATATCTCCGGGTTTTTCCCATCTGCTCCATCCTAGACCATTATCTAATGACATCTGATTATATTGGGCCTGACGGCCGTCATTATCCATGGAAGCGCGTGCTCCGTTATAAATCTTATTTCCATATACGAATAAAATGTTCATACCGAAAGTGAAGCCTTTATAAGATAAGTTATTTAGTAAACCTCCTGAAAATTTAGGAGTAGGAGAAGAGCCCAGCCAATCGATTTTAGCTTTTGAATAGTCATTGGTTACGCCTCCGTCTTCTGAAGTCCAAAGGGGATCTCCGTTAGCCGGGTCTACTCCACGCCATTCCGGCATATACCAAGCATATAATTCATGCCCTTCTTCCAATCGTTGCCGTGCAGCGTCTGCCGCACCGACCATGATAGGTGTACCGGGTTTTCCTGGTTCACCTCCGGGTAATTTTTCCACTCGGTTTTTATTGAACCCGATATTGAATGAGGTTGTCCACTTTAGGTTTTTATTTTCAATATTTGTACTGGTTAATTGAACTTCAATACCCTTGTTACTGATCTTTCCGATATTTCTCAAGTAGCTGTAAAAACCGGTGCTGGGAGCTTCTGGAGCACTAAACAGAAGATCCGAGTTGAGGTTTCTGTAAAGATCGATACTACCTTCAAGCCAGTTGAAAAGCTTAAAATCTATACCTCCTGATGTCATTAAACATTTTTCCCATCCAAGGTCTGGGTTTGCAAGGCTCGAGGGTTGAGCTCCCGGATTACCTAGATAAGTAACACCTGAAAATGTGTAAGCGTCCATATAGGCAAAATCACCAATATCGGCATTACCTGTTAAACCAAAGCTTCCGCGAATTTTGAGGAATGTCAAAACTTTGTTTCCTTTAAGAAATTTTTCGTTGGAGGCTAGCCATCCGACACTCATAGAAGGAAAGAAACCTACACGATTATTGGGGGCAAAACGACTGCTTGCATCTGCGCGAAATGATGCTGTTGCGATGTATTTGTCGGAATAAGAGTAGTTTAACTGCGTAAAGGCAGACCAGGTCGCTCTCGGAGTTGCATAACCGCCTGTTGCACGCATAGTGGTTGCAGCACCGGCGGATACAATTTCCATTCCTATTGGTTGTTGATCGGCAGTTGCTCCAAATCTATAATCCCCTTTGTCTTCACTGAACTCATATCCTACAAGACCTCCCAAATCATGGTTCCCTATGCGATGTGAAGCTTTGAGGAGCGTTGTGTTTTTATAACCGCCTAGCGGATAGGAGGAGTTATCTTCTATATGACTTCCTTGAGTGATACCGTTCCAAGTCTGGCTGGCATCTCGTGAATCATAATAAACTTTTTCCAAACGTTGTGCCCGTTCTAAACGTACGGTATTGGTTGCTGTTAACCATGGGAGAATATGCCAATTAAGCACAAGATCAAGGTTCATGCGCGTGCCGCCTTCCTTATTATAATTATATTGGTAACCGTGCCAGGGATTCTGGCGGTTCGCATAAAACCATCTTTGGTCTGCTGTCGGTATCCCTGCAATATTGACAGGATCGCCGTTTTCGTCGAATGGGTTATCCCAGGGAATACCGCGATAAGCCATTTCACTGAATGTGTTTGACCAAAGGTTGTTTTTCTTGTTTTCACGCATGTTCATGCGAACGCTTAGATCAAGAGTACTGGAAAGTTGTGCGTTGAAATTTAAACGTATGTTGCTTCGTTTATAGGATGTACCGGGCATTGTCCCTTTTTGATTGTAATGGTTGAGACTGACCATATACGAGGTGTTTTTTGTTCCACCTGTAACTGAGGCATAGTAATCTTGGGCATTACCTGTTTTGAATGTGTTGCCTAACCAATCATAATTCCGTTGTTTGAGAGTTTGTGGAAAGTCTGCTTCGAAATTAGGTATCCCCCATGATTCCCATAGATTGTAGAGTTCTTCTCCATCCATGGGCTTGAATCTGCCGAAAAGAGCTTGAGTAAGGGCTGCATTCACTCTTACTGTTATTTTGGGTGCCTGATTCCGTTTTCCTTGTTTGGTGGTAATTACGATAACACCGTTTGCTCCTTCTGCTCCATAGATGGCAGTAGAACCGACATCTTTTAAGACTGTTACTGTTTCTACGTCGTTGGGATCGTAGGTACCCCCCGGGATACCGTCAACTACGAATAAGGGACTTTTCCCGGCGGTAATAGTTCCCACGCCGCGAATAACTAAATTAGCCTCCGAACCAGGGGCACCACTGCTGTTGGTTACCATCAATCCAGAGACTTTACCTTGAAGCATTGAGCCGAAGTCTGATGTAACGTTGTCAGTTATGGCTTCGCTGTTCAATGTGGTTGCCGAACTTGTCATTACAGCCTTTCTTACGCTTGTATATCCGATAACGACAACTTCATCCAGAACTTCACTGGACCCCATGACTACATTAATTGTAGTCCTGTCTCCTACGATTTCTTCGACTGTAGTGTATCCGACATATGAAAAGACTAATGTCGCATCAGAAGGTACATCGCTGAGTGTGTATCCTCCGTCAATATCTGTAACTGTTCCAGAAGAGGTTCCTTTAATTAAAATATTAACTCCGGGTAAGGTTTCGTTCCCATCGGACGAAGTTACCTTTCCTGTTACAGTTTTCTGGGCAAATGCAGTTCCGATTGTAAGGAAAAGAATTCCTATACAAATTAAATGCACTTTTCTGAATAATTGTAGATCCATGGTATTAAATTTAGATGGTTTATAAATAAAGTAAATAATTGATTCTCGGATTTTATGATAAGGATGTATTGTGTCAATATACTTCTATCAGGTAGTTTCTTGTGAAATAGGGGGTTATCACAGGATTTTCTCCGTCAATTTCGTAAGTTTTCTTTTCATCGGAAGTATATTCGCAAACGGTATATTTACGTTTTTCCAAACCACGTAATTCGATAGGCTCGCCATTCCATTGATCGGCATAAAATGCATAATACATTTTCCCGTCTTTATTAATTACATGGGTTTCCGGCTTATCATATGCAATATCATACAGGTTGATATAGTTTCCTGTAGAGATCATTTTGTCATTATAAATACTTACCCATTTTTTGTAAAGCTTTTCTTTTTCTGGTGTCAGAACGTAACTTTTACGAACATTGGGGTTATCTTTGGGATAGGTAAATTTTGAACCGATAACACCTCCGATTCCGATCTGGGTACCAAAATCATTTCCATTGTCACTCAATTCGACATGATCGGCATAATATGCCAGTTTATCAGAAATTGCTCTATAGGTCTTTGCTTTATGCCGTATTTGCCAACTGGATGTAGGATCTGATGATACTGCCTGATTCATAAATGGAATCATAAAGTAGTTGATTGCACAACCGCATGGACAAAATTGTACGACTGCATTGGGTTTGTATGTTCGTGCTTTTTCGTAAATGTTTTGGAAATATGTAGGCATTAGCTCAGACGATTGTTCCGGATATTCCAGTTTGCTGGTGCGATTGTAATCCGGTAAACAACAATTCATGTGCTGTCCATCGAGTTTAAGACCGTCAAAGTTCCATGTAACAATAAAACGTTCTAACAGATTGTTTGTATATTTCTCCGTTATAGGATTAATAGGAGATAAATAATAACTATCCCACCATGTGATATATTGTGGAGATCCCCATTGGGTTTTAAGTTTTATTCCCGGGTTTTCTTGTAAGACCTTTGTTCCCGGGTCTGCCGCCAAGGGAGCCCACCATAATTTGGCTTTCATTCCATACTGATGTATTGCATCGGTAATTTGACGCATGTCTTTGTCACCTCCGGGGAAACGAGAATTTGTTTCCCAGTCTCCTTCTGCTATCTGAAATCCGTCATCTACATCGACCCATTTGAATCCTAATTCCTTAACTTTAGGAAGAGTCCCGATTATTTCCTCAATAGTAAATGTGCGTTCATATCCCCATGCGCACCAAACAGCTTCATAAGCTTCAGGTTCGGGCTTGGGAAAGACTATGCCTTGAGTTTCCATATAACGGGAAAAACGATCCAGAGGTTCGTAAAAATCTCCGGTGTGAATGCCGATAAATGAATTGTAAGTCCGTAGGGTATCACCAGCAGCAAGTATTTCACGTCCTTCTTTTGATTCGTAAGTTAATGCAATAGATGCATGATTATCATGAGTGAGCCATTGGACAGGCATTGATATCATTTTCAATGTTTTCTCAGTCAGTCCAGTTACGATACCACCATCACGACGCCAGAGATCGATCATTGGTATACCACCTCCGTAATCAGAATCGTTCATTCCCAGGAAATTTTTTTTGTAATATCCGGGTTTTACTTCCAGAATCCAATCCATTCGACGACTGGTGGATGTCGGTTGGAACGACCAAACGGATGTATCGGCTACATCTATATGTAATTCATTCATTTTCCAGCCATTTACAGTAATATCTTTACTCCCTCTGTTTATGTAATAGGTTTCGATCAGGAGTATTTTTTCTAAATTTTCCGGAATAGTTATTTTTTGATGTTTTTCGATACAAAAGCCACCTTTGTTATAAGTTCCTGTTAATGAATAACCGGACGTATTTCCTTCTTTAAATTCTGATACATTTGTTAATTTAAAGAGTGAGGCTGTAAACTCTGTGGCTATTAAAGCATCTGATTCGATGAAATTATTATGAAAAGATGAGGTCGAATTATTGAGAGACGTTAACCTTGCTCTCATCATCTCATCTATCTCCAGTTGCAAGTCGCCGTTTTTTATTATTATGCCTTTACTGCATCCTGTACATAGCACTATTAATAATAAAAGCGATATAATGCTTCGTTGTTCTTTCATGATTTATTCTTTTTAATTTGTTTGCTTTATCTCTGTTTGTTCTCTTAAATACATCATCGGAGGACTAAAAAGCGCTTTATTCTATCGACATAGTAATCATCGCTAAAACAGCTAGCCCCATGCCAATCTGTGTGACGATATCCGGAACCACCGCATATATGATAAGTGACAATACCATGGTAAATAAAGGAGCCAATCCTTCCATTGGAGATACCAGAATGGCTTTTCCATATCGATAAGCATAAACTAGTGTTAACGCACCGACGGCATTGAGTAGCTGGATTAAAAAACTTTTTATTGCCCATTCCCAACTGAGATTAATCCCTTCTGCTTGCCAATTGGTCATATAATAAGCGACAGGAATTAGGCATATAGCAGTGAAGGCCATATAGACGAAGATACTTTCGGCTTGCATTTCGGTCTTATTCGCGAATTTCATTGTAAATCCCTGAATACCCCACATGATAAAGATCAATAAGGCAAAAAACAGCCATAGATAACCGGTTACGTGACTATCGGACTTGTCACCCTGCAACGAAAGGAAAAGGATCGCACAGAGTGCTGCTGCAATACCGAATAATTGTATACGGCCCGCCCGTTCTTTCAAGAAAACCATCGAAAGCGTGATCGTCACCACAGGAGCCATGGATATAAAAGGAAAGACAATATAAGCTGGACCGAAACGGAGTGCCTCGAAAAGAAGTAATTGCCCACCCGCACCGAGAAAACCGATCATACAGCCGAGTAGAATTGATCGGGCATTAAAATCGAATTTCCATTTAGCTGTACAGAGGGCACCAATGGCGCATGGGATCATGGCCAAAGCCCAGGCAATATAGGTAAAAGTAGCCGGAAATCCCGCTTTTTCAGGAATTTCGCTGAATGCTCCCCAGATACCCCATGTTATCATTGTGATACTGATGAATAACAACCATTTACGATTCTTCATATTATTAAAACTCTTGCTGTTGTTTTCGTTTTAATAGTTTAGCCGCATTCTCCCAATAGATCTTTTTCAAGACATCGTCGGGCAGATAAAAACCACTCAAAGGCCAGTAATAGCTGTTTCCAGGGCGGATGATGTGTTCATCAGCCGTTTCCAGTATCCGATAGACGGAGCGATACATGTTTACGCTCATTCCGTTGTCGGTACCGAACAAGATCCGGTCGGCATATTTCAGGATAAATGCGCGGGTTGCTCGCGGAGTTGCTGCCGATTCCGATACACGGGCCGCCAGATCGACATACAGGTTGGGATATTTATCGAGCAGTGTACTGAGGCGTGACAGATCGTGACTCATATTGAGATAATGGCAGGCAATAAAAGTTGTTTTCGGATTAGCTGCTACGGCACGTTCAAAACTTTGCATCAGTCCTTCGTATCCCAATTCTACCTGAGTCGTATCTACTTTCCACCGTGAAGCGTTCATTAAGCCGTCATTCGTTTTGTCGATTGGTAAGTACATCCAAATCGGATCAGCCATATGAATGCTGATTGGCATACCGAGCTCTCCACATTTTTCGAGCAAAGGTTTCAGTCGCGGATGGTCCAGATGAACGCCCTTCCCTTTTGTCGGAAAGGCATAAAGGTCGCCATCACCTTTGTCACCCATTTCTCCGATTCCGACAGCTCCCATACGATGGTTTCTTTCCAGTGCTTGTATAGCTCTTTTTTCCCAATCCGGTTCATCAAAACCTGTATAATCGAAACTGCACCATAATGCAAAGCGATCTTTGTAATCGCTATATTTTTCGACCAATACCTCGAATGCTTCCCCCTTGCTGTTATTGAGGATACTTGTAACTTGAACTCCCGCAGCATCCATGGATTTTACCCATTCCGCAACTTCTTTTTTATCTTTCGCATAATTGTGCGAATGCGCATCGAATACTGGATACTTGGCCTTTTGAGGAAAGGTTGCAGGAATATTGAATACGGAAATCGGTTTGTAGTCTTTCAACAACAAATGTTCCACATCCTGACCCGATATCTGGTTCAGGGAACCCCCTAATAGGGCACAGATAAATAACTTAATTGAAAGCTTTCTCATAATGATTTAATTTTAAAAAGTTTTTCAGCATTACTTCTGTAAATTTTCTTCAGTACATCGTCGGGCAGCTCGAAACCACTCAACGGCCAGTAATGGCTGTTGCCGGGAGTGATGATATGTTCGTCGTTACTTTCCAGTATTCGAAATACTGACCGATACATCTGTGCACGTCGGCCGTTATCCGTACCGAAAAGAATGCGGTCGGCATATCGGATAATGAATTCGCGCGTGGCACGAGGGGTTGCTGCCGATTCCGATACACGGGCCGAAATATCGAGGTAGAGATTGGGGTACTGGTCGAGTAGCCGTCCCAAACGTGGCAGATCATGATTCATATTCAGGTAATGACAGGCGATAAAGGTTGTTTTCGGGTTTGCTTTCAATGCATTTTCGAAATGTAACATTAAGCCGTCATATCCCAAGCAATTTGTTTTAGTAGTATCGATCCGCCAATTGGCAGAGTTCATTAATCCGTCGTTGTTTGCATCTATCGGCAGGTACATCCATATCGGTTCGCCCACATGAATATTGACTGGCATACCAAGGCTGGCACATTTTTCAAGCAATGGCTTCAATCGTGGATGGTCTATATGAATACCTCGCCCTTCTACAGGATAGCCATAAAGGTCGCCCTCTCCTTTATCTCCCATTTCTCCTACGCCGATCACTCCTAGTTTATGGTAGTGTACTAGTGAAGCTATTGCTCTTTTTTCCCAATCCGGTTCATCAAATCCTGTATAATCGAAACTACACCAAAAGCCGAAACGATCCGGATAATCACGATATCGTTCCATAAAAACATCGATCGGTTCACCTATCCAGTTGCAACTCATAATATGAGTAAATGCGATGCCTACCGAATCCATGGTATTGACCCATTCATCTACCTCTTCCTTACTCTTGGCATAATCATGCGAATGGGCATCTATCACCGGACATCGGGCTTTCTTTACTTCTACCTGTGGTATGCGGAATGCAGAAACCGGACGGTAATCTTTCAGTAGCAGATTCTCCACATTCTGTGCCCTTACTACCCCCTGGTGCACTATAATCAGCAGGTAAAAAATCCAAATAGTTTTATTCATAAAAAATCTGTATTTCATTTCTTGTTAATTATCGAAGGTTTACCATTTCGTATTTCTTTTTCAACATTTCGACTACCGGTGCTACTGCTGCAGGAAATACTTTGCGTAAATCTATTTCTTGACTGTCCGGTAAAATTCGCTTGAGTGCTTGCATGAAATGGTCTTTTATTTCGGTAGCCAGGTTTACTTTGCATATTCCGTGACGAATAGCCTCTCTTACCTGTACAGAAGGGATGCCGGAACTTCCGTGTAAAACCAGTGGAACTTCTGTCGCCTCACGGATTTCGGCTAATCTGTCGATTGCAAGCTGTGGTGTTTCTTTATAAAATCCATGCGCTGAACCAATCGCAACCGCCAGTGCATCAACTTTTGTAAGTGTTGCAAATTTCCGGGCCTCTTCGGGGGTAGTGAAGCCACCTTGTTGCGGTTGCCCGAGTTTAGCAATATACCCCAGTTCCGCCTCTACATTAGCACCATACGGCCGGGCCATTGCCACTACAGTCTTGGTAAGGGCTACATTTTCATCGAAATCTTTTTCACTGGCATCGATCATCACAGAATCGAATCCGGCATCAAGACATCTTTTTATAAAGGGAACGGAATTGGCATGGTCCAAATGTAACCATCCTTGCAAACCGAAATCGGCAAGTCCCTGGCGTCCCATCGTAACAGCCATCTCAAGTCCCATGTAGTCGATCGAGCTTTTAGTCAGTTGTAAAATAACAACTGACTGCGTTTGGGATGCCGCTTGCAGAATAGCCCACAATGTTTCGTAATTATAGAAATTGGTAGCCAAAACAGCTGATCGGTTTTGCCGGCATGTTTTCAGTGTTTCCTGTATGCTGCTTTTCATGTTTCTTTGTGGAAAATAAAAGTTATAACTGAATGGTTTGACCGAAGATTTCCAAAGCTCTTTTTTCGATCTCATTTTTATCGGTAAAGGCTCCAATGCCACCGGCTGCGGTTGTATTGATCGCTCCAGTCAGATTTCCCAGCCGCTGACATTCTGCCAGAGAGTATCCTTTTACATAACTGTAAACAAAGCCTGCATTGAAACTGTCGCCGGCACCGATCGTATCTATCACTTCTGTATTGAGGAAAGGAGATGCTTCTAGGGTTGTTCCATCTTTTTGGAACAGAATGGAACCTTGGCTACCACATTTTACAATACAGGCTTCTCCAATATATGGACGGATCTTTTCGATTGCTTCATGTAAGTCTGAAGTACCAGCCAAACCTTTCAATTCGGTTTCATTTGGCATAAAAAGTGTGACATAAGGCAAAATCTCAGTGTAATCAAGGTCCCATTTTTCCATTGGGTCCCATTGGGTATCGAGTGAAACAGTTATGCCGCGCTCTTTAGCTAGCTTGAGTATGCGAAGCAAATCGCGTTTGAGCCCTGATTGAATAAATATCGATGAGATATGGATATGTTTCGTGATTTCGAAAACCGATGGATCAATATCATTGAATCCCATTGTGTCCATACTACCTTGATAGGTAATATTGGCCCGGTCTTCTGCGTACGCCAAGACAATCGTCGCTCCGGTAGCGTATTGGTCTGTTTCGATTAAATAACGGGTGGAGACAGATCGTTTTTCTAGGCTTGTTTTTACCAGTTCGCCGAAGTTATCTTTCCCGATCATTCCCACAAAAGCTACTTTCATACCTAGGGAAGCAGCATTGGCTGCAAAAATCGCAGTGGAACTGCCCAGCGTAAGGAGCATATCGTCTGCAAATATTTCTTTGCCAATAACCGGCATGCTTTGGATATGATTCAGAATCAGATCAACATTGAGTTCACCAATCGCTATTATATCAAACTTTTTCATAACAATGAGTTATTTAGGTTTACCAGATTAAAAGCTTGAAAATATTTATCCATATCATGTTCAATACGGCAGGAGAGGGTCGTATGTGGGTCCATGCCAAGACGTGTCAAGTTATCGAAAAGAATTTGACGGGCCATAAAGGCTTCAGGGTGTTGCCAGATATATCGACAACAGGTTTTTATGATCCACGCGCGGCGGTCTGCTTGGAGCTCTTTAAAACTGCAGAGTTTTTCCTCGGGCTGAAGCCATTTTTGCCAACGACCGGATTCTCCAACCAAACGCTCGAGTGTTGAAGTTATATTGGATAATTGAGCGATCTGTCCCTCCTTATCCCGTGCTCTCTCTATTTGTTCCAGCTCTGCTAACCCTTCATATTCACTGATTGTAAATTCGGGTCCGACATTTGCAGCTCCGACCCCGGCTAATGGGTATGCTTCCGGGTTTGAAACTCCATCAGTATAATGTCCCTTTATATAGCTACCCAGCGGTCTTACTTTTTTTGTGAGTTTACGGGCTACGGACGTGTCAAAGGTTGTGGTGTGCAGATCTGTACCGACTTTGCCGACAATAAAACAGGGCCATACATCAGAAAGCCCACAAGAGTCCAGACCTGCTTTCAGATTTTCAAGAAAAGTATCGAAAACTGCTTCGTCTGCCAATCCTCCATGTACTTCTTCAGTTCCTACTTCGTACGATATTGCAGGTAAAGATCGGGCACGTCGGAATCGTTCCGTATGCTCAATAAGTTCCACTGTCCGTTCGACAACTACTTTTATATCGATCGTTTCTCCGTCCGGGAGAAAAATATCGACGGTAGGATCTACATGGATCAGATCGTAGCCGGCCAATATTGCATCTTCAAACGATTTTTTAACGCCATTCATCACTTTTTCCAAACTCCAGTGTTCTTTGGATTGGATATCCTTCAACCATGGACCTCCATGATCGATCGCTATAATATAGGTACCGTCGTAATCGACAGCAGCGGCTTCCTGTGCGAGAAGTTTTACAAATTGCTTTTGGGTTAGACCGGTATAACCTCCGTCACTATCTACTTGATTTAGGGTTGCAGCAAAATAGATTGGAGCATTATTTCGTTTGGCCGAGCGAAAAGAAGCTTTAATAACTGCTATTGAGTTTGGGCATACGGCGAAAATTGTTCGTTTAACTCCTGTCTGCTGTTCGAGTTTTGAAATCTGGTTTAATAAATGTTCTGTCTTTGTCATATTAGTTTTTATTATAGGTTGTCATACAAGATAACTCCTTCCACGATCCTTGAAATATTTCCGGAAACAGAGGGAGTGTCGGGGTTGAGGCCGATTTCAAGCGATTTGTAGAATCCCATCAGTTGTGCTACGATAACGTACGGAATACAGTCGTATATGGATGGACTATCGCCTTCACCGAAAATCACTTCGAGATCAGATTTTATACCTGTTGTCTTTACCGGTGTTTCCGAAACTATAATCTGTGCCGTCACTTTATTATTAGTGTTGATTTGTTTCACAAGGTCGGTTTCATACCGACGGATATGTTCATCTCCGGAAAATAGATAGACCAGGACCGTTTCTTTGTTAATAATAGCTTTTGGTCCATGACGGAAGCCAAGGAAAGAATCGAATTGGCAAACAATTTTTCCATCGGTTAATTCCTGTAGTTTCAGTCGTGATTCTTCTGCGATTCCTTTCAACTCTCCTGATCCTAAGAAGACTACACGTGAAAATTCACGTTTCATGATTTCCCGGATAATCGGAGCATAAGTGGACAGTATTTTTTGAGCTTTTAGGGTCAGTGACTGGATATAGGGCAATTGGGTATCTACATGTTGTATATTTGCGACTAGCAGGGCTGTGAGGAGCATACTTGAAAAGCTGCTGGTCATCGCTAAGCCCAAATCGTTTGTTTCGGGAGGTAACAACAGGAGCAAAGTATTCTCTTTGTCTGCATTCTTTGCAAGTTCCCCTTCTTTGTTACATGTAATGTAAATATGTGCCGTATGTTTACAGTATGTATTTACAATTTTGATCGCTCCTGCACTTTCCGGACTATTTCCTGATCTGGCAAATGAAATCAATAAAACCGGTTGATTTTCATTGATGTAAGCATGGTGGTTAGTGATAAGATCTGTGGTCGAAACTGATCTTGCTCCCCGAAAATTACTTTCCGACAAGACTATCTCTAAGATATTCCCGATATAGGCTGATGTTCCGGCACCAGTATAGATAATCTGGTAGTTCCGGTCGGTATATTGGGAAATAAAAGACTCGATCCTCACACGTTGTTGCAATACTAATTCATATACTTTCAACCACATTTCTGGTTGTTGCATAATTTCTTTGTAAGTAAAAAATTGATTGTCTTTCATCTTTTTATTATTGTTTTCTTTTGGGCAAAAATATTTCATTTCTTTACAGAAAAAGAGTCAAAACATTTGTTTTTTATTTCGAAAAATTAAACAATCCCTTTGGATTATATTGTAATATACTGTAAATGCGTGTGTTGTCTGTTTTTATGCGATGAAATAAAAACATTTCGAAATGTTTCGAAATTAATATTCTATTTGTTCTTTTTACTCAATAAAATTATTATTTTTGCAAATAATTCTTATTTCTAACAACAAAAATTGTAACAGTAATGAAATCAATAGGGTCGGCAAAAGAGCGTAGAGCTACTATTTTACAGGATTTGAATGAGAATCCAGAGATTTCTATCGAAAGTATGTGTAAGAAATTTAATGTTTCGGAAGTGACTATTCGAAAGGATTTGAATATTCTTCATGAACGAAATCTTTTGTTACGTACTCGAGGCGGTGCGATCCGGTTACCAAATACCAATGGGAAAAATAATGAAACATCCTTAAAATTAAAGGGCTTGTATAATTTTAAAGAGAAGTTGGCCATTGGAAAATTTGCAGCCTCTTTGATTCGTGATGGCGAGACTATTTTGCTTGATTCAGGAACCACAACTTTTGAAATTGCAAAAAATCTTCATCATTTAAAACATTTGACAGTTATTACGAATGCTCTTGATACTGCAATTGAACTTTTAAAGTATAAAAGATTTAATGTGATCTTGCTTGGAGGTCATTTACGCGAAGTATCGCATTCTACTGTCGGTCCTTTAGCAGAATCAAACCTGAAAGTTTTTTATTGTGACAAACTTTTTCTAGGTGTGGATAGTTTCAACATTGAATTTGGGTTATCTACACATGATATTGAAGAAGCTAATATTAATCAGACTATGTTTTCTATGTCAAAAGAGGTCATTGCAGTATTAGACTCAAGTAAATTCAATAAACGTAACTTTGTATTTATTGCTCCTGTAAACAAAATTCATACAGTTGTGACCGACAATAATATTCCATCAAATATCAAAACACAAATCAAATCGATGAATATAGCCTTATATACAGTGGAGCCATTTAGTATTCCATAGAATTTAGGTTAAGGTTCTATATGAATAAACTAGCTATGAGAATTATCTTGATACACAGATAGTTGCTCCTCTATCAAAAAATAGTTGAAAAAAAAATGTCTTATGTTGTACAACATATATAATTAATACATACATTTGCATCGTTTTACAACAAGAAGACATTATAGACCGTTTAAATTAAAGACAAAATGAAAAAGTTAGTTGCATTTGCTGCTATTGTTGCAGCCGTTTCTTTCACATCATGTGGTAACAAATCTGCAGAATCAAATGCTGAAGTTGCTGAAACTGAAACTACTGTAGAAGAAACTCCTGCAGTTGTAGAAGAAGAAACTGTAACAGAAGAAGTTGCTCCTGCTGAAGGTGATTCAACTGCTGTTGCTACTGAAACAGAAGCTGCTCCTGCTGAATAATATTCAGTAATCCAGTTAAAAGGACAGTCTGTATGCTTAAACATACAGACTTTTTTTGTTTATATACGGTATAACAATATGAAAAGAAATTTACTCATCTTTCCCGCAATAGCATTATTAAGTCATACTGTCGGTGCACAGACACCGGTCGATATGAACCTGTCATTACAGAATGTAGAGATACAAGGCAAACGTTTTGCCGGACTTAGCGGAGGAGAAGTCAAGCGCCTGCAGGTTGAAAACAATCTGAGTAGCCTGACCAATACGGTGTCGGATGCTTTTCGTCAGATGCCTTCGCTGGTTACGGATATCGAAGGAGGCGTAACCTACCGTGGTTCCAGTAAAGCCGGGATGCTTATCAACGGTATTCCGTATGGACTGCTGGAAGAATACAGCGGGGATGTTTTGATACAATTGCCGGCTTTATTCTTTAACCGGATTTCCATGTCAGCTTTGCCAGATATATCCTTTGTACCTGACGGGGATGCAGGGTTGTTGAATCTTGCGTCGGCAAACTATACGAAGGAAGATTCGCCGCTGACCGTTACGTTGGGAGCCGGATTGCAGGAACGCTATAATGCCGGAGCAATCGTCAATCTGCATCCGGGTAAGTTCCACATCGTGGGGAAATATAACTATCGGAAGGAATACCGCAAGCGTTCGTTCGATAAAACGACAAAGACGGAGACAGGGACAACCCTTATGAATAATAATGCTACCGCCCGCCCAGATGTACATCTGGCAGACCTGAGTGTCGGCTACGACCTGACTTCGAATGACCTGTTGACAGTATATGGTCTGTATCATCTGATGGATTACAGCCGTTACGGTGGTATCAATAATAAGGTTCTGAATCCGGATGGCAGCGTAAAGAACCAGATGACACGTCATCGTTATAATGACCAGCGCCAGGATGCCTATGCTTTGGAGGCACGTTGGAACCATCGTTTTGCCAATCCGCAGGATCAGTTGAATATCACATTCAACTATAACGATTTCGGATATGATGAGGATAACTATTATGAGAATGAGAAGCCGGGAACAGGTACAATTCTGAAAAAGGATAATATGTTCATCAACCAGGATAAGCATAATTACTTCCTGTCTGCCGCATTCAGTAAGTTATTTGCGGATGACTGGTACTTTAAAGCCGGCTATATCGGACGATTCAAAGATGAAAAGTATAACACGGAGACGAACGATATTAATATGAGTGATGATAGTTGGGTGCCTGTTGCCAATAAGTCATACGATTATTCATTCAACCGTAATACTCATTTATTGTATGCTTCCGTCGATAAACGTTGGCATCGTTTCTCCGCCGAAGCAGGTGTACAGGGGGAAGTCAATTCACAGGAACTGAAAGCAAATACGTTGAAAGAGGAAACTACCCGTTTCCATGTATATCCCCGTGTGAAGTTGTCGTTGCAGACCGGAAAGACCGGTAACCTGTCTTTAAGTTATCTGCAACGGGTGATCCGTCCTTATGGGGCTGACCTTAATCCTTTCATCCAGTACAGCGATCCTACTCATCTGGTGCAGGGGAATCCTGATCTGAAAGATGAGTTCGTCCATTCGTTGGAATTGTCTTATTTGCTGACTGCTGATCGCTTCCGTTTATCTCCGACAGTGTATTATCGTAATAAGTCGAACCGTATAATGGAAGTGGTGAATGACGAGTCTATTTGGCAAAAGACGAATGTCGGTCATAGTGAGGCGTTAGGTTTCGAACTTTCAGGGAACTGGGATCTGATCCGTCTTCTTTCTATCGGTTTTTCCGGTAATGTGTATCGGGATGAGATCGACGGTCGTACGGTAGGATATGACGCGAAGAAATCGATGGTTTGTACCGACCTGAAGGGGAGCATAACTTTCAATATCACTTCTACTACGGAATTACAGCTGGATGGTTTCTATATTTCAGATCAGCTGACACCGCAGGGGAAAGTGAAAAGCCACAGCAGTGTGAATGCCGGGCTTTCCCAGTATTTTATGAATCGTAAGTTACGTGCTAATTTAAGCATCAATAATATATTTGACGGCCTGGAAGAGACGACTATTATCGATACTGATAAAATGCAGATGGAACAGATCCGTAATCGTGATGCACGGGTTACGTGGCTGACATTGACATATAGCTTATAACAAGAAGTCCTCGTGCCAGGCACGGGGACTTCTTGTGTTTTACTCATCCTTTTTTCTTTTAGGGATATAAATTATCAGGCGGATGGACTGATCGTAAGTGAAGTAACTCCATACCCATTCTATCAGTACCATCAGTTTATTCTTGATTCCCAGGATGGAACGAAGATGTACCAGCATCCATACCATCCAGGCGATAAACCCTTGTAATTTTAACTTTTTCAGGTCGGCAACGGCTTTGTTACGTCCTACGGTTGCGAGTGTACCGAGGTTCACGTAATGGAAGGGCTTTAGTTTTTTACCGGCTTCCAGTTGTTTGAGATTCTCAGCCAGGAGGTTCCCTTGCTGGATAGCGACCTGGGCAACTTGTGGATGGCCGTTCGGATATTCTTCTTCTGTCTGGAAACAGACATCACCGATAGCGAATACATTCGTCTTTCCCTGCATCTGGTTGAACTCGTTTACGGTGATCCGACCGCCGCGGTTCAATAGTTCTTTATCGATATGGTCGAAGTGGGTGGCTGTTACACCGCTGACCCATACGAGTGTTTTTGTTGTGATAGTGGAGTTATCGTCCAATATGACTTTTCCGTCCTGGTAATCTATAACCCGCTTGTTGAGTATAATATTCACCCCCATTTCTTTCAGGAACTTTTCAGCGTTGGCAGAAGCCTCGGGTGACATTACTCCGAGCAATTTCGGGGAGCCTTCTATCAGATAGATATTCATATCCGATGGCTTCAAATCCGGATAATCTTTCGGCATGACGAACTTTTTCATTTCGGCCAGAACACCGGATACTTCAACTCCTGTTGCACCACCGCCTACAATAACGACATTCATCAGTGCCTGCCGTTCTTCCGGATCGGTGCAGATTGTCGCTTTCTCGAAGTTGGAAAGGAGTGTGTTTCTGAGTTCGAGAGCTTCCTGGATAGTCTTCATTGGCAATGCCTTTTCTTCAATGGTTTTGTTTCCAAAGAAGTTGGTGATGGTTCCGGAGGCGATTACCAGATAATCGTAGGTCAATTCGCCGATGGAAGTCTCGATCAGGTTACGTTCGGCGATAACGGCTTTCACTTCCGCCATCCGGAAATAGAAATCTTTTTGTTTCTGGAATATTTTACGGAAAGGAAATATGATCGATCCCGGTTCCAGTCCGGAAGATGCTACCTGATACAACAAAGGCGGGAACTGGTGGAAATTGTTTTTATCGATCAGGACAACCTGAAAGTTACTTCCTCTCAGCTTATTGGCCAACTTTAGCCCCCCGAAGCCACCCCCTATGATGACTACCCGTTTCTTATTTGTTTTTGCTATATTGAACCCCATATCTTTATGTTTTAGTTTATTGTAAAACAATTGAACAGAGGAATAAGTTGATAAATAAGAATGCTAAAGCCTTGATTTAAAAGATTGTTTCTTCGTCTTTTATTCTGTGGAAACAAGATACTGCCGGAAACCGTCGGAGTAGTCCGTGCGGTAATCCCCGTTCTCATCCGCATAGATGAAGAGATATTCCAGTTCGGGATGTTCCTGCTGGATTTTGCGGGCTTCCTCACGACCCATAGCCATAAAGGCGGTAGCGTAAGCATCGGCGGTCATGCAGTCGGGGGCAATGACGGTAGCGCTGAGGATGGGTTGGGCGGCTGGATAACCGGTACGCGGATCGATGGTGTGGGCATATTTCTTGCCATCTTTGATGTAGAAGTTACGGTAATCGCCTGAAGTGGCCAGGCCGTGACGACCACATAGGCGGACGATCTCCTGTAATTCCCGATTGGTTCCCATAGGATCGTCGGATGGTTTGGTAATGCCTATACGCCAGCATTCCCCTTTGGGGTTGACGCCTTTGGCTGTCGTTTCGCCACCAATGTCGATCAGGTAGTTTTCAATGCCTTTGCTATCGAAGAGACGGGCAATGACTTCACAACTGCAACCATCCCCCAAAGATGAACAATTCAGCAGAAGGCGGGGATCATCCTTTACAACCTTTTTCCCTTCCAGACGTACTTTCCGATAGCCGACAAACGAACGGACACTATCTATTATGGCGGGCGTGATATTGTCGCTTTTGCTGAAACCGAATCCCCAAAGATTTATCAGCGGGGCACAAGTGATGTCGTAAATACCGTTGGTCTGTTCGGATACTTCCATTGCTTTGTTGAATACTTCGACAAAGAGATCGTCCACTTCTATCTCTTTGTTCCTGTTCACCTGTGAGATAATGGAGGTAGAGTCGAATGTGTTCAGACAGTGGTAATAACGTTGAAGCTCAGCTTGTATTTCGTCTTCCAGCGATTCTGTGTACTCAAACTTGATAGTGTAGGGAGTATGGAGCATTCCTGCTACTTCAAAGTATTGTTTCGGTTGTTTGCAACTGTTCAGCAGGAGGATAATAAGGAAGGAGAAGGTGAGTGTAAGATGTCTGTGTTTCATATTATTTCGGATTGTAGACCGGTGATAAAGATTTGTGCATTCACTATGGCATAATTATGCCATAGTGAATGCACTTTTGTGCCACGCCGGATGCACATCTGTGCCAAGGCTATGGCACGATCGTGGCACAACTATATTCTTATAACCCCATAAGGATTTTCTTCAGGACAGTCTGTGCCGATATCTCACGGTTGGCGGCTTCCGGAATGACAATGCTTTGCGGGCTTTCGATCACGTCGTCGGTAACGATCATGTTACGGCGTACCGGCAGGCAGTGCATGAAATAAGCGTTGTTGGTTAGCGCCATCTTTTCCGTATCGACAGTCCAGGCACGGTCTTTGCTTAATACCTGACCGTAGTTCGGATCAGCATAAGCAGCCCAGTTCTTGGCGTAGATGAAGTCGGCACCTTCAAAGGCCTTCTTCTGGTCGTATTCCACGCGGGCGTTACCGACGAACTTCGGATCCAGCTCGTAACCTTCCGGGTGGGTGATAACGAACTCGTAGTCGGTAGCGTTCATCCATTCGGCGAAACTGTTGGGGACAGCCTGCGGCAATGCTTTCGGATGAGGAGCCCAAGTCATAACCACCTTCGGACGGGCAGTCTTTTTATATTCTTCGATGGTGATCAGGTCGGCGAAACTCTGCAACGGGTGGCGGGTGGCCGCTTCCATGCTGAATACTGGGCGACCGGAGTATTTGATGAACTCGGAGATAATCTTTTCGTTGTAGTCGTCTGCCTTGTTCTCAAAACGGGCGAAAGAACGTACGCCGATGATGTCGCAATAGCAGCCCATCACCGGAATGGCTTCAAGCAGGTGTTCGGGCTTGTCGCCGTCCATGATGACACCGCGTTCGGTTTCCAGTTTCCAGGCGCCCTGGTTCACGTCGAGTACCATCGTGTTCATCCCCAGGTTCATGGCAGCCTTCTGGGTAGAGAGGCGAGTACGCAGGCTGGAGTTGAAGAATATCATTAGCAGCGTCTTGTTCTTACCAAGAGCTGTGAACTGAAAGCGGTCTTTCTTAATCTCGAACGCTTCGTTAAGCGCCTGACGAAGGTCGCCTAAATCCTGTACACAAGTGAAATGTCTCATATCATTTATTTCTAATTTGTCCGTTACCGTTAATAATATATTTGTAAGTAGTCAATTCGGGTAATGCCATCGGCCCGCGTGCATGCAATTTCTGTGTACTGATACCGATCTCCGCCCCGAAGCCGAACTGGGCCCCATCGGTGAAAGCCGTCGACACATTGCTGTAAACACAGGCGGCATCTACTAGTTGCTGGAACAAAGATACGATTTCTTCCGACTCGCTTACGATACTTTCGCTATGTTTCGAACTGTATCGGGTGATGTGCTCCAGTGCCTCGTTGAGACTGGCAACCGTGCGGATGCTCATCTTATAGTCGAGGAACTCGGTACCGAAGCTGTCTTCCGTAGCCGGTTGAAGCAGTTCCGATGGATAAGAACCGACCAGAGAGTCGAATGCCGGTTGGTCGGCGTATATGATTACATGGCTGTCTTTTAACTTATTGCAGATATAAGGCAGGTCGCCGAGACGATCTTGATGGATAATCAGACAGTCCAAAGCGTTACACACGCTGACACGGCGCGTCTTTGCATTGTTTACGATGGCTTGCCCTTTCTCCTTATCTCCTTCCTTATCGAAGTAGGTATGGCAAATCCCGGCTCCCGTCTCGATCACCGGAACGCGGGCATTGTCGCGTACGAAGTTGATCAGCGAACTACTACCGCGTGGAATGATCAGGTCTACCAGTCCGACGGCATTTAACAGCTCGGTCGTAGCTTCCCGGTCAGGAGGCAAGAGGCAACAAACAGCCGGGTTAACGCCATGACGTTCCAGCACTTGGTGGATAATCCCGACCAATGCCCGGTTGGAATCGTCCGCATCTGAACCACCTTTCAACACACAGGCGTTTCCACTTTTGAAACAAAGAGAGAATACGTCGAATGTCACGTTCGGACGTGCTTCATAGATCACACCTATTACTCCGAAAGGTACAGATACTTTGCGGATCACCATGCCGTTCGGACGGGTTAACTCACTCAGAACCTTGCCCAGCGGTGAGGGGAGTGTTGCTACATTCTTCATATCCCCGGCGATACCTTCCAAACGGTCGGCTGTCAGCTTCAGACGGTCGTATTTGGGATTAGCAGGATCCATACGGGCCAGGTCTTTCTCGTTGGCGGCAAGTACTTCCGCCTGTTGCTTTAGTAGCTCGTTGGCCGTATCGGTCAGGATGCTATTTCTAGCTTCATCGCTCAGTGTGATAAGCTGACGCGAAGCAGTAACACTTTGTTGTAATAGATGGTTGATTGCCATATTCTTTTCTTATTAACTGGTTCTAACTTTTCCTTCGGAAGCAATAGTCTCTGTCTAGTCCAAATACAGATAATCATAATGTACCAGCGGCTTGATGTCCCGTTGCCCGATCAGGGTCACTGCTTCCCGGCTATCGTATCCGGCACAGCCAACGCCTATCTGAATACCGTCTTCGCCGACTATCTTTACAATGTCGTTCTTCTCGAACTCACCTATGATGGCTGTCACGCCCACTAATAGCAGGCTTGTAGCCCGAGGGCCAGTCAACGCTTCTTCCGTCCCTTTGTTGATATGTATCTCTCCTTTGGCGAAACCTTCGGAGTGGGCGATCCATTTCTTAACGCTACTCACGGGTTTGGCAGCAGGAATAAACCGGGTGCAAATTTCCGTACTTCCCTTAACCAGTAGCCGGGGCAGAATGTTCTCCTTCTTTCCGTTACCGATGATGACGGTGATTCCTTCGTCGGCTACTTTCTGTGCGATACTGCATTTGGTGAGCATACCGCCCCTGCCGAATGACGACTTGCTGGTTTGTACGTATTCCGACAGATCCTGTTTTCCGCCGTCGATCTCGCGGATCACCGTTGCTGCCGGATCGGAAGGATTGCCATTGTAAATACCGTCGATATTACTTAGGATAATAAGCGCGTCCATCCCCATCATTGTTGCGATCAGGCCGGACAGCTCGTCATTATCCGTAAACATCAGTTCGGTTACGGAGATCGTATCGTTCTCATTGACGATCGGTATCACATTATTCTCAAGCATCACTTCCATACAATGCTTCTGGTTGAGATAATGCGTGCGGCTACCGAAGTTCTCCTTTGTCGTGAGCACCTGGCCACAGGCAATCTTATGCTCACGGAATAATTCGAAATAACGGTTTATCAGTTTAGCCTGTCCCACTGCCGAATAAAGCTGACGGGCTGAAACCGGATCGAGCTTCCTGCCGGGTTTCACCTCACTGCGTCCCGATGCTACCGCACCTGATGAGATCAGAACGACCTCTACACCATGTTGATGAAGTTCGGCAACCTGGTCGACCAGGGCCGACATGCGGGTGACGTCTAATGAACCGTCTTTTCTTGTTAAGACGTTGCTGCCGATCTTTACAGCTATTCGTGTAAACTGATATGCCATTTTCATGTTCTTTAAGAATAGAAAGCTGCGTCTCTTTGTATAACAGGGAAACGCAGCTTGTATAAAGGAATGATATTATCTTATTTATTATCCTTGTCGCGTATTTCCACACGGCGGATCTTTCCGCTGATTGTCTTGGGTAGTTCATCTACGAATTCTACCACGCGGGGATATTTATAGGGGGCAGTGACACGTTTTACATGATCCTGCAACTCTTTGATAAGAGCTTCGCCTGCCCTGTCTTTATAATCTTTTGCCAGCACGATCGTAGCTTTGACTACCTGACCGCGTATCTCGTCGGGCACACCGGTGATGGCGCATTCTACAACGGCGGGGTGTGTCATCAGGGCACTTTCTACTTCGAACGGGCCGATACGGTAACCGGAACTCTTGATCACATCGTCGGCACGTCCCACAAACCACAAGTAGCCGTCTTCATCACGCCAGGCTACGTCACCGGTATAATACATGCCGTCGTGCCAAGCTTCGTGAGTCAGTTCGGCATCACGGTAGTATTCCTTGAACAGGCCTATCGGTTTCTTGTTGGTTGTATGGATTACGATCTGTCCTTGTTCGCCGTCTTCTGCACGGCTTCCGTCAGGACGGATCAGGTCTACATCATATTGCGGGTTGGGAACACCCATAGAGCCGGGCTTCGGTTCCATCCAGGGGAAGGTGGCAACTGTAAGTGTTGTTTCCGTCTGTCCGAATCCTTCCATCAGCTTGATACCGGTGAGTTTATAGAAAGCATCGAACACAGCAGGGTTCAGCGCTTCGCCGGCAATCGTACAATATTGCAAGGAAGACAGATCGTACTTTGTCATGTCTTCGCGGATCAGAAAGCGGAAGATCGTAGGAGGTGCACACAAAGAAGTGATGCGGTAATCCTGGATCATCTGCAACATGTCGGCCGGCGTGAACTTCTCATGGTCGTAAACGAATACGGTAGCTCCCGCAATCCATTGTCCGTACAATTTTCCCCAGACAGCTTTTCCCCAACCTGTATCGGCAATGGTCAGATGCAGACTGTCGCGATGCAAGTTATGCCAGAAACTACCTGTTACGATATGTCCTAAAGGATAAGTGAAATCGTGTGCAACCATTTTGGGGTTACCGGTCGTTCCTGAGGTAAAATACATCAGTGAAATATCATCGTTGCTATTCGGATGGGACGGACGAACGAACGGAGACGCATCCGCTATTCCCTTGTGGAAATCTTCGAATCCTTCCGGTATCTCCGGGCCAACGGAAACCAATGTCTTGATACTCGGTGATTCCGGTAGGGCATCAACAATATGTTTGGTGATAACCTCTTCCCCGGCACAAACGATCATCTTGATATCGGCGGCATTATTACGGTAAATAATATCTTTCTTTGTTAACAGGTGAGTAGCCGGAATAACAACCGCTCCCAGTTTATGCAATGCAATGATCGAGAACCAGAACTCATAGCGACGTTTCAAAATCAGCATCACCATATCACCCCGACCGATACCCAGCGACTGGAAGTAAGAAGCGGTCTGATCGGTATATTTTTTCAGGTCAGCAAATGTGAAGTCGATATGTTCACCCTGATCATTTGTCCAGCATAATGCTTTTTTATTCGGCTCTTCTGCAGCCCATGCATCTACTACGTCGTATCCGAAGTTGAAATTCTCGGGTACTTTTATTTTGAAGTTATTGATAAAATCTTCCTGCGACGCGAAAGTCGTCTGATCTAAGAATCTTTCTAACATAATTAAATTGTTCTTTTTAAAGTATTATAGCCAGAAAACTGACCTTTTCTCCGTCCAGAGCTTTCATGCCGTGTGGCAACTCGGAGTTGAAATATATACTGTCGCCTTCTTCGAGGATCAATTCTTTATTATTGATCTGCAGGAGCATGCGGCCTTTTAATACGAGATTGTATTCCTGTCCCGGGTGCGAGTTCAGATAGATGGGCTCTTCTTCGGGTTTGGGATGAACGGTGACCATAAATGGATCGGCTTTACGTCCGGCAAAACCTGCTGCCAACGATTGATACTTGTAGGCTTTTGTACGCTCAACAGCGATACCTTTGCCTTTGCGTGTGATGAAATAGGAGCTCATTTTGGGCTCGTCGCCAAACATCAGGGTGGTGAGTTCCACTCCGTAGGCTTGTGATATCTGATGCAATATGCTAACTGAAATATCAACTGTGCCACTTTCCATCTGCAAATATTGCTCGGTGGTCAGGTTGCATACCTTAGCCATTTCTTCGGGGCTGATTTCCAGTGCATCCCGAAGTCCTGCCAGGCGTTCTGCTATTTGTTTTATCTGTTCGTTCATCTCCGTGGATTATTATTATATTTATGTTGCCCCAAAGTTATAAATAAAAAGCAAAATGACTAAGAAAATGTCGAATAGAATGTTATTTAGATAGTTTCTTTGGAAATGAGAATGTTAAATCTTATATTTGTTTAAGTGTAGGGCTTGAATTTGTTATCGCTAAACTTAAATCTAATATGTCGAAGTATGGTTTTTACTATAAGCTTTATTGAGTTTGCCCTTGAAATTGTAAGATTAATATAGTAAACGTATGAATGAAAAGATAGAATTTCATTTTTTTGAAAATAAGCACCCGGACTTCTGTGTTTTTGTATTAATATTGAATTGGCATATACCTTGTTTTGAAATAGCTGAGTCTTCTGACAATACAGAATATGTAGAAATATATAATAAGATCCACCAATATGTTGTAACTGAAAAGCATTTTTTGGATAAAGATATATCTGTAAATATAATTGTTCATCAATGTGATGTTAAGAAAAAGTCATTGAATAAAATTCTTCGGTTAAAAGAAAACCTGGCTTTTCATGGCTACATAAACAAGCAGCGTGTTATTTATGCAACTAATATATTGCTGGATCCTTCTAACAAGTTGATTGAAGTAGTAGCAGAAGAAGCCAGTTTTAATAATTCCCGGACATTCGTGCGTAATTTCAAAGCTGTATATAATATGACTCCAAGCGAATATCGGAACCGTTATGGATTAAAGAAGTGCTGATTTTACTTATAAACAGTTCGTCGATAGGACAAAAACGATTTTGTCCTATGGTGGGTTGAGAGTGTCTTCTGTATGCCTTGTATTTCCTTGGTCGGTGTCTTTTTTTGTCGTTTATTTGCATCAGAGAAAGAGATAAAAGTAAAAAGTGTTATAACGCATATTGAAATGACTAGGCATACCTTAATCTATGAAGAAAGAAAGAAGAAGGGATTCTTCTTTCAGGTAGTCTGGTAGAGACGTTTGTCAGACTACCTTTTCTAAGAAAGTTGTGCCTATGAAAAGGTTTACGTTTGATGTTAGTTGATCAACTGTTTTTTGTAATTTTCTCATAATAGTTGAATTTTGGTTAAATCGAAAAAGTCCCGGCTTGTGAAAGTCGGGACTTTTGTATACAAAAAAAAGGATAACCTTTCGATTATCCTTTTCCTGAGAGCGGAAGACGGGGCTCAAACCCGCGACCCTCAGCTTGGAAGGCTAATGCTCT